>Ga0187862_10006423_pt1 | contig 10676 bp, 9 predicted proteins | sample June2016WEW_10_1_FD_133003 | JGI IMG/M metagenome (GOLD analysis project Ga0187862, IMG submission 133003) | Peatland microbial communities from SPRUCE experiment site at the Marcell Experimental Forest, Minnesota, USA - June2016WEW_10_150 | ecosystem: Environmental > Terrestrial > Soil >...
GTTGGGAGCCCGCCCAAGGTCGTTGCGTGGGACCATAAGTTCGGCCATGTTCGCGCCATGGCACGGAGCAACAAAGCTTCTTACGGAAAGGCCGCGGCCGGCCACGCCGACGTTGCGGCGATCGAGGCTACGGTCGCTAGCGAACAGGCGCCGCTGAAACTCGAAAAATTCCTGCCCTACCAGCTCAACGTGGTGGCAAGCCTGGTCTCGCTGGCGCTGTCGCGGGTCTATGCGCGGCGCTACGGCATCGGCGTTCCGGAATGGCGGGTGCTGGTGACGCTCGGCCAGTATGGCGTCATGACCGGCAAGGCCATCGGCGCGCACACCCATATGCACAAGACCAAGGTCTCGCGCGCGGTCGCGCTCATGGAAGCGCGCAAGCTTTTGGTGCGGCGCGCCAACCGCGCCGACATGCGCGAATCCTTTCTCTCGCTCACCGCGGCAGGACGGACGATGTACGAGGAAGTAGCGCCGCACGCGCTCGACTTTGCCGGCAGACTCACCGAGATCCTGACGCCCGCCGACCGCGAAGCGTTCAATCGCGCGCTCAAGCAACTCACCGAGCGGTCCGCGGAACTGGTCGCCGAGTCGGTGAATGAGACCGACGCCATGGACCGCGAAGATTTGGACGGCCAAGATCTGGACCGCGAAGATTAGGGGGAACGCGTGAAACTTTATTCCTACTTCCGCTCGTCAGCGGCGTATCGCGTGCGCATCGCGCTTAATCTCAAGGGCATCGCCTATGAGACGGCGTCGGTTCACCTGGTCAAGGACGGCGGCCACAACAAGCGGCCGGAATTCCGCGCCGTCAATCCGCAGATGCGCGTGCCGGTGCTGGTCACACCGGGCGGCGAGCATTTGCTGCAGTCGCTCGCCATCATCGAATATCTGGATGAGACGCAGCCCGAGCCGCCGCTATTGCCCAAGGACCCGATCGGGCGCGCCAAGGCGCGCGCGCTCGCCGACCTCATCGCCTGCGACATCCATCCGCTCAACAATACCAGCCCGCTGCGCTACCTGAAGCACACGATGGGCCAGGAGCAGAGCGCGATCGATGCCTGGTACCATCATTGGGTCACCACCGGCTTCGAGGCGCTCGAAGCGCTGATCGAGCCCGGGCCTTACGCTTGCGGTAAGCAGGTGACGATCGCCGACCTGTGCCTGGTGCCGCAGGTCGCCAATGCGCGGCGGCTGAAGGTTCCGCTGGAAAAGTTTCCCAAAATTGTCGCCGTCGATGCCGCCTGCATGGCGCTGCCCGCTTTCGACCGGGCGCGGCCCGAGAACCAGCCGGATGCGGAATGACCGGGCGATCATACAACCTCTCGACCCCCACCCCTACCCCTCCCCACAAGGGGGAGGGGAAAGGTGCAATCCACACTTTAGTCACCATTGCCGGGCTTGATCCGGACCGCTCGAGGGGGCGGGTGACGGGGTCCATGATCATCAGATTGCTGCGCGGTCTTGGCCAAACAACGCTTGGCGTGGTGGCGCTCGCCGCTTCCGCGGCCGCCCAGGGCGCGCCGAACCAGCCGGCGTCGAACCCGGCCTGCGTGCGGCTGGAGAGCCAGCTCGCCAGCATCAATGCCGGCTCGACCGATCCGACTCGCGCCGACCAGGTCAAGCGTGCCGAAGACGCCGTCGCCAAGCAGCAGGCCGACCTCGACCGGGCGCTGGCGCAAGCGCACAAGCAGGGCTGCGAGGGCCAAGGCTTCCTGTCGCTGTTCTCGAGTCTCGTGCCGCAATGCGGGCCGATCACCTCGCAGATTCAGCAGATGCGCGGCAATCTCGACCGCGCCACCACCGATCTCGAGCAGCTCAAGAGCGGCACCGGCAGCCAGGACAGCCAGCGCCGCGCCCTAATCGGGCAGTTGGCGCAGAACAATTGCGGCGCGCAATATACCGCCGCCGCCAACGAGGCCGGACCATCCGGCTTCTTCGACAAATTGTTCGGCGGCGGGGGCTCGGGCGGCGGCACTATTCTCAATCCCGGCGGCGACGGCTTGCCGGCCGGCACCTTTCAGACGGTCTGCGTACGCACTTGCGACGGCTACTATTTCCCGATCTCGTACTCGACGGTGTCGAGCCACTTCGCCGACGATGAGCGCTCGTGCCAGCGGCTGTGCCCCGCGGCCGAAGTCGCGCTCTACAGCTACCACAATCCGGGCGAGGACATAGAGCAGGCAGTCTCGGTAAGCGGCCAGCCTTATACGGCGCTGCCAAACGCCTTCCACTATCGCAAGGAGTTCACGCCGACATGCTCGTGCCGCAAGCCGGGGCAGAGCTGGGCCGATGCGCTCAAAGATGCCGACGACTCCACGACGCTGCAGGGCGGCGACATCGTCGTCACCGACCAGACTTCGAAGACACTGTCACAAGCGCCGCAGCCCAAGCCGGTCAAAGGCGCGCCCGGTCAGCCGGCGGCCGTCACACCGACACCTGCAGCAACACCGGTGCCGACACCGGCATCCGCGCAACCGGCGAACACGCCCGACACCGATCCTTCCAAGCGTACCGTACGCACGGTCGGGCCGCCGTTCGTGTCGCGGTAAGAACGATCAAAAATCCGCTGCGCCGGCCTTCGCCATGGCGGCGCTTTTGACCAGGGTGCGGTCGGGCTCCGGCAAGGCCTGGCCTGAGTCCTGAAAACGGTTGACGATCGGATAGCGCCGGTCGCGGCCGAAATTCTTCAGCGTCACCTTCACCCCCGGCGCCGCCTGGCGGCGCTTGTATTCGGCGAGATAGAGCATGCGCTCCACCTTCATCACGGTGTCGCGGTCGAAACCGGCGGCGATGATGGATGCAGTCGGTTCTTCGCGCTCGACGAGGCGCTCAAGAATCTGATCGAGGATGTCGTAGGGTGGCAGCGTATCCTGGTCGGTCTGGTTTTCGCGCAATTCCGCACTCGGCGCCCGGATGAGCACGTTCTCTGGAATGACCGCCCCGCTCGGCCCGAGCGCGCCGTCGGGCTTCCAGCGGTTGCGCAGCCGCGCCAAGCGGAAAACCTCGGTCTTGTAGAGGTCCTTGATCGGATTGAAGCCGCCGTTCATGTCGCCATAGAGCGTGGCGTAGCCGACCGACATTTCCGACTTGTTGCCGGTGGTCACCACCATGGCGCCGAATTTGTTGGAGATCGCCATCAGGATGGTGCCCCGCGCGCGCGCCTGCAGGTTCTCCTCGGTGACGTCGCGCGGCGCGCCGGCAAAGACGCCGGCGAGCGCCGCTTCGAGCCCCGCCACCGCGCTCTCGATCGGCACGATCGCGTAATTTACGCCGAGCGTTTTCGCGATTGCCGCGGCATCGTCGCGCGAGTCCTTGGATGTGTAGCGGTACGGCAGCATCACGCAGCGGACGCGAGCGGCGCCGAGCGCATCCGTCGCCATCGCCGCGCACAGCGCGGAATCGACGCCGCCCGAAAGGCCGAGCACGACGCCCTTGAAGCGGTTCTTGTCGACATAGTCGCGCAGTCCGAGCACGCAGGCGGTGTAATCGGCCTGCTCGGGATCTTCGGCCGGCGTGATTGGCCCTTGCGTGCAGCGCCAGGTCCCGCCGCTGCGCGACCATTGCGTCGTCACCACCGTTTCGCGGAACGCCAGCAGTTGGAATGCGATCGAGCGGTCGGCGTTGAGCGCGAAGGAAGCGCCGTCGAACACCAGCTCGTCCTGGCCGCCGACCTGATTGATATAGACGAGCGGCAGGCCGGACTCGGTGACGCGGGCGACGGCGACATTGAGGCGGACGTCGCTCTTGTTGTGCCAATAGGGCGAGCCGTTCGGCACGATCAGCACCTCGGCGCCGGTCTCGGCCAGGCATTCGACCACGTTCTCGTAGTCGCCCCAGTCGGTCCAGGTATCCTCGCAGACCGGCAGGCCGAGCCGCACGCCGCGGAAGCTGACGGGCCCCGGCAGCGGTCCCGGCGCGAATACGCGCTTCTCGTCGAATACGCCGTAGTTCGGCAGGTTGACCTTGAAACGAACGATCTCGATGCGGCCGCCGGCGAGCAGCGCATAGGCATTGTAGAGCTTGCCGTCCTCGACCCAGGGCGCTCCGATGAGCACCGCAGGTCCGCCATCGGCGGTCTCGCGCGCCAAACTCTCGACGGCGGCGCGGCAGGCGGCCTGGAATGCCGGCTTGAGCACCAGATCCTCAGGCGGGTAGCCGGCGATGAACAGCTCGGAAAAAGCAATGATGTCGGCTTTGTCTTTGGCGGCGACCGCCCGCGCGGCACGGGCGCGCTCAAGATTGCCGGAGACGTCGCCCACGATCGGGTTGAGCTGCGCGACGGCAATGGCGAGGCGATCGGCGGGGCGCTCGGTCATGGTTCAGCGGATGACGGACGACGGACAACAGAGGACAGATAAGATAGATATAATCGCTGTCGCCCGCATTCTATTTTCCGTCGTCCGTCATCTGTCCTCCGTCATCCGCCTTCCGTTACATCCCCGCCACCGCCGGCAGCGGTTTCGCCTTGCCCTGGCGCTCGGATTTCAGCAGGTCGGCGAGCAGGAATGCCAAGTCGAGCGACTGCTCGGCGTTGAGGCGGGGATCGCACACCGTGTGGTAGCGGTCGTTCAAATCCTCGTCGCTGATGGCCCGCGCACCGCCGGTGCATTCGGTGACGTTCTGTCCGGTCATTTCCAGATGCACGCCGCCGGCAATGGTGCCTTCGGCGGCATGAACTTGAAAAAACGTGCGCGTTTCTTTGAGGATCTGGTCGAACGGCCGGGTCTTGTAGCCCGTGACCGAGGTGATGGTGTTGCCGTGCATCGGATCGCACGACCACACCACGTTGCGGCCCTCGCGTTTCACCGCGCGCACCAGGGGCGGCAACAGATCGGCGGCCTTGTCGGCGCCGACGCGGCAGATCAAGGTCAGCCGGCCGGGTTCGTTGTCCGGGTCGAGAATGTCCATGATCCGCAGCAATTCGTCCGGCTTCTGCGACGGCCCGGTCTTCAAGCCGAGCGGATTCTTGATGCCACGGCAATATTCGACATGGGCGTGGTCGGCCTGACGGGTGCGATCGCCGATCCACACCATGTGGCCGCTCGTGCAGTACCAATCGCCGGTCGTCGAATCGACGCGGGTGAAAGCCTGCTCGTAGCCGAGCAGGAGCGCCTCGTGGCTAGTGAAGAAATCGGTGGTGCGCATTTCCGGATGCACTTCCGGATCGATGCCGCAGGCACGCATGAAATTGAGCGCCTCAGTGAGATGGCCGGCGAGTTCCTGGTAGCGTTTCGATTGCGGGGAGTCCTTGACGAAACTCAGCATCCATTGATGCGCATTCGACAGATTGGCATAGCCGCCGGTGGCGAAGGCGCGCAAAAGATTGAGCGTCGCCGCCGATTGCCGGTACGCCTCCAATTGCCGGCGCGGATCCGGCGTGCGCGCCTCAGGCGTGAAATCGGTGCCGTTGATGATGTCGCCGCGATACACCGGCAGTTCGACGCCACCACGCTTTTCCGTCGGCGAGGTGCGCGGCTTGGCGAATTGGCCGGCGATGCGGCCGACCTTCACCACCGGCTCGGCCGCCGCATAGGTCAGCACCACCGCCATCTGCAAGAACAGCCGGAAAAAGTCGCGACTGTTATTGGCGCCGTGCCCGTCAAAGCTTTCCGCGCAATCGCCGCCTTGCAGCAGGAACATGTTGCCGGCCGCCACCTGAGCCAGCGCCTTTTTCAGGTTGCGCGCCTCGCCGGCAAAAACCAGCGGCGGAAAGGTCGCAAGTTGGGCTTCAACGTCGCTGAGAGCCTTCGGATTCGGATAATCCGGCATCTGCAATCGCGGCTTGGAGCGCCAGGAATCCGGACTCCACTTCGCCATGTTCAAACGCGTAGACATCACACCGTCTCCGTCACCTGACAGTCAACAGACCCGATGACCGTCAACAATTTTCCGGTGTTATACACGGCGTCGAAGGCCTGCGACACCCCAACGATTTAGCCGGTAAAATCAGCCTACTCCGCCGCTTCCCGGGCGTAGGTGGCGCTGCGGGTCCGCATCGTCACCAGTTCCTCGGCAATGGTCGGGTGCAGCGCCATGGTGGCGTCGAAATCGGCCTTGGTGGCCCGCATTTTCACGGCGACGGCGGCGAGCTGCACCATCTCGGCGGCGCCCTCGCCGACAATGTGACAGCCGACCACCCGGTCAGTCTCGCCGTCGACGATCAGTTTCAAGAGCACCGTGGTGTCGCGGCCCGACAGCGTCGCCTTGAGCGGCCTGAACATCGATTTGTAGACGTCGGTTTGTGGGAGTTTCGCCCGCGCCTGGGCCTCGGTGAGGCCGACGGCGCCGACCTCGGGCTCGGAGAACACTGCGGTCGGCACATTGGCGTGATCGACGACGGTTGGCTTGCCGCCGAACACGGTGTCGGCGAACGCGTGGCCTTCGCGGATTGCGACCGGCGTCAGGTTGATCCGGTTGGTCACATCGCCGACGGCATAAACGTTCGGCGCCGTGGTGCGCGAATATTCGTCGACGGCAATGCCGCCGTTCTTCGCAATTTCGACGCCGGCTTCTTTCAGTCCAAGCTTGGCGACGTTCGGCACGCGGCCGGTGGCGAACATCACTTTGTCGGCGGGAATGTGATTGCCGCTGGAGAGCCGCACCGAATAATGCGCGCCGGCCTGTTCGATCGCCGCGACGGTACAGCCGGTGACCACCCTGATGCCGTGCTTCTCCATGTCCATGCGCAAATGTTGGCGCACATCGTCGTCAAAACCGCGCAAGATGTTTTCGCCGCGGTAGACCAGCGTCACGTGCGAACCGAGGCCGGCAAAAATGCCGGCGAATTCGACCGCGATATAGCCGCCGCCCTGGATCACCACGCGGCGCGGCAATTCCGCCAGGTGGAACGCCTCGTTGGACGAGATGGCGTGCTCGATGCCGGGAATCTTGTCGCCGAAGCTCGGCGTCCCGCCGGTCGAGATCAAAACATGCGCCGCCTTGACGCGATCGCCGTTCGCCACTTGCACGGTGTGGGCATCGGCGAGCGTGGCGCGGTTCTTGAAGACCTTGACACCGGACTTCTCCAGAAGCGTGCCGTAGACGGTTTCGAGCCGCCCGATCTCCTTGTCCTTGTTGGCGATCAGCGTCGCCCAATCGAATGTGGCGTGCGGCACGGTCCAGCCGAAGCCTGCGGCATCTTCGAATTCGCCGTGGAAGCGCGAGGCATAGACCAAGAGCTTTTTCGGCACGCAGCCGCGAATGACGCAGGTGCCGCCGAGGCGATATTCCTCCGCCAACATGACGCGGGCGCCGTGCTGCGCGGCGATGCGCGCGGCGCGCACGCCGCCCGAGCCGCCGCCGATGACGAACAGGTCGACGTCGAAATCCGACATGCTACATATCGTGTCCGCGCTTCTTCATTTCGGCGCGCATACGGTTCATGACGTCGACCGACAGATTGTCCGCCCATTCGGCGGCGCCGTGCATCGAGTCTTCGATGGCCTTCGGCTCTTCGACGATCATCTTCTGGCCGACGGGGGATTGGTAGAACGCCAAAATCTGCTTCAGCTCGGGCTCGGTGAAATGCGCGGCATAGGCGCGCGCGGCAGCGTCGACCATCTCGCTGGAGCGTCCATCGAATTCCTTGTGCATCTGGGCTGTGACTTCGTTGATGTCCTTTGCCCACATGAAATTCGACTGCATGACGATGCCCTTGACCTTCTCGACGACGCCGATCGCGATCGGGTCCATCATTTGCTGAACGCCTTTGAGCTGGACGATCTGCTTGGCGATCAGAATGGCGTTGGCGGACAGTTGCTGGTTTTGCGCCGATGCTGGCGCGGTAATACCGATCGCGGCGAGCGCAATCAGCGCGGCCATGCCTACTTTCCGCAATATGACGTGACGCAGTGCAAGACGGGCGATCATAGGCGCACTCCCTCCGTGCTTTTGAAGATTAGGGCCGCTCGATGAGGCGCACCCCGTCCGAACCGGCGACAATAGCAGTCCGCGCCAGACCGATGAACAAGCCATGTTCCATGACGCCTGGGACCGCAGCAAGCCGCGCCGCGATAGCCTGCGGGTCGGGGATGCGCTGCAATTGGGCGTCCAGCAGCCAGTGCCCGCCATCCGTGACGAAAGCATGGCCGTTTGCAGCCTTGCGGATAGGCGCCGCACCCGGGCAGCCGGCGGCCGCCGTCGCGGCCTCGACCGCGCGGCGGGTAGCGGCGGCGCCAAAGGGCGCGATTTCGATCGGCAGCGGGAAACGGCCGAGCATTGCCACCCATTTCGACTGGTCGGCGATCACCAGCATCCGGGCGGAAGCCGCGGCGACGATCTTCTCCCGCAACAGCGCGCCGCCGCCGCCCTTGATCAGGGTCAAATCCGGGGCGATCTCGTCGGCGCCGTCGATGGTCAGATCGAGTTCCGGCGTCTCGTCTAGCGTGGTCAGCGTGATGCCGAGCCGCTTGGCCTGGGCGCGGGTCGTCTCCGAGGTGGGGACGGCCACAACGTCGAGGCCGCCATGGACGCGCTCTCCAAGCAAATCGACAAAGTGCTTGGCGGTCGAGCCGGTGCCGAGCCCAAGCCGCATACCCGGGCGCACGAATTCGACGGCGCGGGCGGCAGCGGCGCGTTTTTGAGCCTCGATGTCCATAAGGTGGCAGGCCTCCCGGCCCCGGCAAAAATGCCATCGGGCGTGGCCGGTATCTAACCGCGTTCGGCTGGCGATCCTAGAGCCTTGCGCGGCGGCCGCTTGCCGGTTAGGCGAAGCGCCATGCTCACCATCGTCTTCGATCTCGACGGCACGCTGATCGATACCGCGCCCGACCTCATCGACACGCTCAACCTGATCCTGGCGCGCGAAAGCCTCCCCGCCATGCCGTTCGCGGCAGCCCGCCGGCTGATCGGCGGCGGCTCGCGCGGCATGCTCGAGCGCGCGCTAGTCGAAGAAGGCCGCCCCGCCACCAAGGCGGAGATGGACCGGCTGTTCGCCGGCTATATCGAGCACTATGCCGCGCATATCGCCGATCGCTCGCGGCCCTTCCCCCAGCTTGAGGCGACGCTCGACCGGCTGGCCGGCGACGGTTACCGGCTGGCGGTGTGCACCAACAAGCTCGAATGGCTGTCTCGGCTCTTGCTGACCAAGCTGAATTTGACGCCCTACTTCGCCGCGATCTGCGGCCAGGACACGTTCGGCGTGATGAAGCCCCATCCGGAAATTTTGCGCCAAACCATCCTGCGCGCCAGCGGCGAACCGGCGGACGCGATCATGATCGGCGATTCCGGCACCGACGTGCGTACCGCCCGCGCCGCGCAGGTGCCGGTGATCGCGGTCGACTTCGGCTACAGCGAAGTCCCGATCGCAACGTTGCAGCCGGACCGCATCATCAGTTCCTATGGCGAATTGCCGACAGCCATTTCCGCCATTGTGGCGGAGCGGCCGTAGGGCGGCTGGGAGTGCACTGGCGCTGATTAACCTTAACGAAATCGACCTGGTCAGAGTTCACGACCCGGCATCACCCCGCTTGCCTGTTTGCTCTCCTAAATATCTATAATCTCTCGTTTTTATCGAGCCGCTCGGGCAGACACCTAACCAGTCGAAACTGCGTGACCACGTCACCACACCCTGCCCATGGCCATTTCCCCTTGCGTCAATCGGTCTTTACCAAAGCGGCCGACCGGCCTAGGCTCAAACGAGGACGGTGGGTTCATGTTGCGCGTACGCGTTATCGTCACAGCGAGCGTTTTCGCTTTGGCCACCACGCTGGCAGGGTGCTCTAGTTCATCCCTGGCCCTGCCCGACTGGGTGTCGTTCCACTCTGCGCCGCCGCGGCCGACCGCCTTGCAGTTCGAATCCGATCCACCGGGCGCCGACGTGCGTACGGCGCAAGGCCAGACCTGCCTGACGCCGTGTTCGCTCACGGTGCCGCCGGAAAACCAATCGGTGTCGTTCGCCAAGAACGGCTACCTGCCGCAGACTGTCCAAGTCACCGTCCGCATGCCCGAACACAATATGTTCGAGAACCCGCCCCCGGATATTCAACCCAATCCGGTCGCCGTGGTGCTCCAGCCGGCCCCGCCGCCGCACAAGCTGGCACCGAGACCGAGGCCGCATAAGTCCGCCGCCAGGGCCAGCGCGCCGCCACCACCACCACAGCAGCAGCAGCCGTCTGACTCGGCCTTCCCCCCGCCGCCACCGGTGCAGCGCTAGCACGAGCGCGGGTTGCGTCAGCCGCTCCGGGGCAAGATGTCCTGGACCGTCAGGGCTTTATCCGGCACAATTGTTGATTATCTAAAGCCTGTAGAGCATTGGCTTTGATTTTAGAGGAAACGCTGCAGCAACGCGTGCCGATGGGCCGCGTGAAAGCGCACAGCATGACGATGAACGGTACAGAAGCGCAAAAGTTTGACGGTGCCGCCGGGCGGCCGTCGCTGGTCGATCCGTTCGGCCGCGATATCTCTTATTTGCGCGTTTCGGTCACTGACCGCTGCGATTTCCGTTGCGTCTATTGCATGTCCGAGAATATGGCCTTCCTGCCCAAGGCCGATGTTCTGACACTGGAAGAGCTCGACCGGCTGTGCTCCGCCTTCATCGCGCGCGGCGTCCGCAAGCTTCGCCTCACCGGCGGCGAGCCGCTGGTCCGGCGCGGCATTATGACCCTCGTCAACTCGCTGTCGCGGCATCTGCACACAGGCGCTCTCGATGAGCTCACGCTGACCACCAACGGCTCGCA
>Ga0187862_10006424_pt1 | contig 10676 bp, 9 predicted proteins | sample June2016WEW_10_1_FD_133003 | JGI IMG/M metagenome (GOLD analysis project Ga0187862, IMG submission 133003) | Peatland microbial communities from SPRUCE experiment site at the Marcell Experimental Forest, Minnesota, USA - June2016WEW_10_150 | ecosystem: Environmental > Terrestrial > Soil >...
GAACTCCGCTTTTGCGCCGGGCGCGATGGAGCGATCGAGGCAGACCGATCCGACATTGTTCCGTTCGGCGGCCTCGGGCCCGAGTTGACCGTCACCGGAGAAATCGTCCCAGAACAACAACGGGCTTGCCCACCACTTCGCGCGCGGCCAGCCGCGCAGGTGCGTCACCCTGCCGTCTCCGGGACCGGCAACGCACAGCGCGAAGGAACCGGCCAGCGGAGCGTCGTGGGCGGCGCCGGGATTGGTCATCAGAAGCCCTGCAAGGTTGCCGGACTCCCGATATTCGCTGGTGCGCTTTTGCGCGATGCCGGCCCGCTGCTCTCCGCGGACCCCCACGCCGACCGGATTGTCGAGCGAGAACGCGATGGAGACCTCTACCGTCTGGCTGGCGGGATTCGTCACCACATAGCGCAGAATGGCCACGGGCAGACCGGAGGCGTCGGCGTCCAGCGGAATGATGGGCGTGAAGGCTTCGAGCGACACCAGCACCGGCAGGTCCCGATCTTCGAAGGCGATCTTGGCGAGTGGGTACTCACCGGTGAAGGTCGCGCTCTCGAGGCGCGCCAGCCCGGAGACCCGGTCCGGACTCAGGCCGCCCCAGGCTTCGTATGGTGGAATGAGCCGCGACTCCAGCACACGCGTGACGGGCTCGGCCGTGCCGATACGGGCGCGGATCGCAGGGAACGCGTACGCCGGGGATCTTCCCTTGTCGGGGTGATTGAAGATCTCCCAGTCTCGCAACTGACCGCGCCCGCCAAGGCCGATGCTGCCGGCGCCGATTCCGCCCAAGGGAAACGCGATCATGGCGAGTTGACGACCGGAGAATTGTCGAGGGTACGAGAAGCCGGGAATCGACTCAGCCGTGCCGGCGGACTTCAGCGGGGCCCGGCCAGCCTCAGCTTCCATGCCCGAAGCCGGACTCGGACTCGTGCCCGCCGCCAGCGCGGCGGTCTTCAGGAAGTCGCGACGCCCTACCATAAGATCTACTCTATTTCTGCTTGGCTGCCTTTGGATGCTGTGAGCAGGGGCTCCAGCACCTTGGTCAGGGCCTCGTCCGTCAACTCGGGGAGTTGAACGTGGCGGAAGAGCATCCAGTGTTCGGTCTGTTCCACTGTCTGCCCCGGCAGCACCCGAGTCAAGGGGCCCAGCGTCTCCATCTCCAGAAATTCGTTGTTGGTGAACGTTTCGAACGCGCATCCGAAGTCCGGGTAAGTCTTCGATGGATCGGCCTGGGCGCGCTTCAGAAAAGCTTCCCCGTTCAGCACGTAGAAGGCCCAGGTGTCGCGATTGAACAAACCGATTTTCTGAGCGTCGCTGTTGTTGGGGTCCTGGAGCAGCGTCAGGTACTTGCGGGTGAACTTCCAACGCGGATCGGCCAGGTTGGTGTACGCCCACATCACCAGCGGGTTGGTCGCCTCCAGATTCTGCGGGTGATGCCCACGCGGCGGGAAGCCGGTGATCGCGGTGCCTCCCTGCGCCATCATGGTGAGCACCCAGGGCGAAAACTCCAGCGGAAACAACGCGTGGTTGGCGATGCGATGGATCACGGTGACCCCGGTGCCGGAGGAAGCCATGCTGACTTCGATCTCCTTCTGCAGACCGGTGAGCGGCTCCACGGGCGCGCGGGCAATCAGTCCCGCCGGAGTGACTTGAATGTCGACCGGAACATTGTCCGGGGCCCAGGTGGCCACCGGGTCTTCGGGAGCCTTCCAGACCCGATCTCCACCACGAAGCTGGAATTTTTCCTCGCCACTCTTGCCGAGTTGCTCCGGGTACTCCTTGAATAGGTTCTGCCCGCCTACGAACGCGAAGCGAATCACGCGAGGGCCGACGTCACCCGTCACAATGAGTTCGACTTCGCCGTTGCTCACCCGGTAACAGTTCTGCCATCCCTTGTAAGTGGTCTTTTCGACGCGTACGGCCGCATCCATATTCATCGCCATCGCTCCACACAGAATTGTAAGCAACACACTTTGCCGGATGATCACGGTGCCTCCTATTCCCTTTTGCAGCGTAGCGCATTGCGCCGCGTTTCTCACAGCCACTTAACCGGCGAGTTCCGGCACCTTCACCCACGCGCGCTTGCGCGAGGATTCCAGGCCAAGCTCGGCTAGCTGGACGCCTTTGGCGCCTTCGAGCAGGCCCCAGCGGAACGGCTCATCCTTCACCACGTGGCGCAGGAACAGTTCCCATTGGCGCTTGAAGGCGTTGTCGAAAGTGTCCTGATCGGGCACTCTCTGCCAGCCCTCGAAAAAATCGAGTGGGCTTTCGATATCGGGGTCCCAGACCGGCCGCGGCGTGGCGCCGTAAGGTTGAATCCAGCAGTGACGCAAACCGGCGACCGCGCTCGCGAGCGTGCCATCCACCTGCAGCGTCAGCAGGTCGTCGCGCCGCACCCGCACGCACCAGGAGGAATTGAAGTGGGCGACGATGCCGCCGGCGAGCTCGAACGTTGCATAGGCGGCATCGTCGGCGGTTGCTGCATAGGGCTGGCCGGCTTCGTTCCAGCGCCGCGGAATGTGCGTCGCGCCCAGGCACGAGACCGCCTCCACGCGCCCAAAAAGATTGTCGAGCACATAGCGCCAGTGGCACAGCATATCCATGATGATGCCGCCGCCCTCTTCCTTGCGATAGTTCCAGGAAGGCCGCTGCGCCGGAACGTGGTCGCCTTCGAACACCCAGTAGCCGAATTCGCCGCGCACCGAAAGGATGCGGCCGAAGAAGCCTTGCTGCCGGAGATTCTCGAGTTTCAGCAGGCCCGGCAGCCACAGCTTGTCCTGCACCACACCGTGTTTGATCTGTGCGCGTTCAGCCAGCCGGTAAAGATCGAGCGCCGCGTCGAGCGACTCCGCCACCGGCTTCTCGCAGTAGACGTGCTTGCCCGCGGCGATCGCCTGGCGCACCGCGGCCGCGCGCCGGCCGGTGGTTTGCGCGTCGAAATAGATCGAGTAAGCGGGATCGGCCAGCGCAGTATCGAGATTGGTGGACCAAGGCATGCCGCCGCACTCCGCGGAGATGGCCTCCAGCTTGGCTGGATTGCGGCCCACCAGCAGCGGGCGCGGCATGATCGTCTCGCCGTCGCTGAGGATCACCCCGCCTTGCTGCATGATGGCGTAGACGGAGCGGCGCAGGTGCTGGTTCAATCCCATGCGCCCGGTGACGCCGTTCATGATGATGCCGACTGTGTGCTGCGTGCGGTTGCTCACGCGTGCGGCCCCTTGGCGGCGGATTGGGGCCACGCGCCGGCCGGCAGCGGCGGTGCGTCCACGCCGGCGCGCGGCAGGGTGCCATCCAATTCCTGCCGCCAGTGCGCCACATCGCCGGCAGGGCCGTAGCAATAAATCATGCGCATAGGCTCGGCGCTGGTATTGGTGAGCTGGTGAAACACGCGCGGCGGAATGTAGACCGCCTGGCCCGTGTGGATCGCCATGCGTTCCTCGCCGAGGCACATTTCGCCGGCGCCCTTCACGATGAAGTAAATCTCTTCCTGCTCCTGGTTGTGCCAGGGCACCTGGCCGCCATTGGGTTCGAGCGTGACGTACCCGAGGGAAAAGCTGGCAGCCTGCATCGGGCTGGCGCCACCAACCAGGTTCTGCGTGTAGCGCCGGGCCGGGTATGAGCGCCCGGCGATCGAGGCAAGATCGGCGATAAGCATGGCTAGGTCTCCCACGCAATAGGCTACAACGGCGGGCGGCATCGGATGCGAGTGTGCGACATGGAAGTGGAAACTCGGCGGCTGGCATTGTATCAGGGCACCGGCTTCAGCCGTGCCACAACACATCGATAGCCAAAGGTTTTAGCCACTGGAGCCTTCGTGCGGGCGCAGGGGCTGAAGCCCACACCTTTCTTGCGATCCTTCGGCACGGCTGAAGCCGTGCCCTGATACAACGCCTCTCGAAAGGGCAACGCGTTGTGTACCCGTATACTCAGATTCAGGCAAATTTACTAGGAATCGAGAGTTTCGCCATTTCTGTGTCGCACGCCCATCGGATGGGGACCAAGGCTACCGCAAACCAGGTGGGACAGACTGTCAGGCGGCGCGTCCCCTGGTGAGGCGCGACAGACGACAAAAACCGATCGTCTGCGCCTACCGCAGTTCTTCCATCACTTCTTCGAGCACGGCGCGGGAGGGGCGCACACGCGATTCGGGCAGGGTGGCGATGGGCTCGGCCGGAAGATTCAATAGGTCGAGGAAGGTGGGCTTGCCGGTGTTGACGTAGAGCACGCCGGTGAGCACTTCGCCCTTGGACTCGGCGTCCTCGATGGCGGCCAGCGCGGCGAGGCGGTTGGTGGGATCGAAATCGCGGCCCAGCTTGCGGATCCGCAGGTGGGAACCGTCGTGCAACCGCACGTCCATCGCTTCACCTTCGGGAATCTCCACCGCAATATCGTCCTGGGCGGGCACGTAATCCAGTTCGTTCAGCACCAGGTCGTGCTCTTTCATGTACGCGTAGCTCTTGGTGGACCCCTGGTGATCGTTGAAGGTCACGCAGGGAGAAACCACGTCGATCACCGAGAGGCCGCGATGGGAAATGGCGGTTTTGAGGATGGCCTGTAACTGTTTCTTATCGCCGCTGAAGGAGCGTGCCACAAAGGTGGCGCCCCACTTCAAGGCCAGCGCGCAGCAGTCGAACGGCGGCAGATCGTTGGCCGCGCCGGTCTTCAGCGTGGAGCCAACATTGGCGGTGGCGGAGAACTGTCCCTTGGTGAGGCCGTACACGCCGTTGTCCTCGATGATATAGATCATCGGGAGGTTGCGGCGCACCATGTGCATGAATTGGCCGAGGCCGATGGAAGCGGTATCGCCATCGCCGCTGACGCCCAGGCCGAGCAGGCTGCTATTGGCCAGGATGGCGCCGGTGGCGAGGGCCGGCATGCGGCCGTGCACGCCATTGAAGGAATGCGACAGGCCGAGGAAATACGCGGGCGATTTCGACGAGCAGCCAATGCCGGAAAGCTTGGCCACCCGCCAGGGCTCCACGCCGAGCTCGTAGAAGCATTCCACCACGCGCTCGGAGATCGCATTGTGGCCGCAGCCGGCGCACAGCGTGGTTTTACTGCCCTTATAGCTGAGGACTTCGAGCCCGATGCGGTTGGTTTTCTTGGGCGGCGGCGCGGCGGCGGTGCTCATTTCCCCTCCTGTTTGACGATCGTATCGGTGATGGTGCGGGCGTCGATGGGCATCCCGCCGTAGTAGCGCACGCTGCGCAGCCGGGCGATCAGGTCCGGCTCCAGCTCCATGCGCATCAGCATCAGGAGCTGCGCATCGCGGTTCTGATCGATCACGTAAACGCGGTCGTGGCGGCGGATGAACTCTTCCAGATGCTTCGTGAACGGGTAGGCCCGCAGACGAAGGTAGCTCACCGCGACGCCGTATTCGGCCTGCAACTGGTCGCAGCTTTCGCGCGCCGCGTAATCCGAGCTGCCGATGGCGATGATGCCGATGCGGGCGCCGGCGCGCGTTTCCTCAGCGGGCTCGGGGACATGGCTGCGCATCACCTCGAACTTGTGGGCGAGGCGGTCCATGTTGTTGATGTAGTCGTCTTCGCGCTCGGTGTACTGCGCGTTCTCATTGTGGCCGCTGCCGCGGGTGAAGTAGCCGGCTTTCGTGTGATTGGTGCCGGGGAGCGTGCGGTAGCCAACGCCATCGCCATCCACGTCCAGATAGCGCGCGAAGCCGCCCAGCCGGTCCAGATCTTCCGCCGTCAGCACTTTGCCGCGGTTCATCGGCTTTTCCGGATAGGGGAACGGATCGGACATCCAGTTGTTCATGCCGAGATCGAGATCGGTGAGGATGAATACCGGCGTCTGAAAGCGCTCGGCGAATTCGAAGGCCTCGATCGACATGGTGAAGCATTCTTCCATGGAGCAAGGGAAGAACATGGGGTGCTTCGTGTCGCCATGGGAGAGGAAGGCGGTCATCAGCAGGTCGCCCTGCTGGGTGCGGGTGGGCAGGCCGGTGGAGGGGCCGACGCGCTCCACATCGTAGATCACCGCCGGCACTTCGGCGTAATAGCCCAGGCCGATGAATTCGGACATCAGCGAGAGGCCGGGGCCGGCGGTCGCGGTCATCGACCGCGCGCCCGCCCAGCCGGCGCCGAGCGCCATGCCGATGGAAGCCAATTCGTCCTCGGCCTGCACGATGGCGTAGGTGGCCTTGCCGGTTTCCGGCTCCACGCGGAAACGCCGCATGTATCCGATCAGCGTTTCGACCAGCGAAGAGGACGGCGTGATGGGGTACCAGGTGACCACGGTAACGCCGGCGAACATGGCGCCCAGGGCGCACGCGGCATTGCCATCGACGATGATCTTGCCGGCGGTCGCATTCATGCGCTCCACGCGGCAGGGATCGGCCTTGGTGAGAGTCTTGGAAGCGTAATCAAAGCCGGCCTGCGCGGCGCCCCAGTTGAGTTCGGCAGCCTTGGCCTTGCGCTTGCCGAACTGCTTCACCAGCGCGCGGTGCACCTCTTCCATTTCGATCGAAAGCAGCCACGCCACCACGCCGTCGTAGATCATGTTGCGCACCAGTTTGCGCAGCTTGGCATCGGGGCACACCGGCCCCACCAGCTTGTCGAACGGCACCGGGTAGAAGTGCAGATCGCCACGCAGTTGGCTGAGCTTGAGCGGCTCATCGTAGACTACCGCCGCGCCGGCCTCCAGCTTCATGACGTCCTCGCGCGCGGTTTCCGGGTTCATCGCCACCAGGAAATCGATCTCCTTGCGGCGGCCCACGTAGCCGTACTTGCTGGCGCGGATGGTGAACCACGTGGGCAGCCCGGCGATGTTCGACGGGAACATGTTCTTGCCCGACACCGGGATGCCCATCTGAAAGATGGCGCGCATCAGAACCGAGTTGGCAGTCTGGCTACCGGACCCGTTGACGGTGGCGACCTGGAGGCTGAAATCGTTAACGACCGAACGGCCGGCGTGGGCGGACAGGGGCTCCGCCGGCGAAACTTCTAGCGTGGACATTTGTGAGGATGATCCCTTCTGCAAGGGTAGATGACCCAGTTCACTCTGCTACCTAGATTATATGTCCAACGCGCAACAGGTGGGGTAGACGATCGAGCCCCGTTCACCTTGGCCCGTTCTACTGCCGGTCCAGGAAGCGCTGCAGCAGTCCGTTGACAGCGTCCGGTTGCTCCAGCATCAGGAAGTGCCCAGCGCCCTCGAAATCCCGATAGTCGACCAGATGGAAGTGCGTTTTCAGAAAATCCTGGTACGGGGTGGAGTTGTAACGCTTCACCATCATCGCCGCCACCGGAAGCTTTGGCCAGCTTTCGGTAACCGGTGGCATGGCCGTCATGCCCGCCATCGCCGAGGCCATCACGTACTGCGGCACGCGCAGCATCTTCGCGGTGATCTCCTCCCGCAAAGAGGGCGGCGTTTGCTCGGTGAACATGAAGTCCAGCACGCGATTCGCGGCGGTCTTGTAATCGGGCCCCCGAAAGCTGTACGCCAGTTGTTTGCGCCGCCTCTCGGTCTCGCGCTCGGCATCGCCGTTCGGCGGCTGGGGGACGAACCCGTCCACGATGACCAGTCCCGCCACCCGGCGAGGATACAGGCGAAGAAACTCGATCGCAACCGGCGTCCCCATGCTGTGTCCCACCAGCGTCGCCGGGCCCACCTTGGCATCGGTCATCACCGCGTTCACGGCGCGCGCAAATAACTCCATCGTGTATGGGATCTCCGGTTTGTCGCTGAGGCCGTGGCCCGGCAGGTCGATCAGCAGCGAGCGGCGTTTCTCATAGACCGGAGCCTGCATCTTCCAGAACGTGGAATCGCAGGTCCAGCCGTGGATGAAAACCACCGCCCGATCGCCCTGGCCGAAGCTCAGGTAATGGATTTTGTGCCCATCCAGCACCGCGAACCGCGAGCTCGCCGCCCGGGAAACGGGGAGCGAAGACAGTTCGAGCAGAGCCGCCAAGAAGATGGCGAGGGACCCCGAGTGCATTCTGTCCAGTCTACAACAGCGGAGCGAAAATGACGATTGTGTCTTATAGCACACCACCAAAAATGACCCCATGCCTGGCGGTCCGTCGCAGTTGGAAGCGGCAAACCGCGCGCCTGTCTATACGCGCGCCTGCAGCCGTTTGCGGGCTTCCACCCAGGCTGCGAATACTGCGGGGTTTTCCAGCCACACGAGCATCCACTGGACCATCTCTTCTTTCACGGCCCGTTTTTCGGGGCTGCAGCGGGGATTGCGCGAAGTGAACCTAGCGCGATCCTTGGCGGCGATCACCTGGCGGCGGGCATAGCGGGCGCGCTCACGGTCGCCCGCAGCCTCGGCGGCGAGGTACACTTCCAGCATCCCGCGCAAGGAGCTTTCCAGTTCTTCAAGGGTGTGTTGACGGATGCCGGCCCACGGCTGGTCGAAGGGGATTTGGGTGGCCTGCAGCAGGTCGCGCAGGTAGCTATCGGAGACGGGGGAAAGGTCAGCGCGCACCTCAAGCCAGACGGCCTCAGTGATGCGCTCGGGCTGGCGGCTCGCCAGGTACCCGGCCAGCCGGCGCTTGGTGCTCGTGGCGCACGCAGTCTTGCGTGCAGGGTCGAGAGTCGTCTCGACCTTTCTTCGCGTCATCGAGTCCGCCCCGTCGCTATTTTTTCTTGGCACGGCGGTACAGGGCGACGGCCGCCTGGTGGGCGGCCATGTTGCTGGAAAACTGATGCGCGCCGGAGCCATCCGGACGCAGCACGAAATAGAGAGCATCGGTATCGGCCGGCGCCAGCACGGCGCGGATGGCATCCAAACCGGGATTGGCGATCGGGCCAGGCGGCAAGCCGGGATGGCGGTACGTGTTGTACGGGTTGCCGCTTTCGAGATCGGAGCGGTGGATCGCACCGCTGTAGCGAGCCTCTACCAGCGCAGCGTAAATGGTGGACGGGTCGCAATCGAGCGTCATTCCCAGGCGCAGCCGGTTGACGAAGACGGCGGCCACGCGCGGCCTCTCGTCGGGCAGCTTGCTTTCCTTCTCGACCAGCGACGCAAGAGTGACCGTGCGATGCACGGACGCGGCGCCTCCCAGCTTGCTCCAGGCGTCGCGGAACCGCGCGGTCATGATGCGGCACAGCGCGGCTGGAGTAGTGTGGCGGCCCACGTGGTACGTGCTGGGGAAGAGGTAGCCTTCGAGAGTGGGCGCATCGGGATCGAGATCGCGAATGAGCGCCGGATCGCGCGCCGCATCGAGGAATTTGGGGGCGGTGAAAAGTCCCAGATTCGCGGCGGCGGCGGCAATATCGAACATGTTCCTGCCCTCCGGCACCACCAGCGCGTAATAGAACGAATCGCCGCGCGCGATGCGGTCGAAGACGTCGAGCGGCGATGCGGGCCGGGTGAAGCGATATTCGCCGGCGCGAAGCACGCGGCTGGGAGAGAGAGCTCTTGCCAGCAGAAAATCCCACCGGCTACGGATTACGCCTGCCTGGGCGAGAGCCGCGGCCAGGGCGCGCGAGCCGGTGCCGCGCGGAAACTCGACGAAGGTCTCCGCGCCGAACGCCTGGTAAGGCCGGGTGAGCCGCCAGCCGCACCAACCGGCGGCGGCCACGATGGCCAGAATCGCTATGCCAAGACGACGCGCGAGTTTCATAACGAATCGAGGTAGCTCTGCAGCAGGATTACGGCGGAAAGCCGGTCGACCGCGGCGGCGCGCTTCTGGATGCTGATGCCGCTCGAGCGGAGCACGCGGCCGGCTTCCACGCTGGTGAGCCGCTCATCCCACAGCGTCACCGGCAGACCGGTGCGCCGCTCCAGCGCGCCGGCGAATTCGCGCACCCACGCCGATTGGCGGCCTTCGTTGCCGCTCATGTTGATGGGGTTACCCATCAGGAACGAGCCGGCCTCGCGATCGCGCGCCAGCCGCTCGAGCGCATCCAGATCGGCGCGCTTGTTGGTGCGGTCGAGGTTGGGAAGGCCCTGCGCGGTGACGCCCAACGGATCGCTGATGGCGAGGCCGATGCGCCGCTTGCCGAGATCGAGCGCCAGAATGCGGGAATGCGGTTCGGTCAATTCCATTACATTATAGACGCGTGCGCGTGCCATACCCGCGCGCGCGTGCTACATTCGAGACAAAAGGTCCGGTTCGCACCGTGGCGCTGATCACTCAGTCCGGCACCGCTGCCAGCGCGGCCAAAGCCGCACACGATGCCCGCCAGCTTGCCATGCCCGTGGTGGCGATCGGCGTGATCATCGCGGTGCTGTATTTCGGCCGCGTCTTCTTCATCACGTCGGTGGTGGCGGTGATCATCGCTTTTATCCTGGAGCCCTTCGTGGTGCTGCTGACGCGCATTCGCTTTCCGCGGCCGCTGGCCAGCTTCGTGGTGTGCACCGTGGCGCTGCTGTTTCTATACGTGGTGGGCGCCGGAGCTTACTCGCAATTGGCCGTGCTGATGGGCGACCTGCCGCGGTACGGCGAACGCATCGGCCAGATTGTAGAAGGCGTGCAGCAGAAGGTTGCCGACGCCGAACAGCAAACGTGGCGCCTGCTGGCTCCCAACAAGCCGCCCCCGCCGCCGCAGCCGCAGCTGGCGCACGGGGGCAAACGCTCTAAGACGCAGCCGCCGGCCGCGGCCCAACCCGCCGTCATCCCGGAAGTGCGGATTCACGAAGAGCGAACGCCGGTGGCCGATTTTGTTTCCGCCAACATCGGCTCTTTTTACCAGATTCTGCTGACAGCGTC
>Ga0187862_10006426_pt1 | contig 10676 bp, 7 predicted proteins | sample June2016WEW_10_1_FD_133003 | JGI IMG/M metagenome (GOLD analysis project Ga0187862, IMG submission 133003) | Peatland microbial communities from SPRUCE experiment site at the Marcell Experimental Forest, Minnesota, USA - June2016WEW_10_150 | ecosystem: Environmental > Terrestrial > Soil >...
CGCCCCAAAAGCCCGGTGGGCCAAGGTGCGGAAAGCCGCGAAAAAACCTCGTTAGCAAAATTGCAAAGAAGTCTGCTCCCGCCAAGAAGGGTGTCAAACCGATCTCCCAAACCCCTCCGGAGTGACGCTTCCACACAGCAAATTCCAGGTCGCAAGAGCAGCCTTCATTGCAGCGATCATCATGGTTCTCGTTCGTCCTGCGTTGATTTTCATACTGCTGTTGTTTGCATCCGCACTCGGTTGTGGCGTCTGGTATCTGCTAAATCGTTAGCTGCGCGATCTTCGGGCATTGCGCGGGACCTAGCGTCCTCCCACCAGCGATTCTGCAGCGGCGAGTGCTCCCAACACCAGCGCCAACGGCTCCTAGTTCGAATCCGGAGAGATCCGAAGCGCGGACGTGGCATGGATTCGGTTGCTTCGGGTTCAGGATTCGGTATTCGGGTGACCGCAAGGTGCTTCACGAGTGTGCAGCTTTTGGGTAGCCATTCAGTGTCTTGCGCACTCCTAATTATCTGTTGCACATTGTTGTGCAGTCGGGATTGGGGTGTTAAGCAGCCGCTCTTGGGTCACGGAGAGGTCGGAGAGAGGACGAATTTGGTCAATCTGACCTTCCCTGTTTTTCTCAGCCTGCGACCACCAGAGATTCTTGGGTTTGACTCACCCCCGAAGAACTGAACCGAAGTCGATTGGAAATTTCGACCTGAGAATTCCTACTCCGGGAGTGTCGGTGGTGGAGATAGTCTGTATGGCGGAATCAGGGAAACGCCATTCCCTGATATGTGGGTGATAATTCCCTGTTCTGTCCTGCTCCAAAATCGACATTATGCGGTGGGAACTTTCGTTTTTTCAGCGATATACAGACTTTCGTTAGTAGACTTTCAAGGCAAAATCCGAGAATTTCCCTGTATTTTTCCCTGTTAGCAGGGAATTTGGTTCAGAGAACGGTTCGCACCAGACTCACCCCACCGCCATGTTTCTCCATATCCCGTTCATTCCATTAGCAAGTCATAGAAAATAGACGGCTCGTTTAATTTCCGCTTAGTCCGCGTTGTCCGCATTTTCCGTCCAATTCGGCCCCTGAAACATTTTTTGCATGACAACAGGCGGAATACATGACAACGGCAGAGACACACCTTTCACCACATCTCCCTGAACCGGGTCCAGAGCCCCACAGGGCGACGGCCTACTCTGACGTGCATATTCACCTTGACACGCCAATAGAATCACTAATTTAGTTGGTACACGCGCAGCTGAGCCAGTTTCTGGTGACTCTGTGGTGACTAAGCCGGTGCCAAGCCGCAGAAAACCAGATCAAATCCTGCCAAGGGCAGAATTGGCGCATCGTCTGGCCAGCATTGGCGATTGCCTGCCACGTCCACCACGAAATCGATTGACTCTCCGATCTTGGTTTCTTTGCCAGAAGATGTGAGCGTGACTGCGAATTTACGAGTTTGGCGATGCGATGGAGGACCTTCTCGGCGTAGTTTGAGTGGATCGTCGCCAGGGATTCCCGGTGGAAACATGCAGGGATCGAGCAACGCTTGCGCTTTGGTAAGTCATCTACTTAAAGTTGAAAACTACGTTGATCGTTGTTTCAACTTCTAATGGCTCGTTGCTGAGCCTGTACGGCTTGTAGCGCCAGCTCCGCACGGCATCGATGGCGGCCTGCTGCAACATGGCCGGTCCGTTCACAACGTGCAAATCCTTAATCGTTCCGTTCTTTGAAATAGTAGCGTGCAGCACCACAGTGCCAGACACCTGGGCTGCTTTAGCGATGGGCGGATAAACGGGCTGCGTCTCGTGAATCAGCATTCCGGCCGCGACGCCAGATGAAATGGAAAGCGGTTTGGAAGGTACAACATTAACGGCGGGCTGTGCGTGTCCACTGAAGGCGCCGACATTCGCGCTGCTACCGCCCAGACCATCCGCACCGTCCGTGCCAAAGCTCGCGGGAGGAGGCGCATTTTCCGCGACTTGCTTCTCAATGCCTTGCGGAATCTGCGTTGGCGCAGTGAGTTGATCGTCCATCATTTTCGTCTGCATTTTCGTCGGCACCTGTGGCGACTTCACTCTGTCCTCTGCATTGGCCGGCTGGTTATCCGTTGCCTGTTGCTTTTCGGTCGTTGCCGACGGCTTTTCCTGAGTTAACGGTTCACTAATCGGCGGATTCGGCGTGTGCGTCTCCAGCTGAGTATGGGTTGCTTCCGGAAGCGGCTGAACAGATTGTTTCGCCACGGACTTCGTTCCATGATGGAACAGCGGGATCATGAGTATGAGTGAAAGCAGAATCCAACAGGTGCTTACGGCAGCAACAATCATCCACTTCTTTTTCGCCGTCTTCTGCTCTCCCTTAACTTCGATATTCATCGATGGAAACAACTGGATGAGAGCCCCGTGACCTTTGCGTCTCGATGTCGCCTTGGGTTGGGGTGAGTTACTCATTCCATCCACCATAGCGACGTTTGGCAAACCCGGCGCCACGGGAACCTCATTCGTGGTATAGCTAGCCTCCAGCCCTTGCGAAGCGCGGCTGGACGATCCATCCGCCGGCTCGCCGGTCAACTCTTGCTGATTAACAAGGACTGGTGCGGACGAGGCTGAACCCGAAACACGCGGTTTGTCCACCACAGGCAGCAAGATTGCTTTGCGCTCAGCGGATTGCCCAAGCGGCTTTGGAGTCTTGCCGAATGAATGAGCGGCTATCCACGCTCCCCATTCGTCACGAGAGTTGACAGGTTTAGCCGTAGGAGATGCTTCGCTATCCCCATCGCTGAAATCTTGTTGCTGCTTAACAAAGACTGGTGCAGACGAAGTTGAACCCGAAACGCGCGGCCTGTCCACCAAAGATGCCAGGGCTGCATCGCGGTCAACGGATTGCCCAAGCCCCTTTGGAGTCTCGGTGAAGGAATGAGAGTCTAGCCATGCTTCCCATTCTTCACGAGGGTTGACAGGCTTAGCCGTAAGAGAACCTTCGCTATCCCATTCGCTGAAATCCGCGGGAAGCGTTTCAGGTAGCGACGGAGCTATTTTTTCTGGAGATGCCATTGACCGTCCTCACCTTTCTGATAGACAGCACCTTTGTACGTGCGCGTTTCGCGCGGGTTTGTCTTGGCGGCAGTGCGCTCGCCTGTTGCTTCCGCCGGCGCCGAATCTGCAGGGGCAGAGTTGGTTGCTGCAAAGGTCCGCGTGAACGGCATATCAGTGGCTGCGGTTGGTTGCGAAGCAATGTCAGGCGATCCTTTCACCTCAAGCACGACCGCAGCTTGCGCCGTCGCGTGTTTTTCAGTGTCCAACGGAGTGAACGATACGGAGAGGTTATATGTCCCCGGCGCGAGTACGTGGCCCGCGGAAGGAGTGTAGACAAATGTTCCCGGAACCGATGCCGTAGCGTTCAACTGAGTGGCGCTCAACGCGGTGCCGTAGGAAATAGCAGAGGGGGCCAGCCAGATGATTAGGGCTGGTAACTTCTCGGTAATCGTGAGTGGCACGACGGCAGGCGCCGCTGTGTAATTCAGAGTGTCGGTCGGAGTGAAGGTTACTGAGAGCTCATGCACTCCCGGCGCAAGTATCTCGCCCGCGACAGGTGTATAGGCAAAAGATCCCGGCACTGTTGCTGTGGCGTTGAGCTGAGTAGCGCCGATGGCCGCGCCGTAGGCAATCGGATCCGGTGTCGGCCAAGTGATGGCAGGAGTTGCCTTGGCCACACTCAGCGTCGTGGCAGTCTGCGAGGTTGAGTAGCCCACAGTATCTGCGGGAGTGAAAGCGACCGAGAGTTTATGCTCCCCAGCCGCAAGCACAGCCCCTAACCCAGGGTTGTATTTGAATGTTCCCGGAACCGGCGCCGCGGCACACAGTTGCTTGGTGCTCAGCTGTGTGCCGTATGTGATTGGATCGGGTTTCGGCCACTGGATGACAGACGTTGCTTTGGCCACAGTGAGCGACACGGTGGCCGTTGCTGTGGCGTAGTTGGCAGTGTCCTTGGGGGTGAAGGTTACCGAGAGCCTATGCATTCCCGGGGGGAGCACCTCGCCCGGCGCGGGAGAGTAATCGAATCTTCCAGGTACCGGCGTCGAGGCATTGAGTTGAGCATTGTCCAATGCGGCGCCGTAGATGATCCCGGGAGGTGTTGGCCAAGAGAGGGCCGGCTTTGCCTTGGCCACAACAATTGAAACCGCGGCCTGCTGCGGGGCGCAGCCGCCGGAGTCTGCCGGAGTGAATGTGACCCATAGCGAGTGCGTTCCGACCGGCAGCACATAGCCTGGGCCGGGTGTGTAGACCAAAGTTCCCTCGACCGATGGCGTGGCATTGAGCTGGGCAAAGGTGAGCTTGTCCCCGTATGTAATCGGGTCGGGTGTCGGCCATGTGATGGCCGGAGCCGTGCGCGCATCGGCCGAAGTCAAAATCGTAGTGCTCGGGAGTTCCCCATTGCCAGAATCCACCTGCGCAGTATTTCTACCGAGACCTCTATGCCGAAAATCCTTCTTCTTTTCTTGTGGAATAGGGCGTCCGGTAATCGAGCTAGCCATCTCCAGGCTTATGCGCGAAATACTTGTTTCTGCAAGCCCGGTGTCGCCGTACTGCAGCGCGCGCGCAGCGTCCTGATCGTCGGGAATCTTCCACCGTACCGGCCTGCCGAGAGCCTTGGCGATGACATCTTCGTTCACCGGTTCCAGGAAGCGAGACTCAAACCGGTTGATTACGATTTCCAGGTTTGGACTTCCTTCGGTGAAGAACTGTGAGATAAGGCGATTTGAATTGCGCAGCTCGGAGATGCCGGTCTGGCTGACCAGGTAAATGGTAGAGGCATCTTCGAAGAGAACCTTAGCCGCCACATCAATCCTCGATCCCACATCTACGATCACATGATCGAATTCGCACCGCGCGATTGCGATCAACTTTTCGATGGCACCTTTGGAAACCTCACCCTCGGGAACTTTGGTGGGAGCCGCCAGCACGAATACTCCTGACCGATGCTTGACCATGAGGTTTTGAAGAAGACTCGCATCCAGCCGATTGATATTCCGGAGGGCGTCCACCGTCGAGTAACCCGCAGAAATCCCCAGGCACAGTGCCGCGTCTCCAATGGGAAGAGCGAGGTCGATCAGCAGGATCCTTTGGTCGGATTTCTGGGCCAGAGCGATGGCAACATTGCAGGCGACCGTCGTAACGCCGGATCCTCCTTTGGAGCCTGCAAAGACGAGCAACTTTCCCACAGTCTTCTCTGCTGGGAGACCTTTCTCACGAAGGGTGGTATTGGTCCGAACAAGAGCCTCGGCCATAGCGCCTTTCTCGAGGGGTAGAAGGAGGTACTCACGAGCGCCTGCATGCATGAAGCGGACCGCAAATTTCGGATCGGTATTCTCCGAATAGACCATGATCGTCCCCGCGTTGGTGGAACTCGCTCTTTCCACTAGTTCCAGAGCGGCATCTGGGTCACTATCCAGGTCGAGGATGACAACGTCGAACGAAGCCAGCAATCTTTGCAAGTGACCAAGTTCCGGGGGGTAGGAATCGAACTCGCGGACATTGACCCGACGAGTTTCATCAAGAGCCTTGGCCACTGCCGAGCGTCTCTCCTCGTCTGGGCCGATCACGGCAACCGACAAGAACTCGGTCTCAATAATGTCAGCATGTTTGGTGCCAAAATTTGGTGACACGTCTGCTGAATTCACGGTATGAAGTGCTCCTTGAGGTACCAGCTCCTTTTCCGCTCAAATCTCAAATCGACATGTTGTCGGGGAGCCGAACTCACGGGCTTCTTCTGCCCATAACGAACAAAGGTGGTGCAATTCTGGGAGGAACCTCCAATGCGAGCGTCAATTTATGACTGCTTGCCAAACAAGTTGCCGTGGGACGATGGTAACCATTTTTGGTCCGATACGGAACTTGGATAACCATAATTCTGCATTACTAAAGTGTTATCAGCCATTCCTGGCGCACCGTTTCTCCAGCCAAGCGCGATTACAGTTCTCTTGCGATCAGCAAAATAAACCAGCTATGGTGACCACGAATCGGTAGGCTAGGTGTTCAAGTCACTTCAGGTCTAACCACGCAAGTAGTGTAAAATCAACTCATTACGCAGAGAGCTTTGCTTGGCGCTCTTTTTTGCCTAGCTATCAGCTTTCTGTCAGCACATTTGTGTGCAGCGGTTCCAGATTGTCAGGGCCAGCGTTATACACGATCAGGTGTGAGGGACGACAGCTCTCCACTTCCCAAGGTTCATATTCTGGCGGGGGTATATAAGTGCAGCCTTTTCCGGGCCTTGCCAACAGGTGGGTTCTGGACCATCGAGTCTGCTCTCACCGGGACTGCATAGGGAGCATTACCCCCTAAGTTTCTATGGATGCAAGCGATTTCGGCACATAAGGCGTCCGCCCTGTATACGTTCCCGGCAAACTGGTTCAAACTCTGAGTGCTCAGGGACCCCCACATGGCCGTGCCAGGCTGTGGGCTCTCACCGAGTCGCGCCGGCTTGTCGAACTTGACCCTGGGCTTGTCAGTGCAGGCAGCTTTGGCAGCCGCCTGCAGGGAAGCGGAATCGGCGCAGCCCGTCTGTCCCTCTTCTGTCGCCTAGCTGTTGCGCCGCGCATTGTCTCCCGTGGCAGCTGCGCCCGCGAATCCGCCGATTTCCATCCTGCACCTTGCGATTCAGGACTCCCCGAACCTGTGGCATCAGCGGGGGACATAAGGGTGGTCAGCGATCTGTCCGCAAAAGACTGAGTCCCATCGACCTGGGACTAATGTCCCGCACATCGGACAGCGACCGTCCGGTGTCAAGCGGTAATCGGTAATGCGATACCCGAACCGTTCTACAAGGAGCTCCTGGCAATCGGGACAACGTGTGTTCTCGAGGACGCCAACTTTGCCGGGGAGATTGCCGGCATAGATGAAACGCAGCCCAGCCTTTCTTCCAATCTGTGCCGCACGCGCAAGCGTCTCCGGACCGGTGTCATCCGGATCCGTCATCTTGTAGTCTTTGTGAAAGGCAGTGACGTGCCACGGGATATTCGGTGAGACACTGACCAGAAACTCCGCCAGGCGGGTTAGTTCCTGGTCGGAATCGTTGAATCCCGGGATCACAAGCGTGACAATTTCCAGCCAGTAGTCCATCGCATACAGGCGACGAATGGTCTCGAGGATCGGCTGCAGGCGGCCGCTGAGAGACGGTATGGCGCTAGGATAAGGAACGGGGAGTAAGTCCGATGCTTGTCGTTCACGTGCATGTGCGGGTCAAACCCGAGTCAGTTGCCGACTTCAGGCAGGCTACCATCGAAAACGCCCGTTCCAGCGTTCAGGAACCGGGTATTGCGCGCTTCGACGTGATCGAGCAGCAGGACGATGCGACGCGGTTCGTGCTGATCGAGGTCTACCGCTCGCCGGAAGCAGCAGCCGCGCATAAAGAGACCGCTCACTACGCGAAGTGGCGCGATGCGGTCGCGCCTATGATGGCAGAGCCACGTCATAGCGTGAAGTACAGCGCCGCCTTCCCCGATCCAGAAGGCTGGTAAAGCCATGCGCTTCGAGTTTGCGACCGCGACGCGCGTGATCTTCGGCGAGGGCGCGGCTGCGACCCTTCCCGAACTGGCTTGCAGGTTTGGCGCCCGCCCGCTGGTGGTGACCGGCGCATCGCCAGATCGTTCGGCGTCGCTGGTCTCGGCGCTCTCGGCGGAGACCTTCGCTGTGCCCAGCGAGCCGACGGTCGACCTGGTCCGCGAGGGCGCACGGCGCGTGCAGAATGCCACCTGCGATGTCGTTATCTCAATTGGCGGGGGCAGCGTAATTGACGCCGGCAAAGCGATTGCCGCTGTTGCCACCAACGGCGGTGAGCCGCTGGACTTTCTCGAAGTGGTGGGAAAGGGCCGCGCCATTGAAGCCCCGCCGTTGCCGTTTCTTGCGGTGCCAACCACGGCCGGAACCGTCAGCGAAGTCACGCGCAACGCAGTGCTCGGATCGACGGAGCACGGCGTCAAAGCGAGCTTGCGAAGTCCAATGATGCTGCCTCGGGTGGCGCTGGTCGATCCCGAGCTGACGTACGGGCTGCCGCCTGCGGTCACTGCATACACTGGCCTCGATGCCCTGACGCAACTCATCGAGCCCTACGTCAGCGGGCGCGCCAATCCACTGGTGGATGCTATTTGCGCCGATGGAATCAGGCACGTTGCCGGTGCGCTGCGCCGCGCCTATCATAACGGCACGGATCAGGATGCGCGATGCGACATGGCGCTGGCAAGCCTGTTCGGTGGCTTGGCGCTAGCGAATGCCGGACTGGGCGTTGTGCATGGCTTCGCGGCACCGCTCGGAGGCTCATGGAAGGCGCCGCACGGCGCGCTCTGCGCGGCGCTATTGCCGCACGGCATGGCGGCCAATGTAGCCGCGTTGCGGGCGCGCGCGCCGCAGCATCCCGCCCTGGAACGCTACACCGCCATCGCACGCCTGCTTACCGGTCTGAATGAAGCAAGCGCGGAGGATGGCATCGACTGGGTACGCGCGCTTTGTGTCGAGCTCAATGTCCCGCCACTGCGCGCCTGGGGGATCACCGAAGCTGATTTACCCGGAATAGTCGAAAAAGCAGCGCGCGCCAGTAGCATGCAAGCCAATCCGCTTCTGCTCACAAGCGAGGAATTGCTTCTGGTGGCAACGGCGGCACGGTAAGGGACTGACTCGGAGGACGGCGATGAGCACCTGGTGAAGATGCAGGCTAAGGCCTTCAGCGCGAGTGTCCTGGCGCATTACAGGCAATACAGAGATCGGTCTTGCTCAGTCTTCGTCAGGAGCATTTGGTCCAGCCCACTTGCCACTCTGCGGCCTCTGGCTCGCATTTCTGTTTGGCAGCTTAGAACCGGAATGCCTATGAGGAACAGTCATGGAAAGTGCTGCAATCACTCCTGGTGCTCAGTACGCGTTTCGAGAGAAACGCACCCCTGGTACCCCGCTCCAACGCATCCGAGTACTGGAACACATCCGTCACGACAAATGGAAAACCGAGTGGATTCATCCAAACCGGCGCCCACCGCGGCCGCATGTGCAACGGGGAGGGCTGCGGCCGCGCGCATGGATGGGCCTCCAATCCGGCCGAAGTTGCTGCCGGCGAGCAAGACCCACTTTGAGCCCATCGGCTGGGACCGGTCGTAAACCTGCTCGGAAAATGGTCGAATCCTCGCCGCGGATCGTGGGTTTGAATTGAAGAGTTCACCGAAATGATTGTTGGAATGCTACTGCTGGTGCGCTCAAACCGCTGAATTCACCACCGGGATCGGCAAATCAAAGGAGCCCGGCAATGAATTTTGACCGGCTGCGGTGCGATCCGTATTCTTTCAACAAAAAGCCGCACCGATTTTCAGAGACCGGTTGCAGCCGGCCTGAATACAATTTTGGCAAGTTAACTAACGCAAGTAGCAACTGCGATCGGAGTTGCAGACGGAGGAAACATGAGGCTTCGGGACAAAGTTGCAGTTGTGACGGGTTCTGCCAAAGGACTTGGGCGGGCTGTCACACTAAGATTTGCCCGGGAAGGCGCGGCCGTTGTCGCGGCGGATGTCGACGAGCGGGAAGGCTCTGCCGTTGTTCAGAGCCTGAAGCAGGAGGGGTTGGAGGCTTGCTTCGTTCCCACGGACATATCCGATGAGAATTCGGTCAAACGGCTGATGTCCACGGCCACTGAGAAATACGGGCACATCAACATTCTCTATAACAATGCTGCTGTGCTCAGTTACGAGCGAGAAGGGCCTGTGCACGAGTTGAGTGCGGAGACCTGGAATTATGTGCTGGGAATCAATCTTACCGGGCCGTTCTACTGCTCAAAGTACGCCATCCCCTCCATGCTGAAGATTGGCGGTGGTTCGATCATTCACACTGGGTCGCCGACCGGGCTCACGGGATGTGCTCCAAAACTCACAGCCTATAGTGTCAGCAAGGGCGGAATCGCCGCACTGACTCTCGTGATGGCTGCAGCCTATGGGCCCCATAACATTCGTGTGAATTCCATTGTTCCAGGCACGATGGATACACCCATGAATCGATACGTCCTGGACAACGCTCAAGCGCGGGAAGAGTACAGACAGGCAGTACCCATGCGCAGGCTTGGAAAACCGGAGGATATCGAAGGAATCGCGGTGTTTCTTGCATCGGACGAATCGGCCTATTGCACCGGCAGCACCTACATGTGCGACGGCGGCTTGACGAATCTCTGAGCAAGGACCGGCTACATCTTCGGTGTCTCGCGCAGGACCGGTCTCGCCGTCTTTCTCGCCTCGGACGAGGCGGCGTATTGCACCGGCGGCGTCTTCAGTGCGACGGAGTCACTTCCGCGGATTGATCGCAATCCCATATTGCATTGGTGGCGCCGGAGACCGGCAGCCGCGATGCAATGGCAAATCCAAACCCGTGTGCGCTCCGCCACCACAGCATGGCGATTCAACAGATCGATCCGGTACATCCGGGCTTCTCAATTCGCCGAACAGGGCACCAGCGTTTTGGTACCATGAGCTTCACAGGGTAAGCCCGCCCGCTGATCCTAAGGAGGAATGCAATAGACTTTTATTATTCTCTTATAGTGCAATGTTCGAGCTTTGCACGACCATGAGACAACACTGAGCGTGGTGCCGGCCGGATTGTCCGTCTGATCATCAGATGTCGCGACCGTATCGCCAATTCACTTTAAGGAACGGTCCTTCCGC
>Ga0187862_10006429_pt1 | contig 10675 bp, 4 predicted proteins | sample June2016WEW_10_1_FD_133003 | JGI IMG/M metagenome (GOLD analysis project Ga0187862, IMG submission 133003) | Peatland microbial communities from SPRUCE experiment site at the Marcell Experimental Forest, Minnesota, USA - June2016WEW_10_150 | ecosystem: Environmental > Terrestrial > Soil >...
GCCGAGCATGACCTCGGTCGCGAACGGCGTCTCGGCAACCGTGCCCACGACGCGGCCGTCGATGCTGACCGCACGGGTGGGGACGCCCGAGATGCCGTGCAGCTGCAGGCCGCCGAGGTGGTGGCCCGCGAGGACGTCGGTGGCCACAAGCGCCTGGTCGCGTACGTCACAGCAACCTACCCCGTTGACCCCCAGCGCCTCCGCCGGTACCTCCGGAGGCGGCTTCCCGAGTACATGGTGCCGTCGGCATTCGTGGTGCTCGACGGGCTTCCCCAGACCCTCATCGGCAAGGTGGACCGCGCCGCCCTTCCCGCGCCGACCCGGTCGGGGAATGGCCGGCCGCCGAGTACGGAGACGGAACAGATCGTGGCTCGCCTGTGGGGGCAGGTGCTCGATTCGAACGACGTGATGACCGACGACGATTTCTTCGAGTCGGGTGGCGATTCGCTGCTTGCCCTGCAGCTGATCGCGCTGATCCGCGACACCCTGGGGGTGGAGCTGCCCCTCGAATCGATCTTCGACAACCCCAACGTCGGAGCCCTGGCTCGACGGATCAACCTGGAGCAGCACTCTCCGGACCCAGGCGACGACGCCCTGCGGTTGCCACCGCTGGTTGCCGGTGACCGGCGTGATGCGGTTGCGGCCTCGATCACCCAGGCTCAGGCGTGCTTCCTCACCGAGCTGGCCGGCGAGGCACTTCCCTACCAGGCCCAGGCGGTGATCCACTTCGAGGGACGCGTCGACGTGGAGGTCCTGCACCGGGCCCTGCAGACGGTGGTCGATCGCCATGACGTGCTCCGAACCACCTTCCCCAAGGTTGGCGGGACGTGGATGCAACAGGTCCACTCCGGGGTGGCCGTGGCGCTCCCGGTTGTGGACCTTCGCGCCGATCCGGACCCTGAGAAGGCCCTGCGGACGCTCTCTCAGGAGAGGTTCGCCGAACGGATCGACATCACCGAGCTTCCGCTCTTCCGTTCGACCCTGGTCCGGCTGGCCGAGGATCATGCCGCCCTCATCCACGTCGAGCACCACGTGATCCATGACGGCTGGTCCTTCGCCACCTTCCTTCGCGAGTTGGGCACGTTGTACCGGGCATATGCGACCGGTGACCCCGACCCGCTTCCCAGCCTTCGCGTTCAGTACGCGGACTTCGCCGTCTGGCAGCACGCCTTCTCCGCCACCGACTCTGGGCGCCGGCAGCTCGAGTACTGGACGCGACAGCTGACCGACCGCCCTTCGCCGCCACGACTTCCCACCGACCGGCCGGCCCCGGCGACCCGCACCTATCGGGGTCGGACCTTGCGCTCCGATCTTGAGCCGGAGCTGATCGACGCCTTGCGGCGGGTCGCCTCCCGCTCGGGCTGCACCCCCTACGTGGTTATGGCGGCGGCCTTCTTCGTCTTCCTCTCCCGCCTCAGCGGTGAGACCGATCTGGTGATTGGTTCGGGGCTGGCCAACCGCAGAGTTGCCGGCAGCGAGCCCCTGATCGGCATGTTCGTCAACACCGTGGCGCTTCGCGTCGATCTGTCGGGGGACCCGACCCTCGACTCGGTCCTCTCCCGGGTACGGTCGGCCAGCCTGGGAGCCCTGGCCCACCAGGAGCTGCCCTTCGAAGAGGTGGTGCGCGCGCTTGCCCCGGAACGGAGAGCGGGACGCAATCCTCTGTATGAGCACCTCTTCTCCTTCCACGACACACCGTTCCCCGAGATGGAGTTCGACGGTCTCGAGGTGAAGGCACAGGACACGCTGAGCAACGGCTCGGCCAAGGCCGACCTCAACGTGCTGGTGGTCAACCGCCGGAGCCGCAGTGCTCGCCCCGACCTGCCGGACGGGGAGGAGATGTCCGTGGTCTGGGAATTCGCCACCGACGTCTTCGACGAGTCGACCGCGGAGCGGCTGCTGGCGATCTACCTGCGTCTGCTGGCTCAGGTCGTCGAGCATCCCGGCCGCCGCGTCTCCGAATTGGAGCTGACCACCGAAGCTGAACGCGCTCGACTCCTCGCCAGTGGTGGGATCGCCGCGGCGTACGAGCGCGAGGCGACCGTTGACTCGGTGTTCGCCGATCGAGCCCGGGAAACACCCGATGCCATCGCGGTGGTGGGCGGCGAGCGGCAGCTGTCGTATGGGGAGCTCGACCGCGCCTCGGGGCGGCTGGCCAGGCAGCTCGCGTCCCGCGGCGTCGGTCGTGGCAGCTGCGTCGGGGTGCCCGACCGGCGATCGACGGCGATGGTCGTGGCCTTGCTCGGGATCCTCAAAGCCGGCGCGGCCTACGTCGGCATCGACAGTGACCTGCCCACGACACGCTTGGGCCGGCTGCTGAAGGATGCCGGGGTGACCCTCGTCTGTGCGCCTTCGGAGGACGCTCACCGGTTCGACGCCACCGGGGTCACCCTGATCGACGTCGAGGGCGAGGCCGATGAGATCGCCGGTGGCCCCGAGGTGCCGTCCGAAAACGAGCACGGCGCAACCGATGTCGCCTATGTCTCGTTCACCTCCGGCTCGACGGGCGAGCCCAAGGGGGTGGAGATCCCGCATCGGGGAGTGCTCCGGCTGGTGAGGGGCGCCGGCTATGTGAAGCTCGGTCCCGGCGAGGTGGTGCTGGGTGTCGCGCCGCTCGCCTTCGATGCTTCCACTTTCGAGATCTGGGGACCGCTCCTCAACGGTGGCCGCCTCGTGCTGGCCCCCCCGGGGGCGCTCTCGACCGCAGAGCTCGCCGACGCGATCACCAAACACCAGGTGACCACCGCGTGGTTCACGGCGGGGATCTTCCATGAGATGGTGGACCATCAGCTGGGCGCCCTCTCCTCGCTGCGCCAGGTCCTGGCCGGGGGTGACGTGCTGTCGCCGGTGCACGTCAACCGCCTTCTGTCGGTCCTCGGTCCGGAGTCCTCGGTGATCAACGGATACGGGCCGACTGAGGGCACGACCTTCACCTGCTGTCACCGGATGAACGGCGGAAGTCGGGTTGACGGGGCGGTGCCGATCGGCCGGCCCATCACCAACACCTGGATCGCCATCGTCGACCCTGGTGGTCGGCTGGTGCCCGAGGGCATCCCGGGCGAGCTCTGGATCGGTGGCGACGGCTTGGCTCGTGGCTATGCCGGGCGTCCCGACCTGACCGAGGAGCAGTTCATCCCCAACCCGTTCCCCGGGTTGCCCGGCGACCGCCTCTACCGCTCAGGCGATCGGGTGCGACGCCGGACTGACGGGAACCTCGAGTTCCTCGGCCGAGTCGACCGGCAGGTCAAGGTCCGGGGCCACCGGGTGGAACCTGCCGAGACCGAGGCCGCCCTGCTCGGACATCCCGCGATCGCTCAGGCCCACGTCATCCCCATGGACTTCGGCCGCGACGACAGGCGGCTGGTGGCCTACCTGGTCGGCGCCTCTGCGCCGGACAGCCGCCCATCCAGCCCCGGCCGGGCCACACCGGCGAGGCGGGCAGACGGGCCGGTGAGCGACGCCGCTCTCCGGGAGTTCCTCGGTGGCGTGCTGCCCCGCTACCTGATCCCCGCCCGCTTCCTCTGGCTCGAGCACCTGCCCTTGCGGGCCAATGGCAAGGTCGACTCGGAGCAGCTGCCCGCACCCCCGTCCACGTGGTTCCCGGAGGGTCCGGATGCGCCGGAGGTCACCCCCGCGTCAACGTTGGCCCGCACGGTTCGCGGAGCCAGCCGTCTGGAGAACACCCTCCTCGCCATCTGGCAGGAGGTCACCGGCGTGCGCGACATCGGTGTCAACGACGACTTCTTTGATCTCGGCGGCCACTCCCTCCTGGCTGTGGAGTTGTTCGCCGCGATCGAGCGGTCCACGGGAGCACGGCTGCCCCTGGCCACGATCTTCGAGGCCCCCACGGTGGCTCGCCTCGCCGAGCTGATGCGCTCCGACGGGTGGGACGCCCGCACCGGATCCCTGGTGCCGCTCTCCACCTCGGGGTCCCGACCTCCGTTCTTCGCCATCACCGCGGGCGATGGCAATGTCGTCGGTTTCGGACCGCTGGCGCGACGGCTCGCCCCCGATCAGCCGTTCTATGCCCTCCAGCCATTCGGGCTGGACAGCGCGGCCCCGCTGCACCGGACCATCGAAGCGATGGCCCGCCACTACGTCCGCCAGATCCGCAGGGTGCAGCCGCGTGGGCCGTACCTCCTCGGGGGGCGGTGCTTCGGCTCCCTGGTGGCCTATGAGGTGGCGGTCCGTCTGGAGTCGTTGGGTGAGACGGTGGCGCTGCTCGCCTCCATCGACTCCGTCGGGCCCCTCTCGCGGACCCGACATCTGGCCAACGGAGTGATCCACGATCCGATCATGAATGTGGCGCGGGTGCGCGCCAGGGACGCCGGGATCGAGCTCGGCGATGTGTTCGGAGACCGGACGGCAGCCGACGCGTTCATCACCTGGCTCGGAGAGACCGTCACCGAACACGACGGAGTGGCGGTCAGCCGCTACGTCCACGCCGCCTACCTGGCGCGCCCGGATCTCCAGGCGGCGTACCCGCTCGGCGAACGCGGCGACGGTCGGGCCGAGCACGCTGGGCTCATGTACTGGGCCGTTGTCAACGGCCCATCGGAGATGGGGATGCAGGCTGGGCTCCTGCCCCCACCCACCCGCGAGACCCGGCGCGTCCGCCCGAGTGCCGACCCCCGGGTGCAATCACGCCGCCGGCACGCAGCCGACCGGGCGCTCGACTGGCTCAACTTCGCCACTCGGGGATCCATCGGGGCGCTGGCAACCCGCCGGCGCGACGACGTGCTGCGGATCGCCAGCGAGAACGTCGTTCGTTACCGGGCCGGTCGGCTCGCCGCCACGGTGGTCCTGCTCCGACCCGAGGAGGACGCCGACGGTCAGCAGAAGGCGCAGCTGGCTCGCTGGTACGGACTCGAGGTGGGCGGTATCGAAGAGCATGTCGTCGCCGGCTCCCATCACGCCATGCTGCGCGAGCCTGCGGTGGCGTCGCTTGCCGACTGCCTCGACCGCTGCATCGCCACCGCCCTCGAGCGAGCGAGGTCAGGTGACAGCCGGCTGGAATAGGGTTCAGCCGGGTGCTCCACCATCCCTCGGTCCCGGCGAGCTCCATCTGTGGCGGGTGCCCCTCGATGGTCCCCTTGCCGACACCCCCAGCGCCCTCTCGCCCGACGAGCGGCGACGAGCGGTCCGGTTCCGCTCAGAGGTGGACGCGCGTCGATGGATGCTGTCCCGAGCCGCGCTGCGCGGAATCCTGAGCCACTATCTCGGAAGCGGGGCCTCCGAGCTTTCCTTTGTGGTTGGGCCCCACGGCAAGCCGGCCTTGGGGGGTGACGCCGCGGGGAGGGTGCATTTCAATCTCTCCCACTCGGGCGGTGTGGCCCTGGTGGGAGTGTCGTCGGACCGCGAGGTCGGGGTCGATGTCGAGCGGATTCGAGCCGACCTGGATGAGATGGCGCTGGCCCGGCTGGCCCTTGGAGTCGAGGCGGTCACGCGTCTCGAGGCATCCGAACCGGAACGGCGCACGGTCGAGTTCTTCCGCTTCTGGGTTCGCCACGAAGCGGCCATCAAGTGCCGCGGGGTTGCGCTGGGGAAGGGGAAGCAGGGCGGTGAAGATGGCCTGCTCGTCGAAGACGCGGCCGTGGGTGCCGGCTATGCGGCCGCGTTCGCGGTTGCGGTCGGAGTGGAGGGGGTCGAGCGGTGGGATCCTGCTCTGGTCGGCTGCTGGGCGTGGGACGGGTGACCGGGCATGTGGGCTGGCGTCCAGGAACGGGACGCCGAGGTCGGCCTGCGCCCAGGCCCGCCTCGGCGACTACTGGATATACTGCCCCGATCGCAATGAGCAGGGTCGTCGACCCGTGCCGTGTGCTGGTGGTCGGATGGGGATTCCTCGGGGCTGCCATCGGCAACCGGCTGTTCGATGACGGTGCCGATGTGGTCGGTTTGACGCGATCTGAGAGCGCACGGACCCATGCGGCTCAGTCGCGAGGGATCAATATCACCATTGGCGACGCCGGCGATCACGCCTTGGTCGACGAGATGATGGAGGGGATCGACCAGGTGCTCTTCGCTGCCGGTGGTCTGGCGCCCCCTGCGGCGGCGGTGCGCGCGCATGACGATCTCATCGGCAGGCTGGTGCCGCTGCTCTCCCTCCTGGACGACCTCTGCCGACACCCCGGGGCCGGCATCACGTACATCTCGTCCGGGGGCACCGTGTATGGCAACCCGGAGCGGATTCCAGCTCGAGAGACCGACCCGGTGCGACCGGTATCGGCATACGGAGCGTCGTGCCTGGCGGCCGAGGGCTACGCCGAGATGTACGCCCGCACCTATGGGCTCCCGGTGCAGGTCATCCGGTGTGCCAACGCCTACGGCCCCGGTCAGTTGCCTGGCGGCAACCAGGGCGCCGTCGGCATCTTCCTCGACCGGGTTTCCGCCGGCCTGCCTCTCAGGATCATCGGCGACGGCTCGGCTGTCCGCGATTACGTGCATATCGACGATGTCGCGTCCGCGGTCTCGCAGATCATCCTCGGACACCACGACGTCGGCATCGTCAACCTGGGCTCGGGTCGCGGTCATCGCGTCCTGGAGCTCGTGGAGTTGGTGAGCAACGTCGTGGGATGCCCCGCGCTCCTCGAGTTCCTGCCCCCGCGCTGCTACGACGTCAATTCCATCGTCCTCGACATCTCCAAGCTGAGCTCGTTCATCGACTACGCGCCGATGGAGTTGAGCGAGGGCCTGCACCGGACCTGGCGGGGTGCGCTCACCGCCGCTCCCGCCTCGGCCTTGTCTGGCGCTCTGCGTCTCACTGCCGATAGCGCGGCCCCGGCGCGTGACGCGGTCCACTCGTAGTCAGCCGCGGTGGTTTCGCCGCCTGGCCCGGAGAGTTCTGCCACTGCGGTTCCGCCGCCTGGTCCTCAGAGTGATGCGGCAGCGTGGCTCGTGGCTGCATCCGGTCTGGGGATCGTTCGACGAGCCGCAGGGTCCCACCCTGGACTGGGGTCAGGTTCACTTCTCCGGATGGGCTCTGGAAGGGGACACGCGCCCGGCCAGCGTCGAGCTCACCTTCAACGGTGCGACCACGGTCACGGCGAAGCTGGGCCACCAGCGTACGGACGTTCCCAGGAACCTGAGGCAGCCCCGCGCGACCTCGGCATGCGGGTGGTCAGCTTGGGTGGACGTCGGCACATTGCCGCAGGGTGGGCTGGAGGTAGCAGCCACCGCATTCCCCAGTAGAGGACGTCCCGTCAGACTGAGCAGCCGGAGCTTCCGGCTCACCAACGACCTGACGGGGAGCATCGACATCCCCGGGGATGGCCAGGAGGTCTACGGGGACAGCCTGGACGTGCGTGGCTGGGCCTACATCGACGGCAGGAACCCCGCACGTGTCGAGGTCAGCATCAACGGTTCGCCGGTCGGCCGTGCCAGTCTCCGGCAACCGCGTCCCGACCTGGCCGACATCCGCCGACGTGGGTCTGGGCTGCTGAGCGGGTTCGAGTTCCGCGGCTCCGTCCCGCAGGGCGCGTCACCGGTTGCCGAGATCAGCGTCGAGGTGCTCGGATTCAAGGGAGGGGAGGGGCACCTGCCGCTACGCAGGGTGCGCCGAACCGTGCGCAGCTGCTCCGCTGAAGAGGCGACGCGGGCTGCCACCCTCCGGCAGCGCACCGAACGGCTGATCGCGCGCATCGAGCACCGCCCGCACGAGGCGGATCTTGGTCTACTCGTCTTCACCCACTCTCTGAACCTCGGTGGTGGCGAACTCTATCTGAGTGAGCTGTTGCACAACCTCGCTCCACGCCTGCCTCGCTGCACGGTGGTCTCGCCCGTCGACGGCCCGCTTCGCCAGGTGCTGGAGGAGGAGGGGATCGAGGTGGTCGTCACCGGCCGCACGTGGACCAATGATCCCGCGACCTACGAGGGTCATGTCCGCGAGCTGGCACTCTTCATCCTGGGTTCGAACCCGGACGTGGTGCTCCTCAACACTCTTGGGGTATGGCCAGCCGGGGACGCGGCGGAGCGCCTCGGTCTTCCCACCATCTGGAGCATTCACGAGAGCTTCGACGTCGAGCATTGGCTGGCGGTGGCGCTGGGCCGTCCCGATTGGCATCCGTACCTCAAGGAACGGCTGGTCGCCACGATGGCTGCCGCGGATCGGCTCGTCTTCGAAGCTGAGGCGACCAGCAGGATATTCGCGCCCCACGCCGGCGACGAGCGGCGGATCGTCGTGCCATACGGGGTCGACGTCGAAGCCATCGTCCGATACCAACGGGAGCTGGACCCGAGCGCCGTCCGCACCAAGCACGAGATCCCCATGAATGCGCCGGTCCTCCTCTCCGTCGGGGTCGTTCAGGAGAGGAAGTCGACAGCGTGCCTCGTCGAGGGGTTCATCGAGGTCGCCCGTGCCCACCCCACAGCCACGCTTGTCATTGTCGGCGACCATGAGGGGACCTACTCGCAGATCCTGCACCAGATCATCGAGGAGGCCGACCTCGGCAAACGGCTTCGCCTCCTCCCCATCACTCCCGACATCTGGGATTGGTACGCCTCGAGCGACATCCTGGTGTCGGCCTCTGACATCGAGTCCCTGCCCCGTTCGATGCTGGAAGCGATGGCCTTCGGCGTGCCCTGCCTCTCCACCGACGTCTTCGGGGTTCCGGAGGTCATCGACGACGGACACAATGGCTGGCTCTTCCCGGCGCGGGACATGGCGGCGCTGGTGGCGGCGCTCCATCGCGTGCTCGGCCTTTCCCCCGAGCAGCGGCGGGCCGTCGGCGAGGCCGCCCGGGAGACAGCCGAGAGAGACCACCGGTCGGGGGGGTACGGCGAGGCGTATTGGCAGATGATCGGGGAACTGGCACGGAAACGCAGCCGGCGCTCGAGCCGCTCAAGCTCAGGAGCGAGCAGCCCAAGATGAGACGACCGCGAGGGTCCGCCGCGTTGCCTGTGGAAGAGCGCACCTCACTATTCGCAAGATTAGCGCGCCTCGTGCGTCGCGTGCCGCCACGCACACTCAGGCGCGTTGCGCTAATCGCGGCGGCGCTGATCGTGACCGGCATCTGGATCAGCATCGACCGACAGACGCCGGAATGGGATCAGTCGCAGTATCTCGATGTCTCCCTCCACTATGTCACGAGCCTCCGCACGGGTGGGCTTGGCGCGCTGGCTCACCAGATCTGGACCGCAGACCCCTCGCATCCCCCGCTGTTTGAGATCTCCCTGATCGTGCCATTCCTACTGTTTGGGGCGACACCGAGCAGCGCTCTGCTGGTGAATCTCGTTCTCTGGCCGGTGCTTCTACTCAGCGTCGCCGATATTGCGGCGCGCCTCTACGACGAGCGCGTTGCCCTGCTCGCGATGGCGATTACCGCGACGCTTCCGCTCATGGTCGGTCTGTCGCACGAGGTTCTGGAGGATTTTGAGCTCACTGCTGCCGTCGCACTGACGATGGCGTTACTGCTTCGAACTCGTTTCTTCTCGTCATGGCGGGCATCGCTGTGTCTTGGCCTCGTCATGGGCATCGGGTCGCTGAGCAAGGCAACCTTCCCCATCTACGCGCTGGGTCCCGTCGCCGTCGTGGTTGTGCGCGCTGCGATGCTTCTTGGCCAAGAAGTCCGCCATGCAGAGACCCGCGGTGCAGGCTTCACGAGACTTGCCAATGCGGGCTTGGCTCTGGTCATCTCCGCGGGAATCGCGGCTGCCTGGTACCTTCCCCATCTGCAGGCCACCCTCGCTTACGTGCGCTCCGCCACCGGCGGCAGTCTCGCCATCGGAACGGGTCCGAGCAACCCGCTCACCTTGCATAACATCGCCGCATTCACCCTAGGAGCCATCGACTGGGATGGGTCGCTCTTGGTAGCTGTGATAGGGGTGCTGGCCCTGGTGATTGTTTTGCCGCTGTGGGTGGTGCGCCGAAGCCCTAAAGGCCGTAGCGGTCGCGTCCGAGATGTGGGCCGTGCTGCGGTACTGGTGACATGGGCTGCGCTGCCATACCTGTACGTGGCCACCGCGCACAACCAGGACGTGCGATTGATGGCCGGTGCCTTCCCCGCCGTGGCCATCCTGATCGCGGCGCTGGTAGTGGCGATTCCCGTGCGTGCGGTGCGTTGGATCGGCGAGGCCGCGCTCTGCGCGGCGGGCGCCATCCTCACGCTGGGGATGACGTGGCCCTTCACGATCCCCCTGCTTCCGTCTCAGATCGCCGTGCCGGTTCGGTTCGGATGGATCTACTATCCCATCTCGCCCCCGAGTACGATGGGGTATGAGAGGGCACCGCAGGCGGTCGACTACATGACGCCCGTCATGGGCTACCTGAAGACGGAGTCGGAGATCTTCCAAGTTCCCCGGCCGGCCGTTTGCATACTGGAGACCGACCCCGATGTCAATGCGAATACCCTCACGTACCTCGCGGACGAGAGCGCAGAGACGTACAACTTCGTCGATGTCTACTTCTACGGCAATGCATCCCTCATGCGTGCCAGCTTGGCCAGCTGCGATATAGCTCTCTTCGTCCCTCCGCCTGCCGGGGGTGGCACTGGCCGTCCCGGGATCCTGAACACGGGCTTCGCCCAGACCCACATGACAGAGGCCGACTTCGCCCTCTTCGATGTGCCGGTACGGTCCTTTCCCATCGATTTCGGTTAGCAGTTGCAGGTGCTGGTTCAGCAGTCAGGCACGGAGAGCGCCCCTTGAGGCCGCAGGAGCGAGCTCTTCCTGCGGGTGCCCC
>Ga0187862_10006432_pt1 | contig 10673 bp, 11 predicted proteins | sample June2016WEW_10_1_FD_133003 | JGI IMG/M metagenome (GOLD analysis project Ga0187862, IMG submission 133003) | Peatland microbial communities from SPRUCE experiment site at the Marcell Experimental Forest, Minnesota, USA - June2016WEW_10_150 | ecosystem: Environmental > Terrestrial > Soil >...
AAGGCCAACAACGTGGAATGAGTTCTTGCCAATATCGATGCCGACTACGACGATCGAGGTGTTTGAGTTCTGAGACATGGCGTGCTCCTTGTCTTTGGCGCCCCTTGCCAGCTTCCATCGCTGCCGGGGCATGAGCACGGCCGGACCATTCCATTAAGCGACATCACGCTTTTTTGTTTGAATTTACAAAAGAAGGCTTGCCAATGGGAAGGGCGCCCCTTTGCGGGGGCGCCCGACCTCTTGGACATCATGCTCGTCTCAGACGGCTAGTCGGTTGGGTGGCTCCCCGACTGCACTTGTTTCAGGATGCCATCTAGGTTCCAGGTCTCCGGCGCTTGCATCGGCGGGAACTCCTTGAAAGACATCAGCTCCTTGTACCAGAGCTGCTGGCCAATCGGCAGCATGTTCCAATCGTACAGATAGGCAGTCACCGGGCCGCCCAATGCACCGGCAATACCGGCGATCGTCTTCTGACTCTCTCCGACGGCCTGCTCGAAAGGATCGCGCTTGATGTTCTGGACCAGGGTCATGTGAAACGGGACGAGCGGCAATATCCAGCCCTCCGCCCCGGGCGACGCCATGTTGTGGTACATTTTCCAGTTCTTGTAGCGCACCGCGGACGGCGTCGAACCGGAGTAGTAGAAGGAGTAGTAGAAGAAGACATCGCGCGCCGACGTCTCCGACTTGCCTTCGAGATAGTCGCGCTGGTCAAAACCGTCGAGCGTGGTTTTGACGATGCCGGGATACTTCCCAGCCTCGATCTGCTTCCTCAACTCGTCGCCCTTGGGGCCACCTGCGATGTCAACGAACGTTGGCAACCAGTCGAGGGCCGCGAACATTTGGCTCTTGATTGTGCCCGGCTTGATGTGGCCCGGCCAACGGACGACCAACGGAACGCGATAGCCACCTTCCCAAGCCTCACCCTTTTGACCTTTGAAGGGGGTAACTCCGCCGTCTGGAAAACTGATCGCCTCCGCGCCGTTGTCCGTAGTGAAGATTAGAAGGGTATTGTCCAGTTGACCCATGTCCTCAAGTTTCTTGATCACGTAGCCGATGTTGTCATCCATCTGCTTCATGCCGGCTTCGTTGATGCCCCAATCCTTACCACCCGTTGTACCCACCATGGCCATGTACTTCGGCGACAGGACGGTTGAGATGTGCATACGTGCCGGGTTGTACCAGACGAAGAAGGGTTTGTTCGTCTTCTTGGGGTCATTGCGGTCGAGGAAGTCGATGACCTTCGCCGAGGTCTCCTCGTCCACCGTTTTCGAGCGCTCCAGCGACAGCGGGCCCTCGTCCTTGCACGTCTGGTTCGCCTCCGTCCCGTCCGAGGAGTGGCACCAGACGATTGGACGCGGTGGTGTCAGGGGCAGGTCGTGGTACTTGGGTCCACGGCGCCGGGGACCTCGGGGAGGCCGGGGACCGGCGTGTTCTTGCACGGCGGCGCGATGGCTTGCACCGGCACGCTACTGTTGATGTCGGGGAAGCTCACCTGCTGCATCGCGTCCAAGTGATAGAGCCAGCCCCAATACTCTTGGAATCCATGCGCTGTCGGCAGAGCCTCGGCGTGGTCGCCGAGGTGGTTCTTGCCGAACTCGCCGGTGGTGTAGCCAAGATCCCGCCTCGCCTGCGGCAATTGTACCGGCGCGCCTGAACCAACCCTTATTTAAAGAGAAAGCCCCGGGGTTTTCCCGGGGCTGTGTTGTCCGAAATTTACTAATCGCCGCTTGGTATTGGGATATTCACACCCTCTTTCGCAAGCATTTCTCGAACATATTGGAGCTGGAGCAGCAGACGGCGACTTCGGAAGTACTGCGCGTCATCAGTCGCTCTCCGACCGACGTCCAGCCAGTGTTTGACATGATCGCCGAAAGCGCGGCGCGACTATGCAAGGCCCAATTCTGTTTTGTCTACCGGTTCGACCGCCAGCTCCTCCACTTCGTAGCACACCATGGCCTCACCGCCGAGGTCCTCGAGATTAACCGACGCGCCTATCCCGCGCCGCCGAGTAGACGGAGCGCCGCGGCTCGCGCAGTACTCGAGGGAAGTGTCGTGCAGATCCCGGATCTCAACGCGGACCCCGACTACGTCCTCGGCGCTATGGCTGTGGCCGGCATATATCGCAGTGTCGCAGCCGTCCCGACAGTGCGCGAGGGTCTCCCCATCGGGTCGATTGCGATCACCCGTGGTCAGGCGGGTCTGCTCCCCGACCGACAGATCAATCGACCAAACTTCGAACCCTTGGGCAAACTCAACTCAGTAAGGGTAGCAGCGACCATAGGGGCCCAGGTGATAGCCGTACGGACATACGGGCGGCGCAACCACCACGGGCGGTGCAACTACCACGGGCGGCGCAACCACGTATGGCGTCCCGTTGCGAACGCAGTAGCCATAGGCACGGTGAAAGCCTAGTCCACAAAGGCCGCGCACCAGCATGACGTCTGGAGTCGCCACCTGCGCTGGCGCGGACGAAACCGGAAAAGCCTGAGCATTGAAGGAAAGTAGCGATCCGATCACGCTGCAAGCTAATATCAGGGCCAATTTTTTTGACATCGGCGAGTTTCCTTTGTTCTGTTTACAGATCAACGGAGAGGGACAGAAGACGGGTTCGTGCAGTACGGGCACGCCGAACTATGGATCAAAGACCACCGAAGCGGAAGTTCAGCCCGGCGCGCACCACGTTGATGTGTGAGAGTTCAAATGAAGCGGCTGTAACATACAGATATTCCAGCTTCGCGCTCAGGTTGGGGGTAAATCCATATTCGAGACCTGCCAATACCCCGCCAAGATTCCAAACTCTTCCGGGGAAGCGTTTTGACACGGCCAAGACCCAAAGCAGACCCCTACTTGGCTTTTCCAAGAATGTTTTTAGCGGCATCCATAACGAGCGCATCGGAATGATCCATGCAATACCGTACCAGGTCGCGCGAGCTATTTTGCATGGAAGCAACATCGACGACGGTATTCTTAAGCCCGCCGTCGTAGTAGCCAAACAGCCAAAGCGTAATTGTCCTTGAATCAGCAATGTTGCCAAACATGAATTGGTTACATGTGATTTTTGCGACGTCTATTGCCTCCTGGGCATGCGCCGCCGGGGGCCATAGCAATGTGAATAGCATGAATAGCGAAGTGAGCCAGCTCTTCATAGCCTTCTTCCTATTTTGATCCGTCGCGCGAGGCTTACATCTGACAAATCTTAATCGTCGCGTCCCTTACTAGCACGTTTCGACCGACCGGTCGAATTGACCAGGCGCGCGAGAAGATCGTCTCTGCTGCAATTCTTCAACGTTGACTAAGAGCGCGCTCTGCGTCGGATAAAGCCTGCTCGCAAGCGCTTTTGTCGCCGAGGCGGTCGGCTTCACGAGCCCGAACCATGGCCGCGCCGACCGCTTCGGCTTGTTCCTTTGATACGTCACCAAGCTGGACTTCCGCGCCTGCGATTGAGCGCGGCGTCGGCTGGCGGTGCATGGTGTGGCTGCGGCAGTTTCGCCGCAGACGGCCCGGCGGCGGATGCTGGGCGCGCTGGAGGCAGCCGCGAAAACCTGCGCAAGGAGCCGCCGAGGTGATCGAATAGAGACGCTTTTTGCTGCGGTGCATGAGTCCGCTTATGGCCCTTCTCGTCGTTTTAACGGCGCAAAAATTTGGTAGCGATCGGAGCAATAGCGGAAGTGCTCGGCGCCCGCTCAAACCGACGCGATTGACCTAAGCAGACTCGCGCGCCGCAGCCACGGCGTAACGGGGTGAGGGTTTCGACAAACATCCATCAGAACAGCAAGCGCATGCCGATGGTCGGGCCGACGTAGTTGGCCTGGAGATAGCCGCTGACCAGCCCGCCACTCCCCTGCGAGTACTGCACGCCGCCATAGATGTCGAGCCGCTTCAGCGGGTGGTATTCAATCATCACGGACGCAATGTCCTTCGTGCCGGCGCATTTTGACGACGACGTATTCACGCCGCTGCCAGTGCAAGGCGACGTGTTGTAGTCGTTTTGATCAAAATGATAGTAAGCGCCTGCGATATCGAGATTGCTCAGGATGGAATACCTTGCACCGGTACCCCCTATGACAAACCGTTTCACTTTGGTGCCCCCGGTCATTCTTGCCAGATTTGACACTGACGCGCTTTAGGATCGTACGTGTTTGGAAACAAAAAACCTCGAACTGTGTCGAGCGCAACACACCACCCTGAAAAGAGCCCTTGGCGCAGGTCGATCGTCCGGCCCGCTGACCTGCCCCTATGTGCAGTATCGCCCGTGCGAGGTCCGGTGTGAAAATGGCGTGGCATTTCGAATGAGCCCGCCAACTCCTCGGTAGGGTTGCAATTGACCTTCCCCTAAGTGCAGTATCGCCCGCGCGAGGCCGGTGTGAGAATGACGCGATGGCTCGAATGAGCCACCAACTCATCCGTGGATCTTAATCGGGCGCAGGCTGCAGGCCCTTCAGGCAGCTAACTAACAGGACCTCAGACCATGAGTATGACCAGGAATATCTGGCTCGGTTTGTTGGCATCGTTTGCCATATTGATGGCAGCGAGCATGCCAGTGGCCGCGCAGCAAAAACCCAACATTCTCTTCATCATGGGTGACGACATCGGCTGGATGCAGCCGAGCATCTACCACCGCGGCCTGATGGTCGGGGAAACGCCCAACATCGATCGCATCGGTAACGAGGGCGCGATCTTCATGGATTACCTCGCCATGCAGAGCTGTACCTCCGGCCGCAATGCCTTCTTCACCGGCATGTATCCACTGCGCACGGGCATGATCCCGCCGCAACTGCCGGGCAGCCCGTCCTACCTGCGCCCGGGTACCCCGGCGCTCGCCAAGTTCCTGTTCGATCTCGGCTACACCACCGGCGAGTTTGGCAAGAACCATCTGGGCGACCACACCGCAGCCCTGCCGACGGCGCACGGCTTCCAGGAATACTGGGGCTGGCTGTACCACCTGGACGCGATGCAGCAGGTGAGTTTCCCCGACATCAACAAGACAACGACCCTGCAGACCATTGCGCCGCCGTGCATGAACACCCCGGTCCCGGGGCTGCCCGAGGTCCCCGGTGCGGTAGACCCGAGAACGACTACCTGCCTGACGCCCCCGCGTCCAATCATCTGGTGCACTTCCTCAGACGGCACCGAGAAGAACCAGACATGCAAGGACCAGGGTCCGCTGACGCTCGATCGCTCGCGAACCGTTGACGAGGAGGTCTCCGCCAAGGTCATCGACTTCCTCGATCGCAACGACCCCAAGAAGACCAACAAACCGTTCTTCGTCTGGTACAACCCAGCCCGTATGCATGTCACGACCATGCTGTCGCCGAAATACGAGGCGATGATCGGAGAGCCGGGAGGCAAGGACTGGGGCCTCAACGAAGCCGGCATGAAGCAAATGGACGACAACATCGGCTATGTCCTGAAGAAGCTAGAGGACATCGGCCAGCTGGACAACACCATCATCGTCTTCACCACTGACAATGGAGCCGAGACGGTTACCTTCCCAGATGGCGGCATCACGCCGTTTAAAGGCCAGAAGGGTGAGGCGTGGGAGGGCGGCTATCGCTCTCCCCAGGTCGTCCGCTGGCCAGGGCACATAAAGCCGGGAACGGTCAAGAACCAGATGTTCGCAGCCCTCGACTGGCTGCCGACGTTCGTTGACATCGCCGGCGGCCCCAAAGGCGACGGACTGAAGAAGCAGATCGAGGCCGGCCAATATCCCGGCATCGTCAAGACGACGCTCGATGGCTTCGACCAGCGCGCCTATCTCGAAGGCACGTCGGACAAGTCTGCACGTGATGTCTTCTTCTACTACTCGGGCGCGACGCCATCCGCCGTGCGCTACAAGAACTGGAAGATGTATTACTCGATGTCACCTGGGGGAGCGACCGGCTGGTTCAAGCCCCTCGAGACCTATCACTGGACCCTGGTTGCGAACATCAAGCGCGATCCCTTCGAGCAGGCTGTCGGCTTCGGGGAGGCAAAGTCAGCCGCGGGCCTGGGCGGACAAATGGGCTCACCATCTACCGCGTATTTGTTCGACTGGAACATGCTACCGATCGGACAGCTATTGTGGGAGAAGGAACTCGCATCGTATCGGGAGTTCCCACCGCTGCAAGCGCCGGAAACCTACAACTTGAGCGGCCTGCTGGAGCAAATGGAACGCCATAAGGGAGACGACTAGATCGTTACCGACCAGCTGTGGCAACTGCTGTGATGTAACAGCGGGCGGCCCGAAGGGGTCGCCCGCGCATGTACGCAAAATCCCATCAAGTATTTTATGACTCCACGCGCCGCGTTGCTTCAGACATGCCGTTCGAGTGATTCACTTCGCGCCATCGGAATCGGCTGCTGGCGCATTTCGGCGATCAAGACACAGGAGTTTATGATGGGCATCAGCGGGAACATCCGGCTCGGGCTGCTCGCATTGTTCGTCACCGCGACAGTGGCGATGACTCCAGCTTCCGCGCAGCAACAGCAAAAGCCCGACATCCTCGTGATCATGGGCGACGACATCGGTTACTGGAACATCAGTGCCTACAATCGCGGCATGATGGGTTACCGCACGCCCAACATCGACCGCATCGCCAACGAAGGCGCGATATTCACCGACTATTACGGCCAGCAGTCGTGTACCGCCGGCCGCGCCGCGTTCATCACCGGCCAGAGCCCGCTACGCACCGGGCTTCTGAAAGTGGGCCTGCCGGGAGCAAAGGAGGGGCTGTCTGACAAAGACCCGACGCTCGCCGAATTGCTCAAGCCGCAGGGCTACGTGACCGGACAATTCGGTAAGAACCATCTCGGCGACCGCAATGAGTTTTTGCCGACGGTTCACGGCTTTGATGAGTTTTTCGGCAATCTCTACCACTTGAACGCCGAGGACGGGCCTGAGCACCCCGACTATCCGAAGAATATAGAGTTCAAGCTGCGCTTCGGTCCGCGTGGTGTCCTACGATGCACGGCGACCATCGCCGATACGCCGGGCGAGGATCCGCGTTTCGGGAAGTGGGGCAAACAGAGCTGCACAGATACCGGCCCACTCACCAAGAAGCGCATGGAGACGGTGGATGAGGAGTTTCTCAGCGCCACGCTCGACTTCTGATCGCGCGAACCGGGACAAAAAGCCGTTCTTCGCGTGGTTCAATTCGAGCCGCATGCACATCTGGACCAGGCTCAAGCCCGAGTCGCAGGGAAAGACCGGTCTCGGCCTTTATCCGGACGGCATGGTGGAGCATGACACCCAGGTCGGCCAGCTCCTGAAAAAACTCGACGATCTCGGTATCGCCAACAACACCATCGTGATCTACACGACCGACAACGGCGCCGAGACATTCACCTGGCCGGACGGCGGCACTACGCCGTTCCGCGGCGAGAAGAACACCAACTGGGAAGGCAGCTATCGCGTGCCGGCGATTATACGCTGGCCCAGCCTGGTGCCCCCGCACAGCGAGATCAATGGCATCTTCTCGGCGGAGGATTGGGTGCAGACCTTGACCGCGGCGGCGGGCGAGCCAGCCATCAAGAACAACCTCCTGCAGGGTTACAGCGCTAGCGGCAAAACGTTCAAGGTGCACCTCGACGGCTACGACCAGCGCGAGACGCTCGCCGGTAAGGGCCCCGATCCGCGGCGCGAGTTCTTCTACTGGACCGATGACGGCAACTTCGCCGGCCTGCGTTATGACCAATACAAGGCAGTGTTCATGGAACAGCCAGCGCATGGCCTAGAGGTCTGGATGCAGCCACTCGTTCCACTGCGGGCGCCGAAGATATTCAACCTGCGCTCCGACCCGTTCGAGCGTGCGGAACATGAGGCAGGCGATTACGTCAAATGGTTCGTCGAGCACATCTTTGTCTTGGTTCCGGCGCAGGCGATTGTGGGTCAGTACTTGGCGACATTCCAGGAATTCCCGCCGCGTCAGAAGCCGGGCAGCTTTTCGGTCGACCAGGCCCTGCAAAAGCTGACGAACCAGGAAGGCAGCAATTAGCGGTCGGCATCGGTCATTTGAAGGGGCCCTAATATGAAACCGCGCATTCGTCGCTCCAATATAGACCGACGTGCTCTACTCAAGACGTTGGCGGTGCTTCCGACTTTGTCCGGAACTCTCCTTACCGCCTCCGCAGAGGCAGAGACGGCACCGCCGGGCGGCGTGTTACCGTCGTGGAATAACGGGCCCGCGAAGCAGGCGATCGTCGACTTCGTGCGCGCCACCACCGACCAAGCAAGCCCAAAATTTGTTCCCCCGGAGGAACGCATTGCCACGTTCGATCAGGACGGCACGCTTTGGGTAGAGCACCCCCTGTATAGCCAAATGATCTATTGCCTCGACCGGGTTCCGGTGTTGGCTGCCGAGAAGCCGGCGCTGAAGCATGTTGAACCTTTCAAGACCGTGCTCTCGGGCAACCGAGAGGCCATGGCCAAGTTTACGATGCCGGACCTCGAAAAGATCATTGTTACGACACTCACCGGCATGACGACGGACGAGTTCGATGCCGAAGTAAAGAAGTGGCTTGCCACTGCAAAGGACCCGCACTGGAAGCGACCCTATACGGAGCTCACCTACCAACCGATGCTGGAAGTCATGAACTACCTACGTGCGAACGGTTATAAGACATTCATTGTTACCGGATTCGGTCAGGACTTCGTGCGCGTGTATTCGCAGAAGGTCTATGACATCCCATCCGAGCAGGTAATTGGTTCTGCGCTGAATACTAAGTACGGCTACGCCAAAGATGGCAAGCCGATTCTGATTAAAGAGCCCAAGCTCATGTTGAATGACAACAATGCCGGCAAGCCGGAGGGTATTCACTTGATGATTGGCCGGCGTCCGTATGCGGCGTTCGGCAACTCGACTGGGGACCGGCAGATGCTGGAATACACAAAGGCCGGTGACGGGACAAGGCTGTCGATGATTGTTTTGCACGACGATGCCCAACGCGAGTATGCCTATGGACCGGCCCAAGGACTCCCCGACACTAAGGTTGGCACATTCACTCAGGCGCTTTACGACGAAGCGAAGAAGGATGACTGGACAGTGATCAGCATGAAGAACGACTGGAAGCGCATATTTGCGTTCGAGTAGCGCGCGAAGAGTGGCACTGCGCCAATGCGTTATGGAGAATGCCGTATAACCGCTGTTACCTCCCGAACTTGGGACAATCAGGACCGGAAACGAAGGAGCGATCATCGTGAAACATTATTTGCTGCTCGCGACATTGGCTCTCGCGGCGCTCGCGGCGCCTGCGGACGCGCAGGCACCGGGCTCGTGGACGCAAGTCGGCGTTCTGACTTGCAGGCTCAATCCGAGCATCGGCTTCATCATCGCGGGCCACCAGTCGATGGAGTGCGGCTACAAGCCGAGCGGCCCGAACCCACCGCAAGCCTACGAGGGAGCAATTAACACCGTCGGTCTCGACTTCGGCGTGACGGCCGGTGGCGTGCTCGCCTGGGCCGTGTTCGCGCCCACCCAAGGAATAGCCGCTGGCGCGCTAGCCGGCGAATATGTCGGCGCCTCCGGCGACATCGGCCTTGGCCTCGGTGTGGGTGCCAACGTTCTGGTCGGCGGCTCCGGCCGCACTATCGCCCTGCAGCCGCTTTCGGTTGAGGGCTCCGTCGCCGTCAACGTCGTACTTGGTGTGTCAATGCTGAAGCTGCGCGCATTATAGAGAGTGGGCGGGCTTTTCAACGACCGAAGCTATTTCGTGACCGTTGGCGGCGGTGGTGTGGTCGGAGTGGTTGTGGCCGGCGAGATCGAGAACGTAACCCACGTATTCCAGCCGGAAGGCCGATCTGCCGCGTCGAACTCCGCATACGCCTTGTAGCGCTGCATCCCAGGAATCGGGAAGAGGTATCCAATCTGCAGACCGATGCCGGCCACCAGCGACTCGAAGCACCCGATATGGTCGCCGGAGCCGGTGAGAAGAGGGGACCGACGAACTCCCACCGCCCACCCGACAGCCACATCTCCGGAGCATGCCTATGAGCCTAAGAATTGCTACAGCCTTCTTTATGTCCGCCTTGAGCATCGGGTCGGCGTACGCCGGCCCCTGCAGTGCCGAAATCGCACAATTCGAACTCGCGGTGCGGCAATCCGCAGGAAATCCGAACGCAGGGCCAATGGCACGCCAATCGATCGCCGCACAGATCGATCGCCAACCAACGCCAAGCTCGGTCAAACGGGCCGAGGAGCGGGCACAGGCGAAGTTTGCGACGACCTTGGCGCACGCCAAGCGACTTGATGCACGAGGCGATCGTGCCGGGTGCACACGGGCACTCGCCGCCGCCAAGGCAATGTACAATCTGTAGTGATCATAAGCGCGTGGCGGTAGAAGATCGTGGCTCGTTCCAAACAAAATTCTGAGAAAAAGCGCCGATCGCCAAAATCGACCGCCACTCCGCCGGGTGCCGATAGCGCGGGCGCACGCCGAGGTGATGAGTATCCACGGGGGCCTTCAAGGCGAACGATCGTTATCGCGGCTTTGGTCGCCGCAGTGATCGTTGCCGCAGCGGGCATCGGTTTCTACCTACTCAACGGCAGCAGTTCGGCCTGGAATGCGCCGGCCGCGTCCGCCGCAACGTTCGTCGGCAGTGAGACCTGCGCGGGCTGCCACCGGGCGGAAGGTGAATTGTGGCAAACATCGCAGCACAAGCAGGCGATGGACCACGCGACCGACAAATCGGTACTTGG
>Ga0187862_10006446_pt1 | contig 10662 bp, 6 predicted proteins | sample June2016WEW_10_1_FD_133003 | JGI IMG/M metagenome (GOLD analysis project Ga0187862, IMG submission 133003) | Peatland microbial communities from SPRUCE experiment site at the Marcell Experimental Forest, Minnesota, USA - June2016WEW_10_150 | ecosystem: Environmental > Terrestrial > Soil >...
CGATGAGGCGTCTGCCGCGCATGGCCATTTTCAATAGCTCGCGTTTTTCTGCCGTGTCGGCTTCGTCCCACCGCCGCTGCCAGTGCTCCCGGCTTGGCTGCCGCAAAGCGCCTGGAGCTGTGTCGCCTAGCGCTTCGCGTTCGGCCTTGAGCTTGGCTATGCGCTCATCCAGTGGCCGGTTAGCGATGTCATAGCGCGAGAGAGTCAGCTCTCCGCGCCCAAGGCGGTCGGCCAGCGCTTCTGCGACACGTTCAGCCTCGGCGATGGCCAAGTCCAGCCGCGCGGCTTCGCTCTCAAGCTCCCGGGTGACGGACTCGACCGCCTCGGCATGGCGAGAGTCAGACAGAATCTCCACAGCGATGGCTCCGGCCGCCTCATCCAAGCCACGCTGATCAACGCTGATCTTGCCACAGCCCCTGCCGTTAGCAGACGGGCCGCACCTGTAGTCACGGCGTACCGAACCGTCCTCGTACGGCTTCAGAGCCGGCGCTGGGTGACCGGTGAGCGGTTTGCCGCAGCCCGGACGGCCGCAGAAGGCTATACCCGTGCACAGGTAGGTATCCGAGCGCGGCTCGCTGCGCCGACGCGCGGCGTACATCGCGCATACCCGGTCGAAGTCCTCCTCGGAAACGATCGGCTCTCCAGGCAGACGGCCAGCAATAGACTTAACGTTCTTTTCCGTGTCGGTGTAAAGGATTCGTCCGCAGTTGCGCTCTCTGAGCAGAAGACGTTGCAAGGATGTCTCAGCCCAAGGGTTGTCGTGGCTGGTGAGGATGCCGCGTGCGTTGAGATCGCGCACCAGCGCGTTCTGCGATTCTCCCGCCAAGATTCGCCTGGTCAGCTCCCGGATGATCTCGGCTTCGGCTTCGCGCACGGTCACGAAATCGTCCTCGAAGCCGAATGGACGGGTTGTGGTGTTCGGCTCCCCCGACATTGCCTTGAGACGCTTGCCGCGCCGGGCTCTGGTGGACAGGCGGTCGGAGTAGTAGGCGGCAGCGTTGATCGCGTCGCGGAACGCCTTCTTGCCGTTCGGCGTGGTCAGGTCGTACTCGCTCTCGCTGTCCAACACCATCGTGCCGCGAGCGGCCAGCTCGATCATCCGCTCGCCGTCCTTCGGCTGCCGGGTGAACCGCTCCAGGTCGAACACAATGAACCCGCCGGACACGCCGCGCTCAAGCCGGTTCATCAGCTCGTCCCACGCCGGACGCCGGACAGTCGGGTCCCATGCCGAACGCCCCGGATCAACCAGAACCTTGCCCTCCGGAAGGTCAAGGTCGGCGAGCCTCAGGCGGCAGATCGCGAGCTGTCCGCCCGTGGACGGCTCGTTCTTCTTCTTGCTCTTGACTCGGCTGACTCTGGCGTAGATGTCGTAGGGCTTGGCTATCTGATCCGTGCCGTTCAGCATGGTTAAATGGTAGCAAATTACATATCGACCTGGGACGAGGTCATGGACGTGGTGAAGCGCGCCGTCGACGCCGTCGCCGCCCGGGCACCGCGGGTCAGCGTGACGCTGAAGGCTGATATCCGCCCTGGCGTCACCGGCGCGCTGTCCGCCAAGGTCGAGGCCATCGAGCAGCATCTCAGCAGCTAACCTCGTCATCTGCGGTGCACCCGGCCGCGAGCCAGGCCGGAGCGGCATCTCATGGCCGCCGCCGAGGCTCTTCAGAAGAACCGCAGAAGTCCGCGGGACAAGCTTCAGGTAGACGAAAGAAGCGATCCCGTGGAGGCTGACAATGAGCTGGTTCTGGCTGAACATCCCGCTCGCCGGACTATTTTTCCTGACCGCGACCCTGATCCCGCTCTGGCTGGTGGTCCGGCACCCGGACACCAGGACCCGGGCCTCCGGCACCGCCAGGCGCCCCGCCGATCCTGCCGTCGCCAGCTCGCTGCGCGGCCCGGCTGCCGGGCCAGCCGCGCCCCCGGCGGCCCGCGCCGCGCGGCAGCCCGAGCTGGTCGGCAGCTCCAGCCGCTGAGCTCAGCCGGTGCAGCGCGCCGGCTGACGGGGACCGCGCCTGAGGCGGGCCCGCTCGCCCAGGTGGCGTGAGCGCCTCGATACCGGTCGACCCGTCCCCGCGGACGGCTGCCCCCGAGCACATCGCCGGGTCGCACCCAGGACCCTGGCTGATGCCCCGCACCTTCCTGCGCGGTGAGGCTCGGTGGTTTCCCGAGGGCAGCCTGGCCGAGCTGCCGGACATCGAGGCAGACCGGGAATCCTTCGACATCCGGCGATTCGAGCTGCAGCCCGGCGACGCAGTCTTCTTCGATCACCCCCTGTTTCCCGTCGCCCGGGCGGCAGATGCCTAAGATGCGGCGTATGCAGTTCGCGATCGCGATCCCCCAGTTCTGCGCCGACGGCGAGTTCGACCCGGCGGCCTTTCGCCGCTACCTGGCACGAGCCGAGGAGCTGGGCTATCACAGCGCGTGGACGCAGGAGTCAGTTCTCGGCGCCGCGCCGCAGCTGGGCCCGATCGAGACCATGACCTACGCGGCCGCGTGCAGCCAGCGCATCCGGCTGGGCTGCGCGGTATTCGTGTCCACCCTGTACAGCCCTGTGCACCTGGCGAAGAGCCTGAGCACGCTGGACCAGCTCAGCCGCGGCCGCATCGAGATCGGTGTCGGCACCGGCGGCAGGGGACGGCCGTTCGCCGCCTTCGGAGTGAATCCGGACCGGTACGTCGCCCGGTTCGGCGAGGGAATCGCGCTGATGAAGGCGCTGTGGAGCGAACCTCGTGTCACCTTCGACGGGGAGTTCTGGCAGCTGAAGGATGCGGCGATGGAGCCCAAGCCGCTGCAGAAGCCGTTCCCGCCGATCTGGTTCGGCGGGAACAGCGAGGCGGCGCTGCGGCGGGCGGTCCGGCTGGGCAGCGGCTTCTTCGGGGCGGGATCCACCCCCACGGCCAAGTTCGCCAGCCAGGTCCAGATCGTGCGGCAGGCGCTCGCCGAGTCGGGCCGGCCAGGCAGGGAGTTCCCGATCGCCAAGCGCGTCTACATCGCGGTGGATGACGACGCCAGCCGCGGGCGGCAGCGGATCAATGCCGCGCTGCAGCGGCTCTACGGGCAGCTGCCGCCGGACGTCGCGGCAGCCGCGATCGCCGGTCCCCCGGCCGACTGCGTCCGCGAGCTGCGCGCGGTGGCCGACGCCGGCGCGGAGCTGATCTTGTTCACGGCGATGTTCGAGCAGGCCGAGCACGCGGAGCGGCTGGCCGCGGAGGTCATACCCGAGCTCGGCTAGCGGTTGCGGCGCTGAGCGCAGGGACGGGCTGCGACCGGGCGCGGGTGACCCGGCTAGCCAGGCGAGGCCCGCAGACGGGAGCCGACGGCCGCGCTGACCGGGCTGCGTGCCGCCGACTCCGCCATGGCGGGCAGGGCTGCCTAGACGGCAGGCAGCGCCTCGATCATGGCGGCCAGTCCGCTGGCGTCGAGCAGGTCGGCCGGCCGCACCGTCAGGTCGTCGCGCACGTAATAGAAAGCGGCCCGCACGTCGGTGACGGGCAAGCCGGCCAGCGCCGCCCAGGCCAGGCGGTAAGCAGCCAGCTGAACGGCGACCGCGTTGCGCTCGCCGTCGCTGCCCGGCGGCCTGCCCGTCTTCCAGTCCACGACGTCGAAGCGGCCATCGGGAGCGTCGGCGAACACCGCGTCAATGCGGCCGCTGACCATCCGGTCACCGATCACGGTCTCGAACGGTACCTCGACCTCAGCCGGCCATCGCCCGGCCCACTCGCTGGCCTCGAAGATCGTCTTGAGTTCTGTCAGTTCCAGATCCGCGCCGGGCGCGGCCGCGTCGTCGGCCGCGCCGGGCAGGTCATCGGCATCGATGAGTCGCTGCTGGCCGAACCGCTGCTCCAGCCAGCGGTGGAACTCCGTGCCGCGCAGGGCGCGGGGGGCCGGCGGCCGCGGCATCGGGCGGCGCACCTGCTCGGCCAGCTCGGCCGGATTCCTGGCCATCGTGACGAGGGACGACACCGGAATCCGCGGCGGCAGGGCGACACGGACCTGGCCGTCGCCGCGGCGCTGGAATCGCTCGGCGAGCAGCAGGTCGGCATCGCGAGCCCAGGCGGCGATCAGCGACTGATAGGGGCCGTGGGCACCGTCGTGACCGGCCGCCGCTGCGGCAGACTGCCCGGCCGTTCCCCCGGCCCCGGACGAAGCCGGTCCGGCCGCGGACGCCCCGGACGAAGCCGGTCCGGCTGCGGACGCCCTGGCTGCGGACGCCCCGGCTCCGGACCCCCCGGCTCCGGACGCCCCGGCTCCGGGCCCCCCGGCTCCGGGCCCCCCGGCTCCGGGCCCCCCGGCTCCGGGCCCCCCGGCTGCGGGCCCCCCGGCTCCGGGCCCCCCGGCTCCGGACCCCCCGGCTCCGGACCCCCTGGCTCCGGACCCCCTGGCGGAACGGGCAGCGGCGGCAATCGCCTCGTCCACGAGCGCGGCAGCCGAGCGCACCGCCGCATACCGCTCGTCCGCCGCTATCGCGGCCGGCCATGCAGCGGAGGCTGGCTCGGTCAGCGCCGGGTTGGCGGCCTCCGGTTCAGGCTCGGCGGCCCAGGCGGCCACGATTCCTGCCCCGGCCTCACAGGCCGCCCGGATCTCGGTCAGGAACTCCGACGGCCCGAGCCGCGACGCCCCCTCGCCCCACCAGTAGCCGCTGCACGCCAGCCAGAACGCGGCCCTCGTCGTGGCCACGTACGCGAGCCTGCGTTCCTCCGCCAGTTCTCGTGCTGCGCACGCCTCGGCGAAGTCAGCCAGCTGCCTCGCCTGCAGCCCGGCCAGCACAGGCAGGTCGATGGCGTCGCCGCGGAGGCTGAACGGCAGCAGCCGGGCATTCTCGGTCCACCGCGTCGTCACCTTGGGCCTGGCCGGGAAGACGTGCGCGTGCGCGCCCTCGGCCAGGCCTGGCACCACCACGGCCGCCCATTGCAGCCCCTTCGCCGCATGCACGGTCGCCAGCTTCACCGAGTCGGTCTCGCTGATCCGGCCGATGTCCAGGCCGAACTCCTCATCCTCGGCCGCCGCCAGGTAAGCGAGGAACGCGCCTAGCGTCGGCTCCTCCTGATCTCCGGCAAACGCGGCGGCCGCGTCAGTGAACGCGTCCAGGTCAGCGCGCGCGCTGGCCGGATCCACGGCCGGGCGCACCGCCACCTCGATGTCCAGGCCGAGCGTCCGCTCAACCTCGGTCACTACGTCGGGCAGCGGCCGGCCCACGTGCCCGCGCAGCACGCGCAGCTCGGCGGCCAGCGCGGACAGCCGGGCATGCCCATCCGGTGAGTAGGCGGCCGGGTTACCGAGATCGTCGAGCGCCTCAACCAGGCTGCCCGTGTCCCTGGTCAGATCGTTAATCGCCCGGCTCATCAGATCATCAGCCGCGGGGAGTCCGCGGCCGGCCGGGGCCGGACCATCAGACGCAGGCTGACCCCCGGCACCGGGCAGGGCAGCGGCGTCGCGGCGACCGCCAGCATCGGGCCGGGCGCCAGCCGCGGCGCCGGGCGCGGCGCCGGGCTGACTGCGGTCGCCCGCGGCGGCGAGCTCCCTGGCCCGGCGGCCCAGGGCCAGCAGGTCGGCCGGCCCGATCCGCCACCGCGGCGAGGTGAGCAGCCGGGCCAGCGCGTCGGCCGCGGCCGGGTCGTGCATGACGCGCAGCGTCGCCACGATGTCCGCCACCTCGGGCACCGCGAGCAGGCCGCCCAGGCCGACCACCTCGACCGGGATCCCCCGCGCCTCCAGCGCCGCCCGCAGCGCCGGGAACTGCGCGCGCTTGCGGCACAGCACGGCGACATCGGACGGACGCACGCCAGCTGCCCGGCCATCCGGCCAGGGCAGGCCGTCCGGCGCGGTACCAGGCTCCAGGCTGAGCAGCCCGGCGACCTGGTCCGCTACCCAGGCAGCCTCGGCCGCAGCCGACTCCAGCAGCCCGCTGATCACCACGCCCCGGCCGGCCCGGTCCGGCGGGGCTACCAGCACTGGCACCTCGGGAGCCGCTGCCCGCAGCCCGGCCTGCACAGCGCCCGCCGCGGCCAGCACCCGGCCGGCGTTACGGAAGCTGGTCGACAGCAGCCGTACCGGGGCCGGCTCGCCGCTGGGGCCGGGAAAGTCAGTGCTGAACCGGCGCAGGTTGCCGGCGCTCGCGCCGCGCCAGCCGTAAATGGACTGGCATGGATCGCCGACGGCGGTGACCGGGTGCCCGCCGCCGAACAGCGCCCGCAGCAGCACCAGCTGCGCGTGGCTGGTGTCCTGATACTCATCCAGGAGCACGACCTGATACCGGGCACGCTCCCCCGCGCCCACCTCCGGATGCGCGGACGCTATGCGCGCGGCGATGGCCATCTGGTCGCCGTAATCGATGACCTCCCTGGCTGCCTTGGCCGCCCCGTAGGCGGCGGTCAGAGGCAGCAGTTGCTCGCGAATCCGCTGGCAGGACGCCACGTCCCTGGCCGCCTTGGGCACCCGGCCGGTGAGCGCCGCCAGGCACTGGTCCAGCCACCGGCCCGTCTCGAGCACGTCGCGCGGGCCGCGCAAGTGCTCGGAGAGCTCCCCCGCCAGCTCCAGCATGGCCGCGGTCACCGTCGCGGGCGTCCAGCTGACCGAGTCCATCGGCCCGTCATAGGCCGCGACGACCCGGCTGGCCAGCTGCCAGGCGACGGCCGGGGTGATCAGACGCAGCGATGGCTCCAGGCCGACCCGCAGCGCGTGGTCGGTCACCAGCCGCCCGGCGTAGGCGTGATAGGTGGCGATCACCGGCTCACCCGGCAGCTCGTCCGCGTCCAGCCCGCGCTGGCCGGTCCCGTGCAGGCCACCGTGCTGGCCAGCCCGGCGCAGCCCATCGAGCCGGATCCGCACCCGGTCGGCCAGCTCGGCGGCGGCCTTCCTGGTGAAGGTCAGCCCGAGCACGCGCTCGGGCCGGACCAGTCGGTTGGCGACCAGCCAGACAAGCCGGGCGGCCATCGTCTCGCTCTTGCCCGATCCGGCGCCGGCAATCACGGTCATCGGCGCCAGCGGCGCCCCGATCACGGCAGCCTGCTCAGCCGTCGGCTCCGGCACGGCCAGCATCCGCGCCAGCTGCGCCGGGCTGTAGCGGGCGGATCCGCCGGGGCGCGGGCTCGCGGCCGCCGGTGCCGGGCTGCCCAGTCCCGGCAGCGGGTCCTGGCCAGCTGGCCGGGAGGCCGCCGGGATCCGGCGCGTCATGGTGTCACCTGCGCACCGCGTTCATCGGCCGGGCAGCACGCGGCGACCGGGCAGACCCGGCAGCCGGGATTCGCGGTCGCCCGGAACACCGGTCCGGCCATCCCGGCAGCCACCGCCTCGACCAGGTCCCCGGCCCAGCCCGGATCGGGATCCTCGGACAGCCCCCGCTGCCGCTGCACCCGGACCTTGGCCGCCAGGCTCGCCTTGCCCACCTGGACCAGCTCGGCTCCGCCCGGCTCGGTCAGCCCCAGCTGCTCGAACGCCCCCAGCAGCACGGCCAGCTGATAGACGCCAAGCTGCGGATTGCGGTCCAGCTCAGCGTCGGGCGCCCTGGTGGTGCCCGTCTTCAGGTCGACCACGATGGCGGCGCCGTCAGCATCCCGCTCCAGCCGGTCCACCTGGCCGGTGATCGTGACATCTCCGACGGTCACCCGCAGCGACTCCTCGACGGCGATCAGCTCTCTCGGGTTGCGCCGGTGCCAGTCGAGAAACTTGGCCACCATCCGATCCGCCTGGTCCCGCTGCTTGGCGCTGTACCAGGAGCTGCCGAAGTCCAGGTGCTGCCACAGCTCATCGATCCGCTTGGCGATGTCCCCGTCATCGGCGCCTTCGGCGGCCAGCGCGGCAGCCGCATGGATCACCGTGCCGAAGTGACGCGCCACGCTGGCGGACCTGACGCCGACCGCCGCCTCCAGCAGCCAGCGCAGGCCGCACTTGGTGAACGTCTCGACCTGCGACGGCGACAGCCGGACCGGGCCGCGCAGCGGCTGCATGGTGCCATCCGGCCCGGTGCCGGTCGGCTCAGTGAGCGCGTACCACTGTCGCGGGCTCGCTCCCCGCACGCCGGCGGCGGCGAGCCTGGCCAGCTGCGCGGCAGCGGCCCGGCGCACCGGCGCCGGCAGGCTGTCGTCGGCCGCGGCGCGGCGCAGGTCGGCGGTCAGCGCGGGCAGCGCCAGCCAGCGCCGCCCGGTGCCGGGCAGGTGCGAGATCTCGATCTCGTCACCGGCCAGCTCAGCCAGGAACCTGGACGGCCGTTCCTCGCTGTCCGAGCCGCCGACCGCGGTCACGACCAGCGTCCGCCGGGCGCGAGTGGCGGCAACATAGAACAGCCTGCGTTCCTCGTCGAGCAGCTTGGAGGCGAGCGCCGCAGCCGCCGCGTCGGCGCCCTGCCCCCGGCTGAGGGTGTCCTGGCCGGCATCGAGCCGGCCGTCTGCCAGGTCCACGAGCTCGTCCATGCCGAGCAGCGAGCCGCGCTGGCGGATATCCGGCCAGGTGCCTTCCTGAACTCCGGCGACCACCACCAGGTCCCATTCCAGGCCCTTGGCCCGGTGCGCGGTCAGCACGGCCACGGCGTCGCCATGCGGCGCCCGCTCGGCCAGCGTCTCGCCCGCGATCTCCTGCCCGGCCAGGCTGTCCAGGAACAGCCGAGACGAGCCCTGCGGCAGCCTGTCAGTGAAGCGGGCCGCCGCGTCGAACAGCGCCACCACGGCATCGAGGTCACTGTCGGCCGCGGCGCCGCGGCTGCCGCCGGCCGCGCTGGCCGCCTGCCACTGCTCAGCCAGCCCGGACCTTTCCCAGACGGCCCAGAGCACGTCATGCGCCGTCCCTTCCTCGGCGGCCTGCCGGGCGACAGCGATCAGCTCGGCGACCCGCCGGGCGGCGGCCAGGGCCGGCCTGAAGGCCCGCTCGGCTGGCTGTCCTGGAGCCGCGCCGCCTGCGCCAGCCGGCCAGCCCGCGGCCGTGAGCTCGCGCGGGTCGCGAAGCGCCGCGGCCAGCGGCTCATCCGTGACCGGCTCCCCCGCGGCCTGCGCAGCCGCCCGCAGGCCGCGGCGCAGCCGGCGCAGGCCGAGCGCGTCGGTGCCGCCGAGCGGGCCGGTGAGCAGCTCGGCGGCTGCTTCCTCATCCAGCGCCCCTGGCCGCAGCGCGCAGGCAAGCAGGCGCAGCAGCGGCCGCGACCCTGCCTCAGCGGTCAGCGGCAGGTCGTCGCCGGTCACCGACACCGGGACGCCGGCCGCGGCGAGCGCCCGGTGCAGGACCGGCACCTGCCGGGTGGCCGACCGGACCAGGACAGCCATCGACGACCAGGCGATCCCTTCCAGCAGGTGCGCGCGGCGCAGCGTGTCCGCGATGAGCGCTGCCTCCTGGCTGGCACTGGCGGCCGTCATGACCGCGACCGTGCCCGGCTCGGCAGCCGGCCGCGGGGTGAGGGCACGATGATCTCGCCTCGCCGCCATGCCCTGATGCCCCAGTGCGGCGGGCAGCCGGCTCGCGATCCGGCGGGATGCGGCCAGCAGCGTCTCGCCGGACCGGCGGCAGGTGCGCAGCGCGATCACCGCGGCGTCGCTGCCGTCCGGGCCGCGGAACCGCTGCGGAAAGCGCCTGATCGCGTCCACGTCAGCGCCGCGGAAGGCGTAGATGGACTGATCCGGGTCGCCCACCGCGATCAGCTCGCGGCCGTCACCGGCCAGCTCGTGCAGCAGTCGCTCCTGCGCGGGATCGGTGTCCTGGAACTCATCGACCAGGACCACGTCATAGGCCTGGCGCTCACGCGCCCTGGTAGCGGCGCGGCGCAGCAGCGCGCCCGCGATACGGATGATCTCCGCGTAGTCGTAAGCCGGTACCGGCGCCAGGTCGAACCTGGCCGCGTAGCTGTCGAGAAAGCGGCCGGCGGCCTCCCAGTCGTCCCGGCCGCGCTGCCTGCCCAGCTCAGCAAGGCCGCGGCCGTCGAGGCCGCGCTCCGCGGCACGCAGCAGGAAGTCTCGCAGCTCGGCGGCGAATCCCCTGGTGGCCAGGGCCGGGCGGAGCCGCTCCGGCCAGGCCGTGCCGCCATCGCTGGCCTCCCCGCGCAGCAGCCTGCGCACCTCCAGCAGCTGCTCGGGACCCGACAGCAGCGTCGGCGGCTCGTCGCCGGCCAGCACGAACTCGCGGCGCACCAGAGCGTAGGCGTAGCTGTGGAACGTCAGCGCGAGCGGCTGCCTGGTAGTACGGCCGAGCCGGAGCATGATCCGCTCCCTGAGCTCCTCCGCAGCCTTCCGGCTGAAAGTGAGGACCAGCACCCGATCCGGCGCGATGCCACGGCGGCTGATGCGGTGCACCACCGACTCGACGATGGCCGTGGTCTTGCCGGTGCCAGGCCCGGCCAGCACCAGCAGCGGGCCGCCGCAGTGCTCGACCACCTGACGCTGGGCGGGATCGAGATCCGGCGCTCCGAGGGCGGGCACAGGGCGGCGAACGAGGCGGTAGCCGGACGCGTTACGTTCCATCTCGCAACGCATTCCAGCAGAGACTGCCGACATTCGCAGGCCAGTTGGCCACGGCGCCGGCGCGGGTGCAGGCCGCCCTCTGCCTCAGATGAGCTCGGCATGTACGGTTTCCTCGGCGTGCGGGGTGAGGCGCAGGATGTACTGGTAGGCGAAGAGGGTGGGGCGGGCGCGGACCAGGGAGTGGTCGAGGGCGCGGGCGAGTCGCAGCCTGCTGCCGTCGGCGCCG
>Ga0187862_10006449_pt1 | contig 10656 bp, 9 predicted proteins | sample June2016WEW_10_1_FD_133003 | JGI IMG/M metagenome (GOLD analysis project Ga0187862, IMG submission 133003) | Peatland microbial communities from SPRUCE experiment site at the Marcell Experimental Forest, Minnesota, USA - June2016WEW_10_150 | ecosystem: Environmental > Terrestrial > Soil >...
AACGGAAAGCTCGGCACATGCGCCGCCTGTGCGGTATCGGCAATCCATTGTTTATCGTGACCGCGACTCCATTCCGACATCAGCGCGTGCAGCGCATCCCAGTTTGCCACCCGATCAGCTTTGGTGGCGAAACGCGGCTCGCTGCCCCAGTCCGGCGAACCCATCGCCTCCAGCCACGCCGCCCATTGCTTTTCCTCGCGCGGCGAAATCGCGACATAACCGTCACGTGCCGGCAAAATGCAGACGGTCGCGCCGTTGCCATCGGTCAACCGTTTGCGGCGAGCGCTGCGGCCGGTCATGCCGGCGCGCGCCAGTTCGGTCATCGCCAGCGTGGCCAATGCTTCCTGTATCGAAACGTCGACCGAGGCGCCGGGCCCCGGCGCCAGCACCGCGTGCATCCCGGCACAGGCGGCAGCCAAACCGCCGATGAAGGCAGATTGTTCGCCGACCGGACGGATCGGCGCTTCCGCCAAATCGTCCACCTGACCGGTCAGCAGCCGCGCAATCCCACTGGCGTAAAGCAAGGTCAGGTCCGTGGCCGGATCATTCGCCGCCGGGCCGGTCTGCCCAAACGGCGAGATCGTCACCAGCGGCGCGCGCGCGTTGCGGTCCCGGACCGATGCGATATCACTCCAATCCTGGCACAAGACCAGATCGGCTCGCGGCAGCGCATCAACCCCCACGGTCTCCTTGCCGCTGTTCAGATACACCGCCAACGGCGTCGACAGATCCGGCTCGATGCAATGCACCGTCGCGCCCAGATCGGCAAACATTCGCCCGCACACGGCAACTGCGAGCCCCGAACCGGCCTGAACCACAGTGAGACCCGTCAGCAATGCCATCCCGTTTCCTCCGACCGCCCGACGATGGCCGATAACCAATCGACGTGGCAAGATTTTGCATTCTCCGCGGCTGGCCCCATCATCGGCCGAGGTGACCCGAAAGGACCCAGCATGCAAGCCCAGTCGGCGGCGATGAAAGCCCTTCTTGAGCAACCTGGACTGCAGGTGATGCCCGGTTGCGGCGACGCCATGGGCGCCCGTCTGATCGAGGAAGCCGGCTTTCGCACGGCGTTCGTCTCCGGCTCCAGCATCTCGGCGATGCGGCTGGCGATGCCGGACATGGACCTGCTGACCTTTCCGGAGATGCGTGACGTTGTCGAAACGGTCATCGCAGCGGCGCCGACGGTACTGTGGCTGGCCGATGGCGACACCGGTTACGGCAACGCGCTTGCGGTGCAACGCACGGTGCATGCCTACGCCCGTGCCGGCGCCGCCGCGGTGCTGATCGAGGACAAGCAATGGCCGCGCCCGCTTGGCCACAACGGCGCCAAACTGGTGATCGAGCGCGATGCCGCCATTCTACGTTGCCGTGCCGCCGCCGAAGCCTGTCGCGAGGCCGGGATTCTTTTACTCGCTCGCACTGATGCACGGGTGTCGCGTGGATTCGATGAAGCGCTGGCGCGGATCAAAGCCTTTGTCGCCGAGGGCGCGGACATCCTGTTCCTCGACTCGCCGCAGTCGGAAGCCGAGATGCGGGCGGGCATCGAGGCCTGTAACGGCAAGCCGTCGCTGGCCGTGACCTCGCCGGCAGGCCGCCACTTCATGCCAAACGACACCGAACTCGAACGCATTGGTATCAAAATCGCGGTCTATCCGCAGGAAATCCTCGCCGCAACGGTGTATGCGGTGCGGGCCGTGCTGGCGGGCATGCAAGGCGGCACAAAACCGCCGCTGGCAGGACCGCCGGAGCTGGCGATGGCAATCCGCTCAGCGCAGTACTTGGCGTCGGATGCGCGCTGGCCGGATCCACGCTGATGATGGTGCCGCTCTCCGTGCTCGATCTTTCGCCCATCGCCGAAGGTAGCGACGCCGGTCAGGCGTTGCGCAATTCGCTCGACCTCGCGCGCCACGTCGAGGCTCTGGGCTTTCGCCGCTTCTGGATGGCCGAGCATCACAATCTGCCGGGGATCGCCAGTGCGGCAACGGCGGTGGCGCTCGCCCATGTCGCGGCCGGAACGGATCATATCCGCATCGGTGCCGGCGGCATCATGCTGCCGAACCACGCGCCGCTGGTGATAGCTGAACAGTTCGGCACGCTTGCCGCGCTGCATCCGGGTCGGGTCGAACTCGGTCTGGGTCGCGCGCCCGGCTCGGATCAGCTCACGGCGCAGGCCTTGCGGCGCAATTTGGCCGGTGGCGCCGACGAGTTTCCGCAGGATGTCGTGGAACTGATGAGCTACTTCCAACCGGTACAGCCCGGCCAGCATGTGCAAGCCGTTCCCGGCGCCGGGCTTCAGGTGCCGATCTGGATCCTCGGCTCCAGCACCTACGGCGCGCAGCTGGCAGCTATCCTGGGCTTGCCGTTCGCTTTTGCCTCGCATTTCGCACCGGCGATGATGCAGCAGGCGATCGCCATCTATCGCGAACGCTTTCGTCCGTCAGCGCAACTGGCCACACCGAACGTCATGCTCGGCGTCAACATTGTTGCTGCGGAGACCGACGCGGAAGCAAAATTCCTGTTTTCCTCATTGCAACAATCCTTCCTGAACATAAGAAGTGGCCGGCCAGGCCGACTGCCGCCGCCGGTCGCAGACTTTGAACGGCGGATCGATCGTTACGGTGCAGCGATGCTGACGGATGCGCTGTCCTGCGCCGTTGTCGGCAGTTCCGACACAGTCCGCCGCGGGATCGAGGATTTCGTCGGCCGCACCGGGGCCGATGAACTGATGGTGACTGCAAACATCTTTGACCACGCAAAACGCAAACGATCGTTCGAGATCGTGGCCGAAGTGCACGGTGAGATGGGGTAACCCCCTGATTAACGGCCGCGCAATATCAGCAAATTGTTTTCCACATTAAATCCCGACAACCGCGCCAGGAAGGTCTGTCCCAGCAGGTTCTGCGGCAACGCGCCCTGTTTTGCCACGAACCCGGAAACCTTGCGCAACGTGATGTTGCCAATGATCATCGTATCGATGGTGACCGGCGCCACCTCGGCGGTGCCATTAGCGGTCTTGATTTTCGCCGAGAAGGTCAGATTGTCGACCGGAATACCAAGTCGCTCGGCGTCTTCCGCCCGCAGTCCGACGACCGTCGCGCCGGTATCGAACAACATTCGCACATGGCCGCCGTTCACCACAGCATCGAACGCGAAACTGCCGTCGTTGCCGCGTTGGGCAATCGCCTCGTTGGGGCCGCTGATCGTGCCTTCCGCCTCGACGCTGGAGGATACACCGGTCGGCCGTTGCACGGTGGGCATGGGTGGGGGCCGGGCCACGACGATGTGCTCGACGGGTGGCGGCGCCACCGGCGTCGGACGCAGCGAGGCGGTAGCAACCGACGTAGCCGCTTTCGCAGTAACTGGCGTCCTGACCGGACCCAATTCCACGATCGGCGTCGGCTCGCGATAGCGCATGCCTGGGCCGAAACCCGGAACGCCGTACCAGACGAGGTAAGCGACGCCCACGACCACAGCCAGCCCAGCCCATGTGACGCCATAAAGGAACTGAACCGCCGGATGCTCGCGTGGGCCGGTGCCAAGGCCGGCGAACTCTTTTTGCAACTGCCAGCCGCGAAAATCAGCCGTCTGCCGGCGATACACGTCCTGCGCGCCAGATCCATTGCGCAGCCGGTATGGGTAGGCGTCTCGCTCTGCGATCAGCTGTTCCGCCACATCACCATTGTCACGCAGCCCGGTCCATAACGCCTTCAGGTGCAGCACCAATGCCAGGCCAGCCACGGTAAGGCAGGCTTTCTGGGCGGATGACAGCCAGTTGATTTGACGCAGAAACGGCTCCGGCAAATATTGCGACACCAGTGCCGGGGCTCGCTCGGCTGTCACGGTCCAAATCGCAATCGCAATGAAGGACAGAACCGCGAAGCCTTTGCGGATCGTCAGGAACCGGTCGACGACGACCAACAACAGCATATACGGCAAGATCGTGGCGATCGCGATGCCAGCCCAGAAGATCGCCAGGTTCGAGATGCCGAAATGGATAAGCAGCGGCGGCAGAGAGGCTACCAGCTGTTGATTGACGAAAGTCCGCAGCGGCTCGATTTCACCGGCTACGTTGCAGGCCACCGGAAACAGCAAGGCGGCCTCGAGACGCGCAAATAGCGGCCATCGGACCGTGAACAATTGACTCATCGGCTAAATCTCTCTGGGGGGTGAAATCTCTCGGGAGGCCCGCAATTCCTTACAAGCGGGTGTCTTGCAAAATGGTAACGAACTGAAATTCCCCCCAGGCGCACCGGCGCAGTCGGGACTATTCGTGCACCAGGACCCAGTCATTGATGAAACTTGCCAACCCGTTGGCGTGGAAGTCGCGGCGCAACGCGGCTTCGTCGTAGTCCTGGTCCAGCCATTCGAGGAACGGTTTGCGGCCCTCGCCTTCACGTTGGTAACGCAAGAAAAATGCGTCGAGGATGCCGGTCCGTGCCTGCTTGATGTGCCCGTAGCGCCAGGAGAGTTGCCGCAGCGCATCGTTCGCCGAGCCACCCTCGAACAGCAGGCAAAGGCCCGCCGCCAGTCCCGCCCGGTCCGCCCCCGACTTGCAGTGCAGCAAGGCCGGGCCGGGCAGGGTGCGGTAGATTTCCAGCAGTCGCAAAATGCGGTCGCGATGTGGGGCACCCCGGCTCTCCATCGCCAGATCGTAGTATGCCAGACCCGATGTCAGGGCCGCGTCACGGGAGAGGTGATACGAACCGGTCCCTGTCGCACCGCGCAGATTGATCACCGTCGTCAGCCCAAAGCGCCGCGTCAGCCGGCGGATCAGCATTGGCGTCGGATGGTTGCAGCGATACAATTTCCCGGCGATGACGGTGCCGAAGTTGCTGTGCGCGAGCCGCAAGATCGCATGATCGATGAACAGCGAATCAACCCACGCAAGCGCGCGGCCCTTGGCGGTGTGCACATCGCCTTTAAAGATCGAGTCCATCGAAGCTGGAAACGTTCCCCGCCAACCGTCCGCGATTATGCCGTTCGTCCCGGCGCATCCGCAACCTGAGCCACGAGCTCCGCCAGATCCGGCCTGCCGTCTTCCCGCAGACCGGCGACCACCCCGGCCCGGTCGGCGGCAGGACGGTTCTGGCTCATTTTGCGCTTGCCCTCGAGCCGGGTGATCGCCAGCTCGAACCCGATGATGCCGTTCAGCATCCCTTGCACGAAATCCGCCGGGGCGTCCGCCACGGCCCATGGCGCCGCGCGCTGGTTTTCGTGCCGGTTGGTGAGGCGGGTGACGATGTCCAGCAATTCAGCTCGGTCGTCGATGAACCGCAGCACCCCGTAGGCGTGGATTGCCGTGTAGTTCCAGGTCGGCACCACTTTGCCGGTCTCGCGCTTGGTCGCGTAGTACGATGGCGTGATGTAGCCCTCCGGGCCGAGAAAGATTGCCAGTGCATCGCCGATCGCCTCCCGGGCCTGCGGATTGGGGCGGGCGAAGTGGCCGATCAGCGTGCCATACGGCGCCGGCTCCGGGTCCAGCAGCAGCGGCACATGGCTGGCGATCAGCCCGTCCGCGGTCAGGCTCACAAGTGTCGCGAGGCCGCAGCCGCGGATCGCGTCGTGCAGCACGGGGATGCGATCTTCGGCGAAGTGAGCGGGCACATACATGGCGCGGGTCCGGAGTCCGAGTGAATGTGGGTGACAGCGATAGGCGGCGTGGTGCGCCGGAACAAGACCGGCCTGATCCGGGTGACGAACATCAACCTTTGCCGGATTGCAAACGGGGTCGTCAAATCTGCGGCCTGGTGCGAGAGTTGCCAGGTTGCCTTGGCTGCCGATCCAGCTCTGCCACATAGCAGCGATGCAAGGGGAACCCGACGATGCTGTTTCGTGACGGCTCAAACGGCGCGATTGCCATCACCCAACCGAGCCATGCGTGGCTCTCCGGTCAGATCATGCGGGCCTGGGGGAACGTCGAATTTGGCAACATCGCGCCATACGAGGACGTCTGCCTGGGCGCCGAACAGCACGATATCGGCTGGTTGGAATGGGAGCAGTCGCCGACCCTGAACCTGACCACCGGGCGTCCGCATGGGTTTCGGGATCTCAGCGTGGCTGCGCATACGGCGATCTGGCGACGGGGAACGGACCTGGCGCTCGCATTCGGACGCTACCCCGCGTTGTTGGTGTCGCTGCATGGCACGGGGCTCTATGCGAACTTCGCCGGCGCGGCGGCAGATGCCGCGATTGTGCAGGACTTTCTGGGCGGGCAGCTGGCGATCCAGCAACGGCTCCTGGCCAGCCTGCGATTGGATCAGCGTCTGGGCGAGTTTTGCCGGCCCGAGACGGTTGATCGGAACCGCCGTTTGGTTCGTACTGCGGATCGGATGTCGATCGCGATCTGTACCGGGATGCAGGACCTGGCGGTCCGCTCGGATGACCCACAGAGAGGTATAGTGAAACAGGTTCCCACCGCGGCCGGCGAGACGGATATCCATCTGCGGGTTGTCGACGGCGATCTGGGGAAGATCGTTGTTGCGCCCTGGCCATTCGTTGCCGGCCAGGTTCAGGTGGCATGCGAGGGGGTTCTGTTGCCGTCACGACCTGATGATGAGGCAGCGATGAGAGTTGCGTTAGGGACCGCATCGCGGGTCGTCTTGTCGGTGGAGTTGCGACCGACCTGAACGTTGCACATGCCGTGCCTGGCAGGGCTCAGGCGGGATCGTGGCGGGCAGTGGCATGCCTTGGAGATGCCGAGAAGCCTCTCAAGCCTGCTCGACGGACGTAATAATGAGTGAAATTTCCTCATAATCACCTTTGCTTTGGTGAGGAGAATGGACTATCAACTACACGAGGCAACCCACGTGGGAGTGTCCGAGCGCAAAAGGTGTCTCAATGATCGGTGATCATAAAACGGCCTGTCCGCGTCTCGGAGCACAAATGAATGCCAGGAGTTACACCAGACAGGTAATTGTCCCGATCAGGCCGTAGGCCGAAACCTTTTCAGCCCGCTATTGGAACCGATTATGGACCTGTTGAAGAAGTCGAAGCGCGGACCAGGGGTTTTCTTGCCAGGCTCATTGCCTTGACAGCGGCAGGAGCGGTCGCCGTTGCTGGCGGATACAGCCTCATCACGGGCAATTTCATGGCTGTTATCACAGTGTGGGCGATTGCCGGACCGATCATCGGCGCGATTGTGCCTCACTACTTTGGACCGCAAAGGAATGACGCAGGATGACCACATTGACCTTTGCATCAGACGTTACGAAGGACGAGGTGAAGGGCCAGGCCCAGGACAGGGCCAAGGGCCTCAGGAAGAACCGGGTTCAACTCGATTTTCCGCCTCGCGCCATGGGGCGCCTGAACGCACTCAAAGCCAAAACGGAAGCGTCATCCTACGCCGAGGTCGTAAAGAACGCGCTGCGTCTCTACGAGGCGCTGATCGAAGAAGAAGAGAGCGGGAAGCAGTTCCTGACGCGCGACAAAAACGGCGTGGTGGCCCCTCTCAGACTGTTCCTGTAAGGTGCCACCAAAATCTCTCGCATTCGGACGGAATTAGCTGACGATCAAACCGCGACCGGTATGGCGACGGAGCTACGCCGCCGCCCTGATCCCCGCCGCCCGGATCGCCACCGCCCGGACCTCGTCGTCCACCCCGGCCTCGAACACCGCGAAGTTCTCTTCGAACCGCGACACGAGGTGCGTCGCCATCGCGTCGTACGCAGCTTTGTCCGGCCAGGTCTGCCTTGGGTCGAGGACCTCGTCAGGCACGCCTGGGACATGTTCCGGGAACGCCAGGCCAAAGAACGGGTCATGCCGGAACCGCGCGTTCAGCAACGTGCCGTCCAGGGCACCGCGCAGCAGGGCTCTCGTGTGCCGGATGCTCATACGTTGGCCGACGCCATATTGGCCGCCGCTCCAACCGGTGTTGACCAGCCAGCATTCGGCCCCCTGACGGGCCATCAGATCCGCCAGCAGGCGGCCATAGACCTCCGGCCTGCGCGGCAGGAACGGGTGCCCGAAGCAGGTGCTGAACACTGCCTTCGGCTCGGCGCCCAGGCCCTTTTCAGTCCCGGCGACCTGCGCCGTGTAGCCGGACAGGAAGTGATACATCGCCTGCGCCGGTGTCAGCCGGGAAATCGGCGGCAGCACCCCGAACGCGTCGCACGCCAGCATGACAACGTTCTTCGGCTGCCCGCCGCGCCCGGACAATTCGACATGCGGGATGAACTCGATCGGGTAGCAGGAGCGGGTATTCTCGGTCAGCCGGTCGTCGTCCAAATCGAGCACGCCAAGCTCATCGCCGATGACATTCTCCAGCACCGTGCCGAAGCGGTTGGTGGCGGCGAAGATCTCGGGTTCCGCTTCGCGCGACAGGTTGATGACCTTGGCATAGCAGCCACCTTCGAAGTTGAAGGTACCGTCGTCCCCCCAGCCATGCTCATCATCGCCGATCAGGCGGCGGTGCGGGTCAGAGGACAGCGTGGTCTTGCCGGTGCCCGACAGGCCGAAGAACAGGGCGACGTCTTCCTCAGGACCGATATTCGCGCTGCAATGCATCGGCAGGATCCCCTTGGCGGGCAGGATCCAGTTCATCACTGTAAAGATCGATTTCTTGATCTCGCCGGCGTATTCGGTGCCGGCGATAACGATGAATTTCTGTTCGAGCGACAGCGCGATGGTGGTCGACGAGCGGGTGCCATCGATCGCCGGGTCGGTCTGGAACATTGGCGCGTGCAGAATGACGTAGTCGGGCTTGAAGTTCTCCAGTTCATCTGCCGGAGGGCGAATGAACATGTTACGTGCAAACAATGAAGCCCACGCGAAGGTGGTGACCAGGCGGACGCGGATGCGATGGGCCGGATCGGCGCCGGCGTACAGATCCTGGGTGAACAGATCCTGACCTTGCAAATAGGCCTGGACGCGCGCCTTCAGCACCGCGAACTTCTCGGGCGCGTAGCGCTGATTGGTGTTGCCCCACCAGATGTCGCGGGTGACCGACGGTTCATCGACCACGAATTTGTCGCGCACCGACCGGCCGGTGTGTGCGCCGGTTTCGACCATCAGGGAGCCGTCGATCGACAGTCTGCCCTCCCGCCGGCGCAGCGACTCAGCCACCAGGGCTGGGGCGGTCAGATTGGGATGTACTGGGCGGCCGGGATGCACGCCGGTGCCGGCGAGGGCGGCGGTGCGATGGTTCGACCTTTGGTCCGATGATTGGTTCAATGTCCGTTTCCTGTCCGTAAGTCCGTCCGCTGTCTCGCTCGAGCCACCTGCCGGTAGCAATCTAATGGCCCCGCGCGCAAGGGACTCGTTTCGCATATGCGAGATGGCCCGAACCGGGCCGATCTCCGCCATTTTTTTCGCACTACCCGGGTTACCATACGATGACGTGCCGGTCGTTCGTCTGCAGGCAATTTCCGGGCCGACAATGCGGCGAGATCGTGGCAGTTATCCGCGGGCGGCTCGCCGTAATCCACTACCGCCAATCGTCGATAATATAAACGCCGGCCCGGGAATATCCGGGTTCGTTCCGCTGGTGCATCGTAACCCCCTGGATGGCGGTCCGGAAGCCACGGGCGACGAGATATTGATACGCCTCGTGCCGTGCCAGGTTCGCGCCAACCAACAGCGTCGGCATGCCTACGGATAGGGCAAGTGCCTCGCAGGCGTCCAGCAAACGGCCATAGTCTTGTTCTGCGGCAGGCGTTGCCCGTACGGCGCCGAACTTGACGAAGCACAGATCCTCGCCGGCTTCGCTGCGTGGTCCGAAATGACAGATGGCGAAGGCTGCCAGACCACCGTTGCCTTCCAGCAAGACCGTGTCGCCCAGTACTTGGGCGTCGACCGTGGCGATCTCGTCTGATAGGTCGAGGCCGGGGTAGAGGCTTTCTGTGACCTCGCGGCTGGCGGCCAGCGCAGCGGTCTTTTCGGTATCGCTCAAGGCACTGAACAGGGACGACCCGGGGATTGGACCGGCCTGCCGTGCGGGACAGGTCATGATTGCGGTGAGAAACCGGGCATGGAAGCCGAACTTCTGGTATAGCGCCACATGTTTGGCACTCTGTGCGAAGGTGAACAGTCCGTTGTGGGTGGTCCCCCAGGCCGTGAACTGCTCCATCGTCGCAGCCAGCAACGATTGGGCGATGCCACGCTCCTGCAGATCGGGACGCACTGACAACGGGCCGAAAAACCCGACGCTGCCCCATTTGGTCGCGAAATTAGAACCGACCAGGTGGCCGTCGATCGACGCGCCAAACGCGGCGACGTGCGGCGCCCGCCAGCGGCCGAAGACAAAGTCCCGGTCAGCCCAGAACGCTTCCGGGTCGGGGACCCCGAGAAATGTGCCAAAGGCAGTGCGGACAATGCGTTTCGCCTCGGGTAGTTCGAACTCCGCGAGTGGCGCGATCACTGGCGGTGTGCCGCGAGCCTCGGTGTCGGCGTTGTCTACTGTGTCTGACATCGGCGTCCCTTTCGGCAGTCTCTCGCGGTCCCAATGCGTGGCATCACGGTTGCCTTATCCCGACCGACCGAGCGAATGGCGCGGCGGGCGCTCGAGCCGCAAATCCGCGCCGATCGAATGTAGCGGAGGTTGCGAAGGCTGGACGTGTCCGCCGCTGGTGCCTGAGCGAATTCGCGGATTGGCAGAGGGATGTTACGTATTGCTACCCAATGCAGCAACCCCACCCCGGTCCTGCCGGAAACCCGCCT
>Ga0187862_10006451_pt1 | contig 10656 bp, 11 predicted proteins | sample June2016WEW_10_1_FD_133003 | JGI IMG/M metagenome (GOLD analysis project Ga0187862, IMG submission 133003) | Peatland microbial communities from SPRUCE experiment site at the Marcell Experimental Forest, Minnesota, USA - June2016WEW_10_150 | ecosystem: Environmental > Terrestrial > Soil >...
TTCGGTCCTGGATCAGCGCGCTGCCCTTGCGCTCGAAATAGAGCAGGAACAGCGACAGACTCAATCCGGCCAGGATCATCAGGATCGCTTTGATCGCGCCGGCGATTAACTCAATTGTCACGGGCCGCAAGCTCGTCGATGAGTTTGAGGATGCTTTCTTCGGTGAGGTTCTCGACGTACGCGTCCTGATTGAGCTGAAGCATCGGCGCGGACCCGCATGATGCCATGCATTCGACCGAGCCCAGCGTGAACTTGCCGTCGGGCGTCGTCTCGCCAATCTCGATTTTCAGCCGGCGCCGGATGCAGCCCACGATTTTGTCGGCGCCGCGCAGCCGGCACGAGAGATTCGTGCACACGTCGAGCAGGTAGCGGCCGACCGGCTTGCGATGGAACATCGTGTAGAAGGACACCACCGCGCGCACATGCGCGGGCGGCAGTTCCATCAGATGCGCGACGTAGTCCTGCGTCTCATCGCTGAGCCATCCGAACTCGCGCTGCGCGATCCACAGCGTCGGCAGCAGCGCAGCCTGCCGCGTCGGGTAGCGGCCGAGCAGTTGCCGGTACTCGGCAAGCGCGGCGTCGGAAAACTTGGGCTGCTGGTTTGAGGGCATGGCGCGACTATTATTGATCCTTCAGCATCGAGGTTCTTGAGTTCAGAAATCTAATGATTGGTAGCGAATATTTCGTCAATCCGCCAGAGGCGCGAGCTTGCGCGGTTTAATCTGACCGCGAACTTGCGGGATCCCGGCAGAACGGGTTATCTATCGTCCGTGGCTTCGAGGCAAGAGCCGTCAGCTGATTCGATTAAATCGGATTAGCCGGTTCGACTTGAAACGCGTTCGCCGATTCGATCGAAATACGCCTCGAAGAAAACTGATGCGATGCGAATTATTGCGGGACAAGCTCACGGCAGGCGGCTCAAGGCGCCGCGCGGACTGCATACCCGGCCCACGTCGGCGCGGGCGCGCGAGTCGATTTTCTCGCGGCTGGCGGTGCGGATGGATCTTGGCGGCGTGCGCGTGCTCGACATCTTCGCCGGCAGCGGCTCGCTGGGAATCGAATCGCTTTCGCGCGGCGCGGCACACGTGACGTTTGTGGATTCCTCGCGCGACGCCGCCGCCGCGATTCGCGCCAATCTTGCCCAGCTTGAACTGGGCGATCACGCCCGCATGATCGTGTCCGACGTGCGTCGCGCACTCGGCGAGCTCCAGCGCTCGCACGAGTCTTTCGACCTGGTCTTCGTTGACGCGCCGTTCAAGGACGACATGAGCGCGGAGGTCCTGGCGCTGCTTGGTGAATTCCAACTCGTCGCGCCCGGCGGATGGGTGGTAGTGGAACAATCGAAGCGCGCGCCGGCTGCGCCTCCAGCTCCCAAAGCCCATGAGCGCGCATTTGTTGCAACCATCGGCGATCACCGGATCGCCTTTTACCGCCGACTCAATCCGGCGCCCGGTGCATAGTGATGGCTTCAAAAAAATGACCAACAAAGGCAAAGAACGTTCCCCGTTGATCGCGGTTTACCCCGGCAGCTTCGACCCGATCCACAACGGACACGTCGACGTCATCCGGCGCAGCGTCGCGATCTTCGACGAGGTGATCGTCGCGGTCACCTACAATCCGCACAAGGATGCGGCGTTGTTTTCCGCCGACGAACGCGTCGAAATAATCCGCGAAGTCATCCGCGACCTCGAGCCACGCGCCCGCGTGGACAAGTTCAGCGGACTGTCGGTCGATTACGCGGAACGAATCGGCGCCAAGGTGTTGATTCGTTCACTGCGCGCCGTGACGGATTTCGATTACGAGCTGCAGATGGCGCAGATGAACAAGCTGATGAGCCCGGGCGTCGAGACCGTCTTCATGTTCTCCAATCCGCGGCTGTTCTTCAGTTCCTCGCACCTGATCAAGGAGGTCGCAGGATATGGCAAGCGCTTGCCGGAGCTGGTCCCCGAACTCGTGATCGAGCGGCTGCGCGCCAAGCTCAAAGTCGCTTGAGCCGTGCGATCTGAAAAGCGTGGCGGCGCGTTTCGCCAGGCGTTCTTTCAAACCGCCGGGAAAGATACAATCTGTGCGCATCGGCGCCTGACGAGCGCCCCGCGCCAAACATTCGACAACTGGATTTAACCAATGCTGAAGCTCAATCGCAGAATTGCCGCTATCAAACCGTCCGCGACATTGGCGGCTGACGCCCGCGCCACCGAAATGAAGCTCGCCGGAATCGACGTCATCTCGCTGGGTGCCGGCGAGCCCGACTTCGACACCCCCGAGCGCATCAAGCAGGCCGCCGGGAAGGCGCTCGCCGCGGGCCAAACCAAGTACACGCCGGTGGGCGGAACCGCGGCGCTCAAAAACGCGATCAAGCTCAAGCTCAAGCGCGACAATAACCTCGACTACGAGCCGGGCGAAATAATCGCGTCGGCCGGATGCAAGCAGGCCGAGGCCAACGTGATCGCCGCGTTGTTCGACGAAGGCGATGAAGTGATCATCCCGACCCCGGCGTGGGTGAGTTTCGCCGCGATGGTCTCTCTGGCGGGCGCCGAGTCCAAGTTTGTGCCGTGCTCCGAACGGTCCGGCTTCCTGCTCGAGCCCGAGGCTTTGCGCCGCGCGATTACGCCGCGCACGCGCGGAATCATACTCAACTCGCCGTCGAATCCAACCGGCGCCGTGTACGGACCCGAGCAACTCACCGCCATCGCCAGGGTGCTGGTCGACACCGACATCTGGGTGATGTCCGACGACGTTTACGAGCACATCGTGTACGACGGGCTCGCGCCGCACATGTTCCATCTCGAGCCGCGGCTCAAGTCCCACGGCATCGTATTCAATTCGCTGTCGAAGACCTACGCGATGACTGGCTGGCGAATCGGATTTGCGGCCGGCCCGAAGGAAGCGATCGCGGCTGCCGGACGCTTGCAGAGCCAGAACAGCGGCAATCCCAATTCCATCACGCAAGCTGCCGCGATCGAGGCGCTGACCGGTCCGCAGGACGAGCTCAAACCGATGCTCGAGGCCTTCCGCAAACGCAACGCGCTGGTGGTCGAGCGCGTGCGGCGCATCCCGGGCTTCAAGCTGCCCAATATCCCGCAGGGCGCATTTTACGTTTTCCCCAACGTATCGGAGTTGCTCGGCAGCCGCTTTGGCGACAAGGAAATCACCGACGGCGACGGACTCGCGGCGTTTTTGCTCGACCAGGCGCACGTTTCGCTGGTCGGCGGCAACGACTTCGGCGCGCCGGATCACGTCAGGATTTCGTACGCCACTTCGACGGAGAATCTGAACCGCGCATTCGATCGTATCGAAGGCGCCGTCGCGAAGCTCAAGCGCTAGCCGCGATGGCCGAGCCGGCAGGTTCGCACATCTCTCAGCGGCGGCTTCCGATTACCACGGCTGTGGCGGCGGTCCTCGCGATCGTCGCGGCGCTCTCGCTCGCTCAACGCCTCCGCGCGGTCTCGCACCGCTACGACGACGTCGATTTCAGTTTCTACTATGGCTGGTGGACCGACTATTCGAGCGGCGGCGACCCGTGGATGGTGTCGAGAAAAGGGATCGAGCTGCGGCCCGGTCTGACCCGTCCGCACTATTGCAGTAACACCCCGTTCCTCGTCGAGATTTTTTCTCCGCTGGCCCGCTTCGACCAGAAAACCGCATTCTGGATCTGGCAGGCAGCGCAGATGATGTGCCTGGTGGCCGCCGTGCTGATGCTGGCACGCGGGAACGATCCGCCCTTCGGCGCCGCGCCGACCGTCATCATCCTTTCACTGCTGCTGCTGTCGCGCCCGTTCGCGGGCACCCTGGTCGGTGCCGAAGTCACGCCGACGCTGCTGGTGCTGTTGTCCGCGTCATGGTTCTGCGCGCGGCGAGAGCGTCCGGCAGCCGCGGGACTGTGCCTGGCGCTGGCGGCGTTGGTGAAACTTTATCCGGTGACGGCCGGCGGATATTTTTTGTTCGCCCGCCGTTGGCGTGCGCTCGGCTGGGCGATCGGCTGCTTCACCGCCGGCGTGCTGCTGACGAATCCCGCCCACTGGATCGCGCTCGCGACGCTGGACACGCCCGTTACCTATGGCAACCTGGCGCGCGCCGAACTCACCATGCTCCCTTTCATCCGAAAATGCGTCGCGCACTTCGCCGGCACGACGACCCTCGCGGCGCCCCTGTTCCCAGTCCTGGCAATTACCGCGCTCATCGACCTCGCCCTGCTCGCAATCGCCGCGGCGGCTACGATAACCCGCCGCGAACGCGCCGGCCTCGACGGTCTCCTGTTCGGGATGTGGGTCGCGCTTGCGCTTCTGATGTCGCCGCTTGCGTGGATCCCCGAAACCCTGCTGCTGCTGCCCGCGTACCTGTTCGGGACGCTCGCCGCCTGGGATGGTTTCCAGCGGCGCGATGCAGCCCGGAACATCCCGTTGATCGCGGGCAGCGCGACACTCGCTCTGTGCATCGCGACCGCCCTGATCAAGGCGGTGCCGCATCCGGGATTCCCGGTGCTGTTGGCTGCGTACCTCGGCGCCGCGCTGATCTTCCGGTCGCGGATGAAAATGGATTCACCGCGCGATGAAACCAGTCGGCTCGCGTCCTAGCCGCGGTGCCTGCGCCACGGAGCGGGGAATTCACCGGTCTCGAGCCAGCGCACGTAGTCGGCGAGAATCTCCGCGTGATCGAACGCGAGCGGAGCGGGCGGATTGCGCGGATCGCAGAGCCGGGCGTTCTTGGCATCATCGGCGCCACGCGGCGTGCCCGATGCGCGCGCGACATACACCACCGTGATCGTCTGGCCGCGCGGATCCCGATCGGGCCGCGAATACACGCCCAGCAGCGCGCGAATCGCGACTTCGAGCGAGATCTCTTCGCGTGCCTCGCGAATCGCCGCATCCTCGACGGTCTCGCCAAAATCGACGAACCCGCCGGGAATTGCCCACCCCAGTGGAATATTCCTGCGCTCGATCAAAACGACTTTGTCGCCGATCTCCGTGATTATGTCGGCGGCTATCGGCGGGCATTTCGGCCGTGGCATGATGCGATTCTAACATGGCGGTAACTTTATGCAGGTAGCACGGCTCTACGATTTCGACGACATCCGCGTCGAGGAAAGCCCCCGGCCCGTGGTCGGCGACGGCGACATTCTGATCCGCGCGAGCGCGTGCGGCATCTGCTCGGGCGACATCATGCCCTGGTACCTCAAGCGCAAGGCGCCGCTCGTGCTCGGCCACGAACCGGTCGGCGTCGTCGAGCAGACCGGCGCGGCGGTGCGCGGCTTCAAGATCGGCGACCGCGTTTTCGTGCACCATCATGCGCCCTGCTTTCAATGTGCGGCGTGCAGGCGCGGCGAATACGTACAATGCGCGACCTGGCGCGCGACCAACATCGTTCCGGGCGGTATGGCGGAGTTTTTTCTGGTGAGCGCGGCCAATCAGCGCGACACGTTGGCGCTCCCCGACTCGATGGCCGATGCCGACGGCGTGCTCATCGAGCCCGCCGCCTGTGTCGTCAAGTCACTGAAGCGCTCGGCTCTCAAGCCCGGCGAGACAATTCTGATCATCGGCCTCGGCATCATGGGCATGATGCACGTGAAGTTGGCGCGGCATCTCGGCGCCGGGATGGTCATCGGCGCGGACCTGTTCCCTTCGCGCGCCAACCGCGCGGTCGAACTCGGAGCGGATTGTGGAATCGTCGTCGAGGGCGACAACATGCTCGAGCAGGTGCGCGAAATCACCAACGGCGCGATGGCCGACGTCGTGATCGTCGGACCCGGCACTTCGAAAGCAATCGGCGCGGGCATCGCCGCCGCCGGAAGGGGCGCGACCGTCGTTCAATTCACGGCGACGCCGCCCGGCGACGAACTGCTCGTCAAACCGCACGATCTCTACTTCAACGAGACCCGGCTCGTTCCGAGCTATTCATGCGGACCCGACGAAACGCGCCAGGCATTGTCGCTGGTCGAGCGCGGCGTGATAAACGCCGCCGAACTGGTGACGCATCGCTTTCCGCTGGCGCAGATCACCGAGGCGTTTGCGACCGCGCAAAGGCCCGAATCGCTCAAAGTAATAGTCACATTCGCGAGTTGAGGCAGCTCGCGGCCGAGCCGCGCGCATGGCGCTGCTAATCAGCAAAGCTGAAGCCGCAACTGAGTAATCAGTCCGGCGAGGGAAGAGCCAATGTGGAACGAGGGCGGTTGCATCAGCAACCGCCCTCGTGATTATCAAGCCTGAGCGAAATTACGGAGTAGCGGGAGCCGGAGCCGGAGCGGGCTCTGGAGCCGTCGCGCCACCAGCCGCTGCACCTGCCGCACCGCCTGCCGCTGCACCTGCCTCAGCACCAGCCGCTGCGCCTGCTTCAGCCGCCTTCCGGTGGCGACGACGGGCCGCGCGATGCTCATGGTGCTCCGAAATCGTCTTCGACGCGATCGCCTCTGCACGGTCCGCAGCCGCTTTCGCATCGCTGGCCGCCTGCTCTACGCGGCTCGCAGCCGCCTGAGCCTGCGCCGCAGCCGCCGCAGATTTCTGGGCCGCCGAGTCCGCGCGGGCCGCAGCCTGATCAGCGCGGTTCGCCGCGTTGACGGCGCGCTGTGCCGGATCCGGCTCGTTCGACGAACATCCTCCGAGCAACGAAAGGGCCAACACAGCCCCGGCAAGACCAACCAGTTTTGAAGATTTTCTCATTAACCCTTCCATTTCTTCCTCCTAAGGAATTCGCAGAAGCATTGCTAAGTAAGTCGCGGCCCCTGCATTTAAGACACTCATCTTTCTCTCACAAACTCCCGGTCCCTTGCAAGCCTTCATAGTGCAAAACGCCGGGGAAAAATACCATTGTTGGACTGACTATATATATTTTGTGCGTCGCGGCGGCGCCTTATGAAGATGCGATAGAAAGTCACAGCCGAGCCAGTGATGCCGATTCCATTTACGTGCACTCGCAGTGGGATATTCCGCTTCATTGCTAGTTTTCTCGCGCTCGGCAGAGTTGTCTGTAGCTACTCTCGACAGTTTACAATGTAACTATAATGAGAGCACAAAAACGACTATTTGATTCACTCGACATCCGGTTCCCGATAAAGCGCTTTCTTGGTTCCCACCGGCACCGTTGCACTGCTGCTCGATAATCACCAATCTCCCGCCGCGCGACTAGAAGTCGTCGCCGTAGTCGTCCATGCCGCCTCCACCCATTCCACCCATTCCACCCATTCCGCCCATGCCACCCATGCCACCACCCATCCCGCCGCCAGGCATCCCCGCCATCGGCGCCGGCTTCTTCGGCGCTTCAGCCACGGCGGCCTCGGTCGTCAGCATCATCGATGCGGCGCTGGCCGCGTTTTCCAGCGCGGTGCGGACCACCTTGGCTGGATCGATCACGCCCGCTTTGACGAGATCTTCGTAAACTTCGGTGGCGGCATTGAAACCAAAATCACCTTTGCCTTCGAGCACCGCGTTGAGAACGATTTCCGGTTCGTGACCGGCGTTACGCGCGATCTGCTTGAGCGGTTCCGCCATCGCAGCCGCGACGATTCCCGCGCCGGCCTTTTTGTCGTCATCGAGTCTGAGCGACTTCACCGCCGCGATTGCGCGCACCAGCGCGACGCCACCGCCGGACACGATTCCCTCCTCGACCGCGGCGCGGAGCGCATGGACGGCATCGTCGACGCGCGCCTTTTTTTCCTTCAGCTCGACTTCGGTCGCCGCGCCAACCTTGATCACGGCGACGCCGCCGGTGAGCTTGGCCAGCCGCTCCTGCAGTTTCTCGCGGTCGTAGTCGGAGGTGGTCTCTTCGATCTGGCGGCGGATCAGTTCGATTCGTCCCTGGATTTCGGATTTCTTGCCGGCGCCGCCAATTATTGTCGTATTGTCCTTGTCGATCAGAACTTTCTTGCACTTGCCGAGCGCGGCGATCTCGACGTTCTCGATCTTGGCGCCGAGTTCCTCGGCGATCAGAGTGCCGCCGGTCAGAATCGCCATGTCCTGCAGCATTTCCTTGCGTCGATCGCCGAAGCCCGGCGCCTTCACGGCCGCGACCTTGATCGTTCCGCGCAGTTTGTTGACGACCAGCGCGGCCAGCGCCTCGCTGTCAACGTCTTCGGCGATTATCAGGAGTTGGCGTCCGGTCTGCACCACGCTCTCGAGCAGCGGCAGTATTTCGCGCAGGTTCGAAAGTTTCTTTTCGTGGAACAGAATCAGCGGCTCGTCGAGTTCAACCGTCAACTTGTCGGCGTTGGTGACGAAGTACGGCGACAGGTAGCCGCGATCGAAGCGCATCCCTTCGACCAGATCGAGCACCGTATCCAGGCCGCGCGCCTCTTCGACGGTGATCACGCCTTCCTTGCCGACCTTGTCCATCGCGTCGGCAACAATTTTACCAATCGACTTGTCGCCGTTGGCCGATATCGTCGCAACCTGCTCGAGGCGCTCGCGCTCCTTCACCGGCCGCGACATCTCCTTGATAGTTGCGACCGCCTTGACCACCGCGGCGTCGATTCCGCGCCGCAGTTCCATCGCGGGGAATCCCGCCGCCAGCAGCTTGATCCCCTCGCGCACGATCGCTCCCGCCAGCACCGTTGCGGTCGTGGTGCCGTCGCCGGCGACGTCGGAGGTCTTCTGCGCGACCTCGCGAATCAGCTTCGCGCCCATGTTCTCGAAGCGGTTCTCGAGTTCGATTTCCTTGACCACGGTCACGCCGTCCTTGGTTATAGTCGGCGAGCCGAAGCTCCGCTGGATCATCACGTTGCGGCCCTTGGGGCCAAGCGTTACGCGCGCGGCTTCCATCACCAGGGTCGCGCCCTTGACAATTCCGACCCGCGCTCTCTCGTGCAGCTCAACCGTTTTGGCTGGCATGTAGGTATATCTCCGTCTTGCTATCTCGCCATGGATTCAGCCCGGCACACCGCCACGCCGGCGGCCGCTGGGCCGTTTCGAATTTAAGCATCGCGTCAGGCAATGCAAGGGGACTGCCGTCAACCTGAGTATCTTTATGAAGTTCGCCCGGCGTGCAAGGATGATCACGGCAGGTTGGCTGGATTTCTGGCGGAGGCTATTCGAAGTGCAACAAATCAACGGGCCCTACCCGGGCAAGCGCGCGGGCGCGGCGATCGCAGCGATCGCGGTGATAGCGATAATCTGTGGAGCAATCGGGATGATGCCGGCTTCGCTCGCGTGGCCCGCGCCGGTCGCGTCACCCGACACCGCTCGCCAGATTAAATCCCAACTTCAACCGCAAGCCTTTCAGCTCGCAGCGCAGCCCCAGGCCCCAGTGGCCCAGGACGAGACCGACGACGAGGAAAAGGACGTTCCGACCAGCCAGGTCGACAAGTACATCAGCGTTTACGAGGCGATGCAGAAGGACCACAACCTGACGGTCGAGCAGGCCGCTTCGAAGCAAGGTCTCACGGTTGCGCAGTTCAGGCAGCTCGAGGACCGGATCGAGCGCGACGACACGCTGCGCGAGCGGGTTCGCAAGGCGCTCAGGCACGCCGTGAATCCCAACAATAAAGACTCGTCGGACGAGTAACCGCCCCGCAGGGCTGAGCCCTGCACCCAAGGTTAAGGCCGCGCTCCGTTGTCTCGCGCGGCCCCTGCCAACGGCTTAATACTGCGCTGCCGTCTCGCCACGGGCAGGGGTGACACCTGCACTCAATGTTAAGACAAAGATGCGGGACTTCGTCCCGGTTAGAACTTTTTTTGTGTCATCCTGAGCGCAGCGAAGGATCTCGCGCGCGAGCGCGTTTGCGGACGATGGGCGCGCGGACAAGACTAAGCGGTGGCGGAGGGAGGTTGCTCCCTCCGCCACCGCTTCACATGGCTAGTTCTGCAGGCAGATCCGATCGATTACTTCGTAACCGAGGTCGAGAACGCCGCTTCGAGGCGCGACACCGCGTCGTTAGCACGACGGACCGCATCCTCTGCGCCGCTGGCCGCAGTGTCTGCCTGCGCAGCAGCAGTCGCAGCCTGATTGGCCGAAGCTTCCGCCGCGTTCGCCGACGCTTCCGCCTTGGTGGCATCCGCTTCAGCACGTTCGCTGGCGTTGTTGATCACCTTCATGTCAGGACCGCACGCGGTCATGAAGGCTGTCACGGCCACGACGCCGAGCACGCTTGCAATTGTCTTTTTCATCCGAGCTTTCCTCCAGTGGTTCAGGTCAAAAGCCAGTCCCCGTACACTAGTTAGTACATATTCAATAGCCAGGGCTGGACGAGTAATCCCGGTAATAGTTGCAAAACACGTTTGCGAACGCAAGGCGATAGAGTCCGCCTCCGGTTCTTTTCGGAACATCCCGCGCGCTACGCGATAAGATGGTTTGAATTACGCGTGATTGACAGACAAAACTTTCAGCAGTTATGGTCAGCTTCGGCAAGCCTATGCTGTTGCGGGCTTTCCTGGTCAGGATTTCCCAAGAAGCATCATTTAACTGAGATTCGGTTACCAGATGGCAACGACGATCACCAACGAATGCATCAATTGCGGAGCGTGCGAGCCGGAATGTCCTAACACGGCGATTTACGCGGGCGGAGCGCCGTGGGAACTCAACGGCGCAACCAGTCCCGCGATCGCACAAGACATCTATTACATCGTGCCGTCGAAGTGCACCGAATGCGTCGGCTTTTTCGACCATGAAGCGTGCGCGGCGGTATGTCCCGTCGATTGCTGTATCCCCGACCCGGCCAACGTAGAGACCGAA
>Ga0187862_10006458_pt1 | contig 10650 bp, 11 predicted proteins | sample June2016WEW_10_1_FD_133003 | JGI IMG/M metagenome (GOLD analysis project Ga0187862, IMG submission 133003) | Peatland microbial communities from SPRUCE experiment site at the Marcell Experimental Forest, Minnesota, USA - June2016WEW_10_150 | ecosystem: Environmental > Terrestrial > Soil >...
CCATCGAAGCGAACGTCCGCTGCTCACTCATCACTCCACCTCCGCACCCATCCATCGATCAACTTCATTCTACCTATATCGATCTACCTATATCGATCGACTTGTGCAGAGGTTCCCTAGTGGTGTCTTAGAGATGGATTCAGCAGACCTCCGCACTTATCTCAAGCGGAAAGTTATGGCGATAGCTCTCGTGCTCCTGCAGATAGCTGTGCTGGGAGCCTGCACCTCTCATCCGGCGCCGAATGCAAAGCCCAATTCTGAATTTCGAGTCGCGCTGCTCACGCCCGGACCGGTTAGCGACGCGGGCTGGAATGCGGCTGCGTATGAAGGACTCGAGCTCATCAAGACCAAGCTCGGCGCCGACACCGCCCTGGTGCAGACCAAGTCGCCCGCCGACTTCGAGGACGCTTTCCGCGATTTTGCCTCGCGCGGATTCGACCTCATCTTCGCTCACGGCTTCGAGTACACCGATAGCGCCATCGAGGTAGCGCGAAGTTTTCCAAATACCTGCTTTGTGGTCAGTTCGGGAAGTGAGTCGTCGGCAAATGTCGCGTCGATAACCTTCAATGTCGATCAGGCAACCTATGTGGAAGGCGTGCTGGCAGGTGCTCTCTCGAAGACCGGAGTCGTAGGCGCCGTCGGTGGAATAGAACTGCCGCCGATACGATTGTTCTTCGAGGGTTTCAAGCGGGGCTTTCTTTCAGTGCAGCCCAAAGGTCGAATTCTGATCAGCTATACCGGCAATTTCGACGACGTCGGTGCGGCCAAGGAAGCGGCGCTGGCGCAAATCAGCCAGGGCGCGGACGTGCTGATTCACAATGCTGACGCGGCCGGCCTCGGCGTCTTTCTTGCGGCCGCACAAGCGCATGTCTTCGCCTTTGGTGTATTTAACAACCAAAACGGCGTCGCCCCGGACGTCGTCCTGGCCAGCGCCGTGACTTCGACTCCGCTGGCTTTCCTGAAAATCGCAACCGAGGTCAAAGACAAGCGCTTTCATCCGGGGATGCTGGAATTTGGAATGCAGGACGGGATGGTGCGCGTGGTGTTCAACCCCAGGCTCGAGTCGCGGATTCCCGCGGCCGCGCTCCAACGCGCGCGCAAAGTCGAGCAGGAGCTGGCGGCCGGCCGGCTGGTGCTCCCGCCAACGCTCAACCCCGGCCCGCCATGACATCCCACAAGTGCACAATTCAGCGCCGCTGGCGCCAGAGGTTAAATTCATGAAATTCGGACTGTTCGGAATCAACAGCGGAGCTTGTGCGTTACCCAAGTGTGCCGCCGCAGTCTCGCGCGCGGCCGAAGACGCGGGTTTTGAAAGCGTGTGGACGGGCGAGCATGTGATCCTGCCCGACCCGCAGGCGCCGCCCTCGCCGGTGGCGGCGGACTACCCGATGCTCGACCCTGCGGTCGCACTGGCCTTCATCGCGGCGCACACAACGAAGCTTCGCCTCGGCACTGGCATCATCATATTGCCGCAGCGAAATCCTGTGGTGCTTGCCAAAGAGCTCGCCTCGACCGACGTGCTGTCAAACGGCCGGCTGATCTTCGGTATCGGCGTTGGATATCTGAAGCCCGAGTTCGAGGCGATTGGCGCGCCGTTCGATCACAAGGGTGCGCGTGCCGAAGAGTGGCTGGCGGCGATGATCGCGCTGTGGTCGATGCCCAAGCCGGAGTTCAGCGGCAAGTGGATCAAGTTCAAGGGCGTCAATGCGATGCCGCGGCCGGTGCAGCAGCCGCATCCCGAGATCGTCTTCGGCGGGCACAGCAAGGAAGCCTTCAGTCGCGCGGCGCGGCTGGCCAAGGGATGGTACGGGTTTGCCCTGGACCTGGAGGCGACGGCGAAGTGCGTCGAGGGGTTGCGGGCGGCATGCAAGGCGGCTCGACGTCGGTTCGAGGAGCTGGAGATAAGCGTCACTCCGAGTCCACGAGTCAAGCTCGATCGCGACACCGCCAAGCGCTTCGCCGACCTGGGCGTGAGCCGGCTTATTTTGCTGCAGCGCGGCGCGGACCAAGCGGCGCTGCTCGAAGGCGTTCGCGCGACCGGGCGCGACTTGATCGGCAAGGTGTGAGGAGTGAACCCGCAGTCAAGATCTGATTCGAGTCGGTCAAAATAGGACGACGGGTGTCTCAATAGCGCGACGGCGGGCATTGACGGGTCGAGTTGCCGGCAGGACCGGCATTTTTCTGCCGAAGCGGCAAAATCCTACCGCCTGCGGCGGTCAATCGTGGCCGCAGGTCGCTTTATTCGGCTGACATTTCCGTCCGCATCACTGCGGCACGCATGTTGCGTTAACCCTCTTCATGAGCGGCTTGGGTAACGAATCAATCAAGCGAATCTGAAAAGGGGAACTCACAGATGTTGAAAAACGATAGCAGCCACGTACTGACGGTTAAGGAACTCTCGGACTATCTGAAGGTTCATCCGTCGACAATATATCGGCAGCTCAAGCGCGGACGGCTGCCGGCGTTCAAGGTCGGCAGCGACTGGCGCTTCAATATCGAATCGATCGATCGCTGGCGGCTGGATCAGGATGCGGTCAGCCCGATGTAGGACTGTCCGGGGCGTTCAGCAAAGAAAGGTGGGGAGTCAGGGGGGGGAAAGAGGGGAGTCACGCACAGGGGCGCCCGAGAGGGCGCCCGGCGTGGCTAATCACGGCGGTCGCGGCGATGGCCGACCGATCAGAGACAATTTCGACAGGAACAAATATGCGTGTGACTATTTTAGCCGGATTGATCATGGGCGTGGCGTTGGCGGTCCAGTCGGTGCTCAGCGCTCACGCCAGGGCCAAGGTCGTACATGCGGCGAGCGCTGTTCGCGTCCATCAGAGCGCGCCGTGGTATATCGCAACGAATGATGGGCACAGCGCGGATGCTCGCGGCACTCGCGCGGGACGGCCTGGGGCGAGGCTGATTTGATCGGCTCTTCGCAGCCGCAAATCGCGCGTCACGAAAGGGGGCTGCTAAGTGTGGGACGATTAGCTTCGAGAGGCGGTTGGGTTTGAGGGGCTGATCAGAACAGCGGCTGATCAGACGGCTCTGATCGCGCCTGTCGAAGCCTCATCGGCGGGACCGACGAAATCGAACGCGAGCCATCCGCGCAGCGGATCGACGCGGCTCACTTGCACCATTATCGGCATCTGATTGGGCAAGCTGGGCGCGCCGTGCAAGGTTCCGCGCACGGCGAAATCAGCGAGTTCCGCGCTTTGGCCTTCGCGTGCGACGTACGCAAGGATTGGCCCGTCAAGGGCGTGACGCTCGAGGTAGCGGAGAATCCAGTAACGCTTGGCGCGGCGTTCGAGCTCGCGCCCGGAAGCTTCCGCATTCTCGGCGCCGGCGAGCACGGTAAGTAATTCATCGACGGTGTAAATCGGCGTCTGGTTGTCGCGATTCTTAAGCGCACCCAACAGTTGCCGCTGCATGACCAGATCGGCGTAACGGCGGATCGGTGAGCTCAACTGCGCGTAAAAGTCGAGTCCGATTCCGGCGTGGTATTCCGGGTGCAGCGACAGGCGCGGGCGCTGCGACGCCAGATCGCCGCCAAGTTGCGGCTGCACACGGTAAATGATCGGAATCCGGTTCTCGGCGGCGTAGCGAGCGGCGACGAAATTGCTCAGCACCATGAACTCCGCCACCAGCGTGCGACCCGGCGACGCGTTATCGAGCACGCTGATTTCCACGTCGTCGCCGTGCACGCGGACCTTGGCCTCGCGCCGCTGCACGAGGACTGCACCGGCGGTGCGGCGCCGCTGACGAAGCTGGATAGCGGCGGCGTGCAGGCGGGAGACGGTAGCGGCGGCGTCGTCGGCGCAGGCCCCCGACTCGAGAATGCGATCGACCTGGTCGTAGTCGAGTCGGCGCATGATTGGAATTCGCGCGGGATAGATCGAGGTTTCGACCAGCGCGCCGTCAGCGGACAACCGCACGTCGGTGGTCAGCACGGGGCGATCTTCGCCGGCGATCAAGCTCGCGGCGCGGCATGAAATCGGATCGGGAAGCATCCTGATGGTTGTTTCAGGCAGATAAACCGTGGTTGCGCGTGAGGCCGCCTCCTGGTCCATCGCGCCGCCCTTGATGACGAAATCGGCAACCAGCGATATATGCACGCGCACCCGCATGCCGCCGTCGGCGAGCGCCTCGCAACTGAGAGCGTCGTCAACCTCGACGGTGTCGTCGTCATCCACGGTGACGGCGTATCCGCCGTTGGAAATCGCGCGTGGGCCAGGCACCGCCTCGGCCGCCTCCTTCATGACGGCGTCGCTGAATTCGTCCTTGAGCCCGGCGATGAACGCGAAACGCGGCACGCGCGGGCGCGCCCCGAGCCGCTCCAAAATTTCGAAAGCCGCTTCGGCGGGATCGACCTCGGGCGCTGCCTGCGCGAGCATCTGGGTCATATCGCGGCTGCGCGTGAACGGGTTCTTGAGATAGCGCGAGAGCTCTTCGATGATCGCGGCAGCTTCGGCGGCAGGCGGCATCTCGGCCCCGTTGAGGACATCGCGAAGCTGCTTCTGGAATTTACGATAGTCGTCGCTGCGCGCCCGAATCCGATCGTTCTGTATCCGCAGCCGTTCGACCTGATCGGGCGTGCGCGGCACAAAATCCATGTGGCGGCGGACGAAGTAGATGCGATCGCCCAGCAGCGCCTCGAGCATCACGGAGGCGGCGGCATTCGATCGCCGGCCGAAGAACAACTCGGCAAGTTCCGCGGCGGAAAAGCTGCGGCCCTGCTCCTGGGCGACTTCCCACAGCAACTGGAGATCGAGTTCGGCGGCCAGTTCGGCGCGCTCGCGCTCCAGGTCGGCGAGGGCCTCGGCGACGTCTTCGCGATCGGCGCGTCGATCCGGATGGCGCATCAGGACCAGATCGCGCGGAACCAGACGCTCGTGTCCGGCGGAATCGACCACGGCCAGATGGCGTTCCTGTTCCCGCGTGACCAGGGCAGCCCTGAGCCGCCCCTGGTCGAGGTACTCGACAATAGTGCCGGCGTATTTGATCGGCGATGACACGTCAAAATTCATTTTGACGACCCCCGCGGCGTAAGACTATATGGAAGAGCGAACAATCGCCGGAAAATGGATCGGGCAAACGGCGTGAGCAAGAGAATTCAGATCGACGTGCCCGACGAGCTGTTTGGGCAGCTCATGCGGGTCGCGGAGGCGATGGGGATTTCGAATCCCGGCGAAGCCGCGACCATCGGGCTGGCAGAGTGGGTCTCGCGTCGCAAGTCAGAACTGGATGACCGGGATCCAAACGAAAAATACGTTGTCAACGAGGCGCTTGATGAACTTCTCGAAAAGAAAAAATAGCTTCTCAGCTTTTTCAGTCTCCGCCATCGCGTTCAGTGTCGCCGCCCTGACGATCGCCGCGTTGCCGAGCGTGACCAACTCGATCGCGAGCGCGGCGGGCAAGGGTCTGGACGTGGAAGTACCATTCGAGATCAACGCGCTGAAGGCGCCCGGCCTCGTCGCACCGTACTTCCTGCAGGATAACCACGGCGCCATTGTGGTGTCCGACCAGGCGGGGGGAGTCTTCTCGGTCACGTTCGGCGGCAAGGTGACGCCGCTGGCGGCCAAGTCGAAGATCAAGAACCCGGCCGGAGTCGCGATCGGTCCGGCGGGATTCGGCTCATACGAGGGCAATGTTTTCGTGCTCAACACCGCCGGTGATATCAAGGCGCCGTGCGAGGTCGAACGAATCGACAAGTCCGGCGCGGTCAGCACGTTCGCCAAACTGCCCGACGCGGGCGCGGCTCCGACCGAATGCCGCGATCTGGAATTTGGCGCGGCGGGGACACCATTCGCAGGCAAGCTCTACGCGGCGACCAGCGGCAACGCATCAATCTATTCGATCGACTCGTCGGGCAAGGCGAGCGTATTCGGAACGTACAACAAACCGGTAGCATTCGAGCTGACCACGATAACGTTTCCACGCGCGTCGGATTCCAAGGCGGCTAACTCGATGCTGGTCGGGATGCGCGCGATTGGGGCTGGAGTGTCGAAGGTCGGCCGCATCAGCATGGTCGGCCCCGACGGCAAGCTGAAAGATGAAGTTTACCTGGTCGGATTCATCCGTCCGTCGGGCTTCGCGTGGGCGCCGTCAAGCTTCGGGTCATACGGTGACGAGTTTATGGTCGCGGACACCGGCAAATTTGGTTCCGAGAACAACTACGAACGGGACGGCAGCGTCTATCGAGTGGAGAAAGGGATCGCTCGGGGCTTCGCCTCGGGTCTGATGGATCCGACGGACATGAAGTTCATCGGCAACAAGGCGGTGATTTGCGATCCTACCGAGAAGGGGAAAGGACAGGGCGCAATCGTGATTATCTCGTCGCTGCTGTAGGGCGAGTACTCGAGTATAGCAACCGAATAAACTTGGCCGATCAGCGCCAGGGTTCGCGGACGACTTCGGTGTCGCCGGTCTCGCGATCGACCAGTAGCATCTCGACCTCGTTGTATTGTCCCTTGGGAAAGAAAACGTAGCCGCTCACTGTGAAGTTCTTGCGGACTTCCTCGGGTTTGAGCGAGACCGCCTCGATCTGCTGATTGGCCTGCTGGTCGGCTCTCGTTTGACCTTTTTCGGCACCGCGGATAATGCCCATTCCACCGCCGAGCGCACTGCCGATTAGCGCGCCAGCGCCCGGAGATCCGAAGCCCCAGCCGCCCGATGAACCAGCAGCGCCGGCGACTGCTCCCGCGGCAGCGCCCACTGCGGCGCCCCCGATGCCGCTGACGGCGGCGCTTTTTATTGCCCCTTCCAGCTCCTTGGCACTGCCGGCCTGTCGGGCCGCCTCACCCGGTGGGAGAGGAGCGACTCGTTCGCCGGCGCCGTTGAGCGCGAACACCTGGCTTGGCACGACCGCGCGCGGCGCATCGGTGCCGTTGGCGATCGACACGTAGACGGGCGTCACCTCGCCGACGGTAGGCGCGGCTGCGACGCTTACGGCCAGCTGGCCTTGTTGCGGAGTCGCCACGACGTTGGGGGTATGCGCGATGGGCGGCGGCGCAACGGCGCATCCGGAAATTGCGACCGCCGCCGCGATTGCGCCGGCTCGGAGTCCGATGGCAAAGCTTCGATTCATCCCGGACGCGGTTCGATTCTTCATAAGCATCGCGAATGATATTTCAGAGTCTCATTTCAATCTCTGCCACGACGCAAGTCCATACCCGCCCGCCTCGCATATATAGACGCAGCGCATGGCCGGAGGTTTCGACGAACACGCCCGCTATTGACGGTTCGTAGGCGCCGCGGGCTTGCCCCAAAATGTCCTTTTCGCTGAGGTAGCGGCCAACTAGCGACGGTGGTGGGGGTGGGGGCCCGCGCCGCATCGGCAGCCGCCGCCGTCAAGAAAGTGTTTGACTGAAACGCGAAGCGGTCAACCGCCGGCGCTCTTGTAAATCCGCGCTAAAGAAATGCCGGTCGGGCATTGCCTCGCGCCCGAAAATGGATCACTTCAAGATCTGAAACAGATTGCTGTAATCGTCGGTCCAGAGCCGCACTTGGCGGCGCGAGTCCAGGGGCTTGAGCCTGCTCGTAAACCCGGCTCGGCCCAGCACTGAATCATTGCGCGCGAGAACTATCCAGTCGCTGGGTTTAACCAGCGGGCCCCCGGATTGATGCACTTGTCCCGACTCCAGGCCAAAGTGATCGGCTATTTCCCGAATCACCGGCTGAAGGTCGAGGTACCGGTTCGTGACATGGATAGCGAGGACTCCGTCAGGGTTCAATTCACGCAAGAAGATCTCGATCGCTTCAATAGTCAGTAGATGTACTGGTATTGCGTCCCCTGCGAACGCATCGAGTACAAGTACGTCGAATCGCTGTGGGTTCCCATTAGCTAGCTCGCGCTCCATCGAAAGCCGTGCATCGCCCGGCACGATCTCGATTCTCGCGCGCGAATCCCGCAGATATGTGAAGTATCCATTCTCATTCGCCGCGATCTTCGTGACGGCCGGGTTGATCTCGTAGAAGCGAATGTAGTCTCCGGGCATCCCATATGCGGCGATCGTTCCGACGCCGAGGCCGATCGCGCCCACCCGCAGCGAGCGATCGCGAGGAACCCGCGCGAGTCGACGCGGATGATTGAGCATGATCAATCCAATGCCGCTGTCCGGACCGTAATAGGTAGTGGGTTGGCGTCTCTCATCCGCCGCCGAATACTGCTCGCCATGTATGATTTGGCCGTGCCGCAACATATAGTAATGGCCTTCGGGATTCCGACTATCTACTGAGTAAACGGCGAGGGTTCCATAAAAATTGCGGCTTGCAATCAGATTGTTTGCGCGATTTCCCTCGACGTCCACCAGCAACACGCCGCCTATCACCAGCAACCCCAGGATTGCGCACGCCTGCACGGTTGAACCAGGCCATCTTCGAGCGAACTGCGAATGCCTTTGAAACGCCACCGCGGACATTAAACCCACCGCGGCGAGCGCCGGCAGCAAATGAGGGGCCGCCCGACGGATTGCTTCCACAGGAGAATTTACGCCGATCAGCTCTGGCAACACGATCGCGCCGGCCAGCAACGCCATCGCGACCACCGGCCTGCGTTCGTGAATCCACGAGTTTGGATCTCGCATCAGTACGATGATGAGCATCAGCAGGCTGGTCCAGATTGCGAGATGAAATTCCCAGTAGCCGGTGAAGAGCGATGGTGCAATTACGACTACGAAGAGGCCGCCCAAGGCGCCACCAATCGCGACCATCAGGTAAAACGACGTGAGATATCGTTGATGCGGCTTCAGCATGACCAACTCGCCGTGACAAACCATGCAGATCGTGAATAGCAACGCCGAGTAAGCGACTATTTGAACTATGATGCTGGCGTTAGGGCTGCAGAGAACGACAAGGGCCAGGAAAACCGCAGCCGCCAACGCTGGATGAAAGACGCTGCGGCGGTACCATCGTTGATTGTCGAAACAGATGATGAATGAGAGCAGGTAGATCGCCAGCGGCAGCACCCACAGGAACGGAACGGCGGCGACCTGCTGGCAGACCTGGTTGGTCGTAGCCAGCAGCATCACGGATGCGACCGTCGCGAGTGCAATCCAAAGAATTCGAGTCGATCGAGTAGGGCCCGTGATGCGCAGGTCCTCGGATTCGACAATGCCAACTGCCGAAAGATCGGATCGCGCCACGTGGCGGATGCTCCGGGCGCATAGTCCAACGCCGATCGCGAATCCGGCAAAAAGCAGCGACCACACGATCGCCTGCGCTTTAAGAGTCAGTGCAGGTTCAACCAGGAAAGGATAAGTCACCAGAGCGATTAGCGAGCCGACGTTTGATAGCGCGTACAATCGATAGGGCGAAGCGCCTTGGTGCGATCGCGCGAACCACGCCTGTAGCAGCGGCCCGGTAGTGGACAGGATGAAGAAGGGCAGTCCGATGCTGACTAGCAAGAGGATGAAGATTCTTGTGATCGGGAGATCGGGATCAGGAGGCTTCCAATTCGGCCCGGGCGTGATTGGCGATTGCCAGGTGAGTGCGAGAGTGCCCATCAGCAGGACGCATGCGCAGACGATCGCAATGTGAACAATTGCCTGCATCCGCGGCTGCAGGCGAGTTGCAATTAGATGCGAATATGCGTACCCGACGACTAATACCAGCTGAAAGAACAGCATGCAGGTGATCCATACCGCCGATGTGCCTCCGAACCAGGGAAGGATGTATCGAGCTAATAGTGGTTCAACCTGGAACAGCAGAAACGCGCCGGTGAAGATTGTGATGGCATAAGTGAGCATCGACGGGCTTAGTCGCTTGCAGGCCGCAAGCCTCCGGGGCCCATCTCAGATGGAGCAATTATGCGGCCAACTAGCGACGGTGGTGATGGGTGCCCCCGCCACCACCTCCACCGCCAATATAAGGTCCGGGAGCGAATCCGCCAATCCAGATTAGCGGTGGAGGAAAAAACCCACCGTTTAGAGCGTTCAATTGGGCAACTTCCTGGTCCCCCGATTCGGCGGCATACTCTGCAGTATCGTTTTCCTGTCTCATCGCCATCTGGTAGCGGTCGAATTCATTTTGGTGTCCCTCATACACGCAGGCGCAGACGTCAGGGTCGTAGTACCAGTAGACCTTGCCGGATTGGGCCGCATAGCTGCGAATCTCGTACGGCGGAAGATTTTCCACGAGCCCGACTTTATCGGAGGTGTCGAGTTTGATCGTGGTGAAGCCCGCGTCGGACAGCATCGCTTCGGTTTTTTGAACGGCCTCGGGCCGCGAGGCTTCATAGTGATGGTATAGGGAGCAACCCGGCGCGATCAGCGCCAATAGACACGCGACAATGAACAACCTTTGCGGCAAGGAGTCCGCCTCTTCGTCGATGCAATCGGCGACCGCCAGGATGCACGGCGCGCCGCGGCGTCGAGCATATATCGATCGCGCGCCAGACCGAAAGAACAATTGCGGGCTCGCTCTGAATCGCGGCACGAGGGCGTGCGTGGGCACACCGAGGCGCCATCTTCGCGCGCGCGCGTGTTTATGATTTAACGATCTTGTTCGCTTACGAGCCGGGGTGGCGAAATGGCATACGCAGAGGACTTAAAATCCTCTGGAGCGAAAGTTCCGTGCGGGTTCGAGTCCCGCCCCCGGCATGGTGACTAACTGCGATCGATTGAGAAGGCGCAAAAAAACGGAGGCGGCCATGAGCGCCGCCTCCGC
>Ga0187862_10006462_pt1 | contig 10646 bp, 6 predicted proteins | sample June2016WEW_10_1_FD_133003 | JGI IMG/M metagenome (GOLD analysis project Ga0187862, IMG submission 133003) | Peatland microbial communities from SPRUCE experiment site at the Marcell Experimental Forest, Minnesota, USA - June2016WEW_10_150 | ecosystem: Environmental > Terrestrial > Soil >...
ATGTTGCAACTTTGGGACACACCCGACTACAAGCTTCCTGCGCCCTTGCCAGCTGCCCTATAATGAAACGTTCTCCTCTCCGTCCTCATCCAGTTAGTAAGGGGTATTGATGGCCACAACTGAGCTTGCCGTACACAGCGCCGATCAAGGCGCCGTGCGTGAACCTGTCGTTAACGACTTTAGCATCCAGGTTGCAACCGTGAACGGTTCGGGCTCGCAGAGCGCCAACACCGTTCTGCTGCGCACCATCTTCCAGATGGGCGTGCCCGTCTCCGGCAAGAACATGTTCCCGTCGAACATTGCCGGACTGCCGACCTGGTACACCATTCGCGCCAGTAAGAAGGGTTACATCGCGCGCAAGAAGGAGATCGACTTCCTGGTGGCGATGAACTCGGAAACCGCGCGCGAAGACGTGATGTCGCTGGCGCCCGGCGCGGTCGCGCTCTACGACGAGCCGCTCAAGCTCAATGAGCTGCGCTCCGATCTCATCTTCTATCCCGTGCCCTACGACAAAATCACCGCTGCCGCGTGTCCCGAGTCGAAGCTGCGCAAACTGGTCAAGAACATGGTGTACGTCGGCGTGGTGGCGCGGCTGCTCAACCTCGACATGACCGAAGTGGAGAAGGCGCTGCGCAAGCAGTTCGCCAAGAAGGTCAAGGCAGCCGAACTCAACTGGGGCGCAGCCAAGGCCGGCTACGACTATGCTGCCACATCGTTGACCAAGGCTGACCCATTCACCATCGAGCGCATGAACAAAACCAGCGGCATGATCATCATCGACGGCAACTCGGCGGCCGCCATTGGTTCGATGTTTGCCGGAGTGACGGTGGTGACGTGGTACCCGATTACGCCTTCGTCGTCGCTCGTCGAAACCCTCATTGAGTACATGAAAGAATACCGCATTGGCGCTGATGGCAAAGCTACTTTTGCCATCGTTCAGGCCGAGGACGAGCTCGCCGCTGTCGGCATGGTTCTGGGCGCAGGATGGGCCGGAGCTCGCTCTATGACTGCCACTGCCGGTCCCGGCATTTCGCTGATGGCCGAGTTTGCCGGACTGGGCTATTACGTTGAGATTCCCGGCGTCATCTGGGACATCCAGCGCGTTGGTCCGTCAACCGGGCTGCCGACTCGCACCTCCCAGGGCGACATCTCCTTCGTCGCCAGACTCTCGCACGGCGACACCCAACATCCCATGCTGATTCCCAGTGATCCGAGTGAGTGTTTCAGCATGGCCAGCGAGGCCTTCGATCTCGCCGAACAACTCCAGACCCCAGTGTTTGTCATGTCGGACCTCGATCTCGGCATGAACAACTGGATGTCGGAGCCATTTCAGTATCCTGAGAAACCGCAGAATCGCGGCAAAGTGCTTACGGCGGAAGACCTCGATCGGCTGGGCGGCTTCGCGCGCTACAAGGACGTCGACGGCGACGCTATCGGCTATCGCACATTGCCGGGAACCAACCATCCGGGCGCGGCGTGGTTCGCGCGCGGCAGCGGTCACAACGACAAGTCGCAGTACAGCGAGCGTCCCGACGACTACGCCAACAACATGGATCGCCTGGCGAAGAAGTTCGAGACCGCGCGCACGCTCGTGCCCAGGCCTCAGATCGTGCGTAACGACGGCAACGAGGTTGGCATCATCGCCTACGGCACTTCGCATCACGCGCTGGTGGAGACCCTCGATCAGCTGCACGCGGAGTACGGCATGAAAGCCGACTACCTAAGGCTGCGCGCCTATCCCTTCACGCGCGAGACCCACGAGTTCATCGCCGCGCACAAGCGCGTCTACATCGTCGACCAGAACCGCGACGCGCAGATGCTGGAACTGCTGAAGCTCGATATCGCCATACCGGACATCGCCAAGCTGCGCAGCGTTCGCCACTACAACGGGCTGCCGATTGATGCCCGCTCCGTCACCGACGAAATCATCTCCCAGGAGGGCAAGTAAATGGCAGCCACAGCTACACCGCCGCCCCCAGCAAAGACAAATCGCATCGGCCTCACCGTGCTCGACTATCGCGGAGGCAAGACTACGCTCTGCGCCGGCTGCGGCCACAATGCCATCTCCGAGCGCATCATCGACGCCTTCTACGAGATGGGCATCGCGCCCGAGCGCGTCATCAAGATGTCCGGCATCGGCTGTTCGTCGAAGAGCCCGGCGTATTTCATGGGCCGCTCGCACAGCTTCAACTCGGTGCATGGCCGCATGCCGTCGGTCACCACCGGCGCAGTGCTGGCGAACTCGAAGATCATCGCCCTGGGCGTTAGCGGCGACGGCGACACTGCCTCCATCGGCATCGGGCAATTCGTCCACCTGATGCGCCGCAATCTGCCGATGATCTACATCATCGAAGACAACGGCGTGTACGGGCTGACCAAGGGGCAGTTTTCCGCGACCGCCGACCTTGGCTCGAAGCTGAAGACCGGCGTCATCAACGATCTGCCGCCGATTGATACTTGCGCCCTGGCGATTATGCTGGGCGCGACGTTTGTCGGCCGCTCGTTCTCCGGCGACAAGCGGCAACTTCATACCATGCTAAAGGCGGCGCTATCGCACCGCGGCTCCGTGATGCTCGACGTGATCTCGCCTTGCACCACCTTCAACGATCACGAGGGCTCGACCAAGTCCTACAAGTTTGTAAAGGACCACGAAGAGCCGCTGCACGACGTGGACTTCGTGCCGCATTTCCACGACATTGCGGTGGATTACGACGAGGGATCGAGTCTCAACGTCATGATGCACGACGGCTCCTCGTTGCGCCTGCGCAAGCTGGAGCACGAGTACGACCCCACCAACAAGGTTGAGGCGGTAAAGCGTTTGATCCAGTCGCACGATGCCGAGGAAGTACTCACTGGGGTGCTGTACGTAAACACCACGGCGCCCAACTTCATCGACATGATCAACATGACGGATGAGCCGCTGGCGACGCTGCCGGAGAGCGTTACCCGCCCTTCGCGCCAGGCGCTGGAGGAATGCATGGAGGATCTGCGGTAGTTAGCTTTCAGCCGTTAGCCAGGGAATCCTGCGGCGAAACGTCAATAAACTTGGCCCACTGGATTGGCGGCGCTCAGACGTTCGCGTCGGCTAGTCCTACGCGTCTTTCACGTCGAAGTATTGCGCCATCTTGCGGAACTTGTTGTAACGCGCGTTCAGCAGTTCAGCCGTCGGCAGCTTCTCCAGCTCGGACAGGTGCTTGTCCAGAACGTCGGCCAATGCGTTGGCCGCGTCGTCATAGTCATGTTGGGCTCCGCCGGCCGGCTCGGGAATGACTTCGTCGCAGATACCCAACTCCAGGTTGTCTTCTGCCGTAATGCGCAGGGCCGCAGCCGCTACATCTTTCTTGCTTGAATCGCGCCACATGATCGAGGCGCAGCCCTCCGGCGAGATCACCGAGTAAATGCTGTTCTCCAGCATCAGCACGCGATCGGCAACCGCTATCGCCAGCGCGCCGCCGCTGCCGCCTTCGCCGGTGATCACGGCGATGAACGGAACCTGCAAGCGCGCCATCTCGCGCAAGTTATGCGCTATGGCTTCCGCCTGTCCGCGCTCTTCGGCGCCCAGTCCGGGATACGCGCCCACTACGTCGATGAGCGAGATGACCGGCCGTCCCCACTTCTCGGCGAATTTCATCGCCCGCAGCGCTTTGCGATAGCCTTCGGGATTGGGCTGGCCGAAGTTGCGATGGACGCGCTGCTTGGTGTCGCGGCCCTTTTGCGTTCCTAGCACCAGCACTTCCCTGCCGCGAAAGCGGGCCATGCCGCAGACCATGGCGGCATCGTCGCCAAAGGCTCGGTCGCCGTGGATCTCGCTGAAGTCTGGAAAAATTCGCTCGATGTAATCTAGCGGATAGGGACGATTGGGATGGCGTGCTAGCTCGGTGCGTTCCCATGGCGTAAGTTGTCCGGACATCTGGCGCCGCAGAGATTCCACGCGTTCGTGCAATCCCTGCAACTGCTTCAGGGCTGCTTGATTGTCGCCAGCCACGCCTTGCAATTGCTGTATCTGCTCTTCGATCTTTAGCAGTTCTTCTTGCGCTTTTGAGGCAGCTTCCATATTGGGGTCGTTTCGCTTGGTGGCCGCCCAGTATACGGCTTCCGCCGCGTACATCCAGAAGTCCAGCGCGGACAACATTCCGGATTGCGCAGGCGTCAGCTGGGTTTCGTCGGGCACCGCGGTTTTGGATAATGGAGACCGGGCTCAATCAATGACGCGTACGCTGCCGCGTCCACACAACTCTTCCACACGATTAATGAAGGTCCGGTCCGGCAACACATTATAGCCTTCCGCCTCCATCACAGCGGTAAAGTCACCCCTGCGCTCCAGATCGAAGAGGACGCGGGCTTCGCCCTTGCGGTCACGGCACAACGCCTGTAGCTCGTCGATGGTGGTGGCCGACGCCGTTTCCAACGCGACCTTGATGCGCAGATGAGTGGGCAGCTTCGGCTGTGCGTCTTCCAGCGGCGTGATATCGCCGATCATGACCTTGGGGTTCGAGCCTTCCTCCACCCGTACGCCTCCCTTGATCAATACTGGGACGGTGAGCTTCAATCGTTCGGCCAACCGGCGATACGGCTCGGCAAAGCAAAGCACATCCACCGAGCCATTCATATCTTCCAGCTGCCCCTGCGCGTACAGATCGCCCTTCTTCGACTTGGCGACGCGGATGCCCTTCAGAATTCCGCCGGCTAGGATTTCGTCCTTGCCCGTAGACGACTTCAGCTCGCCGATGTCCGTGGTCGAGAGCGCGTGGAAGTCTAGCAACTTTTCCTGGTACTTCTCCAGCGGATGGCCGGTGATGAAGAAGCCGAGAATTTCTTTTTCGAAGCCGAGCCGCTGGTGCTCGTCCCAGTCGGGAGTGTTGGGCAGCGGTTTCTCGTCGACCCGCGTCTCCTCATCCTGCTGAAAAACTCCAAACAGGCCGTGCTGTCCGAGTGCGGCATCCTTCTGCGCCTTCTGAGCGTTGTCCATGGCGCTGTCGACGACCGCCATCAGCTGCGCGCGCCGGCCCAGCGGATCCATGGCGCCGCTCTTGATCAGCGACTCGACCACGCGCTTATTCAGCAGATGGAGATCGACGTTTTCGCAGAATTGATAGAACGACTTGAAATTTCCGTTCTTCTTGCGCGCCGCCACGATCGATTCGATGGCGTTGTGGCCGACGTTCTTCACCGCCGCCAAACCGAAGCGGATCGCCTCGCCGTGCGGCGTGAAGTACGCGTCGCTGACGTTGATGTCAGGCGGCTCCACGGGAATGCCCATCTCGCGGCACTCGTTGATGTACTTCACCACGTCGTCCGTGCTGCCGGAGACCGAGGTCAGCAGCGCGGCCATGAACTCGACCGGATAGTGCGTCTTGAGATACGCCGTCTGATAGGCGAGCAGCGCATAGGCAGCCGAGTGCGACTTGTTGAAACCGTATCCGGCGAACTGCTCCATCAGGTCAAAAATTTTCTCGACCTTCTTGGGCTGAAAGCCGCGCTCGGTAGCGCCGCGCACAAAGCGCTCGCGCTGCTTGGCCATGGCTTCGGGATCTTTCTTGCCCATGGCCCGGCGCAGCAGATCGGCTTCTCCCAGCGAGTATCCGGCCAGCCGGTTGGCGATCTGCATTACCTGTTCCTGATAGACGATCACGCCCAGCGTCTCCTTCAGGATCGTCTCCAGCTCCGCCAGTTCGTATTCGATTTTCTTGCGGCCCCACTTGCGCTCGATAAAGTCTTCAATCATGCCGCCCTGGATGGGCCCCGGACGGTAGAGCGCATTCAAGGCCGTGAGGTCTTCGACCGCGGTCGGCTTGTAGCGCCGCAGCACATCCCTCATGCCGTGCGATTCAAACTGGAAGACGCCCGAGGTCAATCCAGTGTGGAAGACTTTTTCGTAGGTCACCTGATCGTCGAGCGCGAGCGTCTGCAAGTCCAGCTGCTCGCCGCGCGTCTGCTGGATCAGCCGCAGTGCAGCATCGATAATGGTGAGGGTGGTGAGCCCCAGAAAGTCCATCTTCAGCAGGCCAAGCTTTTCCACCGCCTTCATGTCGTAGGCGGTAACGATTTCGTCGTTCTTGGTGCGATGCAGCGGGACCAGCTCCGTCAGCGGCTGCGGCGAAATCACCACGCCCGCCGCGTGAACGCCCGCGTTTCGTACCAGGCCTTCGAGCTTCTTGGCAGTGTCGATCAGCTCTTTGGTCTGCGGCTCGGTTTCGTAGGCGGTAGCCAGCGGCGGCGAATCCTTCAAAGCCTGACTGAGCGTGATGTTCAGCGTCGTCGGAATCATCTTACCGATGCGCTCAACTTCGGCGTAGGGAATGTCCATTGCGCGGCCGGAGTCCTTGATCGCGGCCTTCGCTGCCATGGTGCCGAAGGTAATGATCTGCGCCACCTGATCGCGCCCGTACTTCTGCGTAACGTATTCGATGACTTCGCCGCGCCGGTTCATGCAGAAGTCGATATCGATGTCGGGCAGGCTGATGCGTTCGGGATTGAGGAAGCGCTCAAACAGCAGTTCGTTCTGTAAAGGATCGATGTCGGTGATGCTGAGCGCGTAAGCGACCAGCGATCCCGCGGCTGATCCACGGCCTGGCCCAACAGGAATGTTGCGTTCCTTGGCATAGCGGATGAAGTCCCAGACGATGAGGAAGTATCCTGCAAACTGCATCTGGCGGATCATCTCGATCTCGCGCGACAGACGCTGCTCGTAATCCTCCAGCGAGTGTTTCAGCCGCCCCATGGTCTGGAGCTCGCGCAGGACATTCAGTCGCTTGCCAAAGCCCTCACGGGTGATGTGCTCGAAGTAGTCGGGCGGCGTGTAGCCCGGTGGCACGTCGAACTGCGGGAACGGATCGTGAACTTTTTCCAGCCGCACGTTGCAGCGCTCGGCGATCTCCAGCGTGCGCGCCAGCACGCGCTCATATCCCTGGAAAACCTTCGCCATCTCGGCCGCGCTCTTCACGAAGAACTGGTTGCCGTGGAACTTCAGGCGGTTAGTGTCGTGGATCGACTTGCCCGTCTGGATACAGACCATCACATCCTGGGCGTGCGAATCGTCCTCGCAGAGATAGTGGCTGTCATTGGTCGCCACCAGCGGCAGATCGAGATCCTGCTCCAGCTTCAGCAGGTCTGCCTGAATTCGCTGTTCATCGGGAACGCCCTGGTCCTGAATCTCAAGATAGAAATTACCCTTGCCGAAAATGTCCGTGTAGGTCACTGCGGCTTCGCGTGCTGCGTTGTACTTGCCTTCGGTCAGGTTCTCGGCAACTTCGCCCTTCAGACACGCAGACAGCCCGATCAATCCCTGCGCGTGTTCGGCGAGAAACTTCTTGCTGACGCGCGGCTTGTAGTAGAAGCCGTGCAGCGATGCCTCGGAGACAATTCTCACCAGATTGCGATAGCCCTGATCGTTTTCCGCCAGCACGATGAGATGGTTGTAGCTGTCGCCCTCGGGCGCGGCGCGATGATCTTCTTTCTTGCAGATGTAGAGCTCGCAACCCAGGATCGGCTTGACGCCCGCTTCTTTGGCAGCGTTGACGAATCTGACTGCGCCGAAGATATTGCCGTGATCGGTCATGGCGACCGCGGGCATATCAAGTTCCTTGACGCGGCCTACGAGGCGCTCAATCTCGCACGCTCCGTCGAGCATGGAGTAATCGGTGTGCAGATGAAGATGAACGAATTCGGATTGCGGCATCGCTACTTCCATTTTATGCGTTTGCGGCAGCGTCTGCAGCCTGAGGAAGATGTGGAAAACCGGGATGGAATTTCAAACACCCGCAATTTCAAGCGCTCGAAATTTCAAGTACATTGATGCAGAACTCCATTCGCTATGTACCACACGCTTCTACTCACGCTCGCCGGAATCCTCGCTGGAGCCATTGCCGCGATCTCCGGCTTTGGCATCGGCAGTATTTTGACGCCGCTGCTGGCCCTATGGATCGGTACCAAGCTGGCGGTCGCGGTTGTTTCCATCCCGCATTTCATCGGCACAGCGCTGCGCTTCACCGTAATTCGCAAGTATGTTGACCGGCGTGTGCTGTGGAGCTTCGGCGTCACCAGCGCCGTTGGTGGGCTGGCGGGCGCAGTGCTGCACATCTGGCTGCGGAGTGCGGTCCTTGGCTATGTCCTGGGAGCGCTGCTGGTTTTCGCGGGGATCACTGGCGTCACCGGTCTAGCTTCGCGGATGAGGTTCGGCAGAACAGCTGGATGGATTACGGGCGCGCTCTCTGGCATGTTTGGCGGACTGGTCGGCAACCAAGGCGGGATACGTTCGGCAGCGCTGCTGGGATTCGGCCTGCAACGCGACGCCTTTGTCGCCACGGCGACGGCCATCGCACTTCTTGTGGATGTGTTTCGTATGCCGGTGTATGCCGTGCTGCAATATCATCAGATTGCCGCGCAATGGCCGATGGCGTTGATCGCGACGACTGGAGTTGTTGTGGGAACCCTGTCAGGAAAGTGGATGCTGCAACGCATTCCGCAGAAGATCTTCCGGCTGATCGTGGCGAGCATTATCCTGGTGCTGGGGATTTGGCTGTTGGTGCATCCAGGCTCGTGAAGGGTTGGACAGGCTGCCGCGCTATAGGACACAGAACCGGGCGGCAAGCGTCGCGACCGGCCAAGCGGCCGATTCAGCGCAGTTCGGGTAGAGCTGGCCTTCAGGCCGGCGCCAATGCTCGGTCCCCGCCGGACGGAGGGGCAGCGGTCATTCTTAATGACCACTGCCCCTCCCGAGGTTTATTCTTCCTTGGTGGATGCGGCGCCAAAGTGCCGCTCTACCCGTCCCAAGTCGCGGCCTTCCCGGATCTTTCTATGAAGAAAAGTCCTGCTTACATCGCCGCTCACATTCGCCGCGTGCTGGCGGATGGTGCTTCCGCGCCGCACACGGAAGAAGTGCAGCGCTTCTTCAAACATGAAATCAAGTCGCGCGGCTGGTATACGCACGAGTTGCGTAAGGTCGCGGTCCGATTTCGGCGCACGATCCTCGCCGAACACGATATCCCGTATCTGTTGCAGGTCGCTGATCAACTCTTCCGTGGCAACGTCCTGGAAGAAAAAGTATTCGCGGTTGTGATGCTGCAGGGGATTGTTAGCGATTTCGGCAAGGCGGAGTTTAAGCTGTTCGAGAGCTGGCTGGACCGGATCAGCTCGTGGGCCGATCACGATGGGCTGGTGAATTACCTGATCGGGCCGGTGATTGCCGCCGATGCTGCGTTGTTGAGCCGCCCGCCGCGATGGGCAAAGTCGAAGAAGCGTTGGCATCAGCGCGCCGCAGCCGTCAGCTTGATCCATAGCACGCGCCAGCACAAGAACTTCGACCACATTCAACGGATAACCGAATTGCTGCTGACCAGCGACGACGACATGGTGCAGAAGGGACTGGGCTGGCTGCTGCGTGAAGCCGCCAAAGCCAATCCCAAGCAGACGGTTGAGTACCTGATGACCATTCGCGAGCGCACTCCGCGCCTGGTGTTGCGGACAGCATGCGAGACCCTGCCGGCGGCAACGCGGGACAAGGTGCTGCTGCGATCCAAGCAGATCGTTGCGAAACGAAAGGCAACTGCTACAAAGTAAGAGCAAATAGGCATGGCTATCCGGCGAATCAGGATCGACTATACCGTGTATCCGCCTAACTTCCGTCCGAGCGTTGATCACTTTTGGGAATTCGGCACGATCACAAAAGCACGGCTTTGTGCTGAGAGGTTTGGGCCAGGCGCACGGATTTACAGAAATTTCAATCAGACGAACAAGAAAGGGCAGATACTAGGCGATTGGTGGGACGGTAGAGCATGGATGTGGGACGGCGTAACCTTCAAGAGAATAAAACCGAGCGACCTTACTCCCAGGCCCAAGCCGACCCGTCAACCTGCATGATTCATTCCTCATTTACAATAGACACGCAATGAATCTTCCCGAAATTCAAGCTGCGCTGCGCGATGGCGGCCACGAGTGCTGGCTCTTTTACGATCATCATCATCGCGATCCCATCGCGTACCGCGTGCTCGGCTTGCCGGCTAACATGCTGGTCACCCGCCGATGGTTCTACCTCATCCCGGCTAGCGGCGAGCCGGTGAAGCTGGTGCACCGCATCGAGAGCCATCATCTCGACTCGCTGCCCGGCAGCAAGATGGAGTACTCGGCGTGGCAGGAGCTGTGGCAGAACCTCGAAGCCATGCTCAAGCCGTATCACAAGGTCACGATGCAATACTCGCCCAACAACCAGATTCCGTACATATCTCTGGTGGACGCAGGCATGCTGGAGTTGATACGCAGCTTCGGCAAGGAGATCATCAGCTCGGCAAATCTGGTGGCGCGCTTCGAAGCGACCCTGACTGACGCACAAATGGCGTCACACTTCAAAGCTCGTGACGCCATCGACAAAATCACCGCAGCGTTCTTCCAGGAAGTTGGCCATCGCGCTCGCAATGGCGGCACGCACGAATTCGAGATGCAGCAGTGGATTATGGAAGCCTTCCAGCGCGAAGGTCTGGAGACCTGCGACCCGCCGAATGTGAGCGTCAACGCGCACAGCGGCGATCCGCATTACGAGCCGACCTCGGCCACATCGGCCCCAATCAAGCAAGGTGATTTCGTGCTGCTCGACATCTGGGCGAAACGCATTGAGCCCGACTCCGTCTATTACGACATCACCTGGACGGGCG
>Ga0187862_10006463_pt1 | contig 10645 bp, 12 predicted proteins | sample June2016WEW_10_1_FD_133003 | JGI IMG/M metagenome (GOLD analysis project Ga0187862, IMG submission 133003) | Peatland microbial communities from SPRUCE experiment site at the Marcell Experimental Forest, Minnesota, USA - June2016WEW_10_150 | ecosystem: Environmental > Terrestrial > Soil >...
AGGTCGTCTTCTTGCGTTGAGACGGTGGTACAACCATGAACCAATACGCCGCCGCGATGGCTGGCGCCGAAACAATTACTGCCTGCCCGGTACGCGCCCGGTCGTCGGACACAATCGACGACCAACTGCGCGACGCCGCGCGCTTCGTCATCTCCGCCAGTGGCCACGCCGACGAAGACCGTCTGCAAGCCGCGTTCAAACTGCTGCGCGCGCACGCTCCCGTCTACTGGGTCGACACCCCGGGCGTGCGGCCATTCTGGCTGATCAGCCGGCACGCCGACGTCGTGGCAGTGGAGCGCCGCGGCGCCCCGTTCTCCGCCGAACCGCGCAGCTTCCTGTCCAGCGAAATGGCCGAGGACCGGCTGCATCGCATCCTGGGCAAGCCCTATGTGCTGCGCGGCCTGCTGCAAATGGACGACCCCGATCACGCGGCCTATCGCGCGCTGACACAGTCCTGGTTCACCCCCGCCGCCCTTGCCGCCTTCGACCCCTGGCTCGCCGACTGGGCCAGCCAGATCGTCGAACGCAACGCCGGCCGAGCCGACACCTTCGACTTTGTCGATCAGATCGCCGTCCCGTTCTCGATCCGCGGCATCATGCACCTGATGGGGCTGCCCGAGGCCGACGATGCGCTCGTTTTGAAACTATCCCGCGGTCTGGTGGGCCCCGAGGATCCGGAACGTCGCCTCGCCGATCAATCGACCCAGGCGTTGTGCCGCGCCGGCATGGGTTTTCGTAACTATTTCGATCCCATCGCCACCGAGCGCCAGGGCTGCCCGCGTGCCGATCTCAGCAGCGTCATTGCGAACGCCCGTGTGCATGATGCGCCGGTACCCGAGTATGAGATGTTCTCCTACTACATGATGATCGCGACCGGCGGGCACGACACCATCTCTTTCTGTCTGACCGGCGGCATGCAGGCGCTGCTCGAGCACCCCGACCAGTTCGCCAGGCTGCGCGCCGACCCGGCCCTGCTCGATACCGCGATCGAGGAAATGTTGCGCTGGACCACGCCTGGGCGGCACATCATGCGCACCGCCACGGCAGACACCCAACTGGGCGGCCAGACCATCCGCGCCGGTGAAGCTGTGGCGCTGTTCCTGAACTCCGCCAACCGCGATGAAACGGTGTTTGCCGATGCCGATACATTCCGGATCGACCGCCGGCCAAACCCGCACGTAGCTTTTGGTTTCGGGGCACATTTCTGTCTGGGCGCCCATCTCGCCCGGATGGAGATGCGGGCACTGTTCCGCGCGCTGCTGCCACGGCTGAAGGCCGCGGCCTCTACTGCATCAATGCGCCGCACGCACTCAACGATGGTGACCGGAATATCGTCGTTGCCGGTACGGTTCAGCTGGCGATAGCCCCACTACGCCGCCTGCGACACCGTCCGCCGCGCCCGCAACCGTCTGATCCGGCGTGCATCCGCATCAAGTATCCGGAACTCCAACCCAGAGGGATGCGAAATGACCTCGCCGTTCGCCGGCACCCGTCCCGCGAGCGTGAAAACCAGGCCACCGACGGTGTCGATATCGGCGTCCCGCTCGTCCTCACTCAACACCGGGCCCATGCGCTTCTCGAAGTCCTCAACTGGCAGTCTTGCATTCAGATCGAGCGTCCCGTCAGGCCGTTCGGTCACCATCGGCGTGGCTTCGTCATCGTGCTCGTCGTCGATTTCGCCGACGATCGTTTCGACCAGGTCTTCGATCGTTACCAACCCGTCGATGCCGCCATACTCGTCCACCACCAGCGCCAGGTGCACCCGCTGCTGGCGCATCTGCAACAGCAGATCCAGCACCCGGATTCGCGGCGCCACCATCAGCGGCTTGCGCAACACCGCTTCGAGCGAGAACGCCTCCGGCCGACCGATATAAGCGAACAGGTCCTTGACGTGCACCATGCCGATGATGTCGTCGAGTTGCTCGCGATACACCGGCAGGCGCGAGTGCCCGTCATCACGGATTTGCGCGATCGCCTGCTCCAATGTCAGGTCGGCGCGCATCGCCACGATGTCCGCGCGGGGGACCATGACGTCGTCGGCGGTGGTCTCGCGCAGCCGCAGCACGTTCTGGATCAGCAGTCGCTCGTGTCGATTCAATTCGGACGGCACCGCCTGGGCTTCCGGCGCCTCGGCCGCTTCCAACATCAGTTCGGCGATGGATTCGCGCAGCGTCGGCTCCGGCGTCTTGCGGCCGAGCATGCTTCGGATGTGGTTGAGGAAGGAGGTGCGACTGCCGCTCATGGCCGCGTCCCGACAGCGTCGACCCGTGGGGCGGATTTCCACGGATTAGGAACGCCCAGTCGGTGCAAAAGGCGCGATTCGGCCATTTCCATGCGGCGGGCGTCGCCGGGATGGTCATGATCAAAGCCCAGGAGATGCAGTGCGCCATGCACGACCAGATGCGCCAGATGGTGCGGCACACGCCGGCCCGCGGCGGTCGCCTCCCGCCGGATGACGCCAAGCGCCAGCACCAGTTCTGGCGCCGGATGCTCATAGGTCAGGACGTTGGTGGGTTTATTGCGTCCGCGGTGCCGCGCATTCAACTCGCGTACCAGCCGATCGTCCGCGAGCACCACGCTGACGCCCGAGACCGCCGCAAGACCCGCCACAAGTGCGGCCCGCGACACGAGCGCCACAACGCGCGGCACAAATCTGCGCCAGGCTGGGTCCATGACGATGACCCTGAGTTGCGTTTCGGCCTCCTGGTCAGAGGAGGCCCGCCGACTATGCGGTTCCATTATCCTTGTCGCGGGACTTGCCCGATGACTATCTTCAGCAACAGGTTATGCCGCAATCCTCGGGCAAACGCCAGCCCGGTGTTCGAGACGGGGGAGGTTTGTCAGCAAACTGTCTCAGTTTCTGGAGCCGCCCACGTCCGCGCCACCGTGGGTGTAGTCCGGCCAACCCTCCGGGGGAGGTTGCACGACCCGACCGTTGGGTCCGACCCATGGCTGGCCCGGATACGGAGCCGGCACCCGGGTGCAAGCCGCCAAGGCCAGCCCAACCAACATCGCCAGCCCAACCAACATCGTAAGTGTCAATCGTTGGAGAGTTTGCATGATTGAACTCCCATTCAGCTCAATACCGTCCCGCCGCGACATTTCCGTCCCAGGGCCCGATCAGCCCCGCCATTTGCCAGGGAGGTCTCGCCGAACCAATCCGGGAGTCGCAGCGTAGTACTTCGACGAATTGACCGGGGCGTCCATTCCCGTGAACACGACGTAATCATCACGCTCCGGCGAAACAAGATCTGCCGCCGCTCCGCCCGCGGTCGGATTCGCTGGTGGGTCGGCCTATCGACCCGGTTCCGTTGACCGCCCTTCAGCCGCGCGCGAGGGCGTAGATCTGGGTGCCTCCGGGCGGCGGCTTATGGGCAGTCCACGTCTCGCCGCCATCCCGGCTGCCGTAGACCTCACCGCCATTGGTGGCGCAGGACATCAGTGCCGGCCGGTGCTCGTCGAAGGCGAGGGCGAACATCGTGTGCGGCGGCTGGTGACCCATGTTGACCTTGGTCCAGCTATCGCCGCCGTCGCCGCTGGACAGCAAAACGCCACGATCGCTCTGGAAGTTGCTGCCGGCGGCCAGGAACAGCTTGCGTGGATTGCCCGGCACCTCACGAATGTCACGGCAATAGATCTGGCCCTTTTCGTTCATGGCTTCGAGCCTGACGTGGCCCCAATGGTCGCCGCCATCGGTGCTGCGGAACATGCCGGCCCGCCCGATGCCGAATACGGTACTGGGCCGCCAACGGCTGGCCAGGACGCCGTGCATGTCGACCGCATCGTCATTGAGATACTGGCCGTGACTCAGGTTCTCCCAGTGCTCGCCGCCGTCGGTGGAGCGCAGGGTGCCGCCGACTTCGATGGCGGCATAGAGATGGTCGGGCTCGGCGACGCTGGCGTCCATTTTCAGCACGCGCTTGGCCGGGTTGGCACCGGCGGTCGTGGTGATGTCCGGGAAGCGGACACTGACGGGCAACCTTGTCCAGCGCTCGCCGGCGTCGTCGCTGCGGTAGATTTCGCAGTTCTCGTAGCCGACGAAAATGACGTCGGGATCGGCTGGGTGAAACAGGAACGACCACACCGGCAGACCGTGGTCGGGAATGTCGATTTTGTCCCAGTGCTCGCCGCGATCCTCGCTGCGATACGGCCCGGATTGGGTGCCTGCAAAGATCACTTCGGGGTGCAGCGGATGCACTGCCAACGCGCGGATTGCCGGTGCATCGGGGAGGCCATTTTGAATTGCCTCCCATTCGTCGTCACCGTCCGCGAGACGGTACAAACCGGATTGCACCACCCGACCGCGTCCGGTTTCACCGGCGAGGCCCAGGTAAATGTGGGATCGCAGATCGTTGGTTCCGCTGGTTGGCATGAGACCGTCCTCCCGTTTTACTGGTTATCGTGGTCAGGATCGCAGGTTTTGTTGGCATGCGGTAGTCGTGCGCCGATACGCTTAACCGGGCACCAGCGGTGCGTGCAGCCTGGTGCCTTCGCAGATGATGCCGCCACGATCGCCGATCGTGATGTCACCGTAGCATTCGGCAAACACCGGCGGCAGCGGGCGGGCGTTCGGCGGGGCGAGCCACAACCGCAACAAATGCCGTTTGCGTTCGACCTCGGGCCAGTCTTCGTACTCCGAGCGGGCGTGCAAAATCGTGTGATTGTGCAAGAACTGGATGTCGCCCGGCATGAATGTCATGTCGAGGCGTAGGTCGGGATCGCCGGCCAATTCGGCCAGCATGTCGAGCGCCTCGTAATCCTCGGCCGTCAACCGCCGCGCTTCTGGAAACCTCTGGGCTGAACCGATATGCAGGCGGGAATACAGCACGGAAAGGTACCCATCGTGTTCGTTGAACACCGGGGCTTCGTAGAACGGCGCCTTGCCTCGCGGGACCTCGCCGCGGCGGTCGACCGGGAACGACTGATACAGGCGTTCCAGCAGGTCGGGGCGGCGCTGCGCCATGACGTTATGCACGGTCATCGAACTGACGATCGCCGACAGCCCACCGGACTTCGCTCGCCGCAGGCACAACAGTGCGACGACGTCGCAACGATCGATGTGGAAGTTCTGCCGTTCTGCGGTGGCGTAACTGCGAATGGTGGGGTCGATCGCACTGCTGCCGCCGAGGTCGTAGATGTGCCCGAGTAAGTGCCCTTTGGCGTTCTGCGAGCGGGCACTGCCGAAATACGTGCCGACGCCCCAATAGGCGGTCGCGCTCTCAACGATCGGGCGATTTTCAATGGGCATGCCGCGCAACAGGATGAAGCCGTGGCCGTCGAGCACTTCGGAACGCAACTGCTCCAGCACGGGCCCCAGGGTCGGTAGTGGAAAGTCTTCGCGGGTGATGTCGGCGATGTCGAGGCCGCGGGCGCGCACGGCATGGAGAGCGGCTTCGATCTCGGCGACTTCCGGAGGCGACAGTCGGTACGTCCATTCGGACTCGCGCATGCGCATATCGGCGCCGATCCATGCAGACGGGGCTTCGATCGACGGCCGAACCGGGGCGGGCCGGGTTGGCGTCAGCACATTTGTGTTGGCTGCGGGCATCGGGATTTGCCTCGTGTCCTGGGCGATTGGCGGATCCAGCCCCTGGTAGGGACCCGGAGCGTGGAGCATACACCGCCGCGGCCGGAAGTCTCCACAGATGCGCGTAACATCGGTCCCCAGGGTTATCGATTGATGACGGATTTTACGAACCGTTCGACAGAATGGCGTATGCGCGCTCTGCCATCTTGTATGCCGGTCTATAGCTGCCAAACGAGAGCAGTATCACAAACATCCTGCGGTGGTGCGCAGACAGGGACGTAGCGATCAGGATCGACCGGTGCCGCCTCGATGGGTCGACATCCCGCGGCGCCGATGGCCGCCAAGGCCCCATCCATCGTATTTGTGGCTGGACAGGATTTCGCGATGCGGCTGGTGTGGAAAATCTTCGCGGTGTTGGTCGTCGGGACCGCGCTCGGCTTGCTGGCCGTTTGGCTGGCAGTATTTCGCGGCAGCTCAGAAATGGTCAGCAATGGGCCATGGAAGGCCGATCCGACTGCCGGGAGTGCACAAAGTGATGCTTACCGGCGGGCGCTTGTTGCCGTTCACGGTCTCTTCGCGCTTACCCGGAACGAAGCGGCCTATTACACGGCTGCCACTGACAGCGACGGGCAGGCGCTTGATGGAGGCTGCCGCTATGAGATCATGGGCCATGCGCTCGATGCGCGCTGGTGGAGCATCACCGCCTATGGCGCTGACGATTATCTCATTGCAAATCCGGCGCATCGCTATTCGGTTACGGGCACGACGGTGACGCGAGATGCAAATGGCAGCTTTGTGATGCAGGTCGGCGGCACGGCAGGAGGGGATAGCTGGATACCGGTCGGATCCGGACGGTTTTCGCTGACGTTACGCCTTTACAACCCCGGACCAGCCATCCTTTTCGATCCAACCCATGTCGTGTTGCCCGCGTTGAAGCGCGCGTCCTGTCCATGACCCGGCGGGAATGGACGGTGTGTCTCGCCGCCGCTCTCGCGGTGGCCTCGTTGGTGTTTACCGGAACAATCCGTGTGCTGCCTCGCCTCATCGAGGCGCGGGCACTGGCGCGGTTTGGCGCACCGAATACCATGCATTTCGCCGAGCGGCCGGACGCGAGCACGCGCCGCGTCGTCCGACCAAGCCCCGATCTGCTTTACGCCGTCTGCCCATTCGATCTGGCGAACGGCCCACTGCGGCTCACGGCGAACGTGCCGCATTCGACCTACTGGTCAGTCTCCGCATTTGACGCTGTAACCAACAACTTCTTCGTCCGCGACGACCGGCAGATCGCCGGTGACTCGATTGAGATTATCGCCATTCGTCGCGGCATGGCGCTGCCGCCTCTGGGCAATACGCCCGACCGGGTCGTACTGTTCGCGCCGACCGAACGGGGTCTCTTCCTGATCCGTTTGCTCATCAATGATGAAACTCAACTCACCGCTCTCGACGCTATTCGGCGCCAGGCTTCTTGCGAAATAGTTGTGTCGCCGCCCGATTCCGGTTGACCCCGGCGTGGCTACCGTACGCCGTTTGCTTGCCAGCTGTCGAATTTGGTGGGCCGTGGTTTTATGCCGCTTCGGGGGGCGCAAATCACATGTTTGTTTTATTGACATCCGGCAGGCTACAGGCTACAGTCTGACATGATAAGGTGGTTTCGGCATCGAGGCCTGAGGCGGCTCTATGAGCGTGGCGAATCAGCGCAAGTCCGGCCGGACATGCTCGACAAGATCGAAAACGTCCTTGCAAGGCTGGATGTGGCAACTACCCCCGAAAAGATGGACCTCCCTGGTTTCCGATCGCACCCGCTGAGAGGCGATTTGCGTGGCTTCTGGGCAGTAACCGTCCGCGCCAACTGGAGGATCATTTGGCGCTTTGATGGCACCGACGTGGTTGACGTGGACCTGATCGACTATCATTAGGAGAATCATCCAATGCCGATGAAGAATCCTCCCCATCCCGGTCGGGTTGTCCGCCAGGAATGTCTTGAACCGCTCGGACTGACCGTTACGGAAGCCGCGAAGGCACTTGGTGTGTCACGTAACGCGCTGTCGGAACTAATAAACGAGCGTCGCGGGATTTCCCCGGAAATGGCGATTCGCCTGGACAAGGCGTTTGGCGGTGGTGCGGACACCTGGCACCAGATGCAGGCCGCGTATGAGATGGCGCAGGCAATGAGGCATGCTGACCAAATCAAGGTAAGGCGTGTGTCACGGCCGGAGCTGGTGGCGGAATGAGCCGTCTCGTAGTCGATCTGGATTTGATTGCCACTTAGATCGCAAGTTCTGCACGCCGGTTTCTTATCGTGCCATGTGCGGGACCAGAGGCCGCGCTCATCCCGCAATTCCTACAAGGCGACATGGTCAATTAGTATTGCGATAACTACCAGGGAATTGCGCCGGTTAGTGTCGGAGGATCGTTTCGCAGCCTGGGCCGCTCGGCTGCGCGCATTGCTTCAATCCCCGCCGCCCGCCCTCACACCAGCCTCTCGCCGCGTATCCCCCTCTGCCGCCGCTCGCTGGTCGTACGCATCGACAATCCGCCCAACCAGCGGATGCCGCACCACATCGCGATTGTTCAGCCGCACGACGCTGATCCCCTGCACACCCTCCAGCGTATCCAGCGCATCGGCCAGGCCGGACCGCATCCCGGCCGGCAGATCGACCTGGGTCAGGTCGCCGGTAATCACCATGTGCGAGCCCTCGCCCATCCGGGTCAGAAACATTTTCATTTGCACCGCGGTGGTATTCTGCGCCTCGTCCAGAATGGCGAACGAGTGCGCCAGCGTGCGTCCCCGCATGAACGCCAACGGAGCAACCTCGATTTCGCCATTGGTCATGCGGCGGACCACCTGATCGGCGGGCATCATGTCGTGCAGCGCATCGTATAGCGGCCGCAGGTAAGGATCGACCTTTTCCTTCATGTCGCCGGGCAAAAAGCCCAGTCGTTCCCCCGCCTCGACCGCCGGCCGCGACAGCACGATGCGGTCCACCCGACCCGACTGCAACATCGCCACCGCCTGGGCCACCGCGAGATAGGTCTTGCCAGTGCCCGCAGGACCTACGCCGAACACCATCTCGTGCGAGGCGAGCGCCTCCATATACGCCACCTGCCCGGAGCTGCGTGGCCCAACAGCACCCTTGCGGGTGCGAATGGCCGGCAGGTCCGACAGCGGCAGCCGAGGATCGGTTTCGATTTCGACCATGCGGATCGCTGCCTCGACATCGGGCCGCCCGACGCTCTCGCCGCGTTCCAGTCGCCGCCACAGCCCTTGCAGCGCGTTCTGCGCCGCATCTACCCGCGCCGAGTCACCGGCGATTGCCACCCGATTGCCGCGGCAGGACAGTCGCACACCGAGCGCCTGCTCGATACGGACCAAATGCCGGTCGTGATCGCCCAGCAACAACGGCAACAGCATGTTATCGTTGAACTGAACGGTAATGGCCTTACCGCCATTGGTCGGATTGGCCGTGGATGCGAGCGAGCCGGCGATCTGGGTCAAGCGCTGAGTCTCTCCTGGACAAGGGTTCCCGACAACGAATTTGGATGAACGTCACGGATTCGCACCGCCCGTTCCTCCCCGATGAGGCTGGCAGATTCGGTGATGTGAATGGGTTGAAGATATTGTGACCGTCCAACGATCTGACCAGGGTGACGGCCCCGGCCGGTGAACAGCACATCCATGACGGTACCGTTGCAGGCCGCGTTGAACCGGTCTTGCTGCCCGCGCAGCAGCCCCTGCAACGCTTGCAGACGGCGACTTTTCTCAACTTCCGGCACCTGACCGGGCGCACCCGCCGCCGGCGTCCCCGGCCGCGGCGAATATTTGAAGCTGTACGCCTGGGCAAACCCGACCGAACGCACCAGTGCCAAGGTTGCCGCAAAATCGGCGTCTGTTTCGCCGGGGTGCCCGACGATGAAGTCCGACGACAGCGCCAGATCGGGGCGGGCCGAACGCAGCCGGTCGACCAGCCGAAGGTAGTCGTCTGCGGTATGCTTGCGGTTCATCGCCGTGAGGATGCGGTCGGAGCCGGACTGCACCGGCAAGTGCAGGAACGGCATCAGCCCCGGCAGATCGCGATGCGCCTCGATCAGCGCAACATCCATGTCACGCGGATGCGAGGTAGCGTAACGCAGCCGTAGCAGACCCGGGAGCGACGCCATGGCGCGGAGCAACGTGCCCAGGCCCCACGTGCCACCGTCGGGCGCGGCGCCATGCCACGCATTCACGTTCTGCCCCAGTAACGTGATCTCGCGCGATCCCTGAGCAATCAGCCGCTGAGCTTCGGCCAGGATGGCGGCGGCGGGACGGCTCTGTTCGGCGCCGCGCGTGTAGGGCACGACGCAGAAGCTGCAGAACTTGTCACAACCCTCCTGCACGGTCAGGAACGCGGTGACGCCCTGGGGGGTAGCCTGCTCAGGCAAGTGGTCGAACTTGTCCTCGGCGGGAAAATCCGTCTCGATTACGGCCCCCCCGGCACGCGAAGCCCGCGCCACCATTTCCGGCAGCCGGTGATAAGTCTGCGGACCCAGTACGATATCGACATATGGCGCGCGGGCAAGGATTTCGCGGCCCTCGGCCTGTGCCACGCAGCCCGCGACGGCCAGGATCATGTGTCCGCCTGTCGCCTCCTTCAGCCGGCGCAGGCGGCCAAGTTCGGAGAATACCTTCTCCGCCGCCTTGTCCCGGATATGGCAGGTGTTGAGGATCACCATATCGGCGCCCTCGGGCGTATCCGCGGCGGTATAGCCAAGCGGCGCCAACACGTCTGACATCCGGCCGCTGTCATACACGTTCATCTGGCACCCCCAGGTGATCACGTGCAGACGTTTGCGTGGTGTTGCCTCGTGGGACGTAACCGCCGGTTGCGTTTCATTCATAGTGCAGCCTCCGCCATAACCAATCGGACCTGCCGGTTGGGGAAGGCGGGAGACATCGTCGGGGCCGCGCCCCTGGTCAAGCGGGTTGGTGCAATATGAACTCCGGAAGCTATACGCACTCTGCCAGCATGGGTGCCGGGGTTGTCAATGGTTTATCGCGCGCTTTCCGCTCGCCCGACTCTGGCCTGGTAACGCGCACGTCACAAAAACCGCGTGGCGAGGTTATTCCCGGCATCCTGGTGC
>Ga0187862_10006468_pt1 | contig 10640 bp, 9 predicted proteins | sample June2016WEW_10_1_FD_133003 | JGI IMG/M metagenome (GOLD analysis project Ga0187862, IMG submission 133003) | Peatland microbial communities from SPRUCE experiment site at the Marcell Experimental Forest, Minnesota, USA - June2016WEW_10_150 | ecosystem: Environmental > Terrestrial > Soil >...
TCATTCACACCAATTCCTGGTGTCTTTTTCCCATGAGTCAACGACCCTTTTGGCCTCCTCTCAGTTTCGCTCCCCCAGTGTCTTTTAATTTGAGTCAACTCGGCCCAAGGGGGAAAGTTTTCCACGGCTTGTCATTGGCCGAAGGGCGTGTTAAGTTAATGGCGGTTTTGGAAGGGCGGAGAATCGCTTTCGTCCTGTGCAAGCAGGACGGGGGAGGAAAGTCCGAACACCAGAGGGCGCGATGCCGCGCAACCCTCGCAGCGCCGCTGCGGGCGGATATACGCGGGCGAAACGCTTCAAGGCGTTTTGACGGAAAGTGCCACAGAAAATCAAACCGCCCCGCCCGCAAGGACGGGGTAAGGGTGAAAAGGTGAGGCAAGAGCTTACCGCCTGACGAGAAATCGGCAGGGCACGGAAAACCCCATCGGGTGCAAGGCCCAATAGGAAACCCCGGAGCGGCCCGCTCCGCCTCCCGCCTCGGCGGGAGAGGTTTCGGGTATCGGCTGCTGAGACAAATGATTCTCTCCCCCGAAGGATCGGGGCAGACAAAATTCGGCTTACAGCCCTTCCAGAATCATTTCCCTCCGGCCTTATGCCGCCGGCGGGCGGAGGGTGGCCGGGTCCGGCTGGATCCGCCCGATGGCCGTGAGGATTCCATGCAGCAGGGCGTGCGGATTGGGCGGGCAGCCGGGAATGTAAACATCCACGGGGAGAACCGAGTCCACCCCGCCGCAGGTGGCGTAATTCTGGCCGAAAATGCCGCCGCTGCAACCGCAGGCGCCGACCGCGGCGACGAGCCGCGGACCGGGCATGGCTTCGTAAGTTTTGCGCAAAGCCAGTTCCATGTTGCGCGTAACCGGCCCGGTCACCAGGAGCAGATCGGCATGGCGCGGCGAAGCGACAAAGTGAATGCCGAAACGCTCGATGTCGTAAACCGGGCTGTTCAGGCCGTTGATCTCGACTTCGCAGCCGTTGCAGGAGCCGGCGTCCACCTGGCGGATGTGCAGGGAGCGTCCGAACATTTTGGCGGCGCGCTCCTGGAGTTCGAGGCCGAGGGCTTCAAGGGATTGGCGTGCCGCCGGGGAGGGTTCGTCGCGAGCGGGTGTTGCCCGCGCCGGGGGCGCCACCAGCCGCTCGTGCGAGGCGTCATTGTTGAGACGGTAGCGGGCGCCGGCCACCAGGTCGCCGCGTTGACGGGCGGCGCACAGGCAGATGTTGGTCATGCGGATTTCCGACGCGGCCTCGGCGCAAAGGCCGCAAAAGACGCACTTGGCCAGGTCGAGCCGGACGAGCCGTCCGCCGTTGGCGTCCTCAAAGGAGATGGCGCCGGTGGGGCAAACGGCCGCCGCGGGCCGGGCGTCCTTCCAGTGGGCCCAGTCAATTTCCGGCCGTCCGCGCGCGCGGCTGGAGACCTCCGGCGGGGCGGCCGGGTAGCGGGTGGTCACGATCCCCGTTTTCAAACTTTGGCGAATGATGTCAAACATAATCAGCGGTCTGTGCCCGAATAGGAGAGGTTGAAACTTTTGTTGACGACCGGGAAATCGGGGATGATGTTGCCCAAAATGACCTCGGTCAAGGCCGGCCAGTTTTGCAGGGAGGGGTCCTTGATTTTGCAGCGGGCCAGGCGGTTGCCGGGCGCGGTGTGGATCCAATGAAAGATCTCGCCGCGCCAGCCTTCCACATAGCCCAGCGCCACGCAGCCGGGCGGGATTTCGCCGATCGGGGCCGCGATGGGGCCGGGGGGCAACTTTTCCAACACCTGGCGGATGATGCCGAAGGATTGGACCAGCTCTTCGCGGCGGACGACCATGCGGCGCCGCACGTCGCCTTCCGTGAACACGGGCACGGTGAATCGCACCTGGTCGTAGAAGGCGTGGGGGAAGTCGCGGCGCAGGTCGTGATCGAAGCCGGAGGCGCGCCCCGCGAGGCCGACGATGCCCAGGTTGGCGGCCACTTCGGGTTTGAGCACGCCGGTGGTCTCAAAGCGGTCGCGGGCGCCGGAATTGGAGCGGATCAGTTCGGTCAATTCGGCGAACTGCTTCTCGAACTGGTCCACCAGGGCGGCCAGGGCGCGAAGCTGGCCGGCGTCAAAATCCCAGCGCACGCCGCCCGGACAGGCCATGCCGCGCAGGAGGCGGTTGCCGGTCAAATCCTCGTTCAGGCGCAGGACGCTCTCCTTGAGGCGCATGGCATGCATGTTGGCGGTGACGAAAGCGACGTCATTGCAGATGGCGCCGATGTCGGCGACGTGGTTGTAGAGGCGCTCCAACTCCAGGCAGAGGGTGCGCAAGGCGCGTGCGCGCGGGGGCGCCGGCTTTCCGGCGGCGCGTTCCAGGGCGTGGCAGAAGGCGGTGGCATGAGCGAAGCTGGAATCGCCGGAAATGCTCTCCGCCAGCCGCACGCCATGCGGAATGGGCAAGGTTTCGAACAGTTTTTCAATCCCCTTGTGGACGTAAAACATCCGCAATTGCAGATAGAGCACCGGTTCGCCCGCCACGCTGAAAAGAAAGTGGCCCGGCTCAATGATGCCGGCGTGGACGGGGCCGACGGGCACCTGGAACACCCCTTCGCCTTCGACGCGGCGGAACTTGTGGCGCACGCCGGAGAAGGGGGGCAACTGGGCGCGGGCCGGGAAGTCCTTGCGCAGCGGGCAAACCTCCGGCCAGTCGTCGTGCAGCACGCAGCGGTTTGGGTTGGGATGGCCGGTCAATTTGATGCCGAACAAATCCTGGATTTCCCGCTCCTGCCAGTTGACGGCATGAACGGCGTTGGTGAGGGAAAGGAGTTCCGGTTTGTCCCGCGGGACGGGGACGCGCACCAGGACGAAGCCGTGCAGGGAGTCGAGGGCGTAGAGGTAGTAAACAAAAAAAACATTTTCTCCGGCGCGGGCGTCCTCGGCAAAGAGGCCGGCGAGGCGGCCGTTGTGCTTTTTGTAAAGGGCCGAGCAGAAGGCGCCCGCCAGCTCGGGCCGGGTGTGCAGGTAAAGCTCGTTGGGCTGCGGAGCGCGAACTTCCTCGATTTCCGCGCCGAAACGCCGCGTCATCTCGTCAAGAACAACTTGCAAGCCGGGAAGCAGGGTCATGGCGATCCTCCGATGAGGGCCGCGGCGCGGCGCAGCAATTCGAGCAGCGGGGCGGGCAGCCAGAGGCTCAAGACCGCCAGCAGGGCGATCAACAGGGCCATCGCCGCCACACAACTCAGGGGTGTTCGCGGCCCGAGGGCTTCCTGTGTCGGCGCGCCCAGCAGCAAGTGGGCGACGTGGCTGAGCAAGCCGGAAAAGACCGTGACCAGCGCCGCCATGAACAAGACGCTGACCAGAACGCGACCCGCTCCCATCCCCCCGGCCACGATGCCAAACTCAGTCAAGAAGATTCCAAACGGCGGCAGACCCGCGATGCCGATGACGGCCAGGGCGAGCAGAATGGAAGAGGCGGGCATCGTCTTGAGCAGCCCCGCCAGCTTGGGCAGCTGCAGGGTGTGGCACCTTTGATGGATATTGCCCGCCGCGAAGAAAATGGTGGATTTGACCAAGGCGTGGTAGCCGATATGCAGCACCGCGCCGAAAAGGGCCAGCGGGACCGACAGGCCAAGGCCCACGCAGATAATGCCGATATGCTCCAGGCTGTGGTAGGCAAACAGGCGCTTCATGTTGGTCTGAACTAGGATGAACGGCGTGGCCACGCACATGGAGAGCAACCCGAACCCCAGCAGCAGATGCTGGCTGTAAGGGGTCCCCAGGCAGGCGGTGGTGAGGATGCTGAACCGCAGCAAGGCGTAGAGGGCGATTTTGAGCGACACCCCGGAGAGCATGGCGCTGGTGGGCGCGGGGGCTTCGCTATGGGCGTCGGGCAGCCAGGTGTGCATGGGGGCAAGGCCCGCCTTGGTGCCGTAACCGATCAGGGCGAAGACAAAGGCCAGCTTGAGCAGGCGCGGGTCCAGTTGGCCGGCCACGCCCATCAAATACGTCCAGTTGAAGCTGGGGAGCGACTGCGTGTTGTTTTTGCAGGCGGCGGCATAAACGAACACCGTGCCCATCAGCGCCAGCGCCAGGCCCAGGCTGCCGAGGATGATGTATTTCCAGGCCGCTTCGAGCGATGTCCGCCGGTTGTAAAGGGCAACCAGCAGCACCGAGGACAATGCCGTTGCCTCGACGGCAAACCAGATCACGCCCAGATTGTTGGCCAGCACCACCAGGAACATGCTCGCTCCAAAGAGCGGTGTGAGGACATAGAACTCCCGGAACCGCCGCTCCGTCACCGTGCCGTCGGCCAGGTCCCGGCGGAAATAGCCCACCGCGTAAATGGAGCTGGCCAACGACACCGCCGAGATGACCAGCACCATCCAGGCGCTCAGGGCGTCGGCGAAGAGGAATCCGTTCCACGCGGTCACCACGCCCAGCGCCAGGACCTGGCGGACCAGGGCGATGCCCAGCCCGAGCGTGGCGCTGAAGGCCAGCACGCCCAGCGCCGGCAGGAGGCGGCGCGACCGGACCAGCAGGCAGGCCAGTCCCGCCGCCGCGGGCACCAGGATCATGAGGGCGAGCAGCGGCATCTTATCCCTTCAATTGGTTGAGTTTGCTGGTGTCCATGGAATCGAAGCTTTCCCGAATGCGATAGACCAGGATGCCCAGCACCATCACGGCGGTGACCAGATCGAAGAAGATGCCGATCTCCACCACCAGCGGCATGCCGTAGCTGGTGAGGGCAATGGCCGCGAGCATGACGCCGTTTTCCATGGTCAAAAGCGCGAGGACCTGAGTGATGGCTTTGCGGCGGTTGATCATCAGAAAAAAGCCGGTGAGCAGGAGGGCCAGGGCCACGGCCAGCGTGTTGCTGCCCAGCCGTTCCAGGGAGGTGACGGGGTGGGCGACGACATAAGCCAGGACGGTCAGCGCCCCGCAGAGGAGCATGGAGCCGGGCACGTTGACAAAAGGGCGGATTTCCTGTTCGATCTTGAGCTGGCGCACCAGCCGTTCCAAAAGCCACGGGAGAAAAACAACCTTGCCGACGAACGTGAGCAGCGCGACCAGATAGACATGCCACGCGCTGTAGGCGTAGCCCACCACCGCGGCAATGCCGGCCAGCAGCAGCGATTGCAGGGCAAAGAGCCGGATGTTGCTCACGAGCATGGACTGCACGGCCATCAGGAGTTGGAGAACCAGCATGAAGGAGGCCAGCAGGGTGATGAGGTTGGAGGCGGTTTCGGCGGTGGGCGGGTTCATGGTCAGCTAAACAAAAAGGTGGAGACCAGGGCGAGCATGGCCAGGATGAAAGCGGCGCTCAAGAGGTCGGGCACGCGGAAGAGGCGCAGCTTGGCGTTGCTGGTTTCCACCAGCACCACCGCCCCGGCGAGCACGAGAAGTTTGGCGGCCAGGAAGAGCAGCCCCAGGGCAAAGGTTGCCGGCGTTGTTTCCGGCGCCAGTCCGATGGGGAAAAAGATGTTGGCCAGCAGCGCCATCAGGACGAGCTGCTTGATCGCCACGCCCCACTCAATGAGCGCCAGGTAGCGGCCGGAGTACTCCAGCAACATGGCTTCGTGAATCATGGTCAGTTCCAGGTGGGTGGCCGGATTGTCCACAGGAATGCGGCCGGTCTCCGCCATCAGGACGATGAACATGGCGGTGAACGCCAGCGCGCGCGAGGGATCGAAAAACTTCCACCCTGGCCCCTGGCTGGCCAGGACGATCTGGCTCAGGTTGGTGGAGCCGGCGGCGATGGCCACCGTGAAAATGGCCAGCATCATCGCCGGTTCGGCCACGGCGGATATGGTCATTTCGCGGCTGCTGCCCATCCCGCCGAAGGCGCTTGCGGGGTCCAGTCCGCTCAACGCCAGGAAAAACCGGCCCAGCGCCAGGAGTCCCACCAGCGCGAGCACGCCGCCGAACAGGCCCAGCGGGGCCTGGGCGGTCACCAGCGGCAGCAACAAGCCCGCGGCCAGCGCCGTGAGAAACAGGACATAAGGGGTGACGGAGAAAATCCACGAGCTGTGCTCGGAGAGGACCATGTCCTTGCGCAGAAACTTGAGCAGATCGAAATAAGGCTGCCAAACGCGCGGGCCGCGGCGGTTCTGGAGCTTGGCCTTCCAGTTCTTGATCAGGCCGCTGAGCAGGGGCGCCAGCAACAAGAGCAGCGCCGTTTGCGCAAAGAGGATTGGAAAGTCCAGGTTCATAAGGCGAAGAGCAGCAGCAGCAACAGGGCAACGAATATGTAAAGCAGGTAGGCGTGGATGCTGCCCGCCTGCAGCGCGCGAATCCGCCGCGACCCGCGCAGGATGGTAATTCGCAACGGCCGGTAAAGGCGCTCGACAAACACTTCCTCGATATGGCTCTGGAACCGGATGTTGGTCGCGAAATAGGGCGAGAAATCGTATTCGCGCTGCACGTCGCGGCGCGGCCGGAAGAGCGCCTTGAATATCATCCGAATCGGTTTGGAGAAACCCGTGGCGGTGTATTCCATTTGCGGAGTCAGCCCAGGCTGGCCGCACGCCCAGGTCGGCCCGCGCCGCGTCCTGGCCTTGCGCCCGAAAACCAGCCGGAGGGCCAGGGGAATGGGCAGAAGACAAACCCCCGTGAGCACCAGGCCGAGCGTGGAGACGCTGCCGGCTTTTTCCGCGGGCAACCCCAGCACCAGGCCGTGGTTCAGGCTCAGTTGGGAGCTGAGCTGCACTCCGCTCAGTTGCTGCGTGAGCGGATCGAACAATCGGATGAACAGCGCCGGAAAAAGTCCGAGCAGCACGCAAGCCGCCGCCAGCACGGCCATGCCGGCGCGCATCGAGGGCGCGGCTTCATGCGCCGCGCCGGCCGCCGGGCTGCGGGGTTGGGCCAGAAAGGTGATGCCAAACGCCTTGACAAAGCAGGCCGCCGCCAGCGCGCCCGTCAATGCCAGCATGGCCCCGCTCCACGGAAAGGCCAGCCGCCACAAACTGTCCGTCGTGCCGAAACCTTGCAGCAAGGTCTGATAAGTCAGCCATTCGCTGACAAATCCGTTGAGCGGCGGCAGGGCGGAAATGGCGACGGCGCCGAGGAGGAAGTAACACGCCGTTTGCGGCATCCGTTTGGCCAGCCCGCCCATTTCTTCCATGTTCCGCGTATGGGTTGCGTGCAGCACCGCCCCCGCCCCCAGGAACAACAAACCTTTGAAGCAGGCGTGATTGATGGTGTGATACATCCCGGCGATCAAACCCAGCGCGGCCAAAAGCGGGTGCCCCGTGTGGAGGAAAATCAGCGCCGCGCCCAGGCCCATCAATATGATGCCGATGTTTTCGATGCTGTGATAGGCCAGCAGCCGCTTGAGGTCGTGTTCCATCAGCGCGTAGAGAACGCCCAGCACCGCCGAGATCGTGCCGGCGGCCAGAATCGTCACCCCCCACCAGAGCGGCGGCGCGCCCAGAAAGTCAAAACAGACGCGAGTCAGTCCATAGATGCCGGTCTTGATGAGCACCCCGGACATCAGCGCCGACACGTTGCTGGGCGCCACCGGATGCGCCACCGGCAGCCAGATGTGCAAGGGCACGACGCCGCACTTGATGCCGAAGCCGAGCAGGAACAGGACGAAGGCGGCGTCGCGTTTGCCGGGGGACATCGCCGCGCCCACGCCGTGCAGGCTGGCAAAGCTGTAATCGCCCGACGCCTGGAAGAGCAGCAGGAAGCCGAGAATCAGGCACCCCGCGTCAATGTGCGACATGATGAAAAAAAGCACTCCCGCCTGGCGCGTCTCCGGCTTCTCATGCTCGAAGCTGACCAGGCAATAGGCCGTCAGCGCCATCAGTTCCCAGGCGAAGAGAAACATCCAGATGTTATCCGCCACAAACGTCAACGTCGTGGCCAGCAGCAAGGCATTGTAGAAAGCGCCGAGCAGGCCGGCATTTTTGCGCCCGAAGAAACCCTTCGCGTAGCCCAGTGAATAAATCGAGATGGCCGCGCCGAGCAGAGAAACCACCAGGAGAAACAACGCGCTCAAAGCATCCAGCCGGACGGTGAACCGGAGGGAAGGAATCAGAGCGGGCAGCAGCTCCAATTGCGGCGCGGGTGATCCCGCTCCGCCGCCCAGCATCAAAAGTCCGGCCAGCAGTCCGCTCAAAGCCGAGAGCGTGGCCGCGCCGAAGGAGAAAGCGGTCGCCAATTTCTCCCGGAGCATGAAGAACAGCCCGCCCACGGCCCCGAGGCCATACCCGCAAAGCGATGCTCCGAGCAGAGTGGCGGGTTGAACGCTCGTCACGATGTGGGCCCATGCCTCCAAGTCAGACATTGGCCCTTTCCAGCCGGATATTCATGTCACAGGCTCACAATGATATTGATGTGTCGTTACAAGGGACAGCTCCCGGCCATGCCCGCTACGAAGCGTGGTGGAACAAGGAACTAGCTCCGTTGCGGGAACAAACCAATCACGCCGCCGCTCAGCCGTCAAGCGCGGATAGAGGCGATAGCGATGGGCTTTTCGCGTTCTTCCTTGCCATTTGGCCTTTTGTTGCCGAATCTTCAGGGGTTATGGCGAAGAAAGCGCTCATTACAGGGATTACCGGGCAGGACGGGTCTTATTTGGCGGAATTGCTGCTGGGCAAGGGGTATGAGGTGCATGGCATCATCCGCCGGGCCAGCACCTTCAACACCGGGCGGCTGGATTCAATCTATTCTGACCGGCATGGTGGCAAAACGCACCTTTTCCTCCATTACGGCGACCTGAGCGATGCCAGCGGCCTGAGCCGTCTGCTGAGTGTCATTCAACCGGAGGAGATTTACAATTTGGCCGCCCAGAGCCACGTTCGCGTCAGCTTCGATGCCCCGGAATACACGACCGACATCACGGCCGGCGGCACGGTGCGGCTGCTGGAGGCGATGCGCCAGAGCGGATTGAACGCGCGGTTTTACCAGGCCTCCTCCAGCGAGATGTACGGCAAAGTGCGCGAAATCCCGCAAACCGAAACCACCCCCTTTTATCCGCGCAGCCCCTATGGTTGCGCCAAGGTCTATTCGTATTGGATCACGGTCAATTACCGGGAATCCTATGGCCTGCACGCGAGCAACGGCATCCTTTTCAACCACGAATCGCCCCGGCGCGGCGAGACGTTTGTCACGCGCAAAATCACCCGCGCCATCGCGCACATCCTGGCGGGCCAGCAGGACAAGTTTTATCTGGGCAATCTGGAGGCCAAGCGCGACTGGGGCTACGCCAAGGAATATGTCGAAGCCATGTGGCGGATGCTCCAGCAGGACAAACCGGACGATTATGTCGTGGCCACCGGCGAAACCCACTCGATCCGGCAATTCCTGGACGTGGCCTTTGCCCAGGTGGGATTGAAGTGGGAAAAGCATGTGGAAATTGACCCGCGTTACTTCCGCCCGGCCGAGGTGGATCTGCTCGTCGGCGATCCCAGCAAAGCCCGGCGCCAACTGGGTTGGGAGCCAAAAACCAAGTTTGCCGACCTGGTCAAATTGATGGTCGAGGCGGACATCAAGCTGCTCAAAGACCACCGGGAAGGGCGGATCAGGGTCACAAGCTGAGCGGCGCAAGTTCCTGTTTCAAATGCGGTAGAATTGAGTTGCCTTGAATCAAAACAAATGATCTTCCACCACCAATGGCCGGGCGGGTCCTTGACGGCCCGGCTGCGCCAGCGGGAGCGAATTCTCAAGCAAGAAGCCGCGGGGACGGTCGTGTTGCTCGACCTGGATAGCGGGCAATACTTTTCGCTGGAGGGCGCGGGGAGCCGCGTTTGGGACCTGTGCGATGGGCGTCATGCGGTGGCCGAGATCGTCGGAATGGTGTGCGGCGAATACGACGCGCCGGCGGAAACCATCGAACGGGATGTCTTGGAGTTATTGAACGATCTGGCCGATGAAAAACTGTTGGACGAAGTTACTTCGAAGAATCCGCTTGCTTAGAGAGCTTCGAACCCCCGGTCAATGGTGGCTTTTTCTGCGAGTATTCCTTTTCGCGGCAACGGTCCCGCTCCTTTTTTGTTTCAAGCTTTCCGTTCTAAACGCCTGGCTGCGACGCCGCGCCGCCGTCCACGACCCGCCGGGCGCGGATGCGGACGCGGGTGCGCAAATCATCCGTTGCGTGGAATTGGCGACCGCCCTGGGGCGGCCCCTGGTGCGGGCGCGGTGTTTGACCCGTTGCGCGACCCTTCTTTATTTTTTGCGCCGGGCTGGATGGAACTTGACTCTCTGTTTCGGGGCGGCCTGCGTGGATGGCCGCCTGGAGGAGGCGCCGGGACATTGCTGGCTGGTCAAGGACGGCAAGCCGTTTTTGGAAGAGAAAAATCCCGGTTTGAGTTTTGTGCCGATCTACTCCATCCCAGAACCGACCGCCATTTCTGCCAGGAAAGAGCCGAGCACATGACAACGCGCGGGTACTTGTTTCATGGCGTGAACGTGTTGATTTCGGGCGAAGCCGAAGTCCAGGCCGCCTTGGAGGCCAGACTGGGCCAGTTTCCGACTGGCAGACGGGAGGGCCGGCCCGATTTGCATTTCAATTTTGTCAACACAGGGGGAAGCCAAACCGCCGCCAGGCCGGCCGGCCCGGGGCGTTCCATTCTTGAGGCGCCGGAAGGCGAGGTCACGTATTTCGACGGCTTGGATCAATTGTACATCGAGTTTGCCGGTTGCGGCCGGTCGCTTTGTGATCTCAAGAGCCGTGGCGTCA
>Ga0187862_10006473_pt1 | contig 10637 bp, 8 predicted proteins | sample June2016WEW_10_1_FD_133003 | JGI IMG/M metagenome (GOLD analysis project Ga0187862, IMG submission 133003) | Peatland microbial communities from SPRUCE experiment site at the Marcell Experimental Forest, Minnesota, USA - June2016WEW_10_150 | ecosystem: Environmental > Terrestrial > Soil >...
TCGCTAACTGACTGGATAGATGGAGCGGGAGACGGGGATCGAACCCGTGACATCCAGCTTGGGAAGCTGGCGTTCTACCGCTGAACTACTCCCGCTCAACTTCGCTAGACTACCATTCCGGCCTATCCCTGACAACTTTCCCCAGGAGATGAGGTTTGCCTTTCTCGTGTACTCTTCGTAAGATTCCCGCTCGGGACTTGCATCCGAACTCATCCCATGTCGCAGGAGCCTTGATGTCTATCGATATCCTTCCGCCGAAGTTCAATTCGAATTCCAACTCGCGCCGCAATTTCATTCGCACCGGGGTGACCGCGACTCTGGCCGCGGCCGCTTACCCGGCGCTGGGCTCGGCTCGCGTTGCCGGTCCTCCAGTTGCACCTGCACTGGCGCCTACGACTGGGCCAGCGCCGGCCGTTACTGTTAAAGACTTCGAGCTCGACGAGATCACGATTGACGATTTGCAGAAGGCTTTCCAGTCCGGCCAGTACTCTTCGCGTTCTGTAACCGAGAAGTATCTGGCGCGTATTCAGGAGATTGACAAAGCCGGCCCCATGGTCAATTCCGTTATCGAGGTTAACCCCGATGCTCTCCAGATTGCCGACGCGCTCGACAATGAGCGCAAGTCGAAGGGAGCGCGCGGGCCCCTGCATGGCGTCCCCGTCCTGATCAAGGACAACATTGATACCGGAGACCGCATGAATACCACGGCGGGATCGCTGGCGTTGCTGGGATCGCGCCCTGCAAACGACGCTTTCGTAGCCGCGCAGTTGCGTAAGGCGGGCGCGGTGATCCTGGGCAAGACCAATCTCAGTGAGTGGGCCAACATTCGGTCCGGTCACTCCACCAGCGGATGGAGCGGGCGCGGTGGGCTGACTCGCAATCCTTATGCGCTCGACCGCAATCCCTGTGGATCGAGCTCCGGGACTGGAGCGGGCGTCTCCGCGAATTTCTGTGTTGCCGGCGTGGGCACGGAGACGGACGGGTCGGTCGTTTGCCCTTCTTCGGCAAACGGTCTGGCGGGGCTCAAACCTACAGTGGGTCTGGTCAGTCGCAGCGGCATTGTTCCGATTTCGCACAGCCAAGACACGGCGGGTCCGATGGCGCGCACGGTGCGCGATGTTGCCATTCTTCTCGGCGCCATGGCGGGGGGAGATCCACAGGATCCGGCAACCGCCGGCAGTCAGGGCAAACTGTTCCCCGACTACACGAAGTTTCTCGATCTCGCGGGACTCAAAGGCGCGCGTTTGGGAGTAGTGCGTAAGTATTTTGGCTTCAACGATACTGTCGACAAGCTTATGGACACGCTCCTCGACGAGATGAAGCGTGGTGGCGCAGAGATCGTCGATCCCGCCGACATTCCCACGATTGGCAAGTTCGACGACAGCGAGATGACCGTCTTCCTCTATGAACTCAAGGCGGATCTTGCGGCATATCTGGCGCGCCGCGGCAGTGCTTCGGTCAAGAGTTTAAAAGATGTGATTGAGTTCAACGAGCGCAATCACGACCGCGAAATGCCCTACTTCGGGCAAGACATTTTTCTTAAATCAGAACAGAAGGGCCCGCTCAGCACGAAAGAGTATCTCGATGCGCTGGCCCTGAATCACCAACTCAGCCGCACCGAGGGCATCGACTTCATCATGGACAAATTCAAACTCGACGCGCTCGTCGCCCCCACGGGAAGCCCAGCCTGGCTCACCGACCTGATCAATGGCGATCACGCTGCCGGAGGCAGTTCGAGCGCGGCTGCCGTGGCTGGCTACCCCAATATCAATGTGACGGCCGGATATTGTTGGGGATTGCCGGTCGGCATCTCATTTTTCGGACGCGCCTGGAGCGAACCTACTCTGCTTAAGATCGCTTACTCGTTCGAGCAGTTAACGAAGGCACGGCAGAAGCCGCGCTTCTTGGCCACGATCAACTGAGGAATCGACTACTCGCGACTCGATGGGTCTTGCATCGCAGACAGCCGGTGTACTCCCAAGCGCTTCAACGCAAACAGAATCATCCAACCAATCAGCCCTGCGGCGTACGTAATCGCTAACATCAGCAGCACGGGTGGCAAGAAGGTTAAATGCCCCGGCTGAATCGGGCCGACCGGTGGATTAAGGTGAGGCAACGAGGCTGAAATTGCCTGGGCCTTTTCGATGGCGAGAACAACCCCAGCCAAAATCAGTGTCATCAATATTGCGGTGGCTTTGGGAAAGCGAAATTCGGAATGCATCGTGAACCTCCCTGTTGGCAATGGCACCCTGGAATGAGAACCGGCCCTGGACCGGACGTGCTCCTCGATCGCGCCGCGCATCAGCCCGCAAACCTCGCGAAGCCAGAATAAGCCCCGCGCCATCGCACCCTGGCGCTCGATTTCGGCCCGTGCGGCGCAAAATACCGCAGTCATCTCCTCGCCATATTCGCGACGGTGGGCCGAAGGATACATCCGGAGGAGGCACTCATAGAGTGAAGACATCGATCACGTCTCCTTCCGCACTACGCGCATACTCGCCAAGCGAGTCAAATGTTTCATGCGGCTCACCTCCGTTTGCAGGTTTCGCCGTCCCCCGGCAGTCAGGCGGTACGCCTGGCGCCCCCGTGAGCTTTCTTGTTCCTCAAAGCGCTCAATCCACCCGTCGTCGAGCAAGCGACGCAGCGCACCGTAGAGAGTGCCGGTCGAGAGCGTTACGCGCCCGTCGCTCATCTCTTCCACATCTTTCAGGATCGAATATCCATGTCGCGGCTGCCCCGCCAGGCTTAGCATGATCAGCAGCACCGGTTCGGTGAGGGGCAAGGACTGCATATATGACCTCCAACGACATGTCGTATAACGCCATATTGGGCGATTGTGTGGTGGAAGTCAAGCGCAAAAGGCCCGCCTCAAGAGTGCCAGCGCGGTTAGCGCTGGGGAGTTGGGACCTGATTCGGGGACTGGTCGGGACCCGGCTTGTCCTGAGCCGGTCTGTCTGGAATTACAGGAGTGATCGGCGGTAGCTTGGGCCCGTTCGGATCCGACATCAACGACGACGGCACAGCAAACAGCGGCTCCTGCAATGCATCCGGCGCCGACTGCGCTTGCGACGGCCGGATTCCCTTGGCTTCTACGATCGACCATCGCCAATCTTCATCGGCGCCGGGAGTAATCCCGATATCTTCGCGGAACTCGGTTGTGCTGAAGGGCTTGGCTTCAGCGTTGAGGTGATAGAGCAGGGTTACGTCGGAACGCCGCTCGACGACGATGGGCGCAAGGCCTTCGGCGGCGGGAATCACACGCGCACGCGCGGCCAGTTCGGCGTTTTCTCCCGGCTTGCGTTCGAGCGTCAAGCCAATGGTGATTTCGCGAATGTCCCAGTCGGTTCCATTGAATACTTCGAGCTGCAGACTTTCGTCTTGAATCGAACCGGGGCCGTCGAGTTTGAGCAGTTCGGTGAGTGGCAAGTCTTCGATCAGGATGGGCTTGATCAGCAGTGAACTGGCCCGGGCGTTGAAAGAAAGACTGCAGGTTACATCGGGTGACGATACTTTGACGGTATTGCCGGAAGGGTCAATCGACAACACGGTTTTGTCTGGTTTGACTGGCCTCGCGTTTTTGGCGTCGTCCATGACCTGGGTCAGATTGTCATTATCGATCACCGTACCGGCGGCCGAGTCCGGCGGTTGTTGGGGCTGCAGGTCCAGCTTATTTTTGCGCAGAGCGCGTGCGAGGTCGCCGAGCGAGGGCGCATCGTCTTGCGCCACAGCGGTCGAAGGCAGCAGGAGTGCAAAGAGCAGCACGACGGGCGCAGTCAAGCGTAATCGTAAGCGCAAGCTGGGGAATCTAAATCGCATGATTCGGTCGCTGAGTGCGCGCGTTAAAGGGCGCGAGGGCGCTCAGCCGGTCCACAGAGAAAGTTTAGGCGAGATGGAACGAAAAAGAAGTTACCGCAAGGACACGATGGTACTAGCACTTCCAGAATTGGCACTAAAAAGAGGATGGGAATGGGGCATGGACGCGCTCAGATCGAAGCGACGCGCAACGGGGCGCGTCCATGCCCCTTTCAATGCTGCTTACAGCAGGCCAGAGGTACGGAGACGGGTAATCGGATCGGTTACCTGCATTGGTTGACGCTTAAAAACCCAGCGCGCCACCGCAATCCCCAATGCCGCATAACACAAATGCCAGATTTTCATAAAATCGCTCCCCACGCCGGACCTACGGGGAGAGACTACGAAGGGCCCGTCGTGAACTAACCCTAACTCTGCTTCATCGGCAGGTCTAGGCCACGAAGGTGCCATGGATTCGAGCCAAAGTAATCGGGGTAACCAGGGCAGAGTAACAAAAACTGGTAGGGCACGGTGTGTGTGGTGGCGGGGCTTTGCCCCGCCGGTTACGGGGCCCTTCGGCTCGGCTCAGGGCAGGCTCCGCCCCGTCACCACACAACCATCTCTACTCCATGTTTTCGATCCAACCGCCGCCGACGACGATGTCGCCATCGTAGAAAACGGCAGCCTGGCCTGGGGTGAGCGCGCGCTGCGGCTCGTCAAACGTAACCTGGACCTCGTCAGGCCCGGCGGACTCGATTGTGGCCGGCGCAGGCTGATGCTTGTGGCGGATCTTCACGGTGACCCGCATGGGCTCGCGCAGCTCAGGAGTCGAAATCAGGTTTACGCGGTGCGCGCGGAGAGTACGCGAGTAAAGTTCTTCATCCTTGCCGACCACCACTTGCCGCGTGTCATTCTTGATTTGAATAACATAGAGCGGCGAGCCGGTGGCTACGCCGAGTCCCTTGCGCTGGCCGACCGTGAAGTTGTGAACTCCGGCGTGCTCGCCGATTACTTTGCCGTCGGTCGTGACCATCTCGCCGCCAGCGTCGGCTGGTATATCGCCCTGCTCCGTGAGATAGGCTTCAAGGAAGCGCTTGTAGTCTCCGCCAGGGACGAAGCAGATCTCCTGCGAGTCGGGCTTTTCGGCGATTACGAGATGGTGTTTGCGGGCGAGTTCGCGAACCTCGGGCTTGGTCATGCCACCGAGCGGAAATAGCGTGCGGCTCAACTGTTCCTGCGTAAGGCCGAAGAGAAAGTAAGTCTGGTCTTTCGACTTGTCGGCTGGCCGCTTCAACAGCCAGCGGTTGCGCGGTTCGTCAAAGCCGACTTGGGCGTAATGGCCGGTGGCAATCTTCTCGGCGCCAATCTGCTGGGCCACAATAAGAAGCTGGTCAAACTTCAAGTGATTGTTGCAGAGACTACAGGGGATCGGCGTGCGCCCGGCCAGATACTCCTCGACGAACGGACGCACCACATCACGCTCAAAACGCTCTTCGTGATTGACCACGTAGTAAGGGATGCCAAGGGTCTCGGCGACACGGCGGGCATCGTAAACGTCGTCGATCGAACAGCACCGGCCCTGGACGGATTCGGGCATGCCTTCGTGTCCGGCCAGACGGCGCTGGTTCCAGAGTTGCATGGTCAGGCCGATGACGTTGCGTCCCTCGGCGCGCAGCATGGCCGCAACGGTTGAGGAGTCGACTCCTCCCGACATGGCGACGGCGATGGTCTCGTTTGACACAGCTTCTAGCTACTAGCTCCTGGACTCTGGCAGGCTAACGGCTCACAATGCTCTTCCGCCTTGACGACGGCCATACCGGCGACAACTCCCGCAGATGCGCAACCGTCTCTGGAATCAACCCCAGAGCGAAGTCTACATCCTCGGGCGTATTTTGCTTGCCCAGACTGAAGCGAATGCTGGCCTTCGCGCGCTCTGGACGCAGCCCCATTGCGATCAGCACGTGTGACGGTTCGATGGCCCCGGAAGAGCACGCCGCGCCGGTCGAGACGGCCAACCCCTTCAAGTCCAGCGCGATGACCAGCGCCTCGCCGTCGATGCCGTCGAAATAAATGTTGGACGTGTTCGGCACGCGCGGTGCGCGCTCACCATTTAGGCCTGCGCCATTTACGCCCGTGGCTTCGATCTCGAGCAGTTCCCTTTCCAGATGGTCGCGCGCAGCCATGATCTTTTGATCGTCCATCTTGAGATTGTCCGTCCCAGGATCGGCGCCGCGTTCGAAGCCCGAGATCGCCAATTCAGCGGCCTTGCCTAAACCCACAACGGCCGGAACGTTCTCCGTCCCGGCGCGGCGCGAGCGTTCGTGGCTTCCGCCATAGAGCATAGGCTCGAGCTCAGTTCCCTTCCGGACATAAAGGGCGCCTACACCCTGCGGCCCGTGAAACTTGTGGCCGGAGATAGTCAACAGATCGCATCCGATTTTGTTCACATCGATCGGAATCTTCCCCGCCGCTTGCACCCCATCGGTGTGGAAGTAAATGTCGGCTTCGGCGGCCATCTGGCCAATTTCCGCGACCGGTTGCACGCCGCCGGTCTCGTTGTTGGCGAACATTATGGTGATCAGCTTCGTGTTCGGCCGGATCGCGCGCTTCACGTCGGCCGGATCCACCAAGCCGCGGCCATCCACGGGAATGTAGGTGACTTCGCATCCCTTGGCTGCGAGATGCTTGCAGGCATTGAGCACGGCGTGATGTTCGATGGTCGAGGTGATGACGTGGTCGCCCGCGTGCCCCGAGCCAAAGCTCGTTAAACCAAATATCGCAAGATTGTCGGCTTCCGTACCGCCGCTGGTAAACACGATCTCGGACGCGCGGCAGTCGAGCAGCGCGGCCACCGATTCGCGCGCGCGCTCAACCGCGGCCCGCGTCTCCTGTCCGTGATGGTGGATGGAGGACGCGTTGCCAAAGCGTTCGCCAAAGTAAGGCTGCATCGCCTCCAGCACCTCGGGGAGCAGCGGAGTGGTCGCGTTGTTGTCGAGATAGACCCGCCGTATCATGCTGCTTCCATTGTACCGAGGTTGGATTGACGTTCGGTACAGGAAGTAGAGAAGTGAATCACCCCATCTTCTTGGGTGCGGCGGGAGACGCGGCTAGCCGCGGCCCTGCGAAAAATCCAGTGGCGGGAGCCAAAGATCAATGCCCTTGGGCCATCTGCGGCGTGCGGTCCCCCAGGGTGAAATTTACCTCCGCGGCTTCATGGGGATTAACCCTGACCGATTTGCTCCAGATTACGGGATCGGAAAAGACAGGGCGCTTCACCCGCACTTGTGTCGCAATATCATAGAGCGGGCTCTCGCCCACTACCCTCCATCCCTCATGCCAGGCGACGATTTCGTAATCCCCAGGAGGAACCTGCGTGAGCTCGAAGCTGCCGTACTGATCGGTCACCGCATAATACGGATGCTTCGCCACGATCATCTCGCCGTTCATCCAGACATGCCCGGCATTGCAGCGCAGGCTGACCGCGCCTTCGCGGATCATGGGACGTGTGATCTCCTGGCCCTCAGCCGTAAAGGGGAGGTTGTAATCCGCGCTGCCCGACATATGGACGGTGTGCAGCAAGGGGTCGCTGCTCTTCACGCTCAAAGTTTCTTGCACCGGTACCAGCAGAATGTGCGGTTCGTAGCGGCAGCTTTTTTGATTGAGGTGTCGGCGCGCCGCTGGCAAGTCCATGGCCTTTCCCCGGGTGATGTTCCTGAGAAACACGACCGTGTTGGACACGCCACCATTCGGGGCAACCAGCAAGCGCTCCAGGTCTCGGTGCTTCTGACCCAGTGGGTCGCAGACCTGGGTGTCCTTGTTGATTTCGGAGGCCATCAGGTGAGGCATGGCTCCCTGCCACGTCACCGTTCCCCTGATCGTTCCCCCGTCTTGGACGGACACAACCTCATAGCCTGGCTGCGCGGCAGAAAGTTCCGGCGCGAAAGCGATGGCGAACACTGCGAGCAGGCGAAACAGGGACTTCATATACACCACCTCTTGAAAAGGCGTCGATCGGGGTAAACGAGCCCAGTTACAGCACAGGTGGGAAACGCAGCCACGGCAGGAGGGATTGCCAAGCAGCTGCCAAATTGTTGACTTCGCGGTTCCCCACATGACCGCGCTGCTAAGTTATGACCTTAGGCCATGCTCTAAGGCCCGGCAAGTAACGAGAGGACAACCACGAACGGGCCATAAAGTGGCCAGGGCCGCCCCGCCAGCGTAGACTAGTAAGTTTGCCATTGGCCGCTGGGAGACGCGTGCCTCGGGCAGGATCCCCAGAACGATTCGGAGAAATCCATGAAGACAAGACGGCTCATTTTCGGCTTCGGCGCCGGACTCGGCATCGGCATCGGCATCATCCTTGCCCTCGCAACGCCCGTGGCGCGCGCCGACGAGGGTATGTGGTTATACAACGCCTTCCCCAAAGATCGGGTGGAGAAGCAATATGGCTTTCTGCCGACGCAGGAATGGCTGGACCATCTCCGGCTGTCGTCGGTGCGTTTTAACAATGGAGGCTCAGGTTCGTTCGTGTCCGCCGACGGCCTCGCCTTTACGAATCATCACGTGGGTGCCGACTGCATCGAGAAACTTGGCACCTCGGGCGCCGATTACATGAAGAGCGGTTTTTACGCCAAAACCCAGGCGGACGAAGCCAAGTGCCCCGACCTTGAACTGAACGTGCTGGTCGGCATCGACGACGTTACCGCCAAGGTGAAAGCCGCCGCCCCGGCAACCCTGTCCGCCGCCGACGCTGGCCAGGCACAGCGTTCTGCCATGAGTGCCATCGAAAAAGACTGCACCACGTCGACCGGGCTGCGCTGCGACGTGGTCACGCTCTACTCGGGCGAAGTTTTCAATCTTTATAAGTATAAGAAGTACACCGATGTGCGGCTGGTGTTCGCGCCGGAATATGCGGCGGCATTTTTCGGCGGCGATCCCGACAACTTCACTTTTCCACGCTATGACCTGGACATCACTTTCTTCCGAGTCTACGAGAACGGCAAACCGGTCCATCTCGACAACTATCTGCAATGGTCCAAAGTTGGAGTCAAAGATGGTGATCTGATCTTTGTTTCCGGGCACCCGGGAGGCACGGATCGCCTGAAAACCGTGGCGGAATTACAGTTTCTGAAGAACGTGGACTATCCGTCGCGCCTCGACATCTACAAGCGGCGCATTGCCATGCTCGAGACATTCAGCGCAGGATCGGCGGAGAACGCTCGCATTGCTCAGGAAGACATCTTCTCGTTGGAGAACTCACAGAAGGCGATCAAGGGCAGGTATGAAGGGCTGCAGGATATGGCGGTGATGGCGCAGATGGACAAAGCGGAGCGCGAGCGCGAAAAAGCTTACATGCAGAAGCACTCGGGCGAGCCCAATCCCTGGGAAGGGATTTCCAACGCCATGAAGATTGACCGGGAAATTTACGGCCCGTTTACGTACATCGAGCGCATGCGTGGGTTCTCCTCGGGTCAGCTGACAGCATACGCCCGGACTCTGGTTCGCGCCGCCGAGGAAAAATCCAAGCCGAACGGCGCCCGTCTGCGCGAGTATCGCGATTCTGCGCTGCCCTCGCTGGAGCAACAGTTGTTCAGCGCTGCCCCCATCTACAAGAATCTTGAAAGCGCGACACTGGCCGTCTCCCTTGCAATGCTGCGGGAGGCGCTCGGACCCGAAGATGCTGCCGTGAAAACGGCGCTAAACGGCAAGTCGCCCGACGAGGCTGCTAAGGCGCTGATTGCCAGCGCAAAACTGGACGACGTGGCCGTCCGGAAGCAACTCTATGAAGGCGGGAAGGCTGCGGTAGATGCGAGTATGGATCCACTGATCGTCCTGATGCGCAACGTGGATCCCGAGGCGCGATCCGTCCGCAAGCGCTTCGACGATGAGGTCGATGCGGTGGTGCGGCGCGACGGCGCCACCATCGCCCGGGCGCGGTTTGCCCAGACGGGCTTCACCCAGCCTCCCGACGCGACCTTCACCCTTCGTCTCAGCTATGGCACGGTGAAAGGCTACGAGGAGAATGGAAAAAAGATTCCTTATTTCACCACTTACGCTGGCGCCTTCCAGCATGCCGAGGAGAACGGTAATAAGCCTCCATACAATCTGGCCGCCAGCTGGCCGAAGATAAAGTCGAAGCTGAATCTTCAGACGCCGCTGAATTATGTTTCCACTGCCGACATCATCGGCGGCAATTCGGGCAGTCCGACCGTGAACCAGGCTGGCGAAGTAGTCGGCATTATTTTCGACGGAAATATTTACTCGCTGGTTTTAGATTTCTACTACGACGATCGCCAGGCGCGGGCAGTAAGCGTGGATTCGCGCGGCATCATCGAAGCGCTGCGCAATATTTACCGCGCCGACGCTCTGGTTAACGAATTGACCGGGGCGAAAGGGGCAGGTAAATAGAAACTTAATGTTGTGTGGTGACGGGGCTCTGCCCCGTCTTGGCCGGGCGAAGCCCCGCTACCACACGCGCTTATTCCGGCCAGAGCGAGGCCGCCGTCTTGCTCAAAATCTGCTCTCGCATCTCTTTGCTGATAGGCAACGCGTTGAACTCCGCAAGATTTTGCCCGACGTCGGGAACGCCCGGGCCCGGCCAGTCGGTGCCGAATAACGTCTTGTGCGCGATCTCATCCAGCCGCGGAAAATACTTCAGCAGCGTTTTCGGTGGAATGCCGCTGATGTCGAGATAGACGTTCGGGTGCCGGCGGATCAGAAAGAACGCGGTGTGCATCCAGAGCGGACGGCCACCGTGTGCCAGCAGGATCTTGAGCTTGGGGAAATCGACCGCAACATCGTCAATGTAGATGGGGTCGCCGTATTTATTGCGCGCCCCCGGAAAA
>Ga0187862_10006475_pt1 | contig 10636 bp, 8 predicted proteins | sample June2016WEW_10_1_FD_133003 | JGI IMG/M metagenome (GOLD analysis project Ga0187862, IMG submission 133003) | Peatland microbial communities from SPRUCE experiment site at the Marcell Experimental Forest, Minnesota, USA - June2016WEW_10_150 | ecosystem: Environmental > Terrestrial > Soil >...
GGGGCGTCGTCGGTTGACTCCTTTTCCCCGCCCAACCCCACAGTCTCACGGAGGTAAGCACGACAAACGCTGACGTCGGGGTAGGTCTTGCCCACGCGGAACGCCTCGGCGTTTGGAAACGCGGCCATGCCGAGCGTGTTGCTAAGTCCGTAGCCTTGCCACATGAGGAGGTCCACAAAGAACTCTCCCCCCTGCCATAGGCGCACGCCACCCAGCGCGTCCACAGAAATCGTGTCTCGAATCGAGGCCCCGGGCGTCATGCTATTCGTGCCAGTGTACTGGGCAGGAAATGAAGGATGGGCCTGGCCAACAACCGTCGATTGAAGGTGCCAATTCCAGTTTTGGGCCGCTGGGTCAGTTGAGTTCTGGGCCTGGTTTGGCGCCGGGCTTTCTTGACCCCGAGCCTCTGGGGCGGTCATCAGGAATAGAAGCAGCATCGCGCCAAGCCCTGAGGCCCAGAGCAAGCGACTAACACTCCCGGGTTTTAGCACCCTCCCTGCCATCACAAACACATCCCATCTATTATGTAATAATCGGCCCAAAACCAAAACGCCCCTGGGAGCAGAAACTCCGCAGGGGCGATACGAGGGATCCAGGTTTCGCAACCCGCTCCCTCAAACCTCCTGGTGAGAGCTTTGGCTCCACACAACGTAGTATCTTGCGATCTGCGACAGCCACTTTAGGCAGAGCCTTACGCCGGCCATGCCTGCTCCACCCGTTGGCTCGTCTCCGAGTTTCTGGGCAGTGGCTTTTGTTTGTGTGGTAACCTCGCCTAACGAGGTTGAATCCTTTTCCCAGGGCCCCGGCAGAGTACATGCTGCGCCCGAGGCCCTCTATTCCCCTTATAAAAGGCCCCCATTCCTGATGTCAAGAAGAAAGCGCAACCACAATCCGGGAAACTGGAAAATGGAAAATGGAAAATGGCAGTGTGGGCAAAGTTTCGCCGGGCGCGACAGGACAGCCCGCAAACAAACTCCCACCACTGTGGGCGGCAACTATTCCGATTTTCGAGTTTCCAGTTTCTATTTTCCGCTTCAGTTCGTTTGTCTCATGACCCAGCGGATGCCATTCAGGAGCATCTCCTGGTACCGTTGGTCCTTCCACACCTCGTCCGGGTGGCCCAGGCTGTTGTAATAAACCCGGCCCTTTCCAAACATGCGCGTCCAGGCCACCGGCCAGCCGTAATACCTGATGCGCACGCCCTCTTTCTGCATGTCGACGGACTTCGGATCAAGCTTCAAGAGGACATGGGAGGTCTCGGCCTTGAAGTCGCTGATCTGATAAATCTCGTCGTTAATCTGGAACGAATTCCCGAGAAAACTCACCAGCGGGCTCTTGGGGTCTGCCACATCAATCGTCACCATTTGATGCCAGGGATGATGATTGAACCAACCTCCAATGATGTCCCCGTAAGTGCTCCACATGTAGAAGGTGTCGGTGGCGCTGTGAACACCCACAAAGCCGTGCCCGGAGCGGATGAAATCTACAAAGGCGCTCTTCTCCTCGTCCGTCATGGGCAGTTCACCGGTGGTATTGAACATCACAGCGTCATAGTTTTTCAGATTCTCTTTGGTGAAAGCGCCTACGTCTTCCGTCACGGTAGTGTCGTATGCCCCGGACTTCTCTCCCATCTCTTTCACAATCTGCTTGGATAGCTCCACGCTTTCGTGGTGGAATCCCTTAGTCAGGGTCATGTAGAGCAATTTGCCTTTCTTGGCGGGCCGCGAGTGGCCAACCTGCGGCATAGACGCCGCCAAGCCAATCAAAACTAGCATGGCAAGTAGCAGTTTATGTTTCAGCATTGTTACTCCTCGGTTAAAGATGATCCTAGAATTGAGCGGCACTCGTGGCCTATTCTACCAGAAGTTGTGATAAAACCATCCGCCTGTCATCCTGAGCCCTTCGCTTGTCATTCTGAGCGGAGCGAAGAATCTCGCTCTGCCGCTCGGGGTAGACTCCGCGAAGAGCCTGTCCTGAACGAAGTGAAGGAATCTCGCTCTGGGCGCTCAGGGTAAACTCCGCGAGGAATCTCGCTCTGGTTTGTTCCCAAGGCACTGCGAGATTCCTCGTCGCCTGCAACTCCTCGGAATGACACGCGATGAGATTTTTCCGCAACCTGGGAAGGCCAGTGCAACGAAGCTTCGTGACAGAAGGAACGGGAATTCCGCCACCGCCTCCGTCGTCAACTCTTTCTCTCGATCACAGCCGCAAAAAAGCCGTCCATGTTATGCAAATCAGGGCGAGTGCGCAAGTAACCGTGAGAGTCGAACAGCGGGCTGAGCGCGGGACACGCAGACTCAAGCACTGCCCGCAATACGAGTTGATATTCCAGCGATTCGCGAAGCACGCGTTCCACGACGCCCTCGTTTTCCTCGCACTCCAGCGAGCAGGTGGCGTAAACGAGCCGACCTCCCGAATCGAGGTAGCCGAGCGCCCCTTTGAGCATCTTCGCCTGAGCCTCCGCCAGGCGCTCCACGTCTGCCTCGCGCAGCCTCCATTTGATTTCCGGGTTGCGCGCCATGGTCCCCGTGCCCGAACAAGGCGCGTCAAGCAGAATGCGCTCGAACCGGCAGGAAAAAGGCAGTGCCTGGGCCGCATCGAGGCGAACCGCGAGGCACTGCACCTCGTTGGGAACCCACTGAGGAAGCAGACGCGCCATGGTGCGAAGGCGCGAGGCGCTCCGATCGCAGGCTACGAGTGACCCCCGCCCCAAAATCTGCGCGATTTGCCCCGCTTTCACGCCTGGCGCTGCGCACAGATCAAGAACTCGCTGCCCCTCTTGCGGCATCAGGAGTTCCACAACAAGCTGCGAGGCCTCATCCTGAATCGCCACTCGACCTTGCCGCAACGCGGCGGACACCTGCACATTCCCCGAGGTGACCACAAGTGCGCGTGCTGCGAATTGCCCCGGCGTGGTCTTCACCCCGTCCGACGCCAGTTCTTCGCGCAACTGCGAGATGTCTTCGCCGGACTTGACCACGCGCAGCACAGTGGGTGGAATCTGGGTACTCGCCCAAGCCAGCCGCAAGGCCACGTCCTCCCCGCCGGAATGGATTCCGGCTTCTGCGGGCATGACCCTGGGGTCGAGTTCCTCCCAGCGCTTGAGCAGCCAAGCGGGCATCGCGCGCCGCACGCTCGCCTGCCCCGCTTGGTCGAGATCTTCAAACCGCACGCCCAGGCCCGCCCCGCTGCCGGGAGAGATTTTGCGCAACAGGGCATTGACAAATCCTGCCGCTGACCGTTTCCGCGCCGCTTTCGTCATCTCCACGGCCTCATTCACAACCGCTGCCTTCGGAATCCGTGAAAGGAACTGAAGCTGGTAGATCCCGAGACGCAATATCGTCACTACCTCGGGGTCCAGACGCTCCAGGGGCTTTCCGGATGCCTCGGCAATTCGAAAGTCCAGTTCGCCGCGCCACCGCAAAACGCCCATCACGATCTCGGTCGCCAATCGCCGGTCGGCCTCCTTTAGCGCCGAGACTTCTGGTGTTTGCAGCAGGTCGACAGCGAACCCTCGCCCCGCCTCGACGCGCCGGAGGATTCGATAAGCAATTGACCGGGCGGGCGAAATGGGCAAGGGCCGACTCCTTCTGAGGAGGAATGCGCCGCCGCTGTCATTCTGAGCGAAGCGAAGAATCTCGGCAGTGCTCTTTCCGGCGAACTACGGAGATGCTTCGTCGTCCGCCGGCTGACGGACTCCTCAGCATGACATTCGATGGTGTTTCTCCACATCAGCCCCAAGAAGGAGCGCTATTTTTAGGCTCCTGAACGGTGCGTGACGGCTACTTCCCGCCTAGCCTTTCGCCGGCACCAGGGCGCATGCCGTTCACGAAGTCCCGGGCCGGCAAACGCTTGCGTCCTTCAAGCTGCAGTTCCAGGAGTTCCAGAAGAGTTCCCTGGCCGCACGCCACGCGCAAAGAGCCGCGCTCCGGAAAAAGTGTGCCAGGCTGATCGTCGGCCCCGACTTGGCCAGCCGCGGGCGCCGCCGACCAGATGTGGAGGTTCTTCGAGCGAAAACTTGTATAAGCTCCCGGCCAAGGCCTTAATCCCCGCACGCGCCACGCGATCTCTTCCGCTGGGAACGTCCACGCGATCCGGCCATCTTCCTTTTTGAGGATCGGGGCAAGCGTCGCCCGCGAATGATCCTGCGGCTGGGGCTGAATCTCGCCTCGGCTCAGCTTCCCCAGAGTCTCCGCCATCAACTCCGCCCCGACACCGCTCAATCGCTCGGAAAGCGTTTCGGTGGTGTCGGAGGCTTCAATCGGCACTTCGCGCCTCAAGAGGATATCCCCAGTGTCGAGCCCCTCGTCGATTTTCATGGTGGTGACGCCGGTTACGGACTCGCCGCGCATAATCGCCCACTGGATCGGCGCCGCGCCGCGATACTTAGGCAACAGCGACGCGTGCAGGTTTATGCATCCCTGCTTAGGAAGATCGATCATCCATGGCGGGATAATATGACCGTAAGCAACCACCACGATGAAATCGGGTTGGAACTTTGAAAGGAACGCGACAGTTACCTCGTCTTTAAGCTTCGTTGGTTGGAATACCTCGAGGCCTGCACGCACGGCCGCTTGCTTCACTGGCGACGGCCTCGTCTCGTAACCCCGGCCGCTCGGTTCATCGGGGTTGGTCATCACCAGGTCAATCTCATGTTTATCCGCGATGAGCCTTTCAAGCGCGGGAACCGCGAATTGAGGGGTGCCGCAGAAGATGAGTTTCATGGAAATGACTTCCGTGGTCCGTTGTCAGTTGTCCGAGGCCCGTTGCGTGTCGAGAGTTGCCTGGCTTCTCGCTCTCGCAGTTTCGCGGGGGACGTCTTACGGCGCGGAGGGCGCTCGCGTGTCACGCAGCTCAAAACGCGCTTCGAACAACGGACAACTGACAACGGACGAACTCCTCACCACTCTCCCGCTTTGATCATCCTGCGAATTTGCCGTTTAATCGAGTCGCGCTTCAGCCGGCTAAGATGCGAGATGAACAGCTTTCCGCCCAGGTGGTCGAACTCGTGGCAAAAGGCCCGTGCCAGCAGGCCTTCGCCCGACAGCGTGATTTCCTTACCGCGCGCGTCCTGGGCGTGAACCGTGGCGCGCAAGAGGCGAGTGGTTTTGGCCCGGAAATCCGGCAGGCTCAGGCAGCCCTCTTCTTCCGCCTGCTCGCCCTCCGAGGCAATGACCTCGGGGTTGGCAAGCACCAGTTTTGAAATCGCATCCTTGCCGCAGGAAACGTCAATCACGCAGAGCTTGAGGGAAATACCGATCTGCGGCGCGGCAAGCCCAACCCCATTGGCGGCGTACATCGTCTCAAACATATCCGCCACCAGCTTTTCGAGGTTTCCATCAAACAGGGTCACTGGCGCGCCGGGTTTCTCCAGGACCTCCTGACCGTACTTCACAATTGGATAGATCATCGCCTGTCTCTTGTCTCAAAACCGTCTCACCTGCTCCATGTAGGCGGAATAATTCCGCTTCGTTTCGAGCATCGAGTCTCCGCCGAATTTTTCCAGGAACGACCGCCCGATCGTGAGCGCCACCATGGCCTCGCCGACCACACCTGCGGCAGGCACCACGCAGACATCGGAACGCTCATAAGCTGCCGTCGCAGTCTCCCTGGTCTGAAGGTCGACCGACTCGAGAGGACGCCGCAAGGTCGATATGGGTTTTACGTAACCGCGCACGAGGATGTCTTCGCCATTCGAGATTCCGCCTTCGAGGCCCCCAGCCCGGTTCGATTTACGAGTGAAGCGCGAATTCTCCTGGTTGTATCCGATTTCGTCGTGAACCTGGGAGCCGGGGCGGCCCGCCGCTTCGATCCCGCTGCCGATTTCCACCGCCTTAATCGCCTGAATCGACATCACCGCCTGCGCCAATTGCCCGTCCAGCCGCTCGTCCCACTGCGCGCACGAGCCGATCCCCGGCGGCACGCCGTGGGCAATGACCTCGAAAGTCCCTCCCACTGTGTCGCGCGCTTCGAGGGCCTTGTCCACTTCTTCCTTCATGCGCGCTTCCGTCGCCGCATCCACGCAGCTTAGAACGATGTCTTCAGTCGCGCGCAACGCCAGCACCTTTTCAAACGGAGCCTGCGCATCCTTAAGAGCCACGCTGCCTAGCGCCACCACGTGGCTCGCGACCTCGATCTCGAATTCTTTCAGAAACAGCTTAGCCACAGCCCCGGCGGCCACCCGCGCCGCAGTCTCGCGAGCGCTGGCTCGTTCGAGAACGTAGCGCGCCTCCTGAAAGTTGTACTTAAGACATCCCGCCAGGTCGGCGTGTCCCGGACGCGGCCGCGTCAGAGCCTTGTGCTTAGCCCGCGTTTCGGGGCTGTCCTCGACGGCCAAAGCTTCTTTCCAGTTTTCCCAGTCGTGGTTTGAAATCAGTAAAGCGATCGGCGAACCGATGGTGTGGCCATGGCGAACGCCGGAGAGAAACTGGGCGGCGTCGGACTCGATTTTCATCCGGCCTCCGCGCCCATAGCCGCCTTGGCGCCGCTTCAACTCCCGGTTGACATACTCGAAATCGATGCACAAGCCCGCGGGTATTCCTGAGAGGATCGCAACCAAAGCCTGGCCGTGCGATTCACCGGCCGTCTGAAAACGTAACATCGCCGCCCCTGAAGGTTCCAGTTACTCGTCTCCAAATTGTTAATATTAGCGGAATTGCGCAAGGGGGTCAAAAATTGGGTGGTGTCCTAATTCAACTCGTCGCGCCGACCTTTAGGTCGTCAGATGCTGGCCTAAAGGCCAGCGCTACGCCGAAATTAGGACGCTTCGAAAAAATGGGTGCCGACGACCCTGCTCTTCAAGCCGGATGGCACTCGATCACCGAGGACACCTCAGCAGGGATGATGCGACTGATTGCGAAGCCGCTTGCCGCAAGCAGTGCGCGGAAATCAGCCTCTGTGCGTTCTCGCCCGCCGAGCACGAGCATCAGCAAGTCCATCAAGCCGGGCGGCCGGGCTGTCGAATCTACGATGTTCTCGATCAGCAGGAGAGTCCCACCGGGGCGAATCGCGCGACGGGTATTGCGAAGGATTTTGGCGGCGTCTTCGTCGGGCCAATCGTGAATGACGCCTTTCAGCAGGTAGGCGTCGGCGCCCTCAGGCACGGAATCGAAGAAATTCCCTCCCACGATCTCGCAACGAGCGGCGATCTCGCCGGTCAGGATTTCAGGAGCGCGCGCGACGGCCTGTGGCGAATCGAACAGCACACCGCGCAGCCCGGGCGTTGCCGCAAGGATGTCGCGCAGCAGCGCGCCCTCCCCGCCGCCCAAGTCCACCAGCCGCTCGAAGCCTGAGAAATCGTAAGCCGCCACGAGCGCCGGGCTGGTCCAGGCAACGCCCTGAGTCATGACGGCATGGAAGAGCGCGCCGTCCTCCGCATGCCCCTCGAGGTAGTCGAAAAAACGCTGCCCGAAGATTCGCTCGAAGGCCGGCTCTCCCGTGCGCACCGACCGCTCAAGCTCGCCCAGCGGGCGCCAGAGGAATGCCGCGGGCAGGAAGAGGGCGTTATCCCGCTGCGACTGGGGATGAGACGCCCGCAACAGGTCCGTGAGCGGCGTGTTGCGGAAACGGCCGTCGGCTGTGCGTTCGAACAATTCGAGCGTGCTGACGGCGCGCAATAGACGCTCGAGCGATGCCGGGTGAGCGCCGCAATCCGCCGCAAGCTCCGCCGCAGTCTTCGGGCCTGACGCAAGCAAATCCGGAATGCGCAGCTTCGCCACTACGTAGATAGCCTGGGCTGCCACAATGCCCGGCCAGAGATATTCCATTGGGTTCGCCGGCATGCTTTTCTCCTTCCGGGAGAATGACTCCAAGCGATTTTGCTCGCCTACTCCACAATTATATCTGTAGAACTCAGAAACGCACCTCTCGTCTCTCGCCCCATCGCAAAGCATAGGCTATAAGTCTAAGCGGATGGCGTGCCGCACCGGGCATTCGGTCGGCCTACGTAGGAATTGGGCGCAGCTCAGAGGGTTTGAAAAGTTCAAAACAGCTCACGCCAAGACGCCAAGCCGCAAAGAAACGCAAAGTCGACGCACCGGTTTTCCTTTGCGACCTTTGCGCGCTTTGCGGCTTTGCGTGAAACCGCATTCCCGGTTCGTGGTAAAGTATTCCCTTTTAGCCTGCAGGAGGGAGCATTTGCGAAAGAACACATTCGATGTCGTCGGGCTTGGATTGAATGCCACTGACACGGTGCTGAGGGTGCGCGACTTCCCTGCCCTGGGTGGCAAGGAGCGCGTATTGTCCTCATCCACTCATGCGGGCGGACAAGTGGCCACGGCCCTGGTCACCTGCCAGAGGCTGGGGCTGCGCACCCGTTACATCGGCAAAGTGGGAGATGACGAAGGCGGCAAGGTACAACTTGCCAGCCTCGAGCGAGAGGGAGTGGACGTGCAATACACGCGCGTCGTTCCACACACCGCGAATCAATTCGGCATTATCCTGGTGGATCAGGCGACAGGCGAGCGCACGGTTTTCTGGGACCGTGACGCGCGCCTGACCGTCACGCCGGAGGAGTTAGCCGAGAGCGCCATCACCTCCGCCGGCGTCCTGCTTCTGGACGGATGCGACGTCGAGGCTTCGATTAAGGCCGCGCGTTGGGCCAGGCGCGCCCACGCGAGCGTGGTCGCCGATCTCGACACGGTTTATAAGAAAGTCGAACGGCTCTTCCCTTACATCGATTACCTGATCGCCTCCACCAAATTCCTTCCCACCCTGACGGGCAGGGCCGATCCCTTCCAGGTCCTCGCCTACACAGCTGCAGAGCACAAGATGAAAGCCCCGGGCATGACGCTGGGACGCGACGGCGCCTTGGTTAACCACGCGGGGCGTTTCTATTATTCGCCGGGATTCGTCGTCGAGACGGTGGATACGACGGGCGCGGGAGACGTATTTCACGGTGCTTTCATTTACGGGTTGGTACAGGGATGGCCGATCGAGCGAATACTCGATTTTTCAAACGCCATGGCCGCACTGAATTGCACTGCTCTCGGCGCACGCGGAGGAATCAAGACTCAAGCCGAGGCGGAAAAGCTAATGGCCGCCGGCGCGCGCCACGTGAACCCGGCCTATGTTGGGCAGTAGGCAGATCGGCAGTGGGCAGATCGGAAAAGCAATTCAAATGGCAAATGGCAAATAGCAAATTTCAAATGGTTTGAGATTTGCTATTTTAGGAATCATCAACCATTTGCCATTTGACCTTTGCTATTTGCCATTTGAAATCGCTCTTTCATCTGACTCGCGGCGTAATTTTTTGTTACATTAACGCGTGCTCCCCTGCAAATACCCCACCACCGTGCGCACGACGTCGTCCTCCGCCTTGGGAGTGTAAGGCGATGTGGCCGGCTCGTATCCGCCATACGGAAACTCGGCTGCGCTGGGCATATAACCCAGCCAGCCGTTTGAGTATCCGAAATAGAAAGTGTAGGGATAGGGGGAAAGGCTGCGCACCCGCAAAGCGATTTCGCAGAAGAGTTCGACAGGCGCCGCCCAGACGGCCACGTCGTCATTCACTCGAAGGAAACGGATGGGCAGACGGATGACGGTTTCCCCTGCATCGGTTTGGCGAAGGTACTTCTCGATATCAGGCGCCCATCCCAGGTTCGCCTTGCGAGGCGTCTCGACGATCTGCTCGCCGGCGGCAAGGCGCACCGTGGAAGTCGTTGGCCCGATCCGATTATTGGCGGCGATAATCTTGTCGCCCAGCATCGCTCGGAACTGGCCCAGGTGCGCGCTTTCGAAGTCTGGGCAAACCGTGTAGATGGGCGCGAGATTGCCGGCGGCGCCATTGATGTAAAGCATGGGCGCGCCCAGTTTCTCTTCCACGTATGAGGCCACGATCCCCGGCGCGTCGCCGGTGATGAGATCGTTATGCGGTCCCAGCGCCGTCCCATGCATGGCGTAATTGGCTATCAATGCCAACAACCTTCCATCCGCTCTTTCCAGCCGAATCAGCCCGATCTGTCGGTCGCTTGGGCCATCGGGGTTCAATCCTAGATAGGTAGGCCCCTGGAGGTCCCGGCCCCGGCGGTTAATATTGGCCATGGACATTCCCCATCCGACGCCCAGGCGCGCGGGTTCGAGTTTGGTGCGCGCCTCCTTGATTCCGTCGAGGAGGCTTTTCTTAACCCGCGCCGTGTATTCCGTGTTGTGATCGTGCTTGTACCGCTCGCCCATGAACGCTGCCCCAAGTCCCGGCGGGCCGACCTCCGGGGCCGAGTGGGTGTGGGTTACAGTCCACCACACCTGGACCGGCTTGATTCCCGTCTCCGCCTGGAGCGTGCTCATGACTTCGTCGTAAACCGAAGGAGAGAACAGACAAATGTCGGTGGAAACCAGGAAGAACTGCGTCTCGCCGTCATCCATCGCCACAATCCGATGGTAAATGTGGTCGTGCACGCCCGTCGATTGCCTAGGACCGTAGCCGAGCAGCCACTGCGGTTGATCCGGAGTAATGTCAATCTTAACCACCGAGGCGCGAAACTGCGCCGCACCGAGGCTGCAACAAGCGCCTGCCACGGCCAGCCATAAAGCCGTCATCAGCAGCCTTCGCCAGATCCAGCCAAATCTCAAGCATTCAGCATCCATCATGAGTTCCCTCCTTGGAGGGGATTAGTATACACCGGCCGGACGCCTCGCA
>Ga0187862_10006477_pt1 | contig 10635 bp, 11 predicted proteins | sample June2016WEW_10_1_FD_133003 | JGI IMG/M metagenome (GOLD analysis project Ga0187862, IMG submission 133003) | Peatland microbial communities from SPRUCE experiment site at the Marcell Experimental Forest, Minnesota, USA - June2016WEW_10_150 | ecosystem: Environmental > Terrestrial > Soil >...
CATATCAGCCAGGCACTCGCGCCGATCGCCAAACTTCTCGGTTATGACGTGACCATTGTCGACCCGCGGACCGCGTTCGCCTCGCTCGAGCGCTTTCCCGACGTGAAGGTGATCGCCGAGTGGCCGGACCAAGCGCTGCCGCCGCTCGGCATCGATCGTTACACCGCCTTCGTCGCGCTCACCCACGATCCGAAGATCGACGATCCCGCGCTCATCCACGCGCTGTCCCGGGACTGCTTCTATATCGGCGCGCTCGGATCGCGGAAGACGCATGCACGCCGCGTTGAGCGGCTGAAGCAGCAGGGCCTGAGCGAAGCCGATATTTCGCGCGTCCACGCCCCGATCGGTCTCGATATCGGCGCGGTTTCGCCAGCCGAGATTGCGGTCGCGATCATGGCGCAGATCACGGAGCGGCTGCGCGAGGAGCCGGCGGCCGAACTGCCGTTGGTCAAGGCTGCGTCATGAAGTTCGGACCGGTCGCACCAAAACAGGCGATCGGCGGCACCGCCGTGCACACCATTCGCCAGGGCGCGCTGGTGCTCAAGAAGGGCACGCTGATCGGGCCTATTGAAGCCGCTGCTCTCGACGCCGCCGGCATTGAAAACATCGTCGTCACGCGACTGGAAGCCGGCGACGTATCGGAAGACGTCGCCGCGGCCGGGATTGCTGAGGCGATCGCGGGCGAGGGCGTGCACGTCGATCGCGCCTTTACCGGCCGTGCCAATCTGTTCGCGCAGGCGGCGGGCGTGCTGGTCGTTGAGAAAGCAGCGATCGACAGCCTCAACCGCATTGACGAAGCGATCACATTGGCGACTTTGCCGGCCTATAGGCCGGTCGTCGGCGGCGAGATGATCGCGACCGTGAAAATCATTCCGTTCGCGGTCGCCGCAGCGGCGAGGGATAAGGCGCTCGCAGCGGCAACGGCGCCACTTGTGCGCGTCGCGCCGTATCGCATCCGCAAAGTCGGCGTGGTGTCGACGCTGCTTCCGGGCCTGTCGCCCAAGGTGATCGATAAAACGTTGAAGATCACCGCCGAGCGGCTGGCGCCGGCCAATGCCAAGATCGTCGCCGAACGGCGCGTGCCGCACGAACGGACCGCGCTGGCGCGCGCGCTCGGCGAGGTGCTCAGGCAGGGCGCGGAGCTCGCCATCGTCTTCGGCGCTTCGGCGATCGCCGACCGGCGCGACGTCATTCCCTCGGCGTTGGAGGCGATCGGCGGTCAGATCGAGCATTTCGGCATGCCAGTCGATCCCGGCAACTTGTTGTTGATCGGCACCGCAGCCGGACATCCGGTGCTGGGCGCGCCCGGTTGTGCGCGCAGTCCCAAGGAGAACGGCTTCGACTGGGTCCTGATGCGGCTGCTTGCCGGCCTGTCGGTTCCGCGCGAGGACATCACCGGCATGGGGGTCGGCGGCCTGCTCATGGAGATCGTCACGCGGCCGCAGCCGCGCGACGAGCCGCTGCAGCCTGCTCGCAATATCGCGGCTTTGGTTTTGGCCGCCGGCCGCTCGAGCCGCATGGGCGGCCCCAACAAGCTCTTGGCCGAGATCGGCGGCCGGCCGCTCGTGCGCATCGCCGCCGAAGAGGCGCTAGGCTCGCGCGCGCGGCCGGTGATCGTGGTGACCGGCCATCAACGCGAGCGCGTGGAAGCGGCGCTTGCCGGCCTGCCGGTCGAGTTCGTGAACAATGCCGACTTCGCCGACGGTCTTGGCACGTCACTTCGGGCCGGCATCGGCGCGCTGCCGGCTCAGTCGGACGGTGTCATCGTTTGCCTTGGCGACATGCCGCAAGTCGATGCCGCCATGATCGACCGCCTTGTCGGCGCGCTCGCGCCCGACAAGGGAGCGCTCATCGCAGTGCCGAGCATCGACGGCAAGCGCGGCAATCCGGTCGTCTGGTCGCGCCGATTTTTTCCCGAGCTTATGGCGGTCGAAGGCGATGTCGGTGCGCGATACCTGATCAGCCGCTACAGCGAGGCCGTGGTCGAGGTGCCGCTCACGGGCACCGCGGCGCTCACCGACATCGACACGCCGGAAGCGCTGGAAGCGGTGCGTGCGGAGCTCGAGGGGACCTAAGTCGCAGCCTGAAGCCGCCGCGCCAGGACTTTCGTTCCTCGTTTCATCGCGCCACCGGGTCCGCCGACGGTCTTGACCGTGTCACTGCGGATCGCCTCGCCGCACGCGGAGCACGTCACCCGAGGCTGGAAGTGGTGCCCGCAGGTTTTGTGGACGAACAGCATGGGGCTGCCTTCCTTCGGACCTGCCCAGCGATCGCCCCAGGCCGTAAGGGCGAGAATTGCCGGCACGAGATCGCGTCCGGCCGCCGTCAGGCGATACTCGTAGCGTATCGGCCGGCGCTGATACGCCCTTCGCTCGATGATGCCGCTGGCGGCCAGCGATCTCAGACGCCTGGTCAATAGATTACGCGATATACCGAGGTTCTCGATCAGCTCGTCGAACCGCGCGACGCCGAGAAACAGATCCCTGACGATCAGAGGCGACCACCAGTCGCCGATCAAATCAAGCCCGCGCGCCAGCGAGCAATGCATCCTGGCAAAACTGGTTCTTTTCATGAATCGACAATACTCGGTTGCATCATTGAACTCAATCTAATAGCTTCAATAATTGAACTATGTGAGGCCAAGATGTACCATGGAATTGTTCGCCGCCGCGTGAAACAGCTGTTCGACGCGATCAACCATGGCAACGCGGAGCCCGTGCTGCGGCAGTTCGCCGGACGGTTCGAGCATTCACTCATCGGCGACCACGCGCTCGGTGGGTCGAGGCGAACGCTTGCGGCGACCCGGCAATGGTACGAGCGGCTTTATCGGCTTTTGCCGGACATCCGGTTCGACCTCGGCCAAATCGCCGTCAGCGGCGGGCCGTGGAACACCATCGCTGTGGTCGAATGGGAAGAGACCAACTCGGGCACCGACAATGTGCGAACCTACAATCGCGGTATCCATGTCGTGCTTCTGCGATGGGGGCGGGCAACTCGATTGATCATTTGTCCGGATACCACCGGGTTGAAGGCGACCCTCGATCGGCTATATGCCACGGGTAACCTAGAGGCCATGGCAGCACCCATCGTCGACTGACCGGTCCACTTGCGGTTACGCCTCGGGCAGGTCGGACGAGCCCGGCAATCGAGCAATTTCTTCTCGATTCACCAACTAGCAACGCTTCCTCGGTAGCGTCAGGCAGCGTCCCTTGGGGAGGGGCTCCATGATCGGCTTTACGCGGAATTTCACGCTCGCTTTCGCGACGGTATGCATGATGATCGCCGCGATCGGCGTTGCCCATGCGGCGGGCGCGCTGGCAGTCGGCGCTTGCGGCGCATACGGCTACGGCTACGATTTTCACAAGGTGGCTGACGCCCGTACCGCGGCTATGAAGAAGTGCTCAGGCACCGGCTGCAAGGTTGTCGGGGATATCCGGCGCGGCTGCGCGGCAATGGCCATCGATGCCAAGCAGCCGTGCGGCTCCTTTGGCTGGGCGATCAATTCGCACCTCGGCAAGGCCGAGAACGCATCGCTACGCCGCTGCTATGAATTCGGCGGCCACGATTGCGTGGTGCGCGCCTGGGCCTGCGACGAAAAGGGCTGAACGGCGCTCATCGCGGAAACGCGAGTCTGCGACCCAACGGTAGTCTTCGCGACCTCGCCGCTTCGCCTTCAGATCAAGGTTCCAGTCGGCGTCAATGTCAGCGCGCCCGATGTTGCGTTCGCAACGCAAACCGCACGACCGGAACCTGCGCTTGCCGGTCTTTTGATTGATATCAAGGGCTCTGCGGGCCGTTCCTTCCTCGGTAATAGCCATCAAAGGGGTAGCCTGATTGCGGGCTGCGGCATCAAGCCGCTTGAAAATGACTGACCAGTCAGTCAAATTGCATACAATGGCTACTTCAATGAAACCTAGGCGTCCGAAGCTCTTCTCTGGAGCGACCGGAGCCGGCGTCCCCGTTGGATCCCCGCCAAGCGCGCGTGGCGCGAAGGCGGCAGCGCGCCGCGGTGCGATCCTCGATGCGGCGCTCGCGGAATTCTCGGCGCGCGGCTTTGCCGCGGCGCGGCTCGACGACGTGGCGCGCCGCGCCGGCGTCGCCAAGGGCACGATCTATCTGCACTTCAAAGACAAGGAGGCGCTGTTTCAGGAGCTGATCCGGTCTCAACTTAGCCCCGTTGTCGGCAGCTTCGAATCGGTGCTGGCGAGCGATCTGCCGCTTGCCATGATCGTCGATCAGGCGATCGAGGTCTTTGTTCGCGATATCTATGGCACCCATCGCAAACAGGTGATCCGGTTGATCATTACCGAGGGGCCGCGCTTTCCGGCCCTCGCCGAATTCTATTATCGCGAAGTGCTTGCGCGCATCCTCAAGGCGGTGCGCGCGAGATTGACCCGCGCGCTCGAGCGCGGCGAGATCGCCGACGATGCGCTGATCCGCTTTCCGCAATTGCTCGGCGCAGGCGCGGTGGTCGCCATCATCTGGCATGGACTATTCGAACGCTTCGAGCCGCTCGACGTGCGCGCCATGATCCGCGTCTATTTTGATCGCCTCGTTTTGGGCGTGGGGGGGGCGGCATGAGCGCCCGGTTGCTCACCACCGCCGCCGTCGGGCTGCTCGCGCTCGTGCTTGCGGGCTGCAATAAAATCGACAACGGCTATCAGGGTTGGATCGAGGCCAATCTCATTTTCGTTGCGCCCGACGAGGTCGGCCGCGTGCAGACGCTCGCGGTGAACGAGGGCGACACGATCAAGACCGGCGATGCACTGTTCACCGTCGATGACGATCTCCAGCAAGCCGACCTCGCTCAGGTCAAGGCGTCGCTGAAGAACGCCCAGCAGACGTTTGACCGCGCGTCGATGCTGCTGAAGACCGGTGCCGGCACCCAGAAAGACTTTGACGCCGCCGAGGCCGTGCTGCGTGACGCGCAGGCGCGGCTTAACTCGGTGCAAACGCGGCTGTCCCGCCGCGGCGTGTTCAGCCCCGTCGACGGCACCGTGCAGCAAATCTACTTCCGCCCCGGCGAGATGGTGCCGGCCGGCCGACCCGTGCTGTCCTTGCTGCCGCCCGGCAACATCAAGGTGCGTTTCTACGTACCCGAGTCGGTTCTGCCGAGCATCGCCTATGGCGAAGAAATCGGTGTCACATGCGATGGCTGCGCCGGCGGCCTCATCGCGCGCGTCAGCTTCATCGCCAAACAGTCTGAATTCACGCCGCCGGTGATCTACAGCCTCGACGAGCGGGCGAAGCTCGTATTCCTGATCGAGGCGTTGCCGCAGAAACCGGGCGATTTCCGCGTCGGCCAACCGGTCGGTGTGACGCTGTTGCGGCAGCTGGCGCCGACGCCGTTGCCGGAGGCGTCGCGATGAACGCCCAGGCTAATAGCGCATCCGACGTTGCATCAAACACGGCGCCCGAGATCGTCATCGATGTGCATGGCTTGACCAAATCGTTCGGCGGCAGGGAGGTCGTGCGCAACCTGTCGATGCAGGTCAAGCGCGGCACGATTTTCGGCTTCCTCGGCCCCAACGGTTCCGGCAAGACGACCACCATTCGCATGTTGTGCGGGCTCCTCACGCCCGATGAAGGCAGCGGCACGTGTCTCGGTTACGATATCCGCACCGAGGCGGTGAAGATTAAGAACCGCGTCGGTTACATGACGCAACGTTTCAGCCTTTACGACGATCTGTCGGTGCGCGAGAACCTCGAATTCGTCGCGCGCATCTACGGCATGAAGCGGCCCGCTGCGGCCGCCAAAGCGATGATCGCGCGGCTCGGCTTACAAGGCCGCGAGGAGCAAGTCGCAGGCAAGCTCTCGGGCGGCTGGAAACAGCGGCTCGCGCTCGGCGCTTGCACGCTGCCCAATCCAAGTCTGCTGTTGCTCGACGAGCCGACGGCGGGCGTCGATCCCAAGGCGCGGCGCGATTTCTGGACTCAGATTCACGAACTCGCGGCCGAAGGTCTCACCGTCCTCGTCTCCACCCATTACATGGATGAAGCCGAGCGCTGCCACGAGATCGCCTATATCGCGTTCGGCGAAGTGCTTACGCGTGGCACGGTCCCCGAGGTGATCGCAAACTCGCACCTCGTAACCTTTACGGTCGGCGCAACGAACGGCGAAAATCTCTCGCACTTTGCCGGCGAACTCGCCGCACTTCCGGGCGTCGAAATGGTGGCGCCGTTCGGCGCCACCTTGCACGTGTCCAGCCGCGACGGTGCCGCGCTCGAAGCGGCGATCGCGCCGTATCGCAGCCGGCCGACGCTCGTTTGGGAGCGCGGCGCACCCTCGCTCGAGGACGTCTTCATCGATCTGATGGGGCGGGCCACGGACAATTTCCAATGAGAGCGCTCGCGGCAATCGGCGCGGACGGCTTCTGGCGCCGCATCGGCGCCGTGCTGATCAAGGAATTGCTGCAACTGCGCCGCGACCGCATCACGCTGGCCACTATGATCTCGATCCCGCTGCTGCAACTCATCATGTTCGGCTATGCGATCAATACGACGCCGCGCAACCTGCCCACGGCGGTGCTGCTCCAGGAATCGAGCGACGTCGGCCGCTCCATCCTTGCCGCGCTGCAGAACACCAAGTTCTTCAAGGTCACCCGTCAATTGCGGGACGAAGCGGAGCTTGACCAAGTGCTCGCCTCCGGCGAAGTGCTCTTTGCGGTGGAAATACCGGCCGAATTCGAGCGTGCGCTGCGGCGCGGCGATAAACCGGCGCTGCTGGTCGCCGCCGATGCGACCGACCCGGTGGCGACCGGTTCGGCAATGTCGGCGCTGGCCGAGGTCCTGCAGACGGCACTCGTCAACGATCGCTGGATACCCGATAGCGGCCAGCCGCCGTTCGAGATTCGCACCCATGCCCGCTACAATCCCGCGGCGTCGACACCGCTCAATATTGTCCCCGGGCTTCTCGGCACCATCCTGACCTTGACGATGCTGATCTTCACGGCGCTTTCGGTCACGCGCGAGATCGAGCGTGGCACCATGGAAAGCCTGCTGGCGATGCCGATCACGCCGTTAGAGATCATGCTCGGCAAGATTGCGCCCTATGTGCTGGTCGGGTTCGTGCAGGCGGCGCTGATCCTCGCGGCAGGGGTGTTGATGTTCGGCGTGCCGATCGTCGGCAACATTACGCTCCTTGCGGCGCTGACCACGCTGTTCATCGCCACCAACCTGTCGTTCGGCTACACCTTCTCGACACTCGCGCAGAACCAGCTCCAGGCGGTGCAGATGTCGATGATGTTCTTTTTGCCCAATATGCTGCTGTCGGGCTTCATTTTCCCCTTCCTCGGCATGCCGCGCTGGGCGCAGGTGATCGGCGAATGGCTGCCGCTGACGCATTACATTCGTATCGTCCGCGCCATCATGCTCAAGGGTTCGACGCTTCCCCAACTGCAATACGACACGCTCGTGCTTGCCGGACTGATGGCCTTCGCCATGACCATCGCCGTCACCCGCTTCCGCCGCACGCTCGACTGATCGAGCGTCGCAATCGGTTCACTCAATATACCGCGTATTGAAACCGAGCCGAAAATACGGACCGGCGCGGTGATCGGATTCCATGGCCCAACCGCCGGCCGCCGACCATTCGAGCGCATCAATGCGGAAGCCGGTCACGTGGGCGCCGAAGCGGAGTTGTTGGTAGTCGACGCACCAAATGGCTTGGGTTTCGGGACCGACGAAGAACGACTCGGAAGATCGCCAGCCGATGGCGGCGCGCGCCGCTCCGACGAGGCCGATCGAGGCGATCGAGCCGTCGAGCGCGATCATGGTCGCCGGATTGGGCTGGTACCAGACGTCGGTCGCAAACTGGGCCCCCGCATAGAACCCGCGCAGGCGGCTGCCGGGATCGTACGGCGTCAGCCGGTAATTTTGGACTACAGGGCCGGCAAACACATCGATCGTGAGGCTGTCGCGCGTCCATCGCCAGCCGGGCAGGGCGGCGGCTGACAGCATGGTGCCGTCCACGTCCATGTGCAGCCCGCCCGAGGGATAGACATACTCTCCGCCGTTGAGCAAAAGCTTGAGCGTGAAGCCGCCAGTATCGAGACCCGCAGGCGACCACAAAAGCCCGCCATTCAGGAACGCGCCGTCGCGCCACAGGTCGGTGCCGGCGAAAAAAAGCAAAGCGGCATGATTCGGCTCCTCGGTCCCCGCCTGAGCCGCAATAGCGCACAACACCAGCATCGTGGCGCCGACCGCCGCCACGCAACTCCTCAACACGCCCACTGAGGCTGCCCCCCGGGGCGCCTCACACTCCTCATAAGATAGCAATACTGGCACGCTCAACCGTAGTCGAGCGCGTATTTCGCCGTTAGGTTGCAGGCGCGCAGCGATGCGTGCGGGCGGGCTGCCTTGCAAAATCGGGGGTAGGTCGATGCAGTGTCGCGCGGTATATGTGCAGCGTTGCCATCCGGGACCGACCAATGACCGCTGAGGCTTCGACGTCCGAGCTATTTCCTTCCGCCGGGCCTGCTGATCTGTCGCGCCGGCGGCTCTCGATCGGCTTCCTCAATTGGGCTCACGCGCTTGATCACTTCGTGGTTCTGATCTTTCCGACCGTGGTGATCGAGCTCGAGGTCGTCTATGGCCGTTCCTATTCGGAGCTGATCGCGCTCGCTACCGCCTCCTTCATTGCGTTCGGATTGTTCTCGCTGCCTGCGGGCTGGCTCGCCGATCGCTGGAGCCGCCGCAATATGATGGTTGCGTTCTATGTCGGCTGCGGGTTGTCGCTCATTGGCGCCGGTTTCGCGCCGACGCTTAACGCGCTCGCCGTCGCATTGTTTGCGCTTGGCATATTCGCGGCCATCTATCATCCGGTGGGTACGGCGATGGTCATCGAGAGCGCCACCCAGCGGGGCCGCACGCTGGCGTTCAATGGGGTCTGCGGCAATCTTGGCATCTCGCTCGCGGCCGGTGTCACGGCGATCCTGACTGCGACGCTGTCCTGGCGCGGCGCTTTTTTCGTGCCGGGCCTGGTTTGCGTCGCAACCGGTGCGGCCTATCTCTGGCTCATTCCGGACGAGAAAGGACACAAGGCTTCGCGCAGCTCCTCGCCGGATGTGGCGCTGTCCCCCGCCATTGCAGCGACGATCTTCGGTCTCTTCGTGGTAGTGGCGTTGTCCGCCGGGCTTGTGTTCAACACCCTCTCGGTTGCGCTGCCGAAGATCGTCGACGAGCGCGTCAACGGTGATATTTCGCTTGTCGCGATCGGCGGATTGACGACGGCGGTATTCATTTGCGGGGCTATTGCGCAAATGGCGGTCGGCCGGCTGGTCGAGCGCTTCCGCCTGCACATCTTGTTTTCCGTGTTCGCGATCATGCAGTTCGCCGGCGTCGTGTGGACGGCCTATGCGAGCGGCACCATAGTGCTGTTCGCGCTCGCCTTCACGATGGCGGCGATCTACGGCCAGATCACCGTGAACGATCTCATCATCGCGCGCTATACCGCCGATGCCTGGCGCGGCCGTGTCTATGCGGTGCGCTACTTCCTCACCTTCATGATCTCCGGCGCGGCGGTGTCGATGATCGCCTTGTTGTACGGCCGCGGCGGTTTCGCGCTCGTCCTTGGCGCGACAGCATTCGTCGCGCTGGGCTTCCTGATCGCGGTGCTCGCGATCGCTTACATCGCCAGCGGCGTGGAAAAAGCGCGGGTGCCGCACGCGGTGCCCGCGGAGTGATCTCCGCGCTCATTCCCCGCTTCCGCGGGAAATGAGCGGGCGATTATATTTTGCTTAAGCCGACGCCGGCTGCCGCGCAGCGAGCGCCATCGCGATCAATGCGGCGCCGCCGAACACCATATTGATTCCGACCAGCAGGCCCAGCGCCCAGCCCGCCGTTCCCGGCAGCCCCGCGAAAATAATACCGGCCAGGACGAGATCGACGATGCCGCTCACCAGCATCCAGGGCCAGCGCCCCGAAAGCTGATTGCGGTGCTCGATGGCGTACATGATCGAGACAATGCCCTCGACCACGAAGAACGCGATTAGCACCAGGGTGAGCGACACAGCGCCGGTGATCGGCCAGAGCAGCAGCACGATACCAGCGGCGATGGCGACAATCGCCGAGATGAGCGACCACCAGAAGCCCGGTGCATGGCGCGCCCAGAATGTCGTGATGAGCCCGACAATGCCGCTGGCCAAAAATATCCAGCCGATGATGATGGTGAATGCGAGCGTGGCTATAAGCGGCAGCAGGATCGCCGCAATGCCGAGAAGGACGAGGATGATGCCTTCGGCCAGAAATATGCCCCAGTGCTCGTGGATCGCGCCGGCGAATGCGCGGCCGATCTGCTCGGCATCGGTTTGTCGCTCCATAGCCATCGTTCACTCCCTTGAAATAGGTCACCGGTCGTCGAAGGTCCGTGATGACCAGCCTTTTACCTGAAGAAAAGCAAGGTTCGGTGGTATGCAGCGGCCAAAGCAATGAAAAAACCTGATCGCCGCAGGCGAATAGTTGCATAAAATCGGGGTCTTGCATACATCGCCAAGGGCACCCATTTGTATGCATAGTGACGTTGACGCCCTCGGGCTCCGTCGCGGGACGGCCACGGTTATGACGAGGTGACGCCGGATGTACGCGCACCTAGTCAATCGTGGCCGTTAGCATCTTCAGCGGTATCTGGCGGCGGCA
>Ga0187862_10006478_pt1 | contig 10631 bp, 9 predicted proteins | sample June2016WEW_10_1_FD_133003 | JGI IMG/M metagenome (GOLD analysis project Ga0187862, IMG submission 133003) | Peatland microbial communities from SPRUCE experiment site at the Marcell Experimental Forest, Minnesota, USA - June2016WEW_10_150 | ecosystem: Environmental > Terrestrial > Soil >...
CAAAGACCAAAAGGATGAAAGGCTGAACGGCCTGTCCCTGCGCCATAGCCTGCTGGCAACTCTGAATGTCGAATCGAACCGGATCGGTCCGGACACCAGAATGATTGCGCAAAACGCCCGCGAGTTACTGATGAAACAACAGCTTCTCGCTCACATGGAGGGTGCCACGGGGAAAGTGCTGCTGCGTTTCGGACGCAACCATCTGCATCGCGGCTACGATGCACGCGGCATCTCGACCCTGGGCAACTTCGTTGCGGAGTTCGCGACGGCGCACGGGCAAAAGGTCTTCAACGTCGGAGCTTTCGCGGCTGGCGGCAAAGAAGCGCTGCTGGGAAATACATTCGACGCCGACGAGCGTACTGACGAACTGACCTTCGCCCTCCTCGCGGACCAGGCGAAATATCCGGCAACCCTCTACGATCTCAGGCCGCTCCGCAGTCTTCTTCACCGCATCCCGCAGGAAAAACGCTCGGCCCTCGAGACCAATCTGATCTACTGGAGCGACGCTTATGATGCACTCCTCTGTTACAAAGTGGTCACGCCACTGCAGTTCTGAAGCCTCACGACCGTTTGGGCGACACCGCCGCGCCCGACAGCAGTCCCCCGTCGAGCGTAAGTTCCAGGTGATTACCCACGTGTAGTCGCCCAGCGTTTACGAACGTTTTTGCCCAGGCGAAGGGCCATAAGCTCGGCGTCGGCCGCGACATCCTCCACGATCACGATGCGAAGCCGCTGGGTCATGGATTAAGCCTCACGATCCGCGTCTCGTTGAGGAGCAGCCAGTAGAGGCCCACCTTCTGTACGGCGTCCGAGAATGCATGGAACCCGACCGGCTTGCGGACGTAACTGTTGGCCCCGAGCCGGTAGCTGGCCAAAAGGTCTTCTTCCTGGCTGGACGAGGTCATCACCACAACCGGTATCAATGCGGTGGCAGGGTTCGCGCGCACGCGATCGAGCACCTCGAGCCCGCCCAACCTCGGCAGCTTGAGGTCGAGCAGGATGACTTGCGGCAGACGGACGTCCCGGCCGGCATAACTGCCCGTGCCGAAGAGATAGTCCAGCGCCTCCACGCCGTCGCGAGCCACGATGACGTCGTTGAGGATCTTTCCCTGTTTGAGAGCAAGGAGGGTGAGTTCCTCGTCGTCCGGATTGTCTTCCACCAGCAGGATCAATGCGTCGATCATCATGCCTCCCTCAGTGTGAAACTGAAAGTGGCGCCCTTGCCCACTGCGGCCTCGGCCCAGACGCGCCCGCCATGACGGATCACAATGCGTTGCACGGTAGCCAGGCCGATGCCGGTGCCGGGAAACTCTTGCGCGCCGTGGAGGCGCTGAAAGGGGGTGAAGAGCTTGTCGGCGTACGCCATGTCGAACCCCACGCCATTGTCGCGCACAAAGTACACGCGCTCCCCATCCTGCTGTCTAACCCCGAATTCGATACGCGCGCATTGGCATTTACCGGTGAACTTCCAGGCGTTGGCCGCCAAGTTTTGCAGGGCAATGCGCAGAAGGTGACGGTCGCCAACAGCGGCGAGGTCGGGCGCGATAGCGAACTCCACCTGCCGCTGGGGATGTTCGGCCCGCAGCTCCGACGCGATCTCCAAGGCCAGATCGCTCAAGTTCACCCGCTCCCGGCTCAAGGCGCGGCGGGTGATACGGGAAAGGTCGAGTAGATCTTCTATCAACTGCCCCATCCGCAGGGACCCCTCGTGAATGCGGCGAAGGTAGTGCTTGCCCTTGTCATCGAGCAGATCGCGGTACTGGGAGATCAACGCGTCGCTAAACCCGTCGATCGCGCGGAGAGGGGCGCGCAGATCGTGAGAGACCGCATAAGAAAAGGCTTCCAACTCGCGGTTCTTTGCCTCGAGTTCGTCTACCAGCACCGCCCGCGCTTGCGCGATCTCGCGATCTGCCCTCGCCTGGGCGGCATCGAGGTCCTTTCGAAGCAGTTCTTCGCGGATGAGCCGCAACTCGTCTTCGGACTGCTTTCTGCGAAGCTGCGCGCGCAGCCTGGCCTTCAACACCGTGAAGTCACTGGATTTGCCGATATAGTCGTCCGCCCCGGACTCGATCCCTTCAATTAACGCTTCGTGCCCTTCCGCGGCGGTCAACATCAGTAAGGGAATGCCGCGGAGGGAGGGCCGCTTCTTGATGATGCGGCACGTCTCATTCCCCGATAGTCCCGGCATGAGAACGTCGAGGAGAATGCAATCCACTATCTGCACTTCCAGCAAATCCAGGGCTTCCTTTCCCGAATGCGCCTGGACCACGTCATAACCTTCCTTGCGGAGCTGCGCCGATACCTCGGCTAAGTAGGTGATGCTATCGTCCACAGCCAGAACTTTCTTCGCACCCAGCAGGCTGGATGGTGACGCATCCACGGCTAGCGCCGGATTGCCCGACCGGATGAGCGCGGCGAGGCGGGCGAGAAGGACATCGACTTCTACTTCCTTACCGAGGAACGCATCGGCTCCCGCGTCCAGCATGCGCAGCTCTTCGCCGTCCTTGGCCGAGGCGGTAAACAACAGGCAGGGTGTGTTGCGCAACGTGACATCCTGTTTTAGCCGCCGGATTACGGTGTCCCCATCGATACCCCCGGCCAGAAAATGGTCCACGATGATCGCGTCCGGGCGCAACGCAAACGCCGTACGCAGCCCTTCCTCCCCGTTCTCAGCCGTCACCACACTGTAGCCCGCGCTTTCGAGGATCGATTGAAAATGCCGGCGGGATGTTGCGCTGTCATCTATGAGCACCAGCCTTGGCGCTGCCGGTTTCGGAAGACAGGCAGCCACGCCGATCAACTCGCGCACACGGGCGAGAACGTAGGTGGCATCGTACGGTTTGCCGATGTAGTCGTCCGCACCCGTCTTCAGTCCTCGTACACGGTCGCTGACTTCGGCCTCGGTGGACAGGAGCATCACCAGCGGGGCGGGAGCCATGGTCGCTTTGATCTCCCGCAGCAAATCGACGCCATCTCCGTCCGGCAACAGGACATCGAGGATGACGAGGGAAGGCGCCTGCCGGGCGATCTCAGCCCGGGCGGCGGCGAGCGTCTCGCATGCAACGATGTCAAATTCCGCGGTATCAAACGTCTGCCGCAGATCCATCCTCACCGTCAAACTGTCGTCGACGATCAGAATACGGGGCTTTCCGTTCCCGGGGCCGTGGGCGGAATCCCGCTCTGGTGCCGTTTGTTCGTCCTGGCGTTCGGTCCTCGGCGGTGCGCTAGTGTCTGCCATAACCACCGGCGCTTAAACCGTCTTTACGCAACTTCGTTTTCGCAAGCATCGATATAACCTACAAACTGTCCGCGGCGCCGACCAGGGCCATCAGGGTTGGCGCGAACTCAGGAAGCCCGATGATCTTCTCCGCCGCGCCGATGCGAATGGCCTCCTGAGGCATTCCGAAAATGGTGGAGGTGGCCTCATCCTGTGCCAGGGTTCGCCCGCCGGCCTGACGCACCGCGAGGAGACCTGCTGCCCCGTCCTTTCCCATTCCCGTTAAGAGGCAGGCGATGCTACGGTTTCCGATCTCGCGAGCGACCGACTCGAAGAGAATATCCACCGAGGGCTTGCACGAATGCCTTTCCGCTTCATCGGTCAGTTGCAGGCGGCCCCGCTCGAGCAGTACGTGACGACCGGGCGGAGCCAGGATCACTCGACCGCACCCGACTTCCGGCAGCGGTTCCCCGCCTACGGCACAACTTACCCGAAGCGCCGATTGGCTGTCGAGCCATTCCGCCAAAAGGGATCCGAACTTCTCTCCGATGTGATTGACAACCAGGATCGGGAGCGGGAAATCGCCCGGCAGGCTCCGCAGAATCCTAACGAGAGCAGCGGGCCCACCCGTCGATGCCCCAATCGCAACCGCTCGATACGTGCCCCCGTTCGAGAGGTTCGGCAGCCCCGGGTCCGGCGGCAGCCTGAACCTGTTCGAAAGCCGTCCGCGCACGTGGGTGATCACTTTGATTCGCGACGCCTGCTTGATCGCCGACACTAAGGCTCGCTCCCATGCCCCATCCACTTCGTTCCCAACAGGTTTGTCGAGAACGTCCAGAGCGCCGGCCGCCAGGGCATCGTAGGTCTTGTATAAGTCGCCTCGATTGGTTGACGACGAGACGATTAGGATAGGGGTCGGGCAGTATGCCATCACGTACTCGGTCACTGCCAGTCCGCTCAAGATGGGTAAGACCATGTCCAGAGTCATGGCGTCGGGGCGCAGCTTCTGACAAAGCTCGATGCCAACTTTCCCGTTGGGCGCGTTTCCCACCACTTCGATTTCGGCGTCAGCCGAGAGCACTTCCGTGAGTCGCTGGCGGATGGTCAACGAGTCTTCGACGATGAGGACGCGAATCTTGCGCATCTAACACCCCACCAACTGCTCAATGGTCTGGAGGAATTGCCTCTGGTCGAACTCACTCTTGACGATATACGCGCGGGCGCCCGCCCGTTCGCCGCGAAGCCTGTCCTCGGGAGAGCTGCGTGAAGTCACCAGCACCGCAGGGGTGTCGCGCAATACAGGGTCGGCGCGCATTCGTGAGATGAACTCGAACCCGTCCATACCGGGCATTTCCACGTCGACGAGAAACAGGCTGTAGGGACGGGAGCGCACCTTCTCCAACGCTTCCTCTCCCGAACGGGCGAGATCTACAAGGTGTCCGGCGGATTCGAGAATGCTCTGCTCGACCATCCGTGTGGTCAGCGAGTCATCCACCACCAGCACGGGCAGCCGCGGCGCCGGCGCGGTCCGCGTTCGCGAGTGCGCCTCACCCGCCGCCTCCACCAGTCCTGCCGGGTCCAGGGCCAATTGGGGGTTCCCTTCCAAATCCAGGCTCGCTCCAGCCACCACCGAGGAAGCAGCCGCGACGGCGGGAAGGGAACGCACAATTACCGTGCCTCCTCCGCTCAGCCGGTCCACGCCCACCGCCACCCGGGCGATACCCGAGGCTACAATGACGGCGGTCCATTGTTTCCGCGGGGGGGAGTCAGACCCTTTCAGCACGCGGGAGAGCGGAAAGAACGGAACGGTCTGCCCCGCGTACGCGATGAATTCGCCGGCCGGGCTGCATACGATTTCCGTGGCGTCGAAACGCAGGGTTTCGCACACACAATCGAGTGGGATCGACGCCCGCATCCCGTCCGACTCCACCAGCAGGGCCGGTACCGAGGTGAGCGAAACCGGAACGCAGATTTCGACAGTCGTACCTTGGCCGGTCGCCGTTTCCACCGAGATTTCGCCTTTGAGGCGTGCCGTCAATTCGCGAACGACGTCGAGGCCGATTCCACGCCCCGAGATCCCGGTAGGCTCCGCAGCGGTGGTGACGCCACCCCGTAGGAGGAGGTCGATGGCATCGCGCAATCCCAGCGACTCCGCGCTGCCGGGCGGGACCAGGCCCTTCTTTTCCGCCGCCCGGCGAACGGCTCTCACGTCGATGCCGCTGCCATCGTCCCGGCAAATGAACGCCACCCGGTTCCCGCGGCGCTCGATTCCAAGTTGGACACAGCCACAGGGCGGTTTGCCCTGAGCGGCGCGGACCTGCGGGCTTTCCAGCCCGTGGGCCACCGCGTTCCTGACCAGTTGTAGAATGGCGTCCCGCACGGTCAGAAGCACGTGAGCATCGAGTCGGATATCCCCCCCGCGAGTGTCCAATTGGGCCTGTTTACCTAGGGTTGTCGCGGCATCGCGCACCGTTCGAAGGACTGAAGGAAAGATGGATTTCGCGGGCAGAAGTCGGATGTGATGGGCACATTCCCGGGTGAAGGCGAGTTCTCTTTGCACTTCATCGATGCCCGGGCCGACGCGTCGGGCGAGACGTCCGATCGAATTCGACAGTTCCTCCGCCATCGGCCGGATTTTGCGCAGGCCGGCCCCTTCGGACCGGCCGCCGGCAAGCTCGATCTGCTGCACCAACTGGCTGGCCAGCCGGCGAGCGTGGTTCAGGGCTTCGCCTTCGCTTTGGATCCCCCTGAGCAACACCGCCGCTTCCGACAAACTGGCGAGGACGCCCTCAACCTCTTCGACATCCACGCGTACTGTTTCCAGCGGCTCCTCGCAAGCAACCCGCGCGTCCGGCGCCACGTCTTGGGAGGACGGGTGGTCCAATGCCGCCAGGTCAGTGCCGATGCGATCCAGCAGATCGAGCAATGGACGCGCCAGGTCCCTCGGTACGGTTCCCTCGGAGTCACGAAAAGGGGAGAGGATCTCTTCCACTCCGTGAGCCAACTCAGCGATGGCCGGCTGCTTGACGACGCGTGAGGCTCCCTTTAAGGTGTGGGCGAGGCGCAGCAGGCTTCCAACCATGGCCCGATCCGCCGCCCCCTTCTCGACATCCAGCGCGCCCTGAGTCAGCCCTTCGAGAAGCTCGTGGGCCTCCACTCGGAAGTATTTGTAGGGGTCGGCTGTCATAAGGGATTACGCGGCCGCTCGCGGCTGGACGAGGCGGGAAAGGTTGTGGGAAAGCTGGGCCAACTGGGTGGCCGTCTGGAGCGTTTGTACCGAACTCGCTTCCGTCTCACGCGTGACTTGTGCCGCACTGCTGATGGCGGTATTGACCTGCTCCACCGCCGTCATCTGCTGCTTGGTGCTGAGCCCGATCTCGCGGGCCGCCTGCGTTGCGGTAGCCACCATACCGGCGATTTCTTTGAATCCGCGCGTCAGTTCTTCGAAACGAAGCAGGCCGGTATCCACCGCTTTGGAACCCGTTTCGGTTGCGAGAATCGTCGTATTGACCGCGGCGCGGATCTCCTCCACCAGCGCCCGGCTTTCTTTCGTCGAGCCCGATACGCGGTCGGCCAGTTTACGAATCTCCTCACCCACGACGGCGAAACGCTTACCCTGTTCGCCTGCACCAGCGGCCTCGATGGTGGCATTGATCGAAAGGATATTGGTCTGTTCGGCAAGCTCGTTGATGATATCGAGAACGCCCCCGATCTGCTGCGACTTCTTCCCCAGGTTCAACATGTGGCTCACGATAGTATCGACCTGCCGCCGGATACCCTCGATCGCCGCCTGCGATTGCACCACCGCTTGATCCCCCACCTGGGCGGCCTTCAGCGTTTCCTCGGCGATGTGCGCTACCTGTTGAGCGCTCTCGGCGATCTGCCGGGAGGTCGCAAGCAACTCGCTGACCGTAGTGGTGATTTCGTTCATCGCAGTCGCGGTCTCCTTGGCCCCGGACGCCTGCTGATTGGCGCTGGTCTGGAGCTCCGCCGAAGAGCTCTGCACGTGTTGGACGGTTCCACCGATTTGCTTCGAAAGAGAGCGCCCAAGCAAAATGGCGGTGGTTGCCGCAAACAGCACCATGGCAACGGCCAGACATATTAGTAGGGTGCTGGCCAGCGAGGCCTGTGCGCTCGAATTGCGCCTTGCCTCGTCGAGCAGCTTCTGTTCGCGCTCGACAAACGCGCTAATGGCCGCCACAAGATTTTCCCGCTTGGGCACACCCTCCTGCTCCTCGACGGCTTGGACTGCCGCGCTCGATCCATTTCCGCTCTTTCGCAATACGATGACTCGCTCTTGCACCGCAGCGAACTCTGTCTGTGCGATCCGGATATCATTCAGAAGGCGGTGCCCCTCAGGCGTATAGACGCTCTGGTCGAGGTTACGGAATGTCTCCTCGATCGCTGCCGCGGCCTTGCGCCGCTGGTCTAGAAACCGATCGTCCGTCAGCAGGAGAAATCCGCGGAAGGCCGCTACGTACTCATTGGAATCTGCCATCAATCTCTGAGCGTCCGTCAAATTTCGGGCATTGACGGCGAGCAAGTTGTCCCTGCTGGCAACCACTGTATGGAGTGCGTATACGGCTATCCCTGCGATGAGGGCTGCCAATCCGACCATGACTGCAAAGCCTGCAGTCACCTTCCTTTGAAAAGTCCATGCACGGATCATTGTTCTTTCTCCTTAGCCGGTTCTTTGATTCCGGCGCCCTCCCGGATGGTTTCCGCCAGTCCGCGCACATCCAACACGGCGCGAATTGTGGATCCTGTCCGGACCAACTGGCGTACATGCCGACGCTCACTCCGCTCGCTGAGCCACTCGGGTATCTGCTGGCCTTCGAATCTATCGAAAGCCAGGGCTATGGGCGTGTCGCCCGGCGCCAGGACCAGCCACGACAGCCCGCCCGTTCCTGGAGGAATGCCGAGCAATGCCGCCAGGTCATAGACCGGTATCAGAGTGCCCCGGAGCGCTGTCACGCCCAGCAATTCCTTTGTCCGGCTGGGCACGGGGACGATCTTTCTTGATCTCACCAGCCCGGCAATATCACATGTGCGAATAGCAAATACTTCGCCGGCTACGCGAATCTGAATCACGAATTCGTGAGCCTCGCTGCTCCTGGGGGCCACCGCGAAACCCCGATCGAAGTCGGACCGCAGTTGCGCGAGCGCTTGCATTCCGGGGACAGGCCGCTCACTCATAACACTCCTCCGGAGCTGACGAATTCGGTCCGGCTGAAGGCCACCAGCGCTTCTCGCGTGAAGCCGCCGCCAAACAGCAGGATTCTCGATGCATCCTCCCGCAGCAGCAGCGTCGCGGCGCACTGTAGCTCCCGGCGCGCGGTGATCCACTCCGAGGCTCGCTTGGCCAAACGGCCCAAATGAAGATGTGGCATGGCAAAAGTCGCATCCAGGTAGATGGCCGCCCGGTCGTGCTCCATAGCAGCGTCCGCATCGCCGGCCTGCTCGCGGCAAAAAGCCATCAGGTAGTGCGCGCTCGCATTGAGATCGTCGGCGGCCAGCAGTTTCCGGCAGATGCCTTCGGCGGGCTCAAGATTGCCGCCATTGGCCAGCAGGACGGCCCGCAGAAGCTGGGTGTCGGCATCGGCTGTCGTTTCGGGCAAGCCATCGAGCAGACCAATCGCGTCCGCGAATCGTTCCTGACGAACCAGTTCGAAAACAAGGTCGAGCTTGGCGGGACGGCTGGGCGGCGGATGCTGTGTTGCGGACGGCAAGCTTGGCCGCGCAGGCTCGATCTGGAGGGAGGAAGATTGCGCCAGAATGTCGATTCGCCGGCAGGTCTTCTGAACGTCCTCGATCCAGGAGGCATCGGGGGCAACTACCGTGGATGGCGGGCGTGCAAAGCACTCCTCAGCCGCCGGAGCCTCGTTTGCAGCACATTTCTGATAATAAAAACAGTCGTGCGTGTGCCGCAAATGAATCTGATGGGAGAGTCCCCGCAGCGTCTCCGCATAGCCCAAAAACAAGTATCCCTCCGGCGCCAGGGCCCGCACGATGTGGGCGATCACCTGCTGTGCAGCGCTTGGAACGAGATACATCAGCACGTTTCGGCACAGAATAATATCGAACTCTTTCTCGCACGGGCACCAGCCATTATCGATCGCGGCGAGATTTCGCTCCTCGAATGAAGCCAGGAAGCGAATCTGTTCGTCGAGGAGAAACTCGTCATGGCTGGGGCGGAAGTACTTCTCACGGATTTCCGGCGGCGTGTCCCGGAGCGCCCACGCTGTGTATCTTCCTTTTCGGGCTTTTGCCACCATCAGAGGATTCACGTCGATACCCTGGATCGTGACGTCCCATGAGCCGAGGTGCGGGAAATGTTCGCGCAAAATGATGGCGAGGGTGTAAGCTTCCTCACCCGAGGCGCAGCCCAGCGAAAGCAAGCGGAGCCGGCGCTCTGCGGCCTTCTCGCGAATGCGTTCCGGCAGAACGTGGCCGGCCAGAGCCCGACAGTGTTCCGAACCTCGAAAAAAATAGGTCTCGGTGACGGTGAGTTCGCCCGCCAAAACGCGCAGTTCCTCGGACTGGTGGGAACTCCCCAGCGAATCCAGATAGGCGGCTGGGCTGAGACCACCGAGTGCATCCATGCGGCGCTGCAGAACACTGGAGACGAAATCCAGTTTTCCGTCGTCCAAATCCAAGCCGAACCGGCTGGCGACGATATCGCGGAAACGATCCAGGTCCTTGCGTTCCAGCGCCTTAGTCATGCCTGGGCCAACTCCTGCCAAACCCCGTCCGGGATCAGACAGGTGGAGTTCAACACGAACAGTAAGTGCGCATCCAAAGCACCTATTGCCTGAAGCGCGTCGGCGTCGGCGTTTTGGGCCAGGGGAGGTAAGGCGTGGACCGTGGCGGGGTCGAGCTTGAAAACTCCGAGTACGGCATCAACCGCGAGCGCGACCCGTCTCTCCCCCACCCGAACAACCACAAAACGGGCGGGCGGTCCGTCGTGGCCCGGAAACAGCGGCGCGAGGGAAACCACGGGCGTCGGCGCTCCGCGAATTATCGACAGTCCCCGCACGCAAGCTGGCGCGTGAGCCAGTGCTTCGACTGGCAATGGGCGCATGATCTCCAGCACTTGCTCGATGTTCAGCGCGAAAGTGCATCCCCCGGCGCGGAGCAACAGTGCCGAGGCTGACATGGGAGTCACTTTTCCTGCGTCTCCCTCTGCGAGGGCGGGCCGTCAGATTACGCTTCAGAAGACCCGTTTATACTATATACCTGGCTTGGGAGTTTAGCTAGGAGTAATTCTATGTCATCCTCTTACTCGGAGCTTGGACCGACCTTTTGGACCGGAGTGCCGGTCTGTAGCTTTGCCTGCCGCCCGGCAGCTTCACTATCGAAAGCCAGAATTCGCCGGTGCAACGACCTATAGTGAGAAACTCGTCCACGTCAACCG
>Ga0187862_10006482_pt1 | contig 10628 bp, 9 predicted proteins | sample June2016WEW_10_1_FD_133003 | JGI IMG/M metagenome (GOLD analysis project Ga0187862, IMG submission 133003) | Peatland microbial communities from SPRUCE experiment site at the Marcell Experimental Forest, Minnesota, USA - June2016WEW_10_150 | ecosystem: Environmental > Terrestrial > Soil >...
AGTTGTGAATCCGCTGCGCGAGTTCGTCCACGTCGAACGGTTTGACCACATGGCCGGCAAAGCCCGCCTCGTGCGTGCGTTTCAGGTCGTCCGGTCCCCCGAGAGCGGTCACTGCGAGGGCTGGGATCGACGCACAGCCCGCTAGCAGGCGCGCGCCTCGCAAGAATTGATAGCCGTCGATGCCAGGCAGGCCGATGTCGACCAGGAGCACGCCCGGCCGTTCCCGGCCAAGCCAGTCCAGAGCTGCCTCGCCGGTCGCACAGGTTGCGACCGAGTAGCCCCGCATGCCCAGGCAGGTGGCGACCATCTCGCGGGCGTCGTCATTGTCTTCGATGACCAAGATGCGGGGCCCGGCTGGCGCGAGCGGTGCAGGCGCCTCGACGTTCGGCGGCGGCGCGATGGTGGGTAACTCGACGATGAAACGCGCTCCCCGCCCCTGACCCTCGCTTTCCACCCGAGCCGTGCCCCCGTGCAACTCTACCAGCGACCGAACGATCGATAATCCAATACCCATACCAGCCGGTCGGGAAGCTCCCGCAGAGCTCTGCACGAAGGGCGCGAACAGGCGCGGTAGCAGTTCGGGCTCGATGCCGACGCCTGTATCCTCAACACTGAAACACGCGCTGTCACCCTGGCGTTGCAGGCGCGCGGTGACTCGCCCTCCCGTCGGGGTGAACTTGATTGCGTTCGACAAGAGATTCAGGGCGACCTGACTCATGCGTGTGGCGTCCGCGCTCACCCACAGGCCGGGTTCAAATGTGCCCTCCAGGTGCAGCCCTGAACGCCTCGCATCCTCGTGCATGGTACCCAGGAGTTGCACCAGCAGGCGGCTGAGGTCCAGGGGCTTGCGCTCGATGTTCAGCGTGCCTCGTGCTGCGCGCGCCAGATCGAGCAGGTCGTCCACCAGGCGTGCCACGTGCCGTGTGTTTCTTTCGATGATGCGCAAAGCATTTTGCACGCGATCATCTGCGGGCGCGCTGGCCTTGAGCATCTGCACCGCCATGGTTATGGGCGACAAAGGGTTGCGCAATTCGTGCGACACCACCGCCAGGAAGCGATCCTTGGCCCGGTTCGCTTCCTGGGCCTCGGCCAGGGCCGCGTGTTCGCGCGCCAGCGCTTCTTGCCGCTCGCGTTCAACGCGATGGCGCTCCGTCTGATCGAGGACGAACGCGACGACGCGCCCTCTGCTGGCATCCATGAGCGCGCCGCCCATGACGACGTGTACGCGCGTTCCGTCCTTGCGTACCCACTCGACTTCCCAGGCTTTGCCCGAGCCTTGCGCCAGCAGTCGCTGCACGGTCGTCGGCTGTTCCGCCACCTCTCCGGGTGGTGCCATCTCGGGCCAGTGGATCCGGCCTGAAATCAGATCTTTGCGATTGAAGCCGACCATGTCCAGGTACGCGTCGTTGGCGTCGAGAATGCGTCCTTCCAGGTCGGCCACCACGAAGCCGACCACGTTCGAATCCATCAGGCGGTGCAAGGCCTCGTCGCGCCGGCGCAGAACATCCTCGGAGCGCGCCTGTTGTATCTCCAGGGCCACCCGCGGCGCGAAGAACAGCAGCACCGACTCGGCAAACTCCACGTCGTCCAGGTCGCGGCGAAACAGGCCCACCAAGATGCCGATGCTCTTGCCATCGGCGTCGCGCAAGGGCACGCCCACGTAGGCGTGAATCCCCATCTCGGCCAGCAGTGTGTCCTCGGGGAACAGGCGCACCACATCCTTGCTGTGCGCGTACACCCGGTTCGCGATGACCTGGGCGCAGGGGGTTCCCGCCAGACAGTACGAGAACGGCTCGGCACGCTTGCCGTCACCGAAGACCGAGACGATTTCCATGTTGGTGCCGTCGACGCTGAGCTGGCCGACGAAGGCCACGTCGGCGCCCAGCACGGTGGCCAGACGCGCGGTCAGCGTATCGAAAAACGCTGCGCCCCGCTGACTGGCGCTCTCATCGTTCACCATGCGGATTGCCTCGAACAGGCGCTGCTGCCAGGCCTGCCATTCCAGCAGCTGATCGATGCGCGCCTGCAGATCGCCAGCGCGCTCGCCGGATTCCCGCGTCTCACGCGTCGGCCAAGCAGACCTTTGACTCGCGTTCATGGCTCCCCCCGGCGCGATCATACCGCCGAATTCATCCCTGGCGAGTCCTGTTTTGGGCCTCAGGTCGCGGTGCGACAGGCAGCGAGGCCGGTGGCTGGAGCGCAGGTGGATGTCTTGCAAGAGCCGATCTTCACAAGCGCTGCTTTTGACCCTCGGCGACCGACCGACTTCTGTGCGACAATAGACGCATGCCAGGCAGTATCGGCTTGTTCATCCGCAGCAGGGACAACGACTTTCAACGACGCTTGGAAGAAGACGCTCAGCGCGAGGCGAAGCACCAGGATTTCGAGCTTCTCGTGGAGTCGGCGCAATTTGATGCCAGCCGGCAGGTCGTGCAGATCCGCGACGCTATCAAGAACGCCTCCGCGAGCAAACTCTCCGCCCTGCTGGTCAGCGGCGTGCAGGACGAGGAGTTGCGCCCGGTTGCCCAGGAAGCCGCCGAGGCTGGCCTGGATTGGGCCATGCTCAATGAGGCAGCGTTCATCGACGACATTCGCCGCCAGTATCCCAAGCGGGCCGTTTTTGCTGTCACCTGTGATCAGGTTGAACTTGGCCACGTTCATGCGCAGCAGGTCCGCGCCCTACTCGGGGATGCGGGTCGCGTGCTGTGTGTCACCGGGTACCTTCGGAACGCATCAGCGGTGCAGCGTTTGGCCGGCTTGAAGCAAGGCCTCGATGGCAAGTTCGATCTCATCGAACTCAATGGCGACTGGACCAGCGAAGGAGCACGCATGGCTGTTGCACGCTGGGCCAGCGAAATTACCTCGAAAGAGGATCTGCCAGGCATGTTCGTGGCCCACAACGACGAAATGGCCCTGGGCGTGCGCCAGGCCGCGCGCGACCTCGATTCACAGCGCAACTTGCCCCTGGCCAGAACCCCCATCACCGGCTGCGACGGATCGCAGACCTTCGGCCAGCGTCTGGTTCGCGAACGGCGTTTACAGGCAACGGTGATCACGCCCCCCGGATCGGGCGTGGCCATTGAATGGATCGCCCGCGTGCGTGGCAAGGGCGAGATGCCCCCGGTCCGCGTGCTGCTGCCGGCAACCTCTTTCCCGGCGCTCGCGAGCCTGCGGAAGTAGTCGATGTGGGTGGCGCGGCGGGCGACTTGACGCCGCTGGCCCTTGTGCGAAGCCGATTCCGAGTTTATGAGTAGACCGCTACGCTGGGAGGAGTGGCCGAGTGGTCGAAGGCGACGGTCTTGAAAACCGTAGCGCCTCAAAAGGGCGCCAAGGGTTCGAATCCCTTCTCCTCCTCTATTGAGATGGGAACCCTGGGAAGGTTCCCAAACCCTCCCGCGATGGTCCGCGGCGAGCAAAGCTCGCCGGCTCCCCACGCGCTCATGGGAGGCCTCCAGAACCCGCGACGTGTGCGTGCGAAGCGCGCGTGGGGCAGGGGGTGGGGCCAACGCGACTTGATTACCGTATATGCTCTGCCAGCCATCGCACGCGCGCCGCGTGCGGATCGGCTGGATAGCGCGAGAGAAACAGCGCAGCCTGTCGCCCGATTTCGCCTCGGTCACGCTTGGCTGCCAAGGCTTCCAACGCGACGACGTCGGCATCCGGGGCAAGCGCGCCATCCGGGAAATCGCGATGGTAGCGCTGGATGAGACGTATGGCTTCATCGTACTCGCCGGTTGCGTTTGCGGCTCGCGCCGTGTCAATTCGCGAAACTTCCGCGGCCAGGGTCGACGTGTCCAGCACAAGCGTGTCAGCGGTTTCGTCCCCAGGATTGGCCTGTGCGGCCCCTCCAGGGCCGGGGCCCCGGCATCGTCGAGTTGCGCGGGCAGCACGCCGAGGCGGCGCAAGAGCCGCCAGATCGAGGCGTAGTGCGTCTCGAACAGCGAGAGCAGATCCATCACTTCGGCTTTGAGGGCAAGCGGACGGGCGGAGCGGGCGCGATCGGTCAAGTTGTCAACCTTGGCCGAGGTCGCGGCGAACGGCAAATCGCCGGCGAAGATAGGATCCATTCATCAGAAATGCACGCCTGCGCCCAGTAGGCCATAGGCCGCCCAGATCGAGGACCCGAAGATTCGGCTGCCGTCGGCCCGTTCTGCCGTGAGTTGACCGACGGTGAATCCACCGCCCAGCTTGGCCCCGATGTGGAAGACGGAACCGAAATTGTACTGCGCCTCGGCCCCGATATTCACCGTGCCGAAGCCGACGTCTTTCGACTGGATCTGCGTACCGTCAGCCGCTTTGGTCCGCAGATACATGATGCCGCCGCCGTACTCGCCACAGAGCAGGACCACCAGTCCTCGCGTGTCGTAGAGGGGAGACTGGCAGAGGCCGATTCCGAAGGAAAGCCGGCTCATGTCGGTCTTCGTGTCGGTCGACGCATAAGTCGCGGGGCCAAGAAAGCCGACGTGAAGTTGAACGACCGGACCCGCGATTCGTTGGGCCAGCCCGCCTCGCGATCACGAAAAATGCGACCCTGGGAACACAGCGAAAGACCCCAAGCCGGAGGCTACCGCAGGGTTAGCTGGCCTTCGCACTTGAGATCTGGCCGGATCTCAAGTAGGACCAAGCATTCACGGAGAGGTGGCCGAGAGGCCGAAGGCGGCGGTTTGCTAAACCGTTATACGGGCGAAAACCTGTATCGTGAGTTCGAATCTCACCCTCTCCGCCAAAACTCGTGACGGACAGCAGCCAGCAGACTCCGGCAGAGGACGAGACCGAGCTTTCGAGCTTGCGCAAGCGGGTGGCCGAGCTCGAGCTGGCGCTAGGCGAGCACCAGGCCCTGGAGTCGAGCTTCCGCGGTTTCATGTTGTTGCGCAGCGAGGGGGTCGTGCGCTACGACGGCGAGCCCAAGTTGCCCATCGACTGGCCGGCGCGCCGGCAGGCCGAGTTCCTGCTGGACCACGTGGTGGTGGCCGAGTGCAACCACGCCTACGCGCGCCTGTACGGCCTCGAACGCGCTGAGCAAATGGTCGGCGCATCCATGTGTGGCAACATGGCCGGCACCCGGGAAGAGAAGATCGCGCGTCTGTGCGACTTCGTTCGGGCCGGCTACCGGGTCGCGGATTTCGAGATACTCGACGTGGATCGCCGCGGCCGCAAGATGTGGACCTCGAACACCATCATCGGCGTCATCGAAAAGCGCCACCTCATCTACGCCTGGGGGCTGCAGCGGGACATCACGGCCGAGAAGGAAAAGCTTCTGACGTTGCAGCAAAGCGAGTCGGAGGTACAACGGCGCGCGGAGCAACTGGCGGGCGAGGTCGCTCTGCAAAAGCAGTTTGCCGAGAACGTCCTGCGCAGCATCGCCGACGGTGTGTTTACCATCGATGCGCGACACCGGATCACGTCGTGGAATCCTGGGGCGGAAGCCATCACCGGCCTGTCGGGGAGCGATGTCATCGGCCGGCCCTGCGGTGAGGTCTTGCACTCGGATTGGTGCGATGACCGCCCCCTGTGCGACAGCCTCGGCTGTCCCGCGGATCGCGCGTGCGCCACTCGGCGTCCCTCGCCACGGATCGAGGTCACCCCGTCCTATCGGGACGGACGCAAGGTGGTGATGTCGCTGTCGGCGGCGCCACTGCTCGACGAGCGGGGTGAACCAGCCGGCGCGGTGTGCGTGTTCCGCGACGTCAGCCGCGAGCGAGAGCTGCTGACCAGCATCCAGCGGGCCAACGAGGCCAAGAGCCTGTTTCTGGCCAACATGTCGCACGAGATCCGCACGCCCATGAACGCCATCCTGGGCTTCTCTCAGCTCTTGCTCAAAGATCGCGCGCTGGGTCCCACCCAGCGCCAGCACATGGACACCATCGTGCGCAGCGGCCAGCACCTACTGGCGGTCATCAACGACATTCTGGACATGTCCAAGATCGAGACTGGCCGTGTCGAGTTGAGCGTTGCCGCCTTCCATCTGCGCAGTCTGGTTTCGGACATGGCCGCCATCTTCCGCCTTCGAACCAACGCCAAGGGCTTGCTGTTTCGGGTCGAGATTGCCGAAAACCTGCCCTTTGTGGTGCGGGGTGATGGGGACAAGTTGCGCCAGATCTTCAGCAACCTGCTTGGCAACGCCATCAAGTTCACCGAGCGCGGCCATGTGATCTGGCGGCTGCGCGGCGAGCGCGTTTCCGACGGTGCATGGCGCTTGCTGGTGGACGTGGAGGACACGGGGTTGGGCATTCCGGCTGCTGACCTGGGACGGATTTTCGATGCCTTCTTCCAGACTGCCGCTGGCGTCCGCACCGGGGGTGGTGCCGGGCTGGGCCTTGCCATCAGTCGAGAGTTGGTGCGTCTGATGGGTGGCACAATCAGCGTCGACAGTGAGCCTGGCAAAGGCAGTTGTTTTCACGTCGCCGTCCGCCTGGAGGAGGGCGATGCCGCTCTCGCGACTGGCATCGATCCGGCGCGACGTGTGGTGGGGATCCGGCCCGGACAGGCGGCCTTTCGCGTCTTGGTCGTCGGCGAGGCCGGCGACGGCCCCGAACTTCTCGTCCCCATGCTGGACGCGGTGGGATTCGAGACGCGACAGGTTGCCGAGCAGGGCGAGGTCCTGCCGGTCTTCGAGGAATGGGCGGCTCACGCCGTGTTCGTGGACGTGACCGCGCGTGCGCCACGCGGCGGCGCAGTCGTCGAGCGGGTCAAAGCTTCGACCAGAGGCAAGCGCACACCGGTGGTGGCGCTGGTCGGCCGCGACAACCAGGCCGAGCGCCAACGGGCCGTGGCGGCCGGTGCGGACGATGTGGTCGGGGTACCCCTGCGTCAGCCCGAGGTGTTCGAGAAACTGTGGGCCTGCCTGGGCGTGGAATACGTGTACCTTCGGTCGGACGCCACCGGCCGATCCGGGGCGGGCGGTCCGTTGACTCTGCTGTCGCTGCGGGACATCCTTGCTGCCGCGCCCGCGGTCTTGACCGACGGACTGCGCGATGCCACCACAGCGGGCGACTTCGATAGGATGCTTCTGCTCATCGATCGGATCACGGTGTACGAACCCAGGGCAGGCGTTGCCCTGCGGGCACTGGCCGATGGGTTCGAATACCAGCAACTCCTCGACACGCTGCCGCCGCGCGGGGAAACATGAACGGCAACGACATCACGCCGGGTGCTGGGACTCCCAAGACCATCCTCATCGTTGACGACACGCCAGAGAATCTGCGCGTGCTGTTCGAACTGCTCAAGCAACAGGGCTACAAGGTGCGCGCTGCTCCCAACGGCAAGCTGGCGCTGCAGGCCGCGGCCAGCGAGGCGCCCGATCTCATCCTGCTCGACATCATGATGCCGGAGATGGATGGCTACGAGGTCTGTCGGCGGCTGAAGCAGGACGACAAGCTGCGCGAGATCCCGGTGGTGTTCCTGTCGGCTCTGGGCGAAACCATGGACAAGGTGCGGGCCTTCGACGCGGGCGGGGTAGACTACGTGACCAAGCCCTTCGAGTTCGCGGAAGTGCGCGCGCGGGTGGAGATTCACCTGCGCCTGCGCCGGCTGCAGATCGAGCTCGAGGCGCACAATCGGCAGTTGCAGGACCGGGTCGAGGAGCAGGTGCGCGAGATCTCCGATTCGCAGATGGCCACCATCGTGGCGCTGGCCCGCCTGGCCGAGTCGCGCGACAAGGGAACCGGCAAGCACATCGAACGCGTCCAAATCTACTGCCGGCTTCTGGCCAGCCAGCTTCGCGAGCATCCAAGCGGGCCGGATCGGGTCAGCGAGGAGTTCATCGAGAACATCTTTCGCGCCAGTCCGCTGCACGACATCGGCAAGGTTGCTATCCGGGACAGCATCCTGCTCAAGCCCGGTCCGCTTACGCCCGACGAGTTCGACGAGATGAAGGCGCACACCACCCTGGGCGCGCAGACTTTAGAGGAAGTGCAGAAGGCCTATCCCAAGAACGGATTCGTGCGCATAGGCATCGAGATCGCGCGCTCGCACCATGAGCGCTGGGACGGCACCGGGTATCCCCTCGGGCTGGCCGGCACGGCCATTCCTCTTTCCGCGCGCATCATGGCGGTGGCGGATTCGTACGACGCCGCGCGATCGAGACGTTTCTACAAACCCGCCCTGCCGCACGCGGAATGCTGTGCCGCCATCTATCGTCGCAGCGGCAGCTATCTCGACCCGGTGGTGGTCGAGGCCTTCCGTGCGGTGGAGGATCGTTTCTGCAGCGTCGCCGAATCGATGGATGAGTAGCCCCCAATTTGCGATACACTGCGACCCGATGCTCGAGAAGTGGTCGCTCGTTGTCGCGGGTGCGGCCGTGCTCGCATCGGCCGCAGCACTCGCCATGCCCGTGGTGGTGCGCGTTCCCATCGTGAAGCCGCACGGCGCAGCCGATCCCGCCGACGCCGGGCTGTTCTCCCACTGGCTACACGACCAATATCCGTGTTTCGCCTGCCATCCGGCGATCTTTCCCAGGGCGCCCAAGGGCTTCACCCATGACGAGATGGATGAGGGCAAGTTCTGCGGCGCCTGCCACAACGGCCAGAGCGCCCCGCCGGCCAGCGGGGCGCGCGCGACCTGCCGCAAGTCGTGTCACGCCAAATGACGAGTTGCCTGCACATCACACTTGCTCTGATCGCCATGGGTGGCCCCGTGGCCACGGCTCAGGCTGCGGATTCGTCGGCGCAGCCACCGGCCGCTGAGAATACGGAGGTGAGAGGAGAGGGCACGGAGAAGGCCGCGCAGGAATCTCCACCGCCTAAGGCAGAGACTGAACCGGATCACGCGCACGAATCGCCTTTGCTGTTTCCCGGCGGTATCCGCATCGGCGGTCTCTTCGATGCGAGCTACGAGCGCGTGGATATGAATGGCAGCCTGAGCAGCGGCCAGAACGCCTTTCGCAACTATCACCACTTCGTGTTCATCTCGCGCCAAGGGGACGACATCCCCATCGGGTTCAACGCCGAGGTCATCAACCAGTACTTCTACGAGCTGACCGCGCGTTTGTGGCGAAAGGGCTCCTTTCGCGTGTCCGCGCGCGCGGGCAAGATCATGGTGCCGTTCGGGCCTGATCCACTGTTTCACAAGAACTACGGCGGGTTGAGCGCGATAGACCAGAAGCTCCTGCCCGTGGTGTGGTCGTCCTTCGGCGCCAGTGTGCGCGCCGATGCGTTGGTGAAAGGGTTTTCTCTGGCTGACGATCTCTACGTCGTGCAGGGCTTCGATCTGTCCGCCCGTGACAGCACCCTCGACATGCAGAGCGACCTGCAAGCGTACGACGGTGCGCGCGTGGCGGTGGGCGACCGCGTGTCCCTCTCGCGTGGGCCAGTGACGGCGTGGTATTCCCTGTACTGGAATCCCATGCGTTTTGGCCGCAGCCTGCTCATGCAGGCAATTGACCTGGCGATCTGGCGTCCGGCATGGCCGGTGGTTAACCGACTGGCCTTGGGGGTGGGCCTGCTGCGGGCGCATGTGTCGACCGACAGCAGCTATGGCACGCCCAATGCTGTTCCCGACGCCGGCGCTTACTACGATTTCGCCGACTACGTGTGGTTGCGCGTCTACGCGAGCAACTGGCTGTACCTGCAGGCGCGCAGCGGGCTCATGACGTTCAACAACCACACGGGATTCTCCTACGATGCGGCGCGCGCCACCTCGGCCGACGGTTCACATCACAACCTGATGTTGGTCGCAGAGTGCGCCGGCGCCCAGTTCAGTCTGGGCTACTACTGGAACTTCGAGAAGGTGGACGAGTACGCCAACGACTTCCTGCGCTTCATGGTGATGTATGCCTTTTGAGATGGGAACCCTGGGAGGGTTCGCTTCGCCCTTCGGCCCCCCACCCGCCCCCCCGCCGCGCTCGCTCCGCTCGGCCTCGCCAAACCCTCCCGCGATGGTACGCCGCCGGCAAAGCCGGCGGGCTCCCCACGCAATTCGAAGCGCATTCTTCTGCTTGCTGTCGGTGATCCTGCTCGCCGGGGCTTGCGCAGATTTTCGGCGTGGTCCGCCGCCTGATGGATCCCCTGACGGACCAGCACTTGTCGATGATCCCGTGTTCGACAACAGCGTCTACCCCATCCTGCTGTCCGACTGTCAATCCTGCCATTCGCAGGGGGGCGAGGCTGGGTTCAGCCGGTTCGTGCTGACCGGGAATGCGCAGGCAGATCGGGCCATGGTTGTGGCGCTGGTCTACCCCGATTATCCGGATGGCAGTCTGCTCTTGCAGCGCGCGACTGGAAACGACCACCCCGGCGGCCAGGTCATAGCCGTAGACAGTCCAGAATATGCGACGATCCGCGACTGGATAGCGAGTCTGCCTACCGCACCGTGATTGGGCAGCAACCCGCTGGTGGGAAGATCAATCGCCGCGCAGGCGTTCGATTAGCCTTTCCTGCTCATCGCGCGACAAGGCCCAGTCGCTGATGGGGTAGACCAGATGTTCCTCGTCTTCGTGGTGGCGGGTCAGGCTGCGCCGCACTTGCGGCAAGAGGGCTTCGCTGGCCAGGACATCCTGCCTGGCAAAAGCCGCTGCCAGCTCGGGGAGAAGGGCGCGCAACTCTGCATGCTCGGCGACCATGCCAGGCACGGCGCGTGCCACGGCCTCGGACATCCGTTGCATGGCGGGGAAGAGCAACTCCTCCTCGGCG
>Ga0187862_10006484_pt1 | contig 10623 bp, 10 predicted proteins | sample June2016WEW_10_1_FD_133003 | JGI IMG/M metagenome (GOLD analysis project Ga0187862, IMG submission 133003) | Peatland microbial communities from SPRUCE experiment site at the Marcell Experimental Forest, Minnesota, USA - June2016WEW_10_150 | ecosystem: Environmental > Terrestrial > Soil >...
GGAACGGTCGGGACCGGTCCCGTTACGAAAACGATCCAGACCGACAATGGCACCAGCCTGGTGCAAATCGGCAACGACTACGCTCTGCGCAACAGCAGCGGGATTGGCCCCGCACTGCAATACCAGGGCAGCGCGGTGACCGTTGGCGGGCTTGGCACCTGGGCCCCGATCGGCGCGGTGCAAGACGCGAGCGGCTATCTGGTCGCCTGGCAGTCCGGGACCGGGGCCGCAGCCCAGTACGTGGTCTGGCAAACCGATAGCAACGGCAATTACCTGAGTCAGGCCACGGGAGTTGTGTCTGACACGAACTTCGCACTGGAAGAAATCGAACCAACGTTTGGTCAGGATCTTAACGGCGATGGGACAACCGGGACCAGCCCCGTTACGAAAACGATCCAGACCGACAAAGGCACCAGCCTGGTGCAAATCGGTAACGACTACGCTCTGCGCAACAGCAGCGGGATTGGACCCGCACTGCAATACCAGGACAGCGCGGTGACTGCTGGCGAACTCGGCGCCTGGAACCCGATCGGCGCAGTGCAAAATGCGAGCGGCTATCTGGTCGCCTGGCAATCCGGGACCGGGGCCGCAGCCCAGTACGTGATCTGGCAAACCGATAGCAACGGCAATTACCTGAGCGAGGCCACCGGAGTCGTATTGGGCACCGACTACACTCTGGAAGCCTACGAGCCCACGTTCGGTCAGGACCTGAACGGCGACGGCACGACGGGGCCGACCGCAACCCCAATCGCGACCGACAATGGAACGAGTTTGTTCGCCGCTGACAACCAGTTCTTCCTGGGCAACAGCAGTGGGCCTGGACCCGTACTAAAATACCAGGGCACCGCGGTGACCGTTGGCGGGTTAGGCGGATGGACCCCGCTTGGCGCGGTCGGACAATCCGGGGGCGGCTTTTTGGTCGCCTGGAAGATGGCCGGCCAGGATCAATACGTGGTCTGGAGCACCGACAGCAACGGCAATTACATGAGCGAAGCCACGGCAGTTGTGTCGGGCGAGGACTTCTCGCTGGAAGACCTGGAGCCGGTGTTCGGACAACGCCTGAACGGTGAAGGCACGGGGTCAACCGTGCTCGACACTACCACAGGTGCGGGCGGGGTGCTGAACCTGACCGGTCAGACGCAGGCCACGACAATCAATCTTGGCGAAAATACTGCCAGCGCGAGCTCCGGTCTGAACGCCCCCAGCCTGAGCTTCATCGGCACGCCCGATGCCATCACCTTGGGGTCGGGTGCTGCCAAGATCGAATATACGCTGGCGCAGAGCAGCGGGATCGAGACGATCGCCAACTTCGTCTACGGCCAGGACGAACTGAATATCGACCTACAGGGCGTCTCGCCCGCCTTTCTGCAGGCGTACGACACGACCGTGGGCGGCGTGCATGCCATCACCATTGCCAACAGCACGGATCTCACGCAGGGAGTGGTGCTGCTGAACATGACCGGCGGCCAGACGGCGGCTAATTTGCTGGCCAGTCACACCACGTTTGTCGGAGGTCACGCGCTCATAAGTTAGTGTCCGTTTACGGTTGGCGAGTGACTGGCTCTCGCCGCGAACGGGCGTGATCTGGTTGCCGGTGGCGCATCCGGGGCTTTTCGGACGATCGAACGCATGGGCAGTGGCTGACATTTGGCTGATGCGCGGATCGAGCCGGCCCATAGCGTGGCAGTGGCTCGTTTGGATGCGGGCGAACCGGCCTCAGCGTAGCGTTGGAGCGGCTTTGGCATTACGTCACGGTCGTACCGCCTGGACTTCTGGCAGAAAAGTGACGCATTTCGAACGCATCGAACCGCTGTCACAACGCCGCAATCTGACGCAGTCATCCAAGCAATTTCGCCACAGCCTCCGCCACCGCGCGAGCCGCCTCAGCCGAACCTTTCCGCATTACGTAGTCCGCGGGTGATCCTGGCATACCGCCCCAGGAATTATTCCAGTTGATTTCACCGATTTGGCTTGCCGTATGAGTGCTGGTCAACTTTGCCTTCACGTGCCGCATATCGGGGCCGCCAATACCACCGGCCTCGCTGGTACTCACCGACAAAATAGCGTCGATCCCTTGGTTTGCCAAAACCGTCAACGCTTGTGGGGAAAGCACATCAACCGACGCTATTCGATTGTTCGCCAGGATCCGCATCGTCGCGGTTGAGTCGACAATGGAATAACCGCGCCTGGCCAACTCTTCACCAATGGTATTGGCCAATTGAATATTGCCCTTGGCGAACAAATCGTCGGCGGGAGCGATCGCCAGAGTCCGAGCGGTGTGATCGACATAGTCTGGAGCCCTGGTCTGGACGACGCTCGAGCCGCCGCACCCCGTGATAGCCAGGAGTGTCGTTATGATCGCCAGATTCCGCCATGCCGCGGCATTGATCTGAGCCTTCCACAAACCTGACAGCATTGTTTTTCGCCCCCTCGGATTATTGTTTCGCCGCCGCCAGTCAGTTCGGAAAGAGTCGATCCGTCAGTTCCTGTATTTTCGCGTCGGCCTTGATGAACTTGCCTGTGTCCAATGCAGCCTTCATGCCATCATACAGTGCTTCGCCATCAAGATTTCCATTCCGGTAGACTTTCAGGTTGGCGTAAGCAAGATACAACGCCAGATCCCACCGCCAGTTCGCCGTGTACGTGAGAGTCAACGGACAGGCAGTGAGCGCCGAGCCCTGAGGAAGCATTCGGATTGTCAGATTCCTTTTCGAAAGAGCACTCTTGTATGCATCCAGAAAACCCTCGCTGACCGCCGGGTTCTCAATCAGGCAAACCTCTCGCGATTCGCCGGCGGCAAATGTGACGGGTTTTACGTTTTGCTCAATGATTCCGCCGCATCCCGCCAGTGACAACAGTATCGCAACAACGGCGGATCCTGCTTTCACGACCATTTTCCCCCTGATTTTTTCCGCGGCGTTCAGTTGTCGAGCCTTGGATTTATTTGCCCTGACGGGCGGCCGGCCCGTCCGTTTCGAGGGCAGCCTATTGCCATTCCAGACATTCCGCAATCTGAAAGGAGCGCCAGGTCGTCACGCTACCTCATCGACGGTTGCCCAACGCACTCGCCCCCGGCCCTACATTGTCACCGCAATCCGAAATCCGATCTTCACATTCCGTACTCGTGGCGAATCGCCATTGCGAAATGCGGAGTGCTGCGCTGCCGGACCGTTGTACCACGACCCGCTGCGCATCACTCGGCGCAGCGGGTCGCCCGCCTCCCACGCGCTGCCATCCTGCGGTGCCCCGTTATAGTTTGCGTTCCAACGATCTTCGACCCACTGCGTTACGTTACCGGCGGTGTCATAGACGCCGAAGGCGTTTGGCCGGAAACTGGCGACCGGCGAGGTCTGTTTGTCGTCCCACGCGCTGCCGCAATGATCGCAATTGGCGTTGCCGTTGCCAACATCGTTTCCCCACCAAAACGCCGTCGTCGTTCCGGCGCGGGCCACGTATTCCCACTCGGCCTCACTGGGCAGGCGGTATCGTTTGCTGGTCTTTTTGCTGATCCATGCGAGATAGCTTTGTATATCATCCCAGGAGACATTCACGACCGGCCGCCGTCCCCGGCCCCAGCCGGCGTCGGCTGGACGATACATGCCACAGCCTCCATCGGCGACACAGGCGTCCCATTCGTCGAAGGTTACATCGAACTGGCTTACCGCGAACGAATATCCGACCGTCACCGTGTGCCGCGGCATTTCTCGCGTGCGCCCATCTTCGCCCATGATGAAGCTACCGGGAGAGATGACCACCATGTCGGGACATTGCGAGCAATCCTTGAACAGCGAGCCCGCCGCCTTTTGCGTCTGGGCGTCGGCCTGACTGAAACCGAGGCCGCCCAGTACGACAGCCGCGAGCACCAGAGCAAATCGCATATTGTTCTCCCCCCTTGTATTTGACCGTACCTCGATACGCCCATGTCGCGACCCATTTTTGGACACCAGGTCGCATTGCAACCGAAACTATAGCGCCGGGGTTCCATCCGCAAGTGGTTGCGCCCCAGTTAGTTGCACCCCGATAACGTCTGGCCAGTGCGCTTCCCCCTTCATCGCCACCACATTGAGCAACGTCTCCTCGCGCTGCCCAGGGCGCCGCGGCGGGATGCGCAGCAGCCGTTCGGCGACACCAAGATCGGCCCGGCTCCACCAAAGATACGGACATGAAATCGCGTTCGGTGCAATCACGAAACCATGCCCCCGCAACATTGCGAGATACGTCTCGGCGCTGCGCTGGACCTGCATCGGATGGCGGAACAGCAAGCGGATGGTCCACGATTCAATGTAAGCGCGTGTCGATTCCGCGAACAGCAGCAGCCCGGACGGACGCAGCACGCGCCAGAATTCCCGCAGGCTCTGTTCCTGGTCGACCAGATGGTGAAACGTCTGATGGCAAAAGATGAGATCCACACTGCCATCCCGCAACGGCAGCCGGGAGCAGTTGCCGAGCATCGGCGTCACCGTACGGCCGATCTTCGCCGCCCTCGACCGGGCATTGGCGAGAACGTTTCGCTCGCAATCGAGTCCGATCAGCCGCTCGGGCCGGAAGGCATCCATCAGCAGCGGAAGCGACCTTCCGTGACCGCACCCAACATCCAACACCACCGGATAATGCGCCTCCGGGTGCTCCATCATGCGCCGCAGGTCATCGAGAGCAACCTTCAGCACGCGATCGGACCAGGTCTGCGTGTTCAGGAACCACAGACCGAAGCGCGTTTCCGGTACAAATTCGCGGATCGGCGGCGGTGGCGTCGGATGCTGCCGGCCGGGCCCGGTTTCCCTGTCTCCGACCAGGAACGGTGGGACCGCCTCAGCGCGCATCACATCCTCCGGAACACCAGCGAAGTGTTGATCCCGCCGAACGCGAAATTGTTACTCATGAAATGCTCGAATTCCAGCCGGCGCGGTCGGCCCATCACATAATCCAGTTCCGCGCATCGCGTATCGACGGTCTCAAGGTTTGCCGTGGGCGCGACCCAGCCTTCGCGCATCATTTCGATTCCCAACCACGCCTCGAGGGCTCCGCAGGCACCGAGCGTATGGCCGAAATAACTCTTGAGCGAATGGATCGGGACACCGGGCCCGAGCACCGATGCGGTCGCGATCGTTTCGGCGATGTCGCCCCACTCCGTGGCGGTGCCGTGGCCGTTGACGTAGCCGATCGCCTCTGGCGGCAATCCGGCGTCGTGCAACGCGAGGCGCAAAGCGGTCGCCATGGTTTCAGCCTGGGGCTGCGTCGCATGGTTACCGTCCGTATTCGTGCCAAAACCGACGATCTCTGCATGAATGGTCGCGCCGCGGGTTATCGCATGCTCGAACTCCTCCAGGATCAGAGTGGTGGCGCCCTCGCCGATGACCAGGCCGTCCCGATCCTTGTCATACGGGCGCGGGGTCAAATGCGGCGCATCGTTGCGCACCGAGGTCGCGTAAAGCGTGTCGAACACCGCGGTCTGGGTGATATCGAGTTCGTCCGCTCCGCCGGCGAGCATGATGTCGGCGCGACCCCACCGGATGGTTTCGAAAGCGTAGCCGATCGCCTGGCTGCCCGACGTGCAGGCGCTGGATGTCGGGACCGTCCTGCCGGTCACGCCGAAGAACAGCCCGATATTTACCGCCGCGGTATGGCTCATCATCTGGATGTAGCTGGTGGCGTTCAACTTGCGCGACGCGCCCTCGGTCATCAGTTCAGCAAACGCGACGTAAGGTTGCGGACTGCCGAACGAAGAGCCGTACGCGATGCCGGTGCGGCCGGAACGCAGTATCGGGTCATCGATCAGGCCGGCGGCGATCAGCGCACGCTCGGTCGCACAGGTCGCCATACGCGCCACGGCACCCATGGTGCGGACCTTTTTGCGAGGATAGTTATCAGCCCCGGTGAAATTCGGAACCGGACAGGCGAGCCGGGTGTTGATTCCGGTATAGCGCGACCACGATTCCATGAATCGCACTGCGGTCTGCCCCTCCCGCAATGCGGCACGGATCGTCGGCCAGTCGTCGCCAAGGGCTGTGACCCCTCCGATTCCCGTTACCACCACGCGGCGCATCAGGCGAGGCCTCCGTTCACAGCGATAACCTGGCGGGTAATGTAACCAGCCTCGTCCGATAGCAGAAATGCGACGACGCCGGCGACCTCGGCGGGACGGCCGATGCGTTGCATAGGGACCAAATTTCGCACCATGTCGACCGGCACCTGCTCGGTCATCCGCGTCTCGATGAGGCCCGGTGCGACGCAGTTCACGGTGATCTGCCGCTTCGCCAGCTCGACCGCCAACGCCTTGGTGGCGCCAATGATCCCGGCCTTGGACGCGCTGTAGTTCACCTGGCCACGGTTGCCAATCATGCCGGACACCGAAGACAGCGTAACGATGCGGCCACCTTTGCGGGCCGACACCATCGGCATCACCGTCGGCCTCAGCACATTGTAGAAGCCGCCAAGGTTGGTATTCACGACGAGGTCCCAATCGGCGTCTTCCATGGCCGGAAACGCGTTGTCGCGCGCGATGCCGGCGTTCAGCACGATGCCCCAATAGGGTCCATGCGCGGCCATGTCCGCTTCAAGCACGTCACGGCATTGTGCACGGCAAGCGATGTCGAAACGCAGCAGCCTGCCGTCACTCCCCGCCTCCCGCACCGCTTGCAGGGTCGCCTCGGCCCCCATTTGATCAGCGAGGTATTGCACGACGATAGAATAGCCGTCGCGGGCCAGCCGCTGGGCGGTCGCCTGCCCGATGCCCTTGCTGGCGCCGGTGACCAATACTGTCCTAGCCATCGCCCGTCCCACCCTGCCGACTGAGCAGTTCAACCGCATGCTTCGCATCGGATACGATCAGCTGAGCTTTGGCAACGACCTCGCCGCCACTGCGGATGCTACAGTCGAATACCCCAACCTCCTCGTCGCGATAGACCAGATCGCTGGTCACCACCAACCGCTCCCCATTAGCGAACCAGGCGCGCGTCGCCTGGTAGCGCCGCGTGCCGAGGATGAAGCCAACGCGTGGCGGCTCTCCGGCACGCCGGGCCCTGACGCCGCTGAAGGCGCCGCATGCCTGCGCCATATATTCGATGCCAACATGGGCGGGAACGCCGTCATCCTGGTAGAATGCGGAGGCCGGGCCGATCGTGACACCGGCCGAAAGACTGGTATCGGTGCAGGCGATCACTTCATCAAGCAGAACCGCGGTGCCGGTATGCGGCAGCAGGTCGGCCACAGGCCATTGCCGGTCCGTCACGTGGCCCAACCGCGGCCAAGCACCAGCGTCGCGTTACTGCCGGCGAAAGCGAAGGAGTTGCTGGCCATGGCCGCTCGTTCGCCTGGAGCCATCCGGTTCCCGATGGCGACAAGATTGAGCGAGGGCAGATCCGGCATCGCCACGCCATCCCACAGATGCGGCGGCAGCAGTCCCTCGGGGTTATGCGCGGGCGACAGCGTCAGCCACAGGAATGCGGCCTCGCAGGCCCCGGCCGCACCCAGCATGTGGCCCGTCATCGGCTTGGTCGAACTGGCGGCAACGGTCCCGCCAAAGACCGCAGCCACAGCCTGGCTCTCCATCGCATCGTTCAGCGCCGTCCCGGTGCCATGCAAATTGATGTAGCAGATTTGCTCCGGCGACAGGCCGGCATCCGCCAGGGCCTGGCGCATCGAAGCGGCGGCTCCCGCCCCATCCGGCGAGGGCGCGCTGGCGTGATAGGCGTCCGAAGTCTCGCCGATGCCCAGCAATTGTACTGGGCCGTCGCCCGGCTCGAGCAGAAATGCCGCGGCGCCTTCGCCAATGGTGATGCCGTCGCGGTTGCGGCTGAATGGGTTGCAAGTAGTCGGCGACAGCGCCTCGATCGCGTTGAAGCCGTTCAGTGTCAGCCGGCAAAGCGTATCCGCCCCGCCGACAATTGCGGCATCGGCCAGCCCGCCCCGGATCAAGCGCCGTGCGGAGGCGAAGGCTTTCGCACTGGAGGAGCACGCCGTGGCCACCGTGTAGGCCGGCCCGGTCAGCCCGAGATGGTAGGCCGTGTGGCGGGCCAGGCTCCCGAGCTCCTGCTGGCGATAGGTAAAGCCGTCGGGCCAGACCCCGGTACGGCGATGCAGTTCGACTGCGGCGCCACCCTCGGCGATACCCGAGGTGCTGGTTCCGAGTACCACCGCTATGCGGTCCGGCCCGAACCTTCGCACCGCGTCGGCCACCGGTCCGGCGATCTCGTCCAGGACCAGTTGCATCAGCCGATTGTTGCGACAGTCGCTGTCGGCGGGCCGTGCGGGCGGCAGCTCGGTATCGACCGCACCGACGGTCACGACGCGACCGGAAATCAGATCGTTGCGTTCGACCAACCCCGCTCGCGAGCCGGCGAACAGATTGGCGGCCGTCGCCGCCTTGCCGCATCCGAGCGGCGTGGCGAGACCAAGTGCGGTCAGTGCGAGGCGGTGCTGCATGGGCCGCATATCAGGGTCCGCCTATCAGGGCCCGCGCCTTCTCGATCAATACCGGAGGACTTTCGAGGCAAAGTTCACCGGTGTCGATCCGCACGGCGACCTGGGTGGTCCGGGCTCGCGTCAGGACGGTGCCTGACGCGAGGTCGCGAATGACATAATCCAACCGCAGCCGGTTCTCGTATTCGATCAGGGTCGTGGTAACCACGAAGTCCTGGCGGAACCGGATCGGAGCGACATACTTCAGCCGCATCTCGACGATCGGGAAAGCAAATCCCGAAGCCTCCATTTGCGAATAATTGTAATCCATGCGGTCCAGCAGGTCGGACCGGGCGATCTCCAGGAAGCGCGCGTAATTGCCGTGCCAGACCACATTCATCGGGTCGAGGTCGAAGAACTGGGCTTTGATTACGGTTTCGACGGACAACATGAGGATTCCAGTCAGGCCCAGAAATCGTAGAAGTTGTACCACTGGAACGGATCGGCGATCGCGTGCGCCTGTAACCTTGTCGCGTAGTGCGCGGCATGGTCCGCCAGGGCCGCGTCGCGTGCCTGACGCGGCAGCACGATCCGTTCGGCGAAGCGCTCGACGAATAACCGGTGGCGGCCGTCGACCTTGCGGCAAAACAGCAACCAGACCGGGCATTCCATCAACGCGGCAAGCACATACGGCCCTTGCGAAAATGGCGCCAATGCGCCCAGGAAGGGGACCCGGGTGACCCTGGCCTGACCGCGCACCGGGGTACGGTCGCCGGCGATTACGATCCAACAACCTTGTTCGATGCGATCGCGCAGATTGATGGCCGTGTCAGGGCCGATATCGGTCACCCGTAGGACATTCACGGCGGAGTCAGGCGAGAGCTCGCGCAGTATGCGGTTGTAGTTTGCGGCATGATCCGTATGCATCAATACCAACAGCCGGGCGCGGGTCGCCGGATCGAGCAGAGCCCGTGAGATGTCGGTATTGCCGAGATGGCCGACAATCAGCACGCCGCCTCGCGGATCGCCGACCAATGCGGCCAATGACGCCGGGTCAGCAGGCTCGATCGCATCAGGTTTCATGCCTCCGGTCCAGGCGATGAAGGTGTCGAGGATACGTTCTGCGAACTGCATGAAGTGGCGCAATCCGTCCAGCGTGTTGGGTTGCCGGCTTACGCCCGCGGCGGCAAACGCTCGTTCCAGAAAGCGCCGCGAAGCACGCCGCCGGTCACCCGCCGCGAGATAGAAATAAGTCACGATTGGAGCCATGATCACGAGGCATCCGCGTCGTCCGATCAGCCGATATACGATAACACAGAAACGTATGCCGAAGGCGATGCCGAGTTCGCCCAACGATCCCCAGTGCGTGACCGCATCGAGGCGGCGTGGCCGTTTGATGCGGCCGCGTACCAATCGCCCCAGCATCCCGAACACCAGCCCGGTGTGCATCTTGGTGATGCGCAGGTTGTCCTGCCACAGGCGGAAGTTGGACACGTTGCCAGGCGGGTAGGTCACGCGGACCGGGACCATCGCCACCGGTACACCGCGCCACCACAGGCGAACGATGAGCCCGGTATCGAAATCCATGCGATCGCCGATCGGTTCGCTGCCGATGACCGCGATGAGCGGCTCCAGCGGATAGACCCGGAGGCCGCACATGCTGTCGGCGATCTGGAACGACAAAGTCTCCACGAAGACCCAAAGATGGGTGATCCAGCGGCCAATCCGACGGCTGAGCGGCACCGATCGGTCGAATACCGCATGCCCGGTGACCAGTGCATCGGGGTGGCGCTCGGCGATCTCCAGCATCCGCGGCAACGCGGCGAGATCGTGCTGGCCGTCCGCGTCGACCTGCAAGGCATGTGTGAATCCGGCTTCGTGCGCCAGACGGAAGCCTTCGCGGACGGCTTGTCCCTTGCCGCGGTTGACCGGAAATCGGGTGACCCGGACATCGAGCGCATGATTGTCCAAAGCAGCGAGCGCTTCGGCGGCAGTTGCGTCGCTGCCATCATCGATCACGAAGACCGGCAGCCCGAGGTGGCGGAGGTTGGCGATAACGTCGCCGATGACGCTGGTGTGGTTATAGCTCGGGACGATCGCACAGATGCGCAGGCTCATGGCGCAGCCAGCGTAACCCGGCCACGCGATGCGACGCGGTCGCCAGTGCTGTAGACAAAATCCAGCCGGTGCCGAGCCGCGTCGTGATCTAACGTCAGGCGCAACGGA
>Ga0187862_10006491_pt1 | contig 10617 bp, 7 predicted proteins | sample June2016WEW_10_1_FD_133003 | JGI IMG/M metagenome (GOLD analysis project Ga0187862, IMG submission 133003) | Peatland microbial communities from SPRUCE experiment site at the Marcell Experimental Forest, Minnesota, USA - June2016WEW_10_150 | ecosystem: Environmental > Terrestrial > Soil >...
CTCTTTGCCCGAAGTCAAAGCCCTCCTCGCCCAATCCTTCGACGCCCGCCCCATCAACGAGCAAAACCTCTCCGACTGGCGTCAGCGCGGCTACGAGGAATGGCTCGCCCGGCAGGACCTCTTCGCCCAGGCCCGGCAACTGGCCGCCGACCGGCAGGAACTCCAATCCGTCGCCCCCGGCTGCTCCTTCACCGATCACCTGGCCGACGCCCTGGCCTTCCGTTTCGGCGCCCTCCTCGGCCGCCCAGGGCTTGGAACTGGACCCACCCTCCCTCCGCCAACTCCGCGCCCTGGGGCGCGTCTCCCAGACCGTCGTCAAACTGCGCCACAGCGATCAAAATGCCGCCCGCCTCAAAATCCAGACCGAGCGCTGGGAACTGGCCCGCCAAAAAATCCTCACCGACAACGCCGAAGACCTCAAGCGCCGCCAGAGAGACGCCCTGGCCGCTCCGATCTGGGCCGCCTTGAAAATGGGCGAACGGTTGGAACAATTCGGCGACGGGCCGCCCATCCAGTTTGCCGTGGATTACCTCCGCGAAATCGAATCCTGCAAGGCCCCGGCCCATTTCGAGAGCAAAGTCATGATCCCTGAAAGGGTGGCCAAGCTGCAACGCGATGTCAAACAATCGAAGAAAAACCGGCCGCCCAAGCGCACCGAAGTCCAGGCCGCGGCGGAAATGCTCCGAGATATTGACATCGCCGTGGGCGACCTATCCAAAATCAAAATTCCCCCCGCTCGCCGCGCTCGCCGCGCCGACTTGTCCGCCAAAGTCCCGCAACAGGCGGAACGACGGCGGAAGCCCCTGCGAAGGCGGGTCCACAAAGTCCACCAAAAGGATGAAGTCCACCCCGCTGTGCCGCCCCAATCCCCCTCAAATCCCGCCCCACTTGCCGCGCCGAATGGTAGGGACGCCTCGCCGAGGCGTCCGCCTTGCGAAAGCGGGTCAGCCCCGCCGGCCGAAGCCGCCCTGCCGCCAACCCAGGCACCCTCTTCCCCATCCGAATCCCCCGATCCAATCAATCCCAATCAAGCCTAATCAAGGCAAATCAAGGTATTTTTCAACGCATGCCAACCCAATAAACTCTGCCTGACCAATTAAACGCAGCAGTCCGACATTCAGCCAGCCGTATCTCGAAAGGAGTTGACACACGGGCCGGAAGACCTCATTTTCTGTCGTCCGCCTGACAGCGCGGCCAGAACGATCCGAGCCATGAACAGAGCACATAATCTTTTTGACACTCTTCAACAATTCGACACCGGCAATGGCCAGCAGGCCTCGTTTTATTCCCTGCCCGCCCTCGAGAAGGCGGGCGTCGGCCCGATTTCCAACCTCCCGGTCTCCATTCGCCTCGTCCTGGAATCCATCCTCCGAAATTGCGACGGCAAAAAGGTCACCGAAGCCAGCGTCCGCCAACTGGCCCAATGGCAGCCCAATGCCCCGCGCACTCAGGAAATCCCCTTCATTGTTGCCCGCATTGTCCTCCAGGATTTTACCGGCGTGCCCCTCCTGGTGGACTTGGCCGCCATGCGCTCCGCGATGGTCCGCTTGGGCAAGAATCCCAAACTCATCGAGCCGCTCGTGCCGGTGGACTTGGTGGTGGACCACTCCGTTCAGGTGGATTTTTCCGGCGCCGCCGACTCCATGGCCCGCAACCTGGACATGGAATTCCACCGCAACCGCGAACGCTACCAATTCCTCAAGTGGGGCATGCAGGCCTTCGACACCTTCAAGGTCGTCCCGCCCGGCATCGGCATCGTTCACCAGGTCAACTTGGAGTACCTCGCCAAAGGCGTCCTCGCCAGCTCCGCCTCCCCGCCGGTTTATTATCCTGACACTCTGGTGGGCACCGATTCCCACACCACCATGATCAACGGCTTGGGCATCGTCGGCTGGGGCGTCGGCGGCATCGAGGCCGAAGCCGGCATGTTGGGACAGCCGGTTTATTTTCTCACCCCCGACGTCGTGGGAGTCCACATGACCGGCGCGCTCTGCGAAGGCGTCACCGCGACCGACCTTGCCCTCACGGTCACCGAGATGCTGCGCCAGGCCAGGGTCGTGGGCAAGTTCGTCGAGTTTTACGGTCCCGGCGCCACGGCGCTCCCGGTGGTGGACCGCGCTACCATCGCCAATATGGCCCCCGAATACGGCGCAACCATGGGGTTTTTCCCAATGGACTCCGAGTGCGTCCATTACCTCCGCCAAACCGGCCGCACCGAGGAACATTGCCGCCTTTACGAAAATTATTTCCGCGCTCAGGGCCTTTTTGGAATCCCCCAAAAGGGCCAGATCGCCTACTCAACCCACCTGGATCTGGACCTGGCCGCCGTGCGCCCCAGCGTCGCCGGGCCGAAGCGCCCGCAGGACAGAATTGAATTGGGCAAGCTCAAAAAGGAGTTCATCAAATCCTTTTCCAAGCCCGTCGCCGAAAATGGATTCGGCAAAGCCCCGGAGGATTTGCTCCGGGCTTTCCCGGTCGCCCGCGACGGCGTCGCGGTGCCGGGCGGGGGCAGCCAGCAGCCGGTCGCTTTCCAGCGCGCTCTGCGCCAAAATACAAATCCGTTGACCGAATGGGAAATGGAGAACAACCGGCCAACCCCCGACCCGGTCGCCGAGGTCCCGGCCGGGCCGCCGGAGGGCGTCGTGCATCATGGCGATGTCTTGATCGCCGCCATTACCAGTTGCACCAACACCAGCAATCCCTCCGTCATGCTTGCCGCCGGCCTGCTGGCCAAAAAAGCCGTCGCAAAAGGTCTCCAGCCGCATCCGCTGGTCAAGGCCTCCCTGGCCCCCGGTTCCCGCGTCGTCTCCGATTACTTGACCAAGGCGGGGCTGCAACCATTTCTCGATCAACTCGGTTTCAACCTCGTCGGTTACGGCTGCACCACTTGCATTGGCAATTCCGGCCCGCTGGCGGCCCCCGTCGAGGACGCCGTCACCAAAAACGATCTCATTGCCGCCGCCGTCCTTTCCGGCAACCGCAATTTCGAGGCCCGCGTCCATCAAAACATCAAAGCCAACTTCCTGATGTCCCCGCCGCTGGTCGTCGCTTTTGCCCTCGCCGGCCGCGTCAACATTGATCTGACTTCTGAGCCTGTCGGCCAGGGCAGGGGAGGCCAGCCGGTTTATTTGAAGGACATCTGGCCCTCTTCAATCGAAGTGCGCGAGGCCATGCGCTTTGCTCTCAAGCCCGACGTCTTCCGCCGCCTCTATCGCGATTTCGCCGCCCAGAACCCCAAGTGGAACGAAATCCCCGCCGCCCTCGGCCAGGTCTTCCAATGGGACGACCAGAGCACCTACATCCAGCCGCCGCCCTTTTTTGAGGATTTCAGTTTGCAGCCGGGCCCCCTCCAGGAAATCAAAGGCGCGCGGCCCTTGGGCATCTTTGGCGACAGCGTCACCACCGATCATATCTCCCCGGCGGGCGGCATCAAAAAAACTTCCCCGGCCGGAAAATACCTCATCGAGCGCGGCGTCAACTTCGTGGATTTCAACTCCTACGGTTCCCGGCGCGGCAACGACCGCGTGATGACTCGCGGCACTTTCGCCAACGTGCGCATCAAGAACTTGATGACCCCGGGAGTCGAGGGCGGCGTGACAAAATTCCAGCCGGGCGGCGAACTAATGAGCATCTTCGATGCCGCCATGAAATACGCCGCCAACCACACCCCGCTCATCGTTTTCGCCGGGACCGAATACGGCACTGGCAGCTCGCGCGACTGGGCGGCCAAAGGCACGCGCCTGCTGGGCGTCAAAGTCGTCGTCGCCCGCAGCTTCGAGCGCATCCATCGTTCCAATCTGGTCGGCATGGGCGTGCTGCCCCTGCAATTCATGGACGGTGTCTCCGCGCAAACCCTCCGCCTCGACGGCGCCGAAACCTACGACGTCACCGGCCTGGACTCCAGCCTCAAGCCCCAGCAGGACCTCACCCTCCGCGTTACCCGCGCCGCCGGCCAGGTGGAAAACGTCCCCGTCCGCTGCCGCATTGATACGCCCATCGAAATTGACTACTACCAGCACGGCGGCATTTTGCCCTTCGTGCTCAGGCAGCTCGCCGCCGCGGGCTGAGTCGGTTGGTCACGATTTCACCACACTGATGCACCGCCACCGTCTAAAACCGCTTGAATGTGGCCCCCCCATGAGGGATAATCCCTCCATGAGTGCGACGATACTTGACAAAAAGCACCGAATGACTCTCCCGGAGTCTATATGCGCGACCGTGGGTCTGAGGCCCAATGACCAAGTTGAGTGGCGTGTCGAAGATGGCGAGATCCGCGGGCGCAAGCTCGTCCCGCAAAAGCCCAGGGATGCCTTCCCCCGCGGGAGCCTCCTTAAGTACCTCACGCCCAAACGCGACAAAGCGCAGCTCGCCATCTTGTCCGGCTGTGTTCAAGAACCCCTCCAATCCAAGTGAAAGACCAGTTCGACGTCTGGCGGCTTCATTTCCCGGACAAGGGAGGCGAGCATCCTGTTGTGCTGATCTCCCATCCGGACATTTGCGCCCGCTCGGCCGTGGTCAACGTTATCTTCTGCACGTCCCAACGCCAAGGCCGGCGCCCTCACCCGCACGAAGTGATGCTCAACAGCGCGGATGGATTGGACTGGGAAACCTTCTGTGATTGTTCCTGTCTCTATGCCGTAAAGTCCGCCGACCTGTTTGCCAAATGCGGTCGCGTCAGCCTGGAACGCCGGCGACAAATCCGCGCCAAAATCCGCGCCGTTTTCCTCTTGTCCGCCACCGACTAAATTTAGCCTTTCCACCGCCGCACTCCCCGGCTTAGACTCACCCTCATGCAAAAATATTCCGCGAAGGACATTCGCAATTTTGCCGTCGTCGGCCACGCCTCTTGTGGAAAAACATTGTTGACTGAAGCCATGCTCGCTTGCAGCGGCGTCATCGGCCGCATGGGCCGCATCGCCGACGGCACCACCGTTTCCGACTATCACGCCAGCGAAAAACAGCGCCAGATTTCCACCCAGGCCTCCCTCCTCCACACCGCCTGGCTGGAAAAAAAATTCAATTTCATTGACGCTCCCGGCTACCTGGACTTCGTGGGCGAGGCCCTCAGCGCCCTCCGCGTGGCCGACTTCGCCCTGGTCGTCATCCATGCCCGCGACGGCGTGGGCGTCGGCACCGAGCGGGTCTGGAACTGCGCCACCCAACTGGCCCTCCCAAAAATCATCGTCGTCAATGCCATGGACAAACTCAACGGCCGCTTTGAGGACACTCTCGCCGCGTTGCGGGAGCATTACGGCGCGGGTGTTTTCCCCTTGAATTTCCCCGTCAATCCCGGCCTCGGCTTCAATCAGGCCCTGGATGTCATGCGCAGCGAGGTGGTCACCTATGACACCTCCGACGGCCGGGGCCGTTTCCGCGAGGAGCCGGCCGAGGGCACGTGGAAGGAGAAGGTCGAGCGCCTTCACCGCGAGTTGATCGAGCACATCGCCGAATCCGATGACGCCCTGCTCACCAAGTTCTTCGACCAGGGCGGCCTGTCGGAGGAGGAGTTCCGCGCCGGGATTCACGACGCGGTGCAAAAACAGCATTTCATCCCCCTGTTTTGCACCTCGGCCGAGACCAACGCCGGCGTCGCCCGGCTCATGGATTTCATCGCCAAATTCGGCCCTTCCCCGTCCGACCACGAACGTCAGCCCGCGCGCGACGCCAATGACGCCCTGGTCGAGATCCACCTGGCCGATGCCGCGCCCGTCGCCCACGTTTTTAAGACCATGGCCGAGGAGCATTTTGGCGAGTTGTCCTTCTTCCGCGTTTATTCCGGCGCCGTTCGTTCCGGCATGGAACTCTTCAACGCCGACCGCCAAAAGTCCGAACGCATCGGCCAGATCTACATCCTCAACGGGCGCGAGCGCACCGCCGTCGAGGAATTGGGCGGCGGCGATATTGGCGCCGTCGTCAAGCTCAAGGACACCCACACCGGCAACACCCTCGGCTCGGCCTCGCGCCCGCTGCGCTTGAGCAAGGTCGAGTATCCCCGCCCCACCATCCACGCCTCTTTGATCTTCAGCGTCAAAGGCGAGGAAGACAAGGTTGCCGCCGGCCTGGCCGCGCTCCATGAGGAGGACCCGACTTTTGTTCACTGGGTTGATTCAGAACTCCATCAAACGATTATTTCGGCCCAAGGCGAGCTCCATTTGGAGGTGGTCGTGGATCGCTTGCGCCGCCGTTTCAATGTCCATGTCGCCCTGGGCGAGCCGCGCGTTCCTTTTCGTGAAACCATCGCCGCCCCGGCCGATTCCCGCTACCGCCACAAAAAGCAAACCGGCGGCGCCGGCCAGTTTGCCGAGGTCTGGATGAAAATTGAGCCCCTGCCGCGCGACTCGGGCGTGGATTTCACCGAATCCCTCAGCGGCCAGAATGTGGACCGCGTCTTTGTCCCCTCTGTCGAGGAAGGCGTCCAGAACGCCTGCCGCGAAGGCATCCTCGCCGGATACAAGGTGGTGGATGTCAAGATTGATTTCTACGACGGCAAGATGCACCCCGTGGACTCCAAGGACATCGCCTTCCAGATCGCCGGGTACTTTGCCTTCAAGGAGGCCTTTATGAAGGCCCGGCCCTGCCTGCTGGAGCCGATCCACCAGATCGAGGTGCGCATTCCCGAAGACTGCCTGGGCAAAGTCATGGGCGATATTTCCAGCCGCCGCGGGCGCATCCTGGGGGTGGATACCGACGGCCTCTTCCAGGTCATCAAGGCGCAGGTGCCCGCCCGCGAGCTTTACAAATACTCCAGCCAGCTCCGTTCCCTCACCGCCGGACGCGGGGTTCACGCCGAAGATTTCCATCATTACGAGGAAATGCCGCGCGACCAGGAGCAAAAAGTGATCGAAGAGGCGAAAAAGCGCAAGGCCGAAAGCCATGTCAAGTAAATTGGAGCGCCAGGCGCTTTAGGACGCGCTCCCTCCCCAGCACTTCCATCAGGTGATAGAGGCTTGGACCCGCTGCGCGGCCGGTGCAGGCCAGGCGCGTCGGATGCACCAGGGGACCGGCTTTGATGCCCAATTCGGCCGCCACCGCCTTGAGGGTTTGTTCGATGGCGGGGGCCTGGAAATCGCCCAGTTCCGCCAGGGCGTCGCGCAGTTTTTGCAATCTGGCTCTGCTCTCGGGCGTGAATTCCTTTTCGGCCAGCGCGGGGTCTATCAGCACTTCTTCGGTGAAATAAAATCCGGCGTAGGCCGGCAGGTCGGCGAAGCGCTTGATTTTGCCCCCGCAGGTGGCCAGCGCGGCGCGCGCGTATTCCGGTGAATAAGTGTTGACAGGCAGGCCCGCGCGCAATAGCGCCTGCGTCCCCAGTTCGCGGAATCGCTCCTCGCCCATCTCGCGAATGTATTCGCCGTCCAGCCAATAAAGCTTGGCGATGTCGAACCGGGCGTTGTGCCGGAGAATTTGCGGCAGGTCGAAGAGGCGGATGGTTTCCTCCAGCGACATTTTTTCCCGGTTTTCCTTGGGCGACCAGCCGAGCAGGCATAGGTAGTTGACCACCGCCTCCGGCACGCAGCCCTCTTCCATGTAGGAATAGAGTGACGCGCCCCGGTCGCGCTTGCTCATCTTCGCTCCGTCGGGATTCAGAATCAGCGGGATGTGCGCGTACTGCGGCGGCTCGACCCCAAAGGCGCGGAACAGCGCGATGTGCTTGGCCGTGTTGGTAAGATGGTCCTCCCCGCGGATCACGTGCGTGATCTTCATCTCCAAATCGTCCACCACGTTGACCAGATGAAAAACCGGCTGCCCGTCCGAGCGCACGATCACGAAATCCGGGTCCGCCGCCTCGCGGTCCGTCAAGGCGCGCGTCACATTTCCCACCACCAGGTCGGGGATGACGATGGGCGAACGCTCCATTTTGAATTTGACGGCGCCCTCCGCCTCGTAGGCCATCCCGGCGTCCTTGAGTTGCTGCACGCGCCGCCGGTAAATTTCCGCGCGCTCCGATTGGTAATACGGCCCTTCGTCCCAATCCAGGCCCAGCCAGCGCAAGCCCTTCAAAATGACATCCGTGGCTTCCTGCGTGTTGCGGGTCGCGTCGGTGTCCTCGATGCGCAGCAGGAACACGCCCCCGGTGTGGCGGGCGTAGAGCCAGTTGAACAAAGCGGTGCGCGCGCCGCCGATGTGGAGGAAACCGGTCGGACTTGGGGCGAAGCGAACGCGCGCGCTCATGCGGCCATCCAAACCAGCGTGCCCGCCGGCACTTTGTCGTAGAGCGGAATCAAATCATCCGCCGCCAGGTGAACGCACCCGTGCGAATCGGGCCGGCCCAGCGCGCCTTCGTTGCCGGTCCCGTGGATGTAAATATAGCGCGCATGGGAATCCACCTGCCCGCCGCGGTTCAATCCCGGCTCCAATCCCTCCAGCCAAAGTATCCGGCTGGTGATCGTGGCCGCCGGTTTTCCCCGCCAGGTGAAACCCGCCGGTTTGCGGCCGCGGAACACCGTGCCGACCGGCCAGCCGCCGCCGATTTTTTCGGCGATGCGATGCAGGCCGCGCGGAGTCCGGTTGGAGCCGGCGGTTTCGCCGACGCCGAATTTGGAGGTCGAGCAGCGAAAGGTTTTTGCCAGGATGTGGCGGCGCGCGCCGGCCGCGCGGGCGCGCGGCTTTTCAAACAGCGCGGCCGATTGCCGGGAGATGTTCACCACCAGAACAAACCGCGTCGGCGGCATCCCGAGGCGCGCGCAGGCCAGCAGGAGAGCGGGCGGCAGCGTGAAGAGGCTTCCGGTCATTTGGGCGCCAGTTTTTTGACCAGGACTTTGGAATTTCTGCCGCTTTGCTCGTACTTTTCCCGCCGGGCCGGCGGCAGGTCCTCGGGTGAGCCTTCGGCGAAACCGCCCTTGGATTGGAAGTACGTGAAGGCCTGCGTGGAAAGGACCAGCAGATCGCTCATCCCCATCTCCCGCGCCTTGCTCTCGGCAAATTGAATCAATTTGCGTCCGATGCCCTGGTTTTCGTGCAACGGACTCACGTAGAGGCACGCCAGTTCCGCCTTGCCCGGATCCAATTGATGCAACGCGACGCAGGCGACCGGATTTTTGTCCGTCTCAAAAATATAAAAATCCGCCAGCGATTTTTCGATCTCCGCGCGCGTGCGCCGGGCCAGTTCCTCGGTGGCCACGGAGTCCTTTGTCAATACCATGATCGCCCGGATGTCCTTCTTCATCGCGCGCCGGATTTGCTGGTATTCGTTGGCGTAAATCAGCGTGCCGATGCCTTCATTGGAAAAGACTTCCGCCAGCAGCGCCTCGTCCACCCGTCCGTTGATGATGTGCACGCGCGGCACGCCCGCCCGGCAGGCGGCCGAGGCGTGCTGCGCCTTGGAAAGTATCTTGGGGTCAAAATTGCTTCTCTCCCGGGCCAGCAGCGCGTCCAGATCGGCCACCAGCATCTGCTGGATCAACTTGCCGTGGCAAATCAGGCCGTCCTGGCCGGCCATGTAGATCAGTTTGGCCGCGTTCAACGTCCGCGCCAACTCCAGCGCCACAGAATCCGAGTTCACTCGATACGTCTTTCCGTCCCCGTCAAAGCCCAGCGGCGGTACCACTGGAATAATCCCATGGGCCAGCAGGTCTTGCAGCATCTCCACGTCCACCCGTTCCACCTTGCCGGTGAACAGGTGGTCCACTCCGTGCAGGATGCCCAGCGGATGGGCGATCAGCGCGTTGCAGCAGGCGGCCCGTAGGTCGTTGGCGCTCAGGCCCTCGAGTATCTCGTGCGTCAGCCGGTTGGCCGCCGTCAGCGCCAGTTTCAGCGTCGCCGCGTCGGTGATGCCCGCCCCGTCCAGGTTGGAAGCCTCAATGTGTTGTTCGCTCGCCAGCGCGCTGATTTGCGCCGCCGCGCCGTGGACCAGCACCACCCGGATGTTCAGCGAGCGCAGCACCGCCACATCCAGCAGGATGTTGGCGAAGTTTTCGCTCGTGACGATTTCCCCGTCAATGCTGATGACGAAAATCTTTTCCCGAAATCTCGGGATGTATTGCAGGATGCCCCGCAGATCTGTCAGTTTCACATTTTCACTCTTTGTCGTTCATTCCGTGTGAGCTCAATTCTTATCACGTTGCCGCTGGAATGCAAATCTCGTATTGGTTTGACCCCGCTTCGCCGGGTTTTGGCGGGCAAGGAGGTTGCAGCGGCTGGGGTTGAGTTTGTTGCCTTTGAAAAGTGAGTTCTTGAGGCTTGCGTTTACAATTTTTATTGACTTGCGACATCCTTTCGCTCAACATTCCCCCCAATTCACAGGCACAAGTTGTGCTAGTGACGGAATTTCAAGACCACACGAAATGCAATAATGGATTGTGGAAAACGCGATCAACACCGGGTCGTGGCCGGCCAGTGTGAGGCGGCTGCACGAATACCTTGAAGCAATAACGATTTTCAGCACGGTGATGGGTCGCCCGTGCCGAGACCGAACACCTTGAGGCTGCTCGGACATTAAACTACGACCATTAATAAGAAAGGTTGGTATGAAAAGGTTAACAGGAGCACTGATCTTAGCCTGAATTCGACCTAGAAAATGCTCACTACATCAGTCTTTCGACCGCAAAAGGCGTCGGTCGATGGCCTTGAGGATGATCTCCTGTTTCTTGGTCAGCGCAACGACGCGGGAGAGTTTGAATA
>Ga0187862_10006493_pt1 | contig 10615 bp, 6 predicted proteins | sample June2016WEW_10_1_FD_133003 | JGI IMG/M metagenome (GOLD analysis project Ga0187862, IMG submission 133003) | Peatland microbial communities from SPRUCE experiment site at the Marcell Experimental Forest, Minnesota, USA - June2016WEW_10_150 | ecosystem: Environmental > Terrestrial > Soil >...
AATTACAGAGGGCTTACGGTTATTACCTCGAACACTGGCAAGAAGATGAAATAGTTGAATTGTTTTCCCATAATCCGGATGTTTCTTTAGAGATAAATGACAGTGGTCTATTCAAGGGATGGGAAGCAATTAAAAGGAGTTTCAGCTTTGCCGATCACTATTCTGCCTATGGTGTTAAAAAAGCTCCAGGTGAGTTTCTCCATATATTGATGCCGACTGCCGGCATAATTGATTTTTCCTCCAATGGGAAAATTGCTAAGGGAAGATGGTACGGATTGTTCCTTGGCGCTATGCCCCGGCCGGTTGAAACCAAAGCATTGATCGGCTGCGGCATATGGGAAAACGAATATATTAAAGAAAAAGGTATTTGGAAATTTCAAAAACTTTTCTGGAATGATATTTTCTGCACCCCATTGGATGAAGGTTGGGTAAAAACCCCGTTTTTAGGCCATCCCAGAACAACTGTTGCATCCGGATTCACGGCTAATTTTCAGCATTATCCCTCTGGTTATATCCTGCCATATCATTACAAAAATCCTGTGACGGGTAAGTAAATAAAACAGAGTTGTAATTCTAAATATTTTGTAACTGCAAGGAGGCTAAAATGGCAGTTATTGAACCGGTTGTTGGCAAATACGTATACCTGAATATTCAGGGAGTTGAGTACCGGGTATTTTATGAAGAAAGCGGCGCGGGTATTCCAATCATCTGTCAACATGCTGGAGGAGGTGACGGATTAGAGTGGAGAACTCTCCTAAATGATGCCGATATTACTTCAAAATATCGCGTGATTGTACCAAATCTTCCATACCATGGGAAATCATTACCTCCAGAATCACTGGAATGGTGGAAATTGGAATACAGGTTAACCAAAAGTTTTTTCATGGACTTTCATCTGGAGTTAAGCATTGCGCTTGATCTCGATAGACCTGTCTATATGGGTTGTTATGTTGGTGGTTTCATGGCGCTTGACCTTGCACTGGAATACCCGGATAAATTCAGAGCTGTTATTGGAGTCGGAGCTGCGCAGCGGGGAGGCCCGGCTACTTTGGATACTTTTTATCACCCCAGTGTTACCAATAATTATCGCAGAGTAAATGCGATGTATTTCTGTGCACCAATGACACCGGAAGTTCACCGGCGCGAAGTAACATGGTGCGCCATGCAATGTGCTGCGCCCACCACAAAAGGAGACCTGTATTATTATTTTAAAGAACATGACCTGACAGGGAAAACCCATCTTTTCGATACCTCGCGGTGCGCCGTGTATCTGCTTACCGGTGATTACGACCCAACAAGTTCAGTCGAAGATACCATGGAACTAGCCAAAGCCATTAAAGGTTCGAAATTTACCGAGATGAAGGGATTATCACATGCCGGCATGCATGAAAACCCGCCAGTTTTTAAAAGTTACTTGACTCCGATATTGGACGAGATCGTGAAACATTCTGAACAGCCGTAATACCTGAAATGTTTTGAGAAACAAAAATAAAGGAGAATAAACTATGGCAGTCCATTTTATCAATCCCGACAAAACATCTTCTTTTATTAACGTTCTTAATAGTGACCCGGAGTTTAAAATCGCTGCCCGTTATATGACCAAAGACGTGTGTATTGAAGTTGGGAAAATTAAGTGCATCGTCAAATTCCGGGATGGTGTTATAACTCAAATGAAATCCGAAAATGCTTTTGCCGACCCATGGGATTTCGCTATTAGAGGTTCGGTAGACGCATGGGAGAAATTTCTGCAGCCGATTCCACCTCGTTTCTATGATGGGATTTTCGGCGGAATGATTCGCGGCAATTTCGTTCTTGAAGGTGATACCGTCAGTGCCTTCAGTCATTTCTGGGCCGTTACCCGTATGTTAGACATTTTCAGAGAGCTTCAGAACAAATAACAGATCTCTTGGAAAGTAAGGAGAAAGAAATGGCAAAATTTGACCCAATTGAGGGCAGATATGTTTATCTCACAATTCAGGGAGTAAAATACCGGGTTTACTACGAGGAAAGCGGCCATGGTATTCCCGTTATCTGTCAGCATTCAGCTGGTTCCCAGGGGCTGGAGTGGCGTCACATGTTGACCGACCCTGAAATTATCTCAAAATATCATGTGATCGTTGCAGACCTACCTTATCACGGCAGATCGTTGCCACCGGAATCAGTACAATGGTGGAAAGAAGAATATAAATTAACGAAGAGTGTCTTTATCGATTTTCAGATTGAGTTGAGTCGTGCTCTGGGGCTGCTAAGGCCGGTATATATCGGCACCGCCACCGGGGGATTCCTCGCGCTTAACCTAGCTTTGGAACACCCTAGTGAATTCAGAGCGGTGATCGGTGTTGAGGCAGCCATACATGCCGGGACGGCAACTCTGGACACGTTTGATCATCCTAATATCGGTAACGATTATAAAAGAGCTAATTCCATGTATTTTTCGGCTCCCGCTAACCCTGAAAAGTACCGCAGAGCGATTACGTGGGTGTCAATGTTGGCGGCTCCGCCTGTGACTAAAGGCGACATGAACTACTATTTCATCGAACATGATCTGACCGGAAAAACCCAGCAAATCGATACTTCGCGTTGTGCAGTTTACCTTCTTACCGGGGAATATGACCCAACCAGCACAGTCGAAGACACTCTGGAATTGGCTAAAGAGATAAAAGGTTCGAAATTCACGGAAATGAAAGGAATGTCACATGCCGGCATGGCCGAAAACCCTGTTTTATTTAAAAAATATTTAATGCCGATATTGAATGAGATTGCAAGTAAATAATTTAACAACGAGATAAATTGTTCACCTTTGGTTGAAAAGGGAAAAACGGCACCATTCATTGAAATCCCCGATAAGATGATTTACTGGAATCGGTTTGTCATTTAAAAACGGACGCTTCGAATCATTAACATACAAAGGAGTATACGAATTACCAGCGTTAAATACGAGATGATCTCAGAAACCGAAGTGGTTATCAAAAATAATATGGACGAGTTACAAATCATAGAAGCAGAAAGTATTGTGCTTCCTAGTGGAGCCAAACCCAATAACAGAGTATAAAAATCAATAAAAGAATTAGAGCTTGAAGTCTACATGGTTGGAGACCGTGCAGAGCCCCGTCGCACTCAGCAAGCGGTTAGTGAAGAACACAGTATTGGATCGATGACATGATTTTCAATCTACCCTGGCCTTAGCACCAAACGTTAGTTATATTGGAGAAAGCACATGGAAAGGAAAACACCCACCGTTAGCAACTGGTGGAAAAAACTTGGAAAACCGCAATACGGCGGTGAGTTAAATATTCGAGCAAGCAGAAATATTGTAAACTTTGATCCGTATTACCACGAATCACTTACAACAATTCAAACAGCCTGGATGGAAAAACTGCATGCTGATGATTGGACATTAAATCCTGCGGTATTTGGTTATAAAACATGTTGGCGTCCCTCCCAATTTATCAAAGGACAACTTGCTAAAAGTTGGGAGTTCAGTGACCCAAGCACCTGCATTGTACATTTACGCAAGGGAATCCACTGGCAAGACATACCTCCTGCCAATGGCCGAGAGTTCGTGGCTGACGATGTGGTATTTCACTTCAACCGATTATACGGCCTGGGGGGAGGTTTCACCCACCCGGCCCCCGAGCCTTTTACAGTACTCATGTTCAAAGACCTAATTTCGGTAACTGCCACCGATAGGTATACACTAGTTTTTAAATGGAAGACACCAAATCCGGAATTAATAACAGAAACTCTATTTGGTATTAGTCTTGCTCTGAGTCTGGAAAACCCCGATGCAGTAAAACTATGGGGAGATGTCAGTGATTGGCACCATGCCATAGGTACCGGCCCGTTTATTTTAAAAGATTTTGTTCCTGATACTTCGGCCACGCTGACCAAGAATCTAAATTACTGGGGATACGACGAGCGTCACCCGCAAAACAAGCTCCCGTATATAGAAACAATTAAGTATTTGATAATACCAGACAGTGGCGCCGCACTGACGGCGATGCGTGCGGGCAAAATTGACGTAATGGACGCTGTTACGCCGGTACAAGCTGAGGCAATGCGGAAAACTAACCCCGAAATAATGCAGTATCTGACTCCCCTACCGCCAACAGTTTCTATTTGCCCCAGAATCGACAAGCCTCCGTTTAATGATATAAACGTACGAAGAGCCATGCAGCAGGCGATAGACTTGCCAACCATCGCCAAAGACTATTACCATGGACTTGTCGAACCGTACCCTGACACGTTGACGTCTCGGTACATATCCCGGTCCATGAAGGGCTGGGGGTTCCCATACGAGGAGTGGCCGCAGGGTCTGAAGGACGAGTATGCTTACAACCCGACTATGGCCAAGCGTCTACTAGCAGATGCCGGCTATCCTAACGGTTTTAAAACCAACATAGTGGTTGCCGCAGATGCGGAAATGAATTTGTTGCAGATAGTTAAATCTTATTTTGCTCAGATTGGCATAGAAATGGAAATCCGGCAGATGGAGGCAGCTGAATTTGTTTCTTTTGTACAAATCAATCATCAGCACGATCAACTTTCCCACACCCCGGCCGGAGCACTTGGTCACACCGCCCCACCGCTCCTCCAGCTGATGTGGCTTCGAAAGGGGTCACCTAAAAACCAAATGCAAATGATCGATGATCCAGTCTGTGATGGTTTTTATGCGAAAGCTATGAGCTGCACTGACATCGACGGGATAAGGCAAATATTAAGAGAAGCAAACGAGTATGTCGCACGACAACACTTTTCAATCTCTCTGCTTCAAGCCATGTCGTATTCTCTTTGTCAGCCATGGCTCAAAGGTTTCGACGCTCAATTCGGCTCGACTTGGGGTGTTGCTACGGGACCTCTAATGTTAAGCCATTATCTGGGACGATTTTGGATAGACCAAGGTTTGAAAAAATCTATGGGACATTGAATTTTCATTGGAATTGCATGAGCCATTATTATAATAAATATGCGGCTTAAATGTTTGTCTCAAATACAGCTGAATGCCGTTGTTTCAGACATACATATTTTTAGCAAGTAAAAAAGGTACTATTTCACTTGTTTAAAACAGTTGCCTTTTAGTACGCCGTCAACGGCAGGTGAATACTTGGACGATGGTAACAGATTTCCCTTTGCCGTTTCGACCTGCCACGTCGACTTAAAAATCGATATGGTCTGGATCCCATCCTGTCGGGTAATGCTGTGTATCCTGATTCCGTTCACTAATTGCTTTCATGTCATCTTTGGATAATTTAAATGTGTAGAGATCTGTATTGGCTATTATACGCTTTTGATGAGTCGATTTGGGGATAGTAATGGTTCCCCTTTGTAAATCCCACCCCAGAACAATTTGCGCCACAGATTTTGCATGTTTTTCTGCTATCTTCTTTAAAACTAGGTCATCTAAGAGATTCCCGCCTGTTCCCCCTAAAGGGCTCCATGCTTCACAGGCAATCCCCAGTTTTTCACAATACGCTACAAGCGGTTGTTGTGTGAAATATGGGTGACATTGAATTTGATTCACGGCTGGTACAATTTTGGCATCTTGAAGTAAAAAGTCCAGGTGACGCTGAACGAAATTACTCACTCCAATTGCCCGTGCGCGTCCTGACTTAAAGATATCCTCCAGTACCTTCCATGATTCCAGTGTCTTCCCAGGAACAGGCCAATGAATCAGATACAGGTCGACATAATTCAATTGCAGAAGCTTTAGACTTTTTTCGAACGCTTTCATCTGCGTTCCCTGAAGCATGTCTTCCTTCCAGAGTTTTGTAGTCACGAATAATTCATCTCGATTGATTCCGCTATCATGAATGGCTTGGCCGACACTTTTCTCATTTCCATAGGCCGCTGCCGTATCGATATGGCGATAACCTGCCTCAATCGCCCAACGCACGGCATTAACGGTTTCGTCACCATCGTTACATTGAAAAACCCCGAGTCCTAAAAATGGGATTTTCACCCCATTGTTTAGAGTTTTGGAAGAATGTAATTTCATTATTATTTACCTCCCGAGATGGTTTTGATATATTGAAAACAGACTGTTCTCCTAATATAAACCTACGGTTGTTGCGATTATTGATACTCTTGAGAGTTTTTAAATCATGCGCGCACTTGCCATTATATTCACCCAGACTAAAAGTGTCAACAGGTCAAAAGGAGTTAGTATCACGAAAAGAATCCGTTGACTAGGTCAAGGAGGTTTTGCAAAATGGCTAATGCAAGACATATTGAAATAAAGAAATCTGGCAAAAATTGACGTGGAAATTCAGAGGATATAATCGTTGCGGCCGTACGGATTTAATTCTATCCAACTTAAAAGCCGTTTGTCGGCGGTAAACAATTTTATTCATAATGGGTGAATGCGATTATTCTTTCATTATGCGAGGATTGGAAACCTCATTGGATAATAAAGATGGACCCTTTCAATTTAGGCGTTTTAATGTATTTCAGATTAGTCAAACCATTATGGTGCCTGGTTTTTCATCCCAATTATATCTAGTTTAAACGGTGTCTTGCTTGAGCAATATAGTTGAGAATATAATCAGTTTGTGCGAACGAAATAATTCAGAAATTATCCACCAAAACCAGAAAAAGGGATATTTCATTTAGATATTGTTGTTAAAAGGTGGACGTAACGAATGAATAATGACAAAGCTTATAGCAACCATCCGATCGGCGATATCATCCGGTATACAACCTGTAGTGAACATTGTTTCAGCATGTGTGTTATCAAGGCTCATATCAGAAACGGAAAGATTTGGTCAATTGAGCCAGACGATACAATCAACAAAGGCATTGCAAGAGAGGACGGATACCTGCCAACCGAATTGATTGATAAATGTATGATTTCTGCACGGCCTTGTAGTAGAGGATATACCCACATCCGTAATATAAATGCCCCGAACAGAGTGCTTTACCCCATGAAACGCGTTGGTGAAAGGGGTGAAGGGAAATGGGAGCGGGTCTCTTGGGATGAAGCACTAGATACTATCGCTGGTAAACTCAAAGAAATGAAGGAAAAATACGGTCCGTATTCGATCGGCGACGATTGGAACGATTTTCCGCTGAGCAAATGGTTTGGCGCAGGAGTCGCAGATTGGGGCATTCACTCGAGGAATGGCGTTGCTGAACCCGAAAGGTGGGTTTTAGGTAGTGACAGTCATGGAGATCGACAGGATGAAAGTAACCTTCTAAAATCTAAACTAATTGTACTGTGGGGATTTAATGTTGCAACAACTTTGAGCAACCATGTCGTTTATACTATGTTGAGAGCGAGAGAGCGGGGCATTCCAATAATATCCATCGAGGCACGATATACGCCAACCGCTGAAACGGTCGCCAGTCAATGGATTCCAATCCGTCCAACTACTGACGTATCAATGATGATAGCGATGGCCAACGTGTGGTTCAAGGAAGATCTGTGTGACAACAATTTCATCAATAAGTGGGTCGAGTTAAAAGGTTTGAGTCAATGGAAAGCTTATGTATTGGGCGAGAGTGACGGTGTAGATAAAACTCCCCAATGGGCTGAAAAGATATGCGGTGTGCCAGCCGAAACGATTTTAGAATTTGCCAGGTTATATGCCCGGAGCAAACCGGTGAATCTAAACACAGCATGGACATTAGGTCGTCAATTCTGGGGAGAGAATGGAATTAGAGCTGCCATGTACTTACAAGCTCTCACTGGAAATACTCTAACCCCCGGTGGGACAGCTTCAGCTGAAACAGCAACTTATTTCGGACTACATGAGCCGATTGTGCCTAAGCCAATCGTAGACTGGCATAGAGCTCCGGGGACATACGAGTCACCTATTCTTCTGGCCCATTTTAAATGGCCGGAAGCTATCGTATTGCGGGAAAAGCTAGACAAAAACGAAATCAGTGTAGAAGAATATAACGAGACAATTGGCAACGCTCCGGAAAATCCACCTCCCAATATCAAAATGGTTATTTTATCTGGTTCTAACCCATTGATGACCCACCCCGACGTGAATACCAATATAAAAGCTTTTAAGAAACTTGAATTCATTGTGGTATTCTCCTATCATCTTGATAATCCCAGTGCGAGATACGCTGATATAATTTTACCTCAAATGCACAAAGCCTTTGAAGGTAGGGATGCGTGGTTCGGAATGGGCGGCGGAATGCGAGATTTGTTTGTCTCTGACCATACTAACTTGAACGGAAATTATTTTATGTACAAACAAAAATGTGTCGACCCACCAGGCGAAGTCAAACCGGCAGGTTGGATTTGGTTACAAATTGCCAAGCGTCTTGGGATTGGGGAACAATATAGTCCGCGCCTTGTCAACGTCCCTGACGACAAATGGGATGAGACCATAGAAAGCTTGCATCGCGAAGCCTATGAGAAATGGGCAATGAGTGAAAAAATCGCACCTTTAAGTCCACCAACCTGGGAGGAATTTCAAAAGAAGCCGGTTTTCCGGTGGCAAATTGATGAACCGCATTATACTTATAAAAATGATATTGAGCGCGGTGAAAATCCGTTTAGAGCAACAGAATCAGGGAAAATAGAATTTTTCTCCGAAGAACTGGCAGCGGGTTCCCAAACAGTATCCTCTAAAGGCCACGAAACGGGTAATCTAAATGAGGGCAACAGACGGGTTGCGAATGGAAGGTACGGTGGTGGAAATCTGCCACCAATCGCAAAGCTGAGTATTGGAGGGAAAGCCGCTTTTTATAGTAATGATGTGGGGAAATATCCACTTTTGATGTCGTCACCCCATGGTCTATACCGCATTCACACACTTTTAGATAACCAACCTTTGTTAAATCAGGATTGTTATCGACATGCGATTTGGATTAGTGTCGCTGAAGCCAAAGCAAGGGGTATCAAAGATAACGATCTTGTCAGGGTTTATGACGATCACGGAGAAATTATTATGCCCGCATATGTTACTTCCAAGGTAGTCCCTGGTACCGTCAACATCTTTCATGGCGGTTGGTACACACCTGGGAAAATAAAGACGATATTGATGCCTGAAGGGATAGATACCAGGGGCGCTGCCAACTTAATGACGCATTATGACGAGCAGCCCTCACCTGAGACCATACTTGATCATGAGCCATGTAAGGCACTCGTGCAAATTGAAAAATGGGAAGGAGCAGTCGGGTAATGATGGAATCTCCAGAATCTTTTTCGTAAAATATTGCTAACATGGAATCGCAATTTGAAACTGAGCATGATCTAGCCTGAAAATATTTTAAGGAGTGTCTAATATGGTTTCTAAGGTATATTTCATGGATGCTCGGAGCTTTTCACCTCAGACCAGCTTGATCGCCAAGATGATCGCCGTTTTTGACGCTGCTGGTTTTGCAAAACTCGTCAAGCCGGGAGATGTTGTTGCCATCAAACTTCACTGTGGCGAGTGGAATAATACTGCCTATTTACGCCCCGTCTATGCGCGCACTATCGCCGATAAAATAAAGAGTCTTGGTGGCCGTCCTTTCGTGTGCGATACTGTCACTCTCCCCTATTCGCTTTACCCCAGTCGCTCCACCGGTTTGGACTTAATGGTAACTGCAGAGAGAAATGGATACAATTCCGCCACATTGGGTTGCCCATTCATTATTGCCGATGGCTTTATGGGCACAGATGACTATCGTGTCGACCTACCGGAAGGTTATTTGCTTAAAGAGGCTTACATCTCTGAAGCCATAGCCGCTGCTGATGTTCTGATCACGCTTTCCCATTTCAAAGGTCATGGCACCGGAGTCATCGGGGGAGCCATCAAGAATCTGGGAATTGGCGCTCAATCCCGAAGAGGTAAGTTCAGCGTCCATATGGGTGGTCATCCTGAATATGGCTTTGGTGCTTGCATATATCATCCTGAAAAATTTATGGGAAAGAAGCAGGACAAAAATTGGCGGGAGCTTGAGGAATGTTGTCCTTTTGATCTTATCCATGTTATTGGCGACACTATTGGATGGGAAAGAGAAAAATGTACCAACTGTATGGCCTGCGCCAATCCGATGTTCTCCAGAGGTATTGTCGAGTTAATTGGCGAAAACTTGAAGGCTACCGATGCAGCTATCGCCGACGGCTGCTTAGGTGCTATTAAGGCTGTCGGTAAAGATAAAGTCGCCTTTATCAACCTGGCCATTGATATTGCTGCCCTTTGCGATTGTACGCCTTTTGCCGATGTTTCAATCGTCCCTGACCTCGGTGTTTTTGCCGGTTACGACCCTGTTGCTATCGATAAAGCCTGTGTGGACAAAGCGCGCGAGGCATCGGGAATTCAGGGCTCTAAGGCTGAAGAAAAGCATGTCTTGGAATGTGGTGCCCGAAAATTTGAGGCTTGCTCTGCTGGTTGGCCAGGCTTAGGTGAGGAAACCCAATTGAATGTAGGCGAAATAAATGGGTTGGGCACAATGCAGTATAAACTAATCCCGGTCGCTGAGAAGAATTTGATTGACATAGCTTTTCCGCCCGACCCCAGACCGGTCGGCGTGCGCTTTCAGCGCCTGTACGCCAAGTTGCACCCCTATTCATATGAATGCTACGAAGGTAAAGGTTTCAAACGCGAGGAACAGGTCGATTTAGACCGCGTCAACGCCTATCAAGATCCATCAAAACGGCTAGCGAAAAACAAAC
>Ga0187862_10006505_pt1 | contig 10601 bp, 10 predicted proteins | sample June2016WEW_10_1_FD_133003 | JGI IMG/M metagenome (GOLD analysis project Ga0187862, IMG submission 133003) | Peatland microbial communities from SPRUCE experiment site at the Marcell Experimental Forest, Minnesota, USA - June2016WEW_10_150 | ecosystem: Environmental > Terrestrial > Soil >...
AGTCGTTTCAAGGTGACTTGAACCAGCTCCTTTGCGTTCCCATATTCCTTACCCCAAACTGCATTAAGAATTTGTTGATATTCCAGGACTGTTCCGGTGTTTAGAACAAGTTCCCGAAGCAATTCATATTCTTTCGGCGTTAGCTCGACTTCTTCACCTTTCAAAGTGACGCGTCGTTTAGCAAGATTAATCAACAATTGCCCATCGTTAAATTCAACTTTATCAATAACGCGAGACATTGTTTTCCTACGCCGGAGCACCGCCTCGACCCGCGCTGTCATTTCTGCTATTTCGAAAGGTTTGGTTATATAGTCATCTGCCCCAAGCTCAAGTGACTCGACTTTATCAACAGTGTCTGTCCTCGCGCTAAGCATGATCACGGGTATATCTGAATTTTTACGAAGCTGTCGCAAAACATGGAAGCCACTCATGACAGGCATTGCAATATCAAGTGAAATATTGAGTCAAGGAGACAATTGGTTTATTTTCCATCTCCTTTCTTCAGCAGATTTGACTAGTGTAAAGAAAGCTAATGCTCACTTTAGTGATGATCTGTTAAGCGTGTTATTAAACGAACCAATTCCTGGTCAAGGGATATATTGGAGCTCGGTTACGGGTAAGCCATATCCCATTTCGTTAAGAATTTTATCGTTTGAAAAAATGTATCCTGTTATTGACTCAAAATACGAGAAAGATGCAGTGAATACATATGCCAGGGAGTTGAAGAATCGTTTCAATTATGTGATTCCGTCAATTTCCAAAGAATTGTTTTCTGAAAGTGATTATTTAGATAAATTAGGCAATCCGGAAGAACCTTCCCTACAGAGAGATAAAAATGATCCCCTGGAAGATATGGAAAATGCTGCGCTAGATAAGTTTTCTAAGAATGCGCCGCTTTTACAGCGTATTAGAAAAGAAGGAGTAGCTTGGGGTGAATTAAACAAGTATTTTGAGGGACAATTACCCCAAGAACTTGAGGATTTACCGGATAGAGCTTACTATATTGTAAGAAAAGCTTTAGATAAGGTATTTGTGGATAAAGGTGCAGGATGGTACACCTTTAAAAGCGAGAAAACAGGGAATACATGGGTCCGGGCTCGCAATAAAGATGGATCATAAGCTTTCAATAAAAAATCAATATCGTCTCTGAGTGCCTTGTTCTCTTTTGAGTAAAGTTCTACATTTTGTCCTCTTTGGATCAAAGCATTAATGGGAAGATTTTCTCAAAAGTTTTACCTTTCGTCCACGACGGTGGAGCTGAGGGGATTCGAACCCCTGGTCTCCGCGATGCGAACGCGACGCTTTCCCAGCTAAGCTACAGCCCCAATACGTTGTAATTATAACACAGACCGAAGCAGTAAATTAAGCCTGATATTTGTAACTAATACACGAGGGAGACATTGAAATTCCGAATGTTTTTGGGATATTCCCCTGGCAGCTTTCAGCTATTACGGGTTCAGGTTCTCTAAAATACCCGTTTTCATGTTAACCCGGCGGTAGTAGCAGTTGCGGGCTTCCCCTTTTGAATTGTGTGTGTGGCAGATACCGTCAACTTTGGGTAGCACCAGATAAAGCAGCGAGTTCTGTTCGCAGTTCACATACATTTCTTTTAGCTCGAAGATGTTCCCCGATGTCGCACCTTTAATCCATAATTCGTTTCTGGATGTACTCCAGAACGTCGCGATGCCGGTCTTGAGACTTTTCTCAAGCGCAGTTTTGTTAGTGTAAGCGATGAGTATCACTTCTTTTGTCACGGCATTCTGTACCGCTACCGGAATTACTCCCGGGCTCTTTGCGATGACTGTGTTCAGTTTATCAAAGTCCAACCGTAGTTCCGTTCCTTCCTCAAGTTCTTGTGCTGATATCTTATTATCTTTCATTTTTACCCCCTGGATGTTATATTTAAAAACTTGTCATTTGATAATTTTCAGTATATAGGCGAGGGAAATAAGTGTCAAGCAAATGAATGGAATAAAACCACGGTTCCAAATTCAAGCATTAACCGCTGTCGGTAAAATGCCTGGCGTCAATAATCAAACCTGTTAGCCTACCGGCCAGTATAAAGACTGTACTAACGGCGTCTTGACATTATACCCCGTGGAACATACAATCTAGTTTAGGTCAGGAGAGGTAGAGAAATGATATGTCCTGTCTGCAATAAGGATATGTTCGTCATCGAGTATAAACGGGTGGAACTCGACTACTGCCACATCTGTAAAGGTGCCTGGTTCGATGCCGGCGAGATGGAATTGCTGCTGGAAATCGCCGGTTTGAAAGAAGGCACCCAGGCCATCCACGACGTCCTGAAATTACCCGAGGCTCAAACCGCCGAAAAGAAACGCCGCTGCCCGATTTGCGGCCGGAACATGAAAAAAGTGACCATCGGGGGCGAGAAAGGCGTAATGATTGACGCCTGCGTGCACCACCACGGTCTCTGGTTCGACGGCGGCGAAGTGGCCGACCTCATTAAAATCATCTCGGCGCACTCAAACGGCAAAAAAGAAACCGAAGCCGAGATTATGAGCTTTTTGAAGGAAGTTTTCCAGGCCTGATTCACTTTATCAAACATTTAATTATGTAACTCGTTATAATAGAAACTAATGGAGGTGTGCATATGGTGATTCTCATCGTAGTAATAGTAATTATTGTGCTCCTGTTGCTTTTCCTCTGGGGCTCCTACAACGGGCTGGTCAATGCCCGGAACCAGGTCAAGAATGCCTGGGCACAGATTGATGTTCAGCTGAAACGGCGTTATGACCTCATCCCCAACCTGGTGGAAACAGTTAAAGGTTATAAGAATTTTGAACGGGACACACTGGAAGCGGTCACCAAAGCCCGCACCGCAGCGCAAACCGCTTCAACATCCGGCGATGTCGGAGCACGTTCCGCCGCCGAAGGCGAATTATCCGGAGCTTTAAGCCGCCTGATGGTCGTGGTGGAAAAATATCCCGACCTGAAAGCCAATACGAATTTCCTGGCTTTACAGGAAGAACTGACCTCAACCGAAAATAAAATCAGTTTCTCCCGCCAGGCTTATAATGACGAAGTACTGCAATATAACAATAAAGTACAGCAATTCCCGGCCACCATCGTCGCCGGCATGTTCAACTTCAAGAAAGAGCAGGAATTCCTGCAGGCAACTCAGGCCGATGTCGAAAGACAGGCACCCAAAGTCAGTTTCTAAAATTATTTATCGCATGCAAAAATAAATTCCGAGTCCTTCCCTGTGAAGGACTCGGAATTATAATGGTACGGGACTATGTGGGAACAAATCAGGGCTAACCGAACAAGGTCAATCATATTGGTAATCTTAATGGGCCTGCTGCTGGTGCTCATCGGCTGGTTTATCGGTTTGGTTTTCGCTTCAAACGGCATCGCCGGGCTGGTCGTTGCCTTGATAGTCTGGGGCATTATGACCCTGGTCGCCTATTTCCAGGGCGATAACATTTTACTCTCGGTGGCCGGAGCGAAAAAGATTTCACCAACGGACCATCAGCAACTTTACGATGTTGTGGAAGAGATGAAAATCGCCTCCGGACTGGAAAAGATGCCGGACATCTACATTATTGACGACCCGTCGCTGAATGCCTTTGCCACCGGACGCGACCCGAACCATGCCGCGGTGTCCATCACCTCCGGTCTGCTGCAGAAGCTGAACCGGGATGAACTGCAGGGCGTCATCGGGCATGAGATTTCCCATATCAAGCACCGCGATGTTCTGTTAATGTCAATGTGCAGCGTGCTGCTGGGCACTATCGTTATTCTCTCCTTCTATGCCTCCCGCATGATGATGTTCGGCGCAATCTTTGGCGGCGGGGGAGGAGGAGGCGGGGGGCGCCGCGGTTCACGAAATAATAATGGCGGTGGCGGCGGGGGCGCGGCAATTATTATTCTCGTTTTCGCGATTTTGCTGGCGATTCTGGCGCCGCTTTTCGCCCAGTTGATTTATTTTGCGATTTCCCGGAAGCGCGAATATCTGGCGGACGCTTCTTCGGCATTATATACAAGATATCCGGAAGGATTGGCCTCCGCGTTAGAAAAGCTGGAGCAGTCCACCACGCCGGTGAAAAATGCGACTCAAGCCACGGCGCCGATGTATATCGTCAACCCGTTCCGCAATAAGATGAATGTCAATAATTTAACCAGCACGCACCCGCCGCTTGAGGAACGTATCCGCATCCTGCGCTCGATGGCCGGCGGCGCTTCTTACGCTAACTACGACGCAGCTTACCGTCAGGTGAAACATACTGGCGGCATCATCTCCCCCCAGACCGCGGCTGCGGCCGGGACGGTGGGATTACGCGCAGCAGTTGCCGGCGGGCCGGTGGAACCGCTGGCGGACGATAAAGTAACCCGTACCCGCAACGTTAATGACCTGATGTACCGCATGAATGACTACACCGTAATCAATTGCGAGTGCGGCGCCAAGCTGAAAGTGCCGCCTTCGATGCAGGGCTCAATGATTAAATGCCCGCGCTGCGGACGGCCGCACCAGGCATAGAATTAGAAGCTCTAAATTCGAAATCCAAAATACGAAACAATTACCAAATCTCTAATTCCAAACTGTCATCTGACAGCTGATAATTAATGACTGTCGGCTTCTCATCATTATTGACTGGCATGCAATCTCGTGGTATCATAATCGAAAGTCGAAAGAGAATATTCAATACAGGTTGTTAAAAATAGATGTCAGCACTGACTGACCTGAATAAAGAGATTGCGCTTTGCCGATTGTGTGAGATTGCAAAAACCCGCACGAAAGTTGTTCCCGGTGAAGGAGCCGAAAACGCCGAGATTATGTTTATCGGCGAAGCTCCCGGCTGGAATGAAGACCAGCAAGGCCGCCCTTTCATCGGCGCGGCAGGACAATTCCTGGACGAATTACTGGCTTCGATTAAGCTCAAAAGGGCCGATGTCTATATCGCCAACGTAATTAAGTGCCGCCCGCCGGAGAATCGCGACCCGCTGCCCACTGAAATCGCGAACTGCCAGAAATGGCTGGACCGTCAGATTGAACTGATTTCCCCGAAAATCATCGTCACACTTGGACGGTATTCGATGGCTAAATTCTTTCCGGGCAAGACCATCAGCAAGATACATGGCACTTCGCAAACATTGAACGGTATCATTTATTTTGCGATGTACCACCCTGCGGCGGCGCTGCACCAGGGGAACCTGCGCCAGACGCTGAAGGAAGACATCATGAAACTGCCGCCGCTGCTGGCGAAAGCGAAGACGCTGGCACCCAAAATTGAGCCCGCCGCACCGGCACCCGCTCCTGCGCCTTCAGCGCAGCAATTAAGTATGTTTTAAGACTCACCGACCGGGAGGCATCATGCCGGAAAAAGAGATTATCTCCCTCGACCAGGCGCAAATGGCCGCCGAAAGGTTTGTGGAAGCGCAATTCAAGAACATGAAAAAACTCGGCGTGGACAAAGTGAAATTGGCATCCATCGGCTCAATTCTGATTTACGATATTGACGGGATTGCGACTATCGGCGGCGGTTTAATCAGCAAAGGGAACGATTTCCCGTTTAAAGTCCAGGTCTCGGCGGTTGACGGCACCATCGTCGGCTACGACTGGCAGAGAGCAGCAAATAAAACCACACAGGATTCGAAATAATGGCAAAATCAAAACTGAAAATTATACCTATCGGCGGACTGGGCGAAATCGGTAAAAACATGATGGCGATGGAATTTGAGGACGACATCATTGTCATTGACGCCGGTCTGATGTTCCCCGTCGAAGAAATGCTGGGCGTAGACCTGGTCATCCCCGACATTTCGTATTTAATCGAGAATAAAGAGAAAATCCGCGGCATCATCGTGACCCACGGGCATGAAGACCATATCGGGGCGATGGCTTATATCCTGCCGCAGCTTAATGTCCCTGTCTATTCCACCAAATTAACCAACGGCCTGATTTCGGTCAAGCTGAAAGAACATAAAGCGCTGACCAACGCCGACCTCCGCATTGTGCCCACCGGCGGCAAGATTACACTGGGTAAATTCCGGGTGGAATTTTTCCCGGTTTGCCACAGCATCCCGGACGCCGTCGGTTTCATTATCAATACCCCGGTCGGCACGGTGGTGCACACCGGCGATTTCAAACTCGATTATACCCCGGTCAGCGGCAAACCGACCGACCTTTCCCGGCTGGCGCAGGTCGGCAGTCAGGGCGTTTTATTACTGCTTTCCGATTCTACATATGCGGAGTTGCCCGGTTACACGCCTTCCGAAAGGATCGTCGGCGAATCACTGGACCGGATTATGGCCGAAGCTCCCGGACGGGTGATTGTCGCCACCTTCTCGTCATTAGTTTCGCGCGTCCAGCAGGTGATTGACGCCGCCGCCAAGCATAACAGGCGGGTTTGTGTCATCGGCCATAATATGACCGAAATCGTCCGCATGTCAATTGAATTGGGTTATCTCAAAGCCCCAGGTCACATCCTGGCGCAGCTCGACGAACTGAAGGGCCTGGCGCCGAATAAAATTGTGTTTGTCACCACCGGCACCCAGGGGGAACCGACTTCCGCGCTGGTACGCATCGCCAACCGTGACCACAAACAGCTGCACATTATTCCGGGCGATACCGTGGCCATTTCCGCCACGCCGATTCCCGGCAACGAAGGGGTAGTGGCGCGGACCATTGATAACCTTTTCAAACAGGGGGCCCAGGTTTTATACAATAACATCACCCAGGTGCATGTCCACGGACATGCCAGTCAAGAAGAACTGAAATTATTGCTGAACATCGTCAAACCGAAATATTTCCTGCCGGTGCACGGCGAATACCGTCACCTCAGCTTGCACGCCAAACTGGCGCAGTCGGTCGGCATTCCCAAAGACAATATTTTTGTGATGGAAGACGGCGATGTGCTGGAACTCGACCAGTCCGGCGCCAAAGTCACAGGCAAGATCAGTTCCAGCAACGTCTATGTTGATGGGCTCAGTGTCGGCGATATCGGCACGGTGGTACTGCGCGACCGGCAGATGCTGTCACGGGACGGGATTGTCGTGGTCATCATTGCCATCGACCGGCAGACCGGCAAACTGGTCGGGCGGCCGGATATCGTCTCCCGCGGCTTTGTCGACCCGCAGGGATACACTGAAATGCTGGATAAAAGCCGGGATATGGTCGTTCAGGTGCTGGACCACAGCGGCGCCCGTCCGGCGGAATGGAGTTTTGTCAACGCTAAAGTTAGAGATACGCTTTACAAATATTATTACGAGCAGACCAAGCGGCGACCGATGATTTTACCCTTTATGGTCAAGGTATAGGGATAAGAAGGCAGTCAAATGGCGAAAAAAACTAAAGCCGCGGGTGGAAAGAGCGGGAAGAAGGGCGGGGTATCGCGCTGGGACTGGCTGTTTTTAGCAGCGCTGGTAGTGGTCATCGGCTTCGGTATTTATTTTACCCATGCAACCATTAATACGTGGTGGGATGATACCTATGGCACAGTGAAAAACGCGATTGACTGGGGCATCATCTTTATCGCGTTGGCATTACTGATCTTGATTTTCCTCATCTGGCGCGGCAAATTTTTATCCCTTTTCAGGAACTGGAATAAATGGCTGGGCGCCATTGCCCTGACCTTTGCGGCGTGGGGCATTCTGGCATTTTCCGACCAGTCCGCGAAAATGAACGGATTAGGCGGAGCATTCGGTTATCACCTCATTGGAGATTACAATATCTGGGGTGTCGCCAGAATTTTTCTTTTAACGGTGATTAGCGTCTGTTTTATCGCTCCCCGTGTGATGCTGGCGTTGGTCAAATGGATCGGCCGCAGCATCAAAAAATTAATGGCCAAACAGCGGCAGAAAGCCGTGGAGAAACCGGCCGTTTTCAGAAATGTACCGCAGCAGCAGAAAGAAATAGTGCCTGCGGAAGTAGCATCCGAGGCCGCTGCCGAACCGGCACCGGTCAAAGAAAAGAAAGCGGCGGCCAAGGAAAAAGAAGCGCCCGCCGTACCTGCCCAAAGAGGTTTACGCCAAATCGCCCAGGATGTCTGGAGGAAATACGGGCAGTCCGCCGGCGCCCGGGAAATTGATGGCTGGAAATTACCACCGATTGAAATTCTGGATAATATCGCCGAAAAAGAAGTCGGACAGGCGGATAATACTCAACGGGCCAGGAAAATTGAAGAAGCCTTGAAGAGCTATGGCGTCACCGGCAAAGTGGTGCAGATAAACGCCGGCCCGACGGTGACACAGTTCGGCGTGGAGCCCGGCTGGGATATCAAGACCCGGGAAGTCCGGGAAAAAGATAAAGAGGGCAATGTCACCACTCACATCGAAGAAGTCTCCCGCACCCGGGTTAAGGTGGATAGAATCACTTCGCTGGGCAACGACCTGGCCCTGGCGCTGGCTGCGCCCACCATCCGCATCGAAGCCCCGGTGCCCGGCAAAGCCATTATCGGCATCGAAGTGCCGAATACGATCTCCAGCGCCGTTAGTTTACGTGGTGTGATTGAGACTCCGGTATACCAGAAATTGGCAGCCAAGACTAAAATGACCATCGCACTGGGTAAAGGCGCCGGCGGCGAAGCCGGTGTGGCCGACCTGGCCAAAATGCCGCATTTATTAATTGCCGGCGCCACCGGCTCCGGTAAAACGGTGTGTTTAAACGCGATTATCGCCTGTCTGTTGATGCAGAACACGCCGGACGACCTGCGGTTTATCATGATTGACCCCAAGCGCGTGGAACTGACGCCGTACAACAGCATCCCGCAACTGGCCATTCCGGTCATTGTAACCGCGGAGAAAGCCATTGACGCCCTGCGCTGGCTGAACCAGGAAATGGACAACCGCTATCAGGAACTGGCCAAAGCCGGGGTACGCAATATCGAAGGCTATAATAAAACACGCACTGGCAAAGACAAAATGCCGTATATCGTGCTGGTTATTGACGAACTCGCCGACCTGATGATGGCCGGGTTCGACGAAGTGGAGCACATCCTCTGCCGTCTCGCTCAGCTGGCCCGCGCCATTGGCATTCATTTAATCGTGGCCACACAGCGCCCGTCCGTGGATGTGGTCACCGGCCTGATTAAAGCCAACTTCCCAACCCGTCTTAGTTTCGCCGTCACTTCGCAAGTAGACTCACGCACCATCCTGGACTCTGTGGGCGCGGAAAAACTGCTGGGCAAGGGTGACATGCTTTACGCCCCCACGGATGCCGCCAAACCGAAACGGCTGCAGGGCTGCTACGTCGCCGACGCTGAAATCGAAAGGCTTGTCTTTTTCTGGAGCAGCCAGAACGTCGCCGAGGTTGCCCCGCTGAAGATTGAATCCGTGCCGGTCAGTTCCGTCCCCGGCGGCCACGAACCGCCGAAAGACGCACTGCTGGAAGAAGCCCGGAAAATCGCCCAGGAGCACGGCGGACAGATTTCCACGTCTTTCCTGCAGCGGCGGCTGCAAATCGGTTACCCCAGAGCGGCACGCCTGAAAGAACTGCTGGACGAAGAACTGGAGAAGGGAAACAAGCAGGCGTCAGAGCCCCACCCCCTGACCCCGATGCCGCGTGATGATGCAGAGGAAGAACCGCCGGAAGAAGGGAAAGAATAGACCCATACTCCATACCGATGAAAGTCGGTATTCAGTCTGCCTGCATTTCTTTTGCGAGACTTTCCCTAAATCCCATTGAAAGTCGCGGCAATCTAAAATTAGCTAATTCAAAACCGGTGACGATTTTTAGTATTGTTTTGTATAGAAATATTTCCTTTTAAGTCATCGCTGCCGGTGAAAAATAGTGCGGTAACGTATCATCAGTACAACGTGAATTCGAGAATACTATTGACAGGCAGAATTTCAGATTGCTTCGTCGCTATGACTCCTCGCAAAGGAAGTGAGGGATTGTCATTTTCATCCCGATGAAAATCGGCACCCACTATTAAAATAGCGTGTCTCAGGATGGGTGATTTTTATGACAATCTTTTTACCATGGGCGTAAATCTGATACCATTTTTGAGCTGTTCGTCACTTATTTTCACGAACCCCAGTTTCTCATAAATGCTAACCGCAAAAGGCGAAGAATTCACTTCAATCAATTCGGTATTCGCATTATGTTTCCTGCATTTATTCACAGCCAACTCCAGCAGTCTCGTAGCGATACCATGATGTTGGTATTTCTTTTTTACAAATAACAAACTGATATGATTATAATTCCGTACCTCGATCATACCGACTAATACATCTTCATCAAGGGCAACCACCACAACGTGATTATTAGCTAACCTCTTTTGCATTAATAGCGAATCGATGTATTTCGAAAACTCTTTTACACCCTCTTCGCTGTAGTCAGGCGCAACGAATTCACTAAAGCTGTCCATCACCAATTGACAGGCTTTGGCTTCTTCACCGGTTTTAATTTCTCTAAACGTAATCTTACTTTCCATATCAATTACTCAACTATGATTCGCTTCTACTAATATGGAAATACTATACTATAACGAAAAGTATAATAAAAGTAAAAATCATCAGAATAATTTGAAAGTCTGGATTCCATGTCGTAGCAAGGAATGGAGAAAAGAGAAGGACCGGTCCGTTGGTACCATACCGATGAAAACTGGTATCCAGTCTGCCTGTACTTCTTTTACGAG
>Ga0187862_10006511_pt1 | contig 10597 bp, 7 predicted proteins | sample June2016WEW_10_1_FD_133003 | JGI IMG/M metagenome (GOLD analysis project Ga0187862, IMG submission 133003) | Peatland microbial communities from SPRUCE experiment site at the Marcell Experimental Forest, Minnesota, USA - June2016WEW_10_150 | ecosystem: Environmental > Terrestrial > Soil >...
CGCCGCGATCCAGCGCATGGCGCGATCGGTCGCTTCCGGCGTGAGCGATCGGATCAGGCTGCCAGCGCTGATGCCGAACGCCAGGTGCGCGGCCCACGGAAAGAACCCGAACGCCACGCGGCTAGGCGCAATGTAATTCGCCAACGCCTGCGGCACTTGCGTCCAATTGGCCGCGCTCACCAGCGGCCCAGCCAGCGCGATGGCCAGCCCCACCGCCGCCGCGGCCGCCACGCGCTGGCGCGTGCGGAACACGGCCATCACCGAAAGCACGGCGATCGAAAAGCCCATGCAGTTGAGGATGTCCACCTTGAGCAGATCGGTCCACGCGGCTGGGAAACCCGAAAGGAACATCTGCGCGCGGAAGGCGAACGCCAGAAGAAACAGGTATCCGGAACGGCGGAACGCGGCGAACACGCGCTCACCCGGCGTCAGGCCGCGGCGCTCGCTCGAATCCATCAGAAATGCCAGCGTCACGCCGGTGAGAAACAGAAAGATGGCCGGCGGCATACCGCCCGCGAATTGCGAAAGAACCCACGCGCCACCGGGACGCAGCTCCGGCTTCAGGAACGAATCGAACACATGCCCCTGCAGCATGATGATGGCGCCGAGCCCGCGCAGCCAATCCAGATACTCAAGCCGGTATGTGCTGGTCCTGGTTTTCATGCCGCTCACTGCCAATGCCCGCTAGTTCAACTTCTCCGGCTTAGCGTTCTTGGGGATATCCCACTTCAACTCCGGGGGACTGGGGTATAGCTTGACGTTCCTGTACGTGGCCAAAATGTAATCGTCGCCCGGCTCCCAGAACTTCTGCTGCACGGCAATGCCCAATGTATCGGAGATCCACAACTCCACCTTGGTCAATTGCGCCAGCACGTCGGCGGATTTCGGGGTTAGCACCAGGCGCACGGTCTTTTGCCCAGCCACGGTTTCCGGCCCCCCGAGCTCCAGTTTGTAGGAGTTTCGAAGCTCGGCCGAATCGCTGCCGAAGCCCAACAACCAAAACTGATTGATCAGGTGGGCGTCCTTGCGATCCAGATCGAAGATCTGCACCGAGTTGTTCTTCGGGTAGTACATTTTTACCTCGTGGCGGGTCAGCAGAACTTTCTTGGCGTTGGGCGGCTGAATGTCCACCACCGCGCCCAGCTCATGCTTGAAACGGCGCACCTTCATGCTGCCGGTGAATGCCTCGTCCATATTCAGCACGGCAGTGTGCGAAACCTGGGTGAGATCGGCTGACAGGCCTTTGAAGCCGGCGGCTGCCCGATCCATGCGGTCCAGAGTAGCTTGTAATTGGTCCGTGCCGGCCGCCAGCGCGGCTGCGCAAGTCAAGGCCATCCATAAGGCAAGCACGGCATGGCGCGGCGGAAATAGCTTGGATGAAAACATAGAGGAGTTGGCGTCAGGGACGCACGAAAGCCATGTAACCCTGTAGCTCCCCTTCCGAATCCAGAATCGGCTCGACACGCGTGACGCTGACGTGCGCCGTGCTGGGCTGCGTCTTGAGAAACTCCCGCAGGCGATTGAGACGCTGCGGCTCGGGCACGCCGGCAAGCACTTCGGCATCCACGAACAGCACGTTGCCGCCGTTTTCCGCCGGCCGCGCGATGCTGGCGGCGCTCGGAATCCGCGGCTGGTCGCGAAACCAGTCGCGTGGCGTGAGGAAGATAAAAGTAAGGATGATCCCCACCATCACGTCATATTGCCAACTGGCGCGCGCGTAGTCCCAGAGGATAAAGCGCTTAAACATCTTTCCCTATTTTAACAGGCCCGCGCCCGGCAAATCCCGGCGCGATTCGCGTGTCGACAGCTCGCGGTCGGTCTACTCGTCGTACAGCGGCGGCTCTCCGGGCGGGCGGGTCTTCCAGCGGCGGTGGATCCACAACCATTGATCGGGATTGGCGCGGATCGCGGCCTCCAGGCCGGCGTGCAGCGCCGCCGTATCGCGCGCGGCGTCGCCAGTGATGTCCACCGGCGGATTGAACCGCAGAACGTAGCGGCCCTCGTCTTCCGCCCATAGCGCATAGGCCGGAATTACCGCCGCGCCGCTGTGCGCGGCGATTTTGGCAAAGCCCGAGCCCGCGCAGGCCGGCACGCCGAAGAAATCGACGAACACGCCGGAATCGAGCGACGCGTTCTGGTCGATCAGGATGCCGACCTTGTCATTGCCGGCGAGCGCTTTCAGAATCGACCGTGCGAAGTCCTTCTTGAAAATCACGCGATTACCGCAAAGGCCGCGGCGGCGCTCCACCAGGCGGTCGATCAGCGGATTGTCGAGCGGCCGAACCAAGATGCTCATGGGCCCGGAGGCCAGCCCATGCGCGAACGCGCTCAGCTCCCAATTCCCCAGGTGCGCCGTGGCGAACAGCACACCGCAGCGCTGGCGCAGGGCGGCCTCGACGTGCTCGGCGCCCTCGATGCGGATCCAGCGGTCCAGGTTATGGAGCCCGATGGAGGGAAACCTGGCCAGGCTGACCAGCAACCGCGCGATGGAGCGGAACACGCCGTCGATGATCGCGCTTCGCCCGGCCGCATCGAGTTCCGGCATGGCCAGCACGAGGTTCCGCTCCGCCACGCGCCGCAGGTGCGGAACCCAGCGGTCCAGCAGCCGCGCGTAGTAGCGCCCCAGCGCATCCGCGGCGGCAATCGGCGTCCATTGGAGCGACTTCAATACCATCAGTGCAAGCGCATATTCGACCCAGTTCCGAAGGCGAGAGCGATGCCGCATGAAACCGCATTGTACCGTGCGCGACGCCGAGGCGCGCGCTTGAGACCTCGCCGAGGCGCGACGCGTTGACCGGCGACGATAACCGATCGCCGGCGTTACTTGCGCAGGATGGACTCCGAAATTTATCGTGTACCGGAAACCAAATCGCCTACAATTGTAAAAAGGATGCCAGCCCAGACGGATCGCGCAACTGTCACCTGGTCGACGCCGGAGTGCCCCTTTTCGATTGAGTGCAGCAGCCGCGTGCTCGACGACATTCGCCTGGCGGTGACGGACGCTTTCTTTTCGCTGCCGCGCGGCGGCGCCGAAATTGGCGGCATTCTCCTGGGAGCCTGGCAGGAGGGCCGGCTGACCGTCTCCGATTACGCGGCGCTCGATTGCGAACACGCCTTGGGACCCTCGTTCACGCTCTCCTTGAGCGACGAAACCAGGCTGCAGGAATTGATCCGCGCCGCCAGCGCCGCGGGCGCCCGCGTAGTGGGCTGGTACCATTCCCACACGCGGACCGGCGTCCTTCTCTCCGACACCGATCTCACCATCCACAACCGTTTTTTCCCCGAGTCGTGGCAGGTGGCGCTGGTGGTCAAGCCGCACACCTTCGAACCGATGCGCGGCGGATTCTTCTTTCGCGGCCCCGGTGGCATTATTCATTGCAGTGCAAGCTATCGCGAATTCCCGATCGAGCCGGTGCCGATGCGGCAGGTCCCCCGAGCCGTTCCCATGGAGCCGCCGGCGCAACCGCCGCGCCGGCCCGCATCCGCCGGCCCCATCGTCGATGTCCACGCCGGCCCCCAAACTCCTCCCTCGCCCGCCTCTCCCATCGTTAACATCCAGGCTGAACCCGAGGCTCCGCCGCTTGCTCCGGCTCCGGCTCGAACTATCGTCGACATCCGCGCCGAGCCCGCGCCTCCTCCCGCGCCCCGCACAACCGTAGCATCCCAAGCCTCCGTGCCCGAAGCCGCGCCGGAAGCCAGGCCCGCCGCGGCCGAGGTACCGCTCCCGAGTATGTTCCAGCCCGTCCCAGAGCGCTCGTGGGCGTGGCTGAAGGTGGTGCTGGCGGTGGGATTGGTCCTGACCGCGGGTGTCTTGGCGTATGCCACGCGCGACGCTTGGTATCCTCCCGCCGCTTCGCTGTTACACCAGGCGCCCCCCGAAATCAATGCCGCTTCCGCCGCCCTGAACACGGTGGATGAAGGCGGGCAATTGCAGATTCGCTGGGACCCGAGTTCGATCCCGGTGCGCACAGCCACCGGCGCCTCCCTGGAAATCGCGGATGGCGATTCGCCGCTCAAGGTCGTCCCGCTCGATGTCCCGCACCTGGCCTCCGGCGTATTCACGTACGGCCGCCGCAACGAACGCGTGGATGTCACGCTGATGCTCGATCGGCCCAGCGGAACCAAGGTGCGGCAGGTCACCAGCTTTCTGGGTCAAAAACCGCCTGCGCCTGCCGCGCCGTCAAACCCCGTTCAGCCCGACCCCTCCCAGGCAAAAGACCTCGCCCAGGCAAAAAAGGATCGCGAAGAAATGGCGCGGCTTGCAGCCGGCCTGCGAGCACAACTGGACGCCGAGCTCGAGCGCAACCGGAAGCTTGAAAAGCAGCTTGCCACCGCTCGCGCCCAACTGCGCGAACAACAACTTCGCCGGCTGGGAAATCAGGCCGGCCCGCTCGAACACTAGCCGTCCAAGCGCGCCCTTCAGCCAGCCGTCCGCACGAATACCAGCTGGACAATTCCGATTCCGCCAAGGCGCTTCGGGCCTGCTATACTCGCACAAATGGGGATTTGAGGTCGCCCCAAAAATCCGAGGTTTCACGAAGTTGTAATCGAGGATCGGGTAAGCTGTTGTGATCCTCCGGGCATGGTTTCGTTGTTTGGGTATTGCGTCTGGCTACCGCCAGCGCACGGACCGGCTTCGGCCGGGAAGGGCAACATAACCTAGGGGTTCTGTGTACGTCAAACGCTTCTGTCTCGTGGAGAAAAATCATGAAAAGTTTACCGACCGATTTTCTCAGAAAAGCTGTCTGCTGGACGATGTTCCTCTGCGCCGGCGCCTATCCCGCGCTGCGCGCGCAACAGACTCTGGGCGCGATTACCGGCACGGTTAAGGACGGCTCGGGCGCGGCCGTACCCGGCGCGACCGTGAAGGCGCTCAATATCGCAACCAACTTCGCGGTTACCGCCAAGACGCAAACCAACGGTTCGTACCTGGCATCGAATCTGCCGGCCGGGACCTACAAGTTGACGATCACCAAAGAAGGGTTTGAAACCGAAACGCATACCGAGGTGCTGGTGAATGGGGATCGCACCTCGACCGTCGATGGCAGCCTGCGCGTGGGCGCGGTCAGCACCACGGTGGAAGTGACGGCGGTGCCGCTGATGAACCAGGTGGACACCACCAACGGCTATGTAGTCGATCAGTTGACCATCCAGGACACGCCGCTGGGAACCGGGAGCTTTACCCAACTGGCGATCCTCACGCCCGGCGTCCATGCCGATTTCCTCGGCGGCGGGGGCTCCAACACCGGGTTGGGAAACCAGGCGATCTATGCCAACGGCCAGCGCGACACCAGCAACAGCTTCTCGCTGAACGGCGTGAATACGAACAACCTTTTTAATGGGAACTCCACCAGCCAAGTCGGTGAGAATCGTTTCATCCTGAACACGGGCGAGAATTTCGGAGTGGGCGGGTCGTCGCAGACCAGCACGTCGGTCTACGGCGCGATCGGCCAGGCACTGCCCACGCCGGCTCCGGAGACGATCCAGGAAATCGCCGTGAATGCGGCTATGTACGACGCGTCACAGGGAGCCAACAGCGGCGCCCACATCAGCGTAATCACCAAATCGGGCACCAACAGCCTGCACGGCGAAGCGTATGAACATTTCCAGAACAGCGACATGAACGCCGCGCCGTTTTTCTACAACGCCTCTCCGGCGGTTCTCACCAAGGTGCCGTTCCTGAACCGCAACACCTTCGGCGGAATCCTGGGCGGGCCGATCAAGAAGGACAAGATCTTCTATTTCGTCTCCTACCAGGGCGTCAGAATCGCGGATGGGCAATCGTCCACCGTCGGCGCCATTGTTCCGATCTCTCTGACCAACGACCGCAGCGCGACCGGAATCATTAATGCGATCCAGGCGGACTACGCGACCACCGTGACCGCGGCTCAGCTCAGTCCCGTGGCAATGGCAATGCTCGGCGCCAAGCTCCCTAACGGATCCTATCTGATCCCGACCCCGAATATCACCAATCCGGCTACGGCGAAGCAGCTCGGCTACGACGCCTTGCAGATAGGCCCGAATACGCAGGCGCGGGTGAACCAGGGCTCCGCCAATATCGACTACATGATCAGCGATAAGGATCGCCTGGCGGCGAAGTATTATATCCAGAACGATCCGACCACCACTCCGTTCGCAGCCGTCACTCAGGCGCTTGGTTTCCCGCAAACCCTGACGTCGGGCAGCCAGGTTATATCGTTGGACAATACCGTGGTTCTGGCGCCCACCATCACCTGGCAACAGCGCGCCGGCTTCACGCGCATGGAAGCGTATGCCTCGACCACCGATGGCTTCACACCCAGCGACTTCGGGGTCAACCTGCCGGGCGGCTCGGCCTTCCCGGAAGTCGTGTTTTCCAAGGCCGACAACAGTCTTGGGGGCAAGTTCACGTTTGGCGCCAACCCCAGTTTTGGCAATGCCGGAATGTATCAGAATCAATGGGAGGTTGCGAGCACACTGCAATGGGTGGTGGGGCGGCATTCCTTGAGCTTCGGGGCGAACTGGGACCATACCCAGCTCAACATCATCAACAACAACACCAACAGCGACATCGTCGCATTCAGCAGCTTCGTCAACTTCGTCAAAGGCACCGTCCGCACCGGAACCTATTCGACGGCGTTTATCGGATCGGCCGACCGGTATTACCGCTCCGATACGGCCGGAGCTTACGTCAGCGACAATTTCAAGGTTCGCAGCGACCTGACCGTGACGCTGGGGCTGCGCTGGGACCTCGACGGCCCGCTGAGCGAAAAGTACGGCCGTCTGACCGGCTTTGATGCGGCCGATTACGCCTACAACGCCGCCGCGGACACGATCACCGGCTCCGGGTTGGAGATCGCCGGGAACAATCCTACTATGGCCACCGCAGGCGCCAGCGATTCGCTGATGAACCAGCGGCAGTGGGGTTTCGCGCCGCGCATCGGCGTGGCCTGGAGCCCGAGGCCGAAACTGACCGTGCGCGCCGGGGCAGGCCTTTATTATGATCGGGGCGAGCTGTTCAGCTATCTGTCGGCGGGCGCCGGCGGCGGCTTCAGTGGTCCGTTTGGCGTCACACTGTCTCCACCCTTTGTGAGTGAGGTCACAGCCAACTCCAGCTCCACCTTTGCGAATCCCTTCCCAACCGCCGGCGCCGCGATTCCGGGCAGTCCGGCGGCGTTTCTGGCGCAGCTTCCGAATCTCGCCGACACCACCAAGGAAGTGAATCCGCCCGGAAATCTTTATGGACCGTTCATTTTCAGCGGTTACGATATCACCAACAAACTGCCGTACAGCGAGAACTGGACCGTCGACCTCCAGTATCAACTCAACAACAGTTGGCTGGTGAGCGGGGGCTACGTGGGCAATCACGGCCAGCACCAGGTGGTTCCCGTGACGTTTAACGAACCTATGATCGCCACGGCTACCAATCCGGTCAACAACCAGACCTCCTCCTATGGGTTCTCCTACGTCTCGGGGAGCACGGCAGCGAACCCGCTCGAACCGGTCAACACTTTGGAGGGCGGTAACACGGGTATCCGGGTTCCTTACATCGGTTACAGCGCCAATTCGGTCCTCTACAAAGCCGAGGGAATCTCAAACTACGACGCTCTCCAGCTTCAGGTCCGCAAACGGCTGTCCAGCGGGCTGCAATTCACGGCTAGTTATACCTGGTCTCACGGTCTTGACGATCAGAGCGGGGCCGGACTTTTCTACAACGGCGGCGACACGTTGAATCTCAAGCAGGGATATGGTTCGTCGGATTTCGACCAGACTCACGTGTTCCTGATCAACTTGACCTACGCTGTGCCGGTCATCCAGCAATTCAAATCGAACAAAGCCCTCAACGGACTCTTGAACGGCTGGACCATCGGCACGCAGACCGTGGCGCAGAGCGGCCAGCCGTACAGCGTCTACGATTACTCGGGTTCGATCGCCAGCCTGTACTATTCCAGTGAGGATGAAATCACCAATCCGATTGTTCCGCTGGCCCCGGGCGTGAGCGCGAAGCAAGCTCAATTGCAGGGAACCACCGGGGTGAACGCCGGGCAGCCGGTGCTGAATCCGGCCGCCTTTGCGCCCCAGTTCCTGGCGCCGGGCACGGATGGCGTCCCGGCCGGCGACACCGGCGAATCGGTTTTCGGCACCAGCGGACGCAACATGTTTCGCGGTCCGTTCGGTTTCCGCATCGATACATCGCTCGGCAAACGGTTCCAGTTGAACGAGCGTTTCAATCTGCGCTTCAGCTTCGACGCGTTCAACCTCTTCAATCACCCGAATTTCGACACGCCGAATAATGACGTCGATTTCTACCCCAACTTCGGGCCGCCCGAAACTGTTCCGCCGACCGGCAGCTTGGGAATGATCCAGCACACCATCGGCAGCCCGCGCTTCCTGCAGTTGGATCTGCACCTCTCGTTCTGATCGCCGTGGCATCTGGGGCGGGCCTTTATTTCAAGGCTCGCCCTCACGTTTTCTCAGGCGCTGTGCGGCGACCGCAAACCTGATACAACAGAGGGCATGACAACCGAATCCGCGGATCGCCGCGCGTTTCTGAAAACGGCCGGTGGCGCGGCCCTCACTGCATCGCTGTTCACCGGGAACCTGAAAGGCGCCAACGACAAGGTCAACATCGCCTTCATCGGTGTCGGCCGCATGGGCTACGACAACCTCGGCTACTGCGCGCACGTGCCCGGTTTTGAAATCGTAGCGATTTGCGATGTCTACCAGCCAGCGCTCGATGCCGCGGTGGAACGGGCGCGCAGCGGCGGTTTCCCCGGCGTCAAAGCCATTCGCGACTTTCGCGAAATATTGAGCGACAAATCGGTGGACGCCGTATGCATTGCCACACCCGATCACTGGCACGCCTACATGGCCGTCGAAGCCTGCAAGGCCGGCAAGGATGTCTGGGTGGAAAAGCCGGCCTGTGTCTACGTCGAGGAAGGCTTGAAGATGATCCAGGCCGCGCGCAAGTACCAGCGCGTGGTGCAGGGCGGCACCATGCAGCGTTCCGGCGGATTTTTCCGCAAAGCGCGCGAAATCGTCAAGAGCGGCGAACTGGGCGACATCACCTTCTGCCGCGCCTTTCAGGCTGACTCGACCAAAAAGGAAGGCTGGGGCAACCCGCCGGACAGCGATCCTCCACCGACTCTCGATTGGGACCTATGGCTGGGGCCGGCGCAGGCGCGCCCCTTCAACGCCAACCGTTGGGGCGTGGCCCAAGACCACTACTCGACGTTCCGCTATTTCTGGGATTATGCCGGCGGCGAGATGACCGATTGGGGCGTGCACCTGCTCGACATCGTCCAGTTCGCTTTCGATGAGGCTATGCCGCTCGGGATCTCCGCCCAGGGCGGCCGGTTCTACGTGACGGATAACACGGAAACGCCGGACACCATGCAAGCCACGTATCGTTATCCCGGCTTCATCGGCGCCTATGAAAGCCGCACCGCGAATCCGTTCCCCTTGTATAACTCGGGGTATGGGACGGCCTTCCACGGAACCAAAGCTACGCTGATGGTCAACCGCGGCGGTTACACGATTTTCAAGAATGGTCCCGGCTCGACGCCAATCGTTGAGAGCAGCCCTGAACTGGCCGCCATGAACCTTCCCCACTGGCGCAACTTCATGGAGTGCATCCGCTCTCGCCAGCGCCCCACCAGCGACATCGAAAACTGCGTCCGCTCCACGCTCACTTGCGTGCTGGCCAACATTTCCATGCGCCGGAGCCTCTCGCTCACCTGGGACGACCGGGCGATGACGGTCCGCGAGCCCGAGGCCCTGCCCTATCTCGAGGCCCGTTATCGCGCGCCGTGGAAGCTGGAAGTGTAAACCCGCTGAAGCCCGCCTCATTCGTGGCGCGGGCTGTCCAGCCTGCTGAGCCGAGATTCGTCTCGGCTTTCTTCCCTGCCGAAGGTCGACAATTTGCTTCGGTGGCCGCAACGCCTGTCGTGGCCGAAACGTCAACATGATCGTAGCAGCGCCATGCGACTGTCCACGGTATTGTTCTTACTGCTTGCCGGAGTTGGGGCATTACCCGCCCAGCAGTACTTTCCGCCCGGCGTTCTGGGTGCGACGACGCAGGAGCACGACTTTAAGGCGAATTGGTACGCCAAGGAGCTGAAGGCCCTGCACGAGCCCTCGCTGTGGGAGCTGTCGCACAATGATCCGAATGTAGAGGCTTACCGCTTCCTGTGGCTGCGCACGTTCGATCATCCCATCGCCGCGAGGCTGGTCGTGCGCGCAAGCGGTTCGGGGTGGATGCATGTCCGGATGACATCCGGCCAGGGCGGCCATGAACCTGGAAGAATCATCCGCTGGGGAGTCTCCTGGCTGACAAGAGCCAAGACTCAATCGTTACTGGAAGCTCTGGCCGCCGCGGACTTTTGGAATTTGCCCACTCTGGCACGGTTGAATGCCGACCCGGACGGAGTGCAACGGATTGGCGTGGACGGGGCGCGGTGGATCGTCGAGGGCGTGAAGAACGGACAATACCATGTCGTCGACCGATGGTCTCCCGAGACCGCAGACCCGGTGAGAGAGATCGGCCTGCTGTCGCTCAAGCTGGGCCGATTCAGGATACGCTCCGGCAACGTGTATTGATTGCCTCCGGTACGCCCCG
>Ga0187862_10006517_pt1 | contig 10594 bp, 10 predicted proteins | sample June2016WEW_10_1_FD_133003 | JGI IMG/M metagenome (GOLD analysis project Ga0187862, IMG submission 133003) | Peatland microbial communities from SPRUCE experiment site at the Marcell Experimental Forest, Minnesota, USA - June2016WEW_10_150 | ecosystem: Environmental > Terrestrial > Soil >...
CACTGTCAAGCATAATATTTGCAATTACATGGGAACATAATAAAAATCACGATCCTGCCAAGCCGTGCGTAATCAAGGGTTGACCCGGAGGTTCGGCCTAATTGTCAGGGGAACTTCGGACTAGCCCCGTTGTAACCGCGTACAGAAGGTCTTGAAACAGGTTTTCGAGTCCTTGACTGTTGACTCTTCGGCCGCACTTACTGGCCGGGCGGAACGTTATAGAGGAAAATAAACTGCAGAACCAGATGATTGCCGGTGAACTCTTCCGGCAGGGGTGGGAAGGGAACGGAGGCGCGGATGCCGGTGAGGGCTGCTCGGTCGAGCGGGTCGGAGCCGGAGGAGGCTACCAGTCGCAATTGCGGCACGGAGCCGTCCTTGAGGATCTCGAAGACAATGCCTACCCGTCCTTTCTCGCCCAAGCGCGCTGTTTCCGGCATCACCGAATACCAATTCCGTCGCACGGCGTAGACGACCCGCGCCAAATACGGGCCGAAATCTACGCCGCGTGTGTCGGAAAGGATGAGCGGCCCTTCCGTGGAGAAGTTCGGCTCGAGGTTCTGAAACTGCCCGTTGCCTTGGCCATACCCTGAACTGCTGCCTGTTCCACCACCAACCGAACGCCCGCGCGCCGCGGATTGCAGTGACTGCTGGATGGCTTGGCCTGGAGTAAGGTTCGGAAGGTTCAAGCCTTGGCCGCCACCTCCTGAAGGAGGCTTGGCGTCTTCCAGGCGCAACCCGTCATTCTTGGCGACTTGGGGTTGGGACTCCGGGTTGGGCGGCTGATTGGCCGGCGGGCCGGGAGCAGCAGGTGCGGGATTACCGCCCGCCGCAGGCGGCGGGGTGGGAGGAGGAGCGGCAGGTTTACCGCCGGCAATTTCCGGCAATGGCGTGTTGCCGCGGGAGTAGGGCATCGGAAGGCCCCTGGGGTTAATGACAGGCGAACGGCCTTGCGCCCTGCGGTCTCGATCTGAAAGCGGTGAATTCTCCGGAGGCGGCTCAGTCAATTTGCGCAGGACGTCCGGAGGGAGCACAAGAAACGAATAGTCCTTCTTGGGCGCCACTTCCACGGGCAGTCCAACCAGCATCCGTCCGCGCCGCAGCAAGTCAGGCGAGAAGACGAGAAGCAGCACCAGTAATCCGTGTAAGATCAGCGAAGACAGGTACATCGTCCGCCGCCGCCACTTTACGACCTCCGGATCGACGACCATCACCACGTGATAGTCCTGCCAGCCTTCCGGCATACCTACGAACTTTGCCTCAAGCGGAGAAGCTGTCTGCGGACTCGCAAACAGATTGAGCTGGTTGGGGTCTTCCGGAACGTAGTCCGGGACTTCCGTCGGCGGCAAGGTGACGTGCCCCGGCCTGATTGGACCCGGAGTCTTCGGTTCGTGGAGCCCCTCTGCAATCTGGCGGAACAGAGAGACGGGCGGAAGCGTGCGTTCCACAAACGTGGCGTGGAACTCACCCCCGGATACGACGGAATTCGCGGCCGAGTCGGCATCTGCGCCACGCTTGTAGTACTCGCTCTGCAACTGAACTTTCGGCTCGCGAAACCTCTGGCGAATTTGCCGGAAAAGTGAAATCGGCGCAAGGGTCGTATCCACGAAGGTGGCGTGGAATTCAGCGCCGGGTACGGGGGAACCCTGGCTGGGTGGGTATACCTTCGGAACTTGGTTCTTCGGTTGGCGAAGCCTGTCCCGAATCTGCCGGAAAAGCGAGACCGGGGGGAGTGCGGTATCCACAAACGTAACGTGGAACTCCGGCTCGGGCGCAGGGGGACTCGCCGCCGGCACGGACTCGGCGCTCGTCTTTTCTCCCTTGAAGTCGACTACTGGCATAAAAAAAGCGAAACTCGAAAATCGAAATTCGAAACTCGTTGCCGGAACATCATAACAAGGAATTTCGAGGTCGTCCCGGCTCACTCACTGCCACAACCACCCCCTGCCCCCTCCTTACCAAGGAGGGGAACTCCGCTCCCCTCCTCGCTGAGGAGGGGCTGGGGATGGTGGCCGCGTCACAAATCTAACTACATCTCTCCGCTTTGGCCGACCGGCCGCGTCAGGCGCACATTCACCTTGCCCGCATGTTCTTCGATGCAATTCATGACCTGTTCGGCCAACGCAAGAGCTCTCCCGCCCTCGAGGCCCCCGACCAGAGGAGCGGAGCGGGTCCGAACCGAATCGAGAAAAGCTTCGAGCTCCGCCTGCAACGGGTCCGCTGGCTTGGTTTCGAGCTTTTGAAAACTGATGCGGGGAGTGGGGCCGCTGTTATCCACCCGCAAAAGCGTTGCATCGCGCCGCGTAAAATCAATGGAAACATAATCGTAGGGTTGAAAATAACGGAACTTTCGTATCGGTTCCGTACTGGCGCGGCTGGCGGTAATGTTCGCCACCGTGCCGCATTCAAACTCTACCCGCGCATTGGCTATATCCACTTTGTCGGAAAGCACCGGCAGCCCCACCGCGCGAACTTCGCAGGGCTCCGAATCGAGCATCCAGAGGAGCAGATCGAGGTCGTGAATCATCAGGTCGAATACCACGTCTACATCAAGGCTGCGCGGGCTGAACGCGCACAGGCGATGAATCTCAAAAAACAGCGGCCGCCGGGTGATGGCTTTGGCGGCTACTACCCCCGGATTGAACCTCTCGAGGTGTCCGACCTGCAAGATGCGGCCACGGCTTTTGGCCAGCGCCGTCACTTCCTCCGCTTCCTCCACGGTCCGAGTAATCGGCTTCTCAAGAAGTACATCCACATCGTGGGCGAAAGCCTCGCGCGCCACTTCGGCGTGGCTGGTGGTAGGAATAACCACGCTCACGGCGCGGGCCGCTTTCCAAACCTCGTCCAGGCTCGCGAAGGCTCGAACTCCCAGTTCCGCCGCGATTTCCCGGGCCTTTTCCGGACGAAGGTCGTAGACCCCTTCGAGGTTCGCTCCCGGGAGTTGCCTCAATGCGCGGGCATGCTTCTTGCCGTGCTCACCAACTCCGATCACAGCCACGGCAACTCTGTCGCTCACCTCAGTCCCTTCGGAAAATGGAAACTGGAAAATGGAAAATAGAAATTAGTGTCCTGAGTTAGAAGTTCGTCGAAGATTTCAGCCCGCAAAGCGGGCGGCAGAATGTAGCCCACGGCGCAAGCCGTGGGTCGCGAGGGCCCACCCTCACCCCCGTCCCCTCTCCCGCCCGGCGGGAGAGGGGCGCCGAAGGCGGGTTGAGGGCCATTCAACCCAGGGCTTACGCCCTGGGCTACTCTATGCCGCCCCTGACGGGGCTCTAAAAAGCGGTCGCGCATGAGAAAGACCTTCTTATCGAGCTTCTGACCCAGGACGCCAGAAAATAGAGGGTGGCCCTTCAGGACAGACTCCCCAGTTTCCAATTTCCATTTTCCGCTTTCTCATTCTTTCATCCCGACGATGGCGATGCCAGCCTCGTCGGCTTCTTTGATGAGGGCCGAGCGCTCAAACAGCAGGGTCTTGCCTGCGTCTACGGCCAGCACGCGGGCGTTTGACCTTCTCATCACCTGGATCGTCTTCCGCCCCACTACGGGGACATCAAAGCGCATGTCCTGGCAGGGCTTACTTACTTTGACGACTACCAGCGCCCGTCCGTTACTGAGGCCGGCCGCCCGTTCGATCACCGCGTCGGTACCTTCCATGGCCTCGACGGCCACGCAAGCCCGCCCGGACACTACGATCGTCTGGCCGATGTCGAGGCCGGCAATCTTTTTGGCAATTTCCCGGCCATACTCGATGTCGGATTCTTCCTCCGTATCCGGCGCGCGGTGGGTGAGCGGACCGGCGTCTGGAAGCAATGGCTTCAGGAATAGCGTCGAATCCACCACCTGGATGCCCCGGCTTTCGACCATGCGCACGAATATTCCGATCAGGGAATTCGTGTTCTTGCGCGGCAGACTTTTGAGGACGCGGCTCACCAGTCCGTCCGGTTTGATGGAACTGAAGAGTTGCGCGTGCTTCACCTGTCCGGCCAGGACCAGTTTGCCGATGCGCTCGGCCGCCAGCAAATCCAGAAGCTTTGAGACTTCACCCAGGCTCAGCCAGTGGATGGCGCTCGCCACGGAGGCAAGTTCCGGCGAGGCTTCTTCCTTGATTCCCACCACCAGCGGATCGATGCCCTGGTCCCGCGCCGCTTCCAGCACCAGGAACGGAAAGTGGCCGTTCCCCGCAATGATGGCATAACGATCATTCATGAACGAAACTCAAAATTCGAAACTCGAAAATGGAAGATCGAAACTCGGAAATTCCCGACGATGTTCCTACGAGCCAGAAGCTGCGAAAAAACCAAGCGGATGTCATCCTGAGCGCAGCGAAGGATCTCCGCAGTTTCCTGTGGTTGAACGATTTGCGAACAACTACAGAGATGCTTCGCTGCCATGAAAATGCGCTGTCATTCTGAGCGAAGCGAAGAATCTCGCCCTGGTCTTTGCTCCTCGGCCCGATCCGAAGCAGAGCGAGATTCTTCGCTTCGCTCAGAATGACACGGTCTTCATGTACGGTAGTGAGCCGAAGGATCATGACGTCTGCGCTCAGGATGACACATTCTTGGTTCGTTCACACCTTCCCATGCGCGAGTTACGATCATCCAATTCGAACTTCGATTTTCGAATTTCGAGCTTCGATCATTTGGCCACACCACGCTCAGAGGTTCGGATGAATTCCACCAAGGCGCGGACATGGTCGGACTTGAGACCGGCGGCGTCGATCGCCTCGAGCGCCTGCGTAGTATTGAGCTTGGATCTCGACAGCAGGCGGAAGGCTCGCTCCAGTTCCTTCAGGTCATCGGCGCTCAGACCGCGCCGCTCGAGCCCAAAGCGGTTGGCGCCAAGAACGTTCAGCGGGCGGGGGGCGGAAGTTTTTGAGTAAGGTAGGATGTCCTGGTTCACAACACTGTAACTGCCCAGGAAACTGTACGTGCCGATGCGGCAGAACTGGTGAATGCCGCAAAATGCGCCCACCGAGGCGTAATCCTGAATCTCGACATGGCCGGCCAGCGAAGCCCCGTTGGCCATAATGATGTGGCTTCCCAGGTGGCAATTGTGCGCGATGTGGACATAGGCCATCAGGAGGTTGTGGCTGCCGATTCGCGTCACCCCGTCTCCCGCCTCTGTGGCGCGGTGAACGGTGATGAATTCGCGCAGCGTGTTGCCGTCGCCGATCTCTACCTGAGTTGGCTCGCCGTGGTATTTCAAATCCTGCGGAGCGAGTCCAACGCAGGCCCAGGGGAAAATACGATTGCCCTTGCCGAATCGTGTGTTTCCTTCCAGCACACAATGCGACATGACCTCGCAGTCTTCTCCCAGTTCGACGCTTTCTCCGATCAGGGAATAGGGCCCTACCGTCACGCTGCAGGCCAGCTTGGCGTTGGGATGGATGATTGCTGTGGGATGGGCTTTCATTGACGTGATTGACCGAGCAGACCTTGACTTGCCTGGCCGGATTGACCGGGGCGGTCCGAGATCGCAAATGCCACCGTCGCTTCCGCCGCCAACTTCCCTTCTACGGTCGCTTGACCGTGCATTTTGCCAAAGTTGTTGCGCCGGTTAAGCAACTGCATTTCCACCCGGAGTTGGTCGCCCGGCAGCACGGGGCGGCGGAACTTCGCGTTTTCAATGCCGGTAAAATAGATTAACTTCTTGTCCTTGTCCGGCATGTCGCGGTAGATCATCACCCCTGCCACTTGTGCCATACACTCGATGATCAATACCCCAGGCATGACCGGGGCGCCGGGGAAATGTCCTTGGAAAAAGGGTTCGTTCATGGTCACGTTCTTGAGCCCTACAATGCGCTTGTCCCCCTCGATTTCCAAAATGCGGTCAACCAGCAGGAATGGGTACCGATGCGGAAGAAAGCTCATGATATCCATGATGCTGTAGACAAAGCCTCTTTCCGTACCGGCAAGTGTCGGAAGTTCAGCCACGCTTCACCATCCGTTTCGATTTCGGCGCTTCGAGACGCCCGGCAGCCCAGCCTGAAAGCCCGGGATTCACGCCACCCCTGTTCATCCGGCGGCCACTGGCAGCGACTGTAAACGACCGTTTGGCCATTATAAACGAAACCCTTCCGCCTTCCAATCGTGGAGTGCGGTTCGACACTTTCACGGTTTGGTTGTAACGCGGGCGTCTCGCCCGCAGTCACGGGAGCGTCCCGCTCCCGCGCGCGGGCAAAGCCTGTCCTGAGCGGAGCGGAGGATCGCGGCAGTTTCCGGCCGGAGCCCCTGGACACCCGGGCGCTGTAGGGGTGGGGCTTGCCCTACCTGGGGCATTTGGGGACGGCAAGCCGTCCCCCTACGGCGGGGGCGGTTAACGGCGGATTGGGGACGTCGCACGAAGCATTGACGCCCCCCCGCGAGGTTGTTACTATGAGTTGATTTCGCTCGATCGAGGAGACTCTCTTATGGACCGTTTGACCCGTCACGAACTTAAGCAGGACGAATTCAAGGAATCGCTGGACCAACTCGAGCAGTATGTGGCGGCGCATCTGAAGGAAATCGTGACCGTCGCGATTCTGGCGGTGGTTGTGGTGGGCTCGGCGGTTGGTCTGAGGTACTACCTCGGCGAGCAGGAGTCCAACGCCAATCTCGATCTTGCTTCCGCTCTGAAGACTTTCCAGGCCTATGTGGGGACCTTCACGCCGGGCAGCATGCCCCCCGGTACGGAAAGCTATCCGACTGCCGCCGAGAGGTCCAAGGCGGCGCTGCAGAAATTCAATGCCATTGTGGCCAAGTACCGCCTGTTCCCCCGGCCGAAACCCGTGGGCATAGCGCTTTACCACGCGGGACTCTGCGAATCGTCGCTGGGAAACTCCGCCGCAGCCATAAACACCCTGCAAGAGGCTAGCCGGGATCGAGACCGTGAAATTGCTTCACTGGCTCAGTTGGCTCTGGCAGAGGAGTTCCTCAAGACCGGCAAGACGCAGGAAGCCGATCGAATCTATCAGAACCTCGCCGACCACCCCACTTTGACCGTGTCCAGGGCGAGTGCTCTGTTGGCGTTGGCGGATTCCTTCAAGAACTCCCAGCCGGCGCGAGCGCGGCAGCTTTACGATCAAATTCGGAAGGAATTCGGCTCGGAGCGCGCGGTTGCCCAAATCCTCAGTGAAGAGACGGCGGAAGCGCCGCCAAGCGGCGGCGGGCAGTAGGCAAAGATCAGGAAGGGGTCGAGGCGCACACCGGGCTCATCCACATTGACAACCGAAACCGCATCGCGCTATGATTTGTCCAGCATACGATTCTTATCATATCGTATGCCAGATTGCGCATATCAGTAACCCTGCGAATGTGTACAGGACGAGGCATGCGAACGACTATTAACATTGACGACCGAACTCTGGACTTGGTGATGAAGGAGACCGGAGCCCCCACGAAGACTGAAGCCGTGCGCCAAGCGCTTCAGGATTACGTTCGGAGGCGGAAGATCGAGAAGCTGATTGCGCTCAAGGGGAAGGTCAGTTTTGATGTGGACTGGAAGACACTCCGGAAAGGGTGGACTCGAACCGTTGCTGGTCCTCGTTGACACGTCAGTGTGGATTGAGTATTTCCGGCGAAACGATCCACTGATTGAAAAAGAGATGGACGGGTTGCTTCGGAGCGAGACGGTGGCGACCACGGGCTTGGTGCTAGCTGAACTTCGACGCGGCTGCCGGACGCCGAACCAGCTCAAGCTGATGCTAGACGCCCTGGAGCCGCTCACTTACCTGGAAAGTGAGCGAACGACCTGGCTTAAGGCGGGGGAGATCGCGGCAGAGGCAGGCGCGCGCGGGTATAAACTCGAGCTTGGCGATTCTCTACTTGCGGCAGTGGCCCTCCTCGAGAACTGTTCGCTGTTTACCCTGGACCGCGACTTCAGCCGCATCCCCGGACTGAAACTGCATAGTCTTCAACCTAACTAGGTTGGACTCCAGCCGCCACGCCCGGCGTGTTTTTCATGACCTCCGCAGACGGCAGCACGAGTGAAGATTCCCGAAAACCCAAGGCGCGCCTGCGCAAGAACCCAAAAAACTTCGCTCTGTGGCAGCGTGTTCAAATTCTCCTGGCCAGTTGGGTTGGCTATCTCGCCGTACTGCTCGTCGGGCGCAGCCTGCGCTGGGAAGTGCACGGCTGGGAAAACTGGGAAGCCGCCACGAAGATGGGCAAAGGGCTTATATACACCTTCTGGCATCGCGAAATCTTCTCCGCCTGCTGGTTTTGGAGAAAACGCGGAATCGTGGTGATGACCAGCCGGAATTTCGACGGCGAGTACATCGCCAGGATTATCCGCATGCACGGCTACGGAGCGGCGCGTGGCTCGAGCACTCGCGGAGCATCGCAGGCCCTGACGGAAATGATCGAGTGCCTGCAGCACGGACGCGACGGGGCTTTTACCATCGACGGCCCACGCGGGCCGCGCTACGTTGCCAAACGCGGCTCAGTGATGCTTTCCAAGGCTACCGGCGCCGCCATCCTCTGCTTCCATGTGGCCCTGCGTCGAGCCTACGTCTTTCGCCGCACCTGGGACTTGACGCAGTTTCCATACCCCTTCTCGCAAGCGGCGGTGTTTATCGCGCCGCCCATCGTGGTTGCGCCTAAGGCCGGCGAAGAGGAACAGGCGTTGAGTCTTCAGCAAGTGCAGGCCGCTCTCGATGAGTTGCGGCGGCAGGGCGAGGAGTGGGCAGCGCGAGGCGCGAAGGCGGAAAATGGAAAATAGAAAATGGAAACTGGGAAATAGAAATCGGAAACTGCAAAATCGAAATGGGGAAGCGGTCTGCAGACTTCATTCATTTGCTAGAAATCTTGAAGTCGAAAATCTGGTGTAAATGAGTCAAGTTCTTGCACTGCAGTAAAGCCCCTGAAACACGCGTCGTCGGGCTGGGGCGAAGCCCCGTTAGTGTCTTGAGTCAGAAGATCGTTAACAAAATCTTTTTCAAGCTCGACCGTCCTTAAGAGCCCCGTTAGGGGCGGCATAGAGTAGCCCAGGGCGTAAGCCCTGGGTTGGACGGCCCTCACCCCCGTCCCCTCTCCCGCGGGGCGGGAGAGGGGACGGGGGTGAGGGTGGTGTTCTCGAGTCCCACGGCTTAGAACTTGTGAAAAAATCGATGGCTGTCATCCTGAGCGCAGCGAAGGATCCCGGCAGTTTCTTGTGGTTCAGCGATTTACGAACAACTGCAGAGATCCTTCGCTGCGCTCAGGATGACACTTCCGAATTTCTTCACACCTTCTTATGCCGTGGGCTACTCGCTGCCGCCCACTCCGCGGGCTGAATTCTTCAACGAGCTTCTGACTCAGGACACTCGTTTCCAGTTCCCATTTTCCAGTTTCTATTTTCCATCTTCCGCCTCTGCCAGCCGTTGCAATTCGGGGAAAATGCCCTCCGCCTGGGCTCGCGTTGCCGCGAGGCTTCCTGAGCAATCAATCACATAGTCGGCGCGGCGGCGCTTCTCGTCGGAGGGAATCTGGGATGCGACTCGCCTGAGGGCGTCTTCACGCGAAAGGCCGGTCTTCGCCATCAGCCGTTCGATTTGCTGGTCAGGCCGGCACCATGCCACCAGGATTTTTCGAAAGCGATCCGCAGCGCCGGCCTCATAGATTACCGCCGCGTCGACAAGGATCACGGCTCCGGGGTTCCGGGCCCCCAACTCTGCCGCGAGTTCATCGACGCGCACGATCAGGCTGGGGTGCACGATCGCGGAAAGTTCGCGAAGTTTTTGCGGGTCAGCAAAAACCATCGAGCCCAGGCGCCCGCGATCGATCTCGCCGTCCGGCCTCAGAATCTCCTGTCCAAAGCGCGCGACGACTTGGCGGTGGACCGGACTGGAACTCCGGAGCAGCTCGTGACCCACACGATCAGCGTCAATCACTTTGGCGCCCAACTCCTCGAAGATGCGCGCCACGGTGCTTTTCCCGGAGGCGATCCCGCCTGTCAATCCGAAGTTTCGAGGCATAAGGGCAATTACGAGTGATGAGGAAAACGGTTCGCCTAAATTCCGATACCAGCTTGTAGGGGGACGGCTTGCCGTCCCCTGACGAACGGGGTAGGGCAAGCTCTACCCCTACACGTCGTCAGCCGACGAACACCCAGATACCATGAAGTACCCGGGAGCGCGGGCATCCTGCCCGCAGAGTGCGTGCAATTGCGGCGCGAAAGGCGGGCAGGATGCCCGCGCTCCCGGATGTCTTCAGAGCAGGTCCACTCCACCCTATTCGGGCGGGCCGAAAGGTGAGATGTGGCTCTCTCCGCTTGTCTCGCCGACGGTGAAGTAGAAGGTGGCGCCTTTGCCGACTTCGGCTTCGGCCCATACCTGGCCGCCGTGCTTGTGAATGATCTGCTGGACCGTTGCCAGGCCTATGCCTGTTCCTTTGAATTCCTCCTGCCGGTGGAGCCGCTGAAACACGCCGAAGAGCTTGTCGGCGTAGCGCATATCGAAGCCGACTCCGTTGTCGCGCACAAAGTAGACCCAGGTTTGTGGGTCTAGTAGCTGCAGCTCGGGCGCTCGTGCCCGCGCCGCTTCACCAGCCTTGAGGGCCCCGATTTCGATTCGGGCTTTCTCCTGTTGGCGCGAGAACTTGAGCGCGTTGGACAGCAAGTTTACGAATACCTGCCGCAGCAG
>Ga0187862_10006520_pt1 | contig 10591 bp, 8 predicted proteins | sample June2016WEW_10_1_FD_133003 | JGI IMG/M metagenome (GOLD analysis project Ga0187862, IMG submission 133003) | Peatland microbial communities from SPRUCE experiment site at the Marcell Experimental Forest, Minnesota, USA - June2016WEW_10_150 | ecosystem: Environmental > Terrestrial > Soil >...
CTCGTGCTCTCGCCCGACGGCAAATATTTCTATTTGTATTTTCCGGACTGGATCGCCAACGGCACGCTTCACACCACGAATCTTGACGGGGCCTCGACCATTACCCATGTCTCGGTTGCCCGCGCACCGGTGGCCTCTTTGTTGGACGCAGCGTTCGGATCGGCGCGCCCGCACGCTGTCCCCTTCGAGAAGTTCTATCAGGGAAACTGGCATCTGCAACCCGGGATCGGCGGAGCGTCCACCGACCTCACTCCAGGCTCCTCATGGCAAGCGGAAGGGTATATCGATATCCACTACGACAGCGCACTGCAACGTTACGTGCTGATTATCTCCAACGACACCACCTTCTACTACGCCGAATCCATCGATGCTCTAACCTGGACAATTCCGATATCGCTTGGCACCTACGGTCCGATTGCGGCTTATCCCACTGCGGTCGGGTTTGGCGATGACCCACACACACTGGGGAGGAGCTTCTACATTTACTTTACGCACTTGCCGATCGATGGGTCGGGGTGGAACGGCGGCTCGCTGCGGAGGCTTACACTCACCTGCCCGTGATCAGGCGCTCCCTTGGACTCGCTCAGGGAGGTTCCTGGCCGCGGCTCAAGAGTTACACTAGCCTCTGATGGCCCTTCCGGTTTCACGTCTGCGCCGCTGGTTCGCCTTGGGCGCGATTTTCATGATTGCTACGGTCGCGGGGATGTATTTCTACGCGCAATGGCGTGTGCGCAAGGTCGTCCACGACATTCCGGCGAAAATCGGCCTGGACATTCAGCAGACCGCCGAGGGCTTTTCCATCTCCAAGTCGCTGGAAGGCCGTACTCAGCTTACGGTGAGCGCTTCCAAGGCGGTGCAGTTCAAAGAGGGTGGACGGGCGGACCTGCACAACGTCAAGATCGTCATCTACGGCAAGGATGCCAGCCGCTTCGACCGGATCACCGGGGATGATTTCGAGTACGATCCCACATCGGGCGACGTGAACACGAAGGGAACGGTGCTAATTGATCTGGAAGCGAATCCCGAGGGCATGCGCCATTCGGACCAGTCGCCTCCCGAGCAAACGAGAACGCCACTTCATCTTGAAACCAACGGCCTCGTCTTCAACAAGAATACGGGGGACGCTTCTGCCGCCGGGAAGGTGGTGTTTCAGACGCCGCAGGCATCCGGTTCAGCCGTGGGCATTAAGTATGTGGCCAAGACGGGCACGATGGACTTGCTGGCGGATGTCGTGATGACGGTCAACCGGCCGCGACCGGTCCATCTGACCGCGGATCGTGGCGTAATTACGAAGCAGCCCCGGCAGGTCTTTCTCACCGCGGTGCACATGAGCCGGGAGCAGCAGGAATCGCGGTCCGATCACGCGACGTTCTTTCTTCGCGAGGACAACACGGTGAACCGCATTCTTGCCGAGGGTGACGTGGAGAGCGAGACTCATGGAAGCACCGAGACCCATCAGCGCTCCGACCGTGCCGAGATGTGGCTGACCGGAACAAAGAATCTACTCACCTTGGCCGTTCTCAGCGGCAACGTGCAACTGGCTTCCATGGGAGCGCAGCCCGCGGACGCTGCTGCCGGACGCGTGACGCTGCACTTTACCGGGAACTCCGCCGGCCAGCAGTTGCTACAGACGGTTCATGCCGAAGACGGCGTGCGGCTGTCACAGAAGAGCAGCCAAGGCGGGTCAGGAGAGGCTGCGGGGAAAGTCGGGTTCGTATCAGGGTATCGCTATAGCGATACCGCAAACACGGCAAAATCAGATGCCCCTTCAGGGGCGGCGGGGAACGGAAAGCCGGGAGGCGCGCAAGATATCGAGATGACTGCGCCGGTGATGGACTTCATCGTGAAAGATGGCCGCCTGCTGGAGCGCGCCGACACCAGTGGACCACCGCAAATCGTGATCACGCAGCCCGGCTCGAATCAGAAGACGGTGGTTACCGCTGTCAAGTTCACGGCGAAATTCACGGAGAAGAACCGCCTGGCCACGCTGCATGGAGAACCCGACGCGAAGATTGTCAGCAGCATTGACGCGAGCAAGGTCGACGCAGGCAAGGCCGGATCGATTGCGGGCGGAGCGGGCAGGACCGGCGCTTCCGCGCAGACGGATCGAGTATCGACCAGTCAGATGCTTGACGTCGTCTTTCTGCCCGAGGGTGGGGTCCGGTCGATCACGCAATCCGGCAGTCTGGCCTACGTGGATGGCGCACAAAAGGCTTGGGCGCAGCGGGGGGAGTACACCACGGCCGATCAAATGCTGGTTCTGACCGGGTCGCCGCGAGCCGTGAACACCGGCATGACGACAACTGCCCAGACGCTTCGTATGAACCGGGCGACGGGCGATGCCTTTGCCGAGGGTAACGTCAAGAGCACGTAGTCCGACCTGAAGGCGCAACCGGATGGCGGAATGCTCGCCTCCTCCGACCCGATCCACGTGACCAGCCGCAGCATGACGGCGCATCGGGCATCGTCATCGGCGGTGTACACGGGCGACGCCCGGTTGTGGCAAAACGCCAACGTGGTGGAGGCTCCCACGCTGCAATTTGATCGCGACCGTCGATCCCTCATTGCAACGGGAACCTTGGCTCAACCGGTCTCGACTGTCCTGGTGCAAGTAGACAAGAGTGGGAAAGTGACCCCGGTCCATATCACATCCGCGCGTTTGAACTACACGGATACGGAGCGGAAAGTTTTCCTGGATGGCGGGGTGACTGCGAAGGGGGCTGAAGCGACCATGACGGGACAGCAGATGACGGTATTTCTGTTGCCGCGGAGCCAGTCGCCAGCAGGGAAAGCGCCAGCGCCGAATTCGGCAATGCCCGGACAAATAGACCGAATCATTGCTGAAAAAAGTGTCGTGGTCACGGAACCGGCGCGGCATGCGACGGGCGACCGGTTGGTGTACACGTCGGCGGACGACAAATTCGTGCTGACGGGCGGACCTCCTAGCATTTTTGATGCCGAACGAGGCAAAATTACAGGCGATTCGTTGACTTTCTTTAGACACGATGATAGGGTGCTGGTAGAAGGCAAAGAAACATCCCCTACCGTCACTAAAACGCAAGTGGCACGATAAATGCATACACTGGCCACCGACGAAATCGGGAAATCCTATCGTGGCCGACGCGTAGTCAACGGAGTCAGCCTTCAGGTACTGCAAGGTGAGGTAGTCGGGCTGCTGGGACCGAATGGCGCCGGAAAAACCACTTCCTTCTATGCAATCGTAGGTCTGATTCCTCCCGATACTGGCAGGGTGTTGTACGACGACGAAGATATCACTAGCGTTCCCATGTACTTACGGGCGCGCCAGTACGGCATCAGCTATCTCCCACAGGAAGCTTCGGTTTTTCGCAAATTAACGGTCGAAGAGAACATCCTGGCCGTTCTGGAAGTCCAGCCTATCTCCTGGCATGAACGCCGGGAGAAGGCGGAGACGCTGATTGACCAGCTCGGGCTGGAGCATATCCGGCAGAATCGCGGGTATGCGTTGTCGGGCGGAGAGCGGCGGCGGGTGGAAATCGCGAGGTCGCTCTGCATCAACCCCACGTTCATTCTGCTCGACGAGCCGTTTTCGGGCATCGATCCGATCGCCGTTTTGGATTTGCAGAAGATCATTTCCGATTTGCGAGCCAGCGGCATCGGAATACTGATCACCGATCACAATGTCCGCGAGACATTGTCAGTGACGGATCGGGCGTACATCATTAACGAGGGTAGGATTTTCCGCTCCGGTACGCCGGAGGAGTTGGGAAGTGATCCGGAAGTAAGGCGGGTTTACTTGGGGGAAAGCTTCTCATTAGTATGAGTTCTCAGTTCCCGGTTCTCAGTTCTCAGTCAACCCCGTTTCACTGAGAACAGGGAAATTGGGAACTGCCTCAAGTTACTAAGGCGTGGACCCCCTGACCTTTCGTGCCCACACGATCTACCCAGGTGCATGAGAAGCTAAATTTTCCACACCCGACGGACGGGAAAGTTAAAGTCAAGGGCAGTGGGTTGACCGAGAACCGAGAACCGAGAACCTTTTTAGGGAGAAATAGTGCTTCTTCAGCACAGACTGAACGTCAAGTTGTCCCAGCGGCAGATTCTGACGCCGGGTCTCGTGCAAATGGTCTCCGTGCTTGCGCTCAACAAGCTCGAGCTCAAGGACATGATCAATGCCGAGATGGTGGAGAACCCGGTGCTGGAAGAGCTGGAAGATGCCGTCCCCATGCTCGACGATGTCGGACGCCAGGAAGAAGAGCGCGACCGGCTGGCCTCCCAGGCGACCGCCGCGCCGGAAGAAGGTCCGACGATCGCGGATGAGAAGAAGGATCCTTTCGAGGAGATCGACTTTGGCTCGTTCTTTCAGGACTATCTGGATCCCGGTTATCGCAGTTCGGGAGAAATGGAAGAGATCGAAAAGCCTTCGTTCGAGAACTTCCTCTCGAAGCCGGGAAACCTGAGTGACCACCTGCTATGGCAGCTGGGTGCGATTTCTGTCCGGCCGCCAGTGCACCAGGCCGCTGAGCTGATCATTGGGAATCTGAACGAAGAAGGCTACCTGATTGCCAGCGACGAAGAACTGCTGGGAATCGCCCCGGTGGCGCCTCCTGAAGCGGATGTGGAAGTGGCTGCCAAAATCGTTGGAGAAGCCGAGGCGCTGGGGCTTGCGGTCGCAGGGACTTTGCCCTTGCCCGAAACTTCCGAGCACGAGACGGCCGATTTCGAAGCTTCCGTTCTTGCGCCTGAGGACCTCGCCGGGTTGGACGCCGGCTATTCGCAACCGACCGCGGAAAACGCCGGAACTGAGTTGTGTGGTGACGGGGCTCTGCCCCGTCCCGGCGGAGCAGAGCCCCGCCACCACACGAGTGTCGCGCAGGATGCGGCGCAGGACGGAACACCGGACATTCACCCTGGCATAACCACGGGGGCGCCGCTACCCAGCGCCGCGAACCATGGAAGCGCAGCCGCCGGGGCTGCGACCGCGCCTGCCCGGATTCCGGCGGTAACCTTCAATGTCGCCGACCTGCACGAAGCGTTGGAAGTGGTGCGCCAGTTCGATCCGCAGGGTATCGCCTGTCGCGACTTGCGCGAATGCCTGCTCTATCAGTTGCGCTACCATCTGGAGCAACTGCAGCTGCACAAAAACGGCAACGGCCTTACCGAACAAGTTGTGCGCGACGCGATTGCCGTGGTCGATCAGCATTTGCGAGCGGTGACGCTGAAGCAGTTCAAGGAAATTGGGCGGGCGATCGGGCGCCCAGTCGAAGCGGTGCAGGCAGCGCTCGATTACGTCCGCACCCTGGATCCCAGGCCGGGCTTGCGCTACAACAAAGTTCCGGCGCGGCTGATTGAGCCCGATGTCGCTTTCGTGAAGCATGGCGACGAGTGGCTGGTCATCATGAACGACGAAGACATGCCGCAGTTGCGTTTGAATCCTGCCTACAAGCGCCTGTTGGCCCGCGACGGCAATGACCGCGACACCCGGAATTACGTCAAAGATCGATATAAGTCCGCCATCCAGCTGATCAAGAACATCGAACAACGCAAGCAGACGATCACCAAGGTGTGCTATTCGATCGTGGCGCGCCAGGAGGATTTTCTCGAACGGGGAATCGATTTCCTGAAGCCGATGATGATCAAGGAAGTGGCCGAAGAGATCGGCGTGCATCCTTCCACCGTCAGCCGCGCGGTCGCCAATAAGTACGTCCACACGCAGCAGGGCGTGTTCGAATTGCGGTATTTCTTTTCCGAGAGCGTGCAGGGGCCCGAGGGCGGCGGCACATCGCTGCTGATCTTGAAACGGAGGGTCAAGAAGCTGATCGAAGAAGAAGATGCAAGCCGGCCGTTGACCGACGAACAGATCACACGCATTCTGCAGTCGCAGGGCATTCAGGTCACGCGCCGAACGGTTGCCAAATATCGGGAAGATATGAAGATTCCGAGTACCCATCAAAGAAGACTTAAAAAATAATGCAGAGGTCACGAGGTCAGATTGCAGAGGTAGACCCAAGGGCTGCGAGCTTGAAGGTTTTCACCTCTGCAATCTGACCTCTCACCTCTGACCTCGTTGGAGGCCGCTTAATGAACGTGGAATATACCGCGAGAAAGTATGTAATTACTCCCACCATCCGCAAAGAAGTTGAAACCGGCCTCAACAAGATCCGCAAAATTCTAGGTGACCGATTCGAGAGCAAGGTGATTCTGGCCGTCGAGAAGCGCCAGCACAAAGCCGAAATCACAATCAACCCACCCAACGGTCCCATTGTTGGGTTGGCCCAGACCACCGACATGATGTCGGCGGTGAATGAAGCTCTCGACCACCTGCAGAAGCAGGCGCTCAAACATAAAACGAAGTGGCTGAGCAAAAAGCGCAAGGCGGTCAAGAAGTTTGACGGCCAGTCGTTGGAAGCGAACGTTGAGGCGGCGCTCGGACTGGCGGAGAACGCTACCGTTTCCGTTCTGGTTCATAAATTTCCGTCGGTGGCGCGGACTACCGAAGTGCATCTGGTGCATGCCAAGGATTCGGTTGCGCTTCGTCCCATGACGTTGGAAGAAGCGATCAAAGAGGCGCATTTCCGCGACAAGGATGTCTTCGTATTCCGCGATCCCAAGGGCACGTTGATGGTGCTGCACCGGACACGGGACGGCAAAATGGAGCTGATCGAAGCACCATGAAGTAATTGCAGAGGTTAGAGGTCAGATTGCAGAGGTAAAAGGCAATGCGCATTTGGTTTTACCTCTGCAATCTGACCTCCGACCTCTGACCTTTCACCTCTGACCTTGTTTTCTCAGATGCCGCTGGTCGCTTCCTGTGCCCACTGCAGCGCCTGCCACGAGGTCGAGGCGACTTCCTCATCGGTCAGTTTTAATTCTTTGGCGAGTTCGCTTGATTGCGACCACTCCCCCGATTCCTGGGCCAGCATGAGTTGATAGAGGGGCCGCAGGCTACTCTTCTGGCCGAGCAGCGCCAACTTGGTTTCGTGCTCCACCGGCAGTTGTTCGAGGAGCACTTCCATGCTGACCTCAAGGATTGCGTCCATGATGGAAAGCAGCCCCATGAGGAACAAATCGGTATTCGCGTGCAGCCGCTTGGAGAGCAGTTCGCAAAAACGGGCGCGGGTCAATCCCATCAACACCAGTTCGCTGCAGGTTTGCTCGGCCGCGCCCACGGTGACGACAAGCCGGACCCAACGCCGCATTTCCCGCTCTCCCAGAACGGCCATGGCATGTCGGATCGACGTGATTTCGAGGGCAAATCCAAAAAGTGGAGAATTCAGGTACCGGAGCAAGCGGTAAGAGATCGAGGCTTCCTGTTTGAGCATCTTCTCGAGTTCACGCATGTCGATTTCGCGGCGCGAGACCATTTCGAGCAGGCGCACGTAGTGCAAACGGCTGGCGGGAACTTCGCGTCCGACAACGAGTTCGGGGCGGCAGAAAAAATATCCCTGAAAATAGACGAACCCCATGTCGCGGGCCTGATGAAACTCGTGGGGGGTCTCGAGTTTCTCGGCCAGCATCTTGCACTTCGAGCCATACCGGCGCATCATGCCTGCTCGTTCCTCCGGCTTGGTGGCCCGGATGTCGACTTTGATGATGTCGGCAAACTCACAAAGCGGCAGGCGCGGATCATTGGGTGCGAAGTCATCGAGAGCGATAAGATAGCCGGCCGCTTTCAGACGCCTGCAGGCGGCGATGACGCGGTCTTCGGGTTCGACCGTCTCCAGAATCTCGGCCACGGTCTGGCTGGGGGGCAGCAACGTGATCAGATCCTTGAACAGGACCTCACGGGTGCAATTCACGAAGGCGAGGCGCTTATCGCAAAGCGTGTTGATGCCGTAAAGCAGGGAACTGTCCAGGGTGGAGAGGGCGGCGCGTTCGGGATCGGCGTTGAAGTAGTCTTCGACCCCGTTGCGGAAAAGAATTTCGTACCCAAACACATTCTGCGCGCGGTCAAGAATTGGCTGGCGGGCCACGAAGCGCTGTCCCGGAAGCGCAAGCGGTTTTGATGCAGAGGTCTTCTCTCGGGCTGGGGCCGGTTTCACCCTTCATCTATCGGCGTTGCCGTAACGGAACTTCAGGTGGTCAGCACCCGGTTGCCAGTACCCAGTACTCGGTAAAGTCAAGAGCTTGCTCTTGAACCTGCCGAGTACTGGGTACTGAGCACTGGGTACTGACTTGGGTACATGCCCGGATGTGGAAAACTAAAGGCACTCCCCCCTTGCGCAGTCGGCGGTTTCATGAGTAACATCAAGGTGTTCCCAAATGGCCATGCTTCCAGGCTGGCCGTTCGCGCCCAGTAAAACTCCAGGCGCCTGTTTTGAACAACGACAGTTTGGACAGCTACAGTTTGAACAGCGATAGTTTAAACATCGTTCTCGAATAGCATCCAGCCGATGTGGGGTTTGGTCAGCCGGTAGCGGTTTACAGTGAGCCACGCGCAGTGAGCCACGCGTTCTGCCACAGGTTTAGAGCGCCGACTAACGTGCCGACCACAAGGGAAGACGAAACAACAGGCCGGTGACCGAGGCCGAGGATTAGCTTCGAGGATAAACTTCGGGGATCAACTCCGAAGATTAACAAGAGAAAAAATATGAATGCAGGACCCGGACATTCCTCCGCAGGCGGAGGAAGACACAAACGGCGCCGTGGACGGCGTCCGCCAAGACGAGGTGCGGGCGGCCCCATGGGTCGCGAGCGCCAGGAGCATCAGGGCATCTTTACTGCTCCCATGGACCACAGCTACCGCGCCAATATTGGCATGGATAGTGGCAACGGCAACCAGGGACGAGGACCGCGACGGCCCGGTTTTTCGGCGTCCTACCCGGTGGTCGATCCTGAGCCTCTACCCGCTCCGCGAGAGGATGCGGCTTCGCGCGTCTTCGCGTTTGTCGAAGACCTGTTCTTCCTGAGCAAGATTCAGGAAACGGGCCGCAAGATGAACGTGAAGGTAGAGTTCGTTAAGAACGAGAAGGAACTCACCGAGCGGATGAAGAGCAACGGCGAAGGAACGCCTTCCCTGATCATCTTCGACTTGAACAATGCCAATGCCAAGCCTTTGACGCTCATCCCGAAACTGAAAAGCAAGCTGAAGAAGGGAACGTCGATCATCGGATTCCTCTCGCACGTGCAGGGCGACTTGAAGCAGAAGGCGCACGAAGTGGGCTGTGACATGGTGCTGCCGCGCTCGGCGTTTTCGCAGAATCTGCCGCAGTTGCTGCGCCGGCATGGCGCCATCGAGGCGGACCCCGGGGCAGCCGACTAGCCGTCCGGGCGAAACCCAGACGGTTTGCAAGCTGGCTGAGCCTGATACAATTTCGCCGTGTTCTCTCACAAAATTCTGATCATGACGGCGGCCATGGTCCTGATTGCGGTGGCTTTCACCCAGCAACCCCCGGTGAAAGTGAACGTCATCAACGTGTGTGCGCCTTCGGCCGACGAGCAGAAGGAATTATCGTCGGCGCTGGCCAAGGTGCCGGGCAAGCCGGTGTTGGGCACGGACTACGAGGTGTCGCGCGGGCATTCCACACTCGACCCGAGCACTCCGATCCCCGGCATGGAAGCCTTGCCGCCCGGTGCGGTCGCGGCGGCCGACTGGGTAAGGATTCGGCGCGAGTTCCCCGGCGCCACCCTGTTCAGCAATGTCCAATACTCGTTCAGCGTGGATTCGAAAAATATGGTGGAGACGCTCGTGCTGCGCGTGCGCGACCCCAAAGATCTGATGCAGGTTTCGATTGAGGACAGCGCTTCCGCGGTTGCTTCCGCGGCCGCGATGTTGTCTACCAGTACGCCGGTTTCGCGCGTCAGACTGGAGCGCTTTGGGAAGTCATCAGTGGCGCTGGCGCGGTGCTCGGGAGAAGAGGGAACTCCGGTGACGGATCAGAGCGCGTACGAACCGATCTTCCGCGCCGCTTCATCCATTATGGAACGATATCGCGATGTTCTGGGCGCGCGCAAAATGGTGCCCGAGGAACTGGCTCGTCTGGGCGTGGGAACCTCGACCAGAACTACGACCAAGTCGGTCGCCGGCAGCAAGAAGAACCCTTAGTTTGTCCCGTCCCGGAGTGCGGTCTGAAGCGGAATCTATTTTTCAGAATCTATCTACTAACACTGTTTGCTACCACTATGGACATACGCAATGTTGTGATCATGGGCTCCGGGTGCGCCGGTCACACCGCCGCCCTCTACAGCGCCCGCGCCAACCTCAAGCCGCTCGTGATCGAAGGCCATGAACCGGGCGGGCAATTGTCGATGACAACGCTGGTGGAAAATTTTCCCGGCTTTCCCGAAGGCATCCAGGGGCCGGAACTGATCGAGAACATGCGCAAGCAGGCGGCGCGCTTCGGCGCCGACTATCGCACGGGCCACGCGGTGAAAGCCGATCTGAGCAAACGTCCGTTCGAGTTGAGCGTCGGCAAAGAGACCATTCAGACCCGCACGCTCATCATCGCCAGCGGCGCGTCCGCGCGCTGGCTCGGCCTGCCCAACGAGCACGCGCTGATCGGCCACGGGGTTTCTTCCTGCGCCACTTGCGATGGCTTCTTTTTCTCGGGCAAGGAAATCGCGGTGATCGGCGGCGGCGACTCCGCCATGGAAGAAGCGACATTTCTGACGC
>Ga0187862_10006524_pt1 | contig 10589 bp, 13 predicted proteins | sample June2016WEW_10_1_FD_133003 | JGI IMG/M metagenome (GOLD analysis project Ga0187862, IMG submission 133003) | Peatland microbial communities from SPRUCE experiment site at the Marcell Experimental Forest, Minnesota, USA - June2016WEW_10_150 | ecosystem: Environmental > Terrestrial > Soil >...
GAAAATTTCCTGGTAGCCGGTGATGGAAGTATTAAAAACGACTTCGCCGGAGCACTCGCCTTTAGCGCCGTAGCCTTTGCCTCGGAAGACTCTGCCGTCTTCGAGCGCAAGGATCGCTTGCATTGGAACTCCTGGGAGTAGATTTTAGAAAGTTTAGCAGGAGAGCGAGATGGTGTCAGTAGAAAGCTGTCAGCTCTCAGCAAAGGCAAAGGTTGGCGCTGAGAGTTGCCCCTCAGAATACGAAGGGGACAAACCGCTTGGTTCGCCGCATGTATTCGAGATAAGGCTGTCCGATAGAGGTTCCGAGAGCCTGCTCCTCGACGTGCACGCGGTAGGCATAGGTGATCGCGCCCATTCCCACCAGGATCAGGGCGCTCAGCCAGTTGGTGAGGGCTAGGCCAGTTCCGAGATACATGAGCATGCCGCCGGTATAGGACGGGTGGCGAACGAAGCGATAGGGGCCGTGTTCGATCACAGTATGATCCGCGTGTACCTTGACGTTTCCCGTGAAGAAGCGCCCAAGCGTGCGGAAGCAATACCGCCGCAGCATTGAACCAGCCGCCAGAATCGCGATGCCGAGCGCGAACCAAACGATCCGATGATGCAGCAGGGCAAACTTTGACCAGGACGCAACGGCAAATGCGGCCGGAAATGCCAGCCATCCTGCGAGCATGATGAGTCCCATCGATCCCCGGTCTGTTCTTTCCCCGGCCGCGGGTTTCGAACGCGCGATGAGCGCGAACTCGGGCACGTAGGCAGCCAGGAATACCGCCCAGAAAATCCATGCGTAGGGAGAGGTGTAGGCCAAAGGCTGAATCTGTGAAGTCATATTGCTTACTGACAGCTGAGAGCTGACGGCTGACAGCCGAGTGCCCTACCGCAGCCGTCCCAGTTTCTCCATCGGCCAATATCCGAAGACGGCTTTTCCGTAGATGAAGCGTTCGTTCACGGTACCGAAATCGCGGCTGTCGTTCGACATGGTGCGATGGTCGCCGAGGACGAAGAAGCTATCCCGGGGAACCACGATTTCGCCATACGAGCGGGCGTCGGCGTAATCGCTGGGAACGTAATCTTCGTCGAGCGCCTGGCCGTTCACATAGACCTGGCCGTTTTCGATGCGGATGCGGTCGCCGGCAATTCCGATGACGCGCTTGATGTAGCTCTTCGAAGTGTCGCGGGGATAGCGGAAGACGACAATGTCGCCGCGCTGGATGGGCTCCCAGCGATAGACGAATTTGTTGACAAAGATCCGCTCCTGGTCTTCGAGGCCGGGCATCATGCTGGTGCCTTCGACTTTTACCGGTTGGTACAGAAAGATAATGATGAAAGCGGAAATGGCGAGCGAGACGAGGAGATCGCGCACCCAGACTGCCACCACCGGCAGCGGGTGCGCGCCAGATTCTTTTGTAGCCGCCGGGATTGGCGGCTGAGGGCTCCCCACATCAGGCATCGTCTGCATATTCTATACGCAAGCGGGGCGAGGGAGCGAGAGGCGAGAGGTCAGAAGTGAGAGGTCAGATTGCAGAGGTAAAATCCGCCCTTGCTCTTCACCTCTACAATCTGACCTCTCACCTCTGACCTTGCCAAAGCATTCCGTTCCCCGTACAACTAGATTTCTCCCATGACCGACTACTTAATTTTCCCGAAGATCAACGCCACGCTCAACGGATCGAGCGCGGTGCTGCTGGTCACCGGACGTGTGTTGATTGCGCGCGGCAAAAGGGCGGCGCACCGCGCGGTGATGTTGACCGCGCTGGCCACCTCTTCCCTCTTCCTCGTGTCGTATCTCTACTACCACTATCACGTCGGTTCTGTGCATTTTCGCGGCAAGGGGTGGACGCGGCCACTCTATTTCACCATCCTGATCTCGCACACCACGCTGGCCCTGGTCATTGTGCCAATGGTGATCATTACGCTAACCCGCGCCTTGCGCGAGCAGTTTGACCGGCATCGAGCCATTGCACGCTGGACGTTTCCGCTCTGGCTCTACGTCTCGGTAACGGGCGTGATCGTCTACCTGATGCTCTATCAGATCTTTGTCTAGAGACGGGGCTTGCCCCGTCTGCGGCGTGCGGCGTCCCTAAGTTCGGTGACGGTCCCAGACGCGGCAAGCCGCGTCTCTACTGGAGAGCTGGGGTGGATCGGCTTCCGGCGGATGCCTGCTGATTCATCACATATTACGTGTACGTGCGACACCGCCTCTGGACCACCCAATTCTGCTATAGTGTGCTTCTCAAAGGAGCTCGCACTCATGGCTGGAAAAAGCGTAAATAAAGTCATCCTGATTGGAAACCTTGGCAAGGATCCCGAAGTGAAGTTCACGCCGCAGGGCACGCCGGTCGCGAAGATCACCTTGGCCACCAACGAGCGCTTCAAGGGCAAAGACGGCCAGTGGCAGGACCGCACCGAGTGGCACAACGTGGTGCTTTGGCAGCGTCTGGCCGAGATCGCCGGCGAGTACCTGAAAAAAGGCGGCAAAGTCTACATCGAAGGCCGTCTGCAGACCCGCTCCTGGGACGACAAGCAGACCGGCCAGAAGAAATACATGACCGAGGTCGTGGCCAACGATCTGGTCCTGCTCGGCGGACGCGGCGAAGGCGGAGGTGGCGGCGACTACGCCGGCAGTTCGCGCGGAGCTTCGTCATCGTCCTCGGCATCCGCGGGTGGAAACAGCTTCGACCAGAGCGCCCCTGAACCCGAGCACGCACCGGCGGGCAGTTCTCCGATCACGGATGAAGATATCCCGTTCTAGGGAAACTCTCAATGAGCAGTTCTGCGCTTGCAGACCGAAATTGCGTCCCCTGCCGCGGCGGCGTTCCGCCGCTGAAGGGAAACAAACTTGCGGAAATTCATCATCAGTTGGCGGAACCTGCGCAGTGGACTGTCGTCAACGAGCATCACCTCGTGCGCACCTTCAAGTTCCCCGATTTTAAGTCCGCCCTGGCTTTCGTGAATCGCGTTGGCGAAGTGGCCGAGGCGCAGGGTCATCATCCCGACATCCTCCTGGGATGGGGCAAGGCCGAGATCACGACCTGGACGCACGCGGTGGACGGGCTGACCGAGTCGGATTTCATCCTGGCCGCGAAGATTGACCAGTTGGCTTAACGGCTTCCGAACTGGATCGCGCCTGTGCTGGACGGGCGGGGGCGCCCGTCACTCCACCGTAAAGGCCGCTGCCGCATTCCGCCGCACCGCCAAACCCCAGAGGCTCGCCGGAATCAGCATCAACATGCCTGCGACGCTGGCGACGTGACGCGCGGCGAAGCCCCAATCCACGAAGCGTCCGGCAAGGTACGCGCCCGCGGCAATCGTGAACATGCAGAGGCCGAGATCTGCGGCAAACACGCGCCCGCGAAACTTATCCTCGCTTTGCATCTGCAACAAGGTGGTCGAGAACACCCACACGATCGAACTGCCAAAGTGCGCCAGCGCGACGCACAAACACGCTTCCCACAGATGCCCTGACACACCGAGCAGCGTGTAGCCGGCAGCGGCTGCCAGATATCCCCAGAAGATCGCGACTTCCAGGCGATGCCTCCAATGTCCTGCCCACGAAGCCGTCAGGAACGGCCCCAGCAGCGCGCCCAGTCCGCGGGCCCCGAGCAGCAGACTCATCCCGAGAAACGCGCCGCGTTCGGGTGCCATGCCGCGCCAGCGGACGGCAAATTCATTTTGTCCCATCACCGTGAACAGCACCCAGCCCGGTCCGATGATCAGGTTTCCGGCCTTCACAAAAATTGTCGCCCGCAAACGAACCTGCGACCGCACGTAACGGATTCCCGCAACGATCGGCGAAAAATCCACCAACTCGCGCGCCCGAAACGGATGTCCGCCTTCGGCGTGGGGCTCGGCGAAGCGCATTCTCCAAATCAACGCGGCGGAAGCCAGGAACGACAGCGCATTCAGCAGAAAGACGGCATCGCGGCCAAGCAGCGCCGCAACCAGGCCTCCCACAGTCGCACCGACCATAAGATTGACGCTCCAAGTTGTTGAGGAAAGCGTGTTCGCCACCACCACTTCTTCCCGAGGCACAATGTTCGGGATCACGGCATTGCGCGCCGGCTCAAAAAAAGCGGCCAGCAGCGTTTCCGCCACCAGCAGCGGATAGACCAGCCACACCATCTGTTTCGAGCGAACCAGCAGCATCGAGAGCACGATGAACACGCGCCCAATATCCGCCGCGATCATGACGTGCTTGCGCCGCAACCGATCGTTGATCACGCCCGCCGTCGGCCCGATCAGAGTCACCGGCAGAACTTGCAGCACGAGCGCCAGCGCCACCGATCCGGCGCGTCCGGTGAGTTGCAGCAGCAGGTTGTAGATCGCGAGGGTGTAAAACCAGTCACCGATTTCGCTGACGATTTGCGCGCTCCACACGCGGCGGAAATTACGGTTGCCTCGCAACAGGCGTGCGTAGGTCGCAAACGACACCGCGCTAACTTCTATCTCAGGAGCAGGTTCCATGCAGGTGCAGACGCAATCGAAGATCAGAATTTCACAGCATACCGGATCGGGTTGGTTGCCGGACAGCCTGGAAGGAGCATGGCTTCAGCCGTGACGTCAGAACGCACCGCACAAGCGGCTTTTAGTCGCCGCGGGTCGCCCCATTCGTCACCAATTCCAGAAAGTATTGGTGAATGCGCTGGTCGTCGCTCAATTCCGGGTGAAACGTCGCTGCCAAGGTCTTGCCTTTGCGCACCAGCACCGGGTCTTTACCTTCGGTCGCGATTACTTCCACGCCCTCGCCTATGCGTTCGATCTTCGGAGCGCGGATGAATACCATCTCGATGGGCTCATTAAGGAAACGCCCTTCGCGGATGGAGCTGTCGATCTGGCGTCCGTATGCATTACGCCGTACCGTAATATCGAGCGCGCCCAGACCGGTCTGTTTCGGATTCTCCACTTCTGTCGCCAGCAGGATGCATCCCGCGCACGTGCCAAAGGTCGGCTTCGCGCGCACGAAATCCTTCAGCCTCGCGAATCCGTCTTCGCCGAGCAGTTTGAGGAACGTCCCTGACTCGCCTCCGGGGATTACCAGGCCGTCAATCTCATTTAGCTGCTCCGGCTTCTTTACCAGGATAACTTCCGCGCCGAGTTCTTCGAGGCGTTTGCGGTGGGCGTCGAAATCGCCCTGAAGGGCTAGGACTCCGATTTTCATGGTCGTCAGTCGGTCGTCGTTGGTCAAGAACGATGTGAGCTGATTTTATACGCGGGTGCCCCGTCCTTGTCGCGTTTTGTGCGACAGGGCGGGGATTTCGACCTCCTTGATATGAGTGAAAGGGTAGGCCAGCACCCGCGTATAATCCCACAGTGCGATCACATGGCCCACATGAATGTGATGTGGTACGTGGGAAAGTTCGACGAGGCAACCTGGCAGCTGATGGCAAAGCTCGGATTGTCTCCCTCTTGCCTGAAAAACGAGGGCCTGGGGATGGTGGCGGTTGAGCAACAGATCGCATACAAGCGCGAGCTGTACCCTGGGGACGTGATCACGATTCGCTCTTCGGTGCAGAAGATCAAAGATAAATCGATTCGCTTCACCCATGAAATGACAAATGACGAGACCGGGAACTGGCTGCATCCACCGTTCTTGTCGGAGTTTGCATCGATTTGGCGACGCGGCGGGCGGCTTCACTGCCAGCGGGTGTGCGTGCAAGTGCCGCTGGTATCGTCGATGGCGGCGACAAGTAGGATGCCTGGAAGCCGCGCTACCAGGCTCTGAGCCTGCTTCCCTCAGCGGCATGCTTTTTGCGACAGCGAAAATGCGCTCGCCGCAGAAAGGCCCCGCCCAAGCGGAGCTTGGACGGGCCACCCTCGGGAGTGGAGATGGGATTTAGGGTGGGCCACCCGCCCACTACCATCCCCGCGTTTGCAGCAAATGCGCTTCATCCAGCGTGGACACAGCCAGCCCCTTCATCGCTCCCGACAGATTCTCGCTGACTTCAAGTAACACTTTAGGGTCTTTGAAGTGCGTTGCTGCCTGCACGATCGCTTTGGCGCGCTTCTCGGCTTCCGCGGGGTCGGCGAATTCGGTCGAGTTCTTCATGAAGATGCCTGAGCCTACGAATACCGCTTCGGCTCCGAGTTGCATCACCAGCGACGCGTCGGCTGGAGTTGCGATTCCTCCCGCCGAAAAATTGGGCACGGGCAGTTTGCCGTCACGCGCCACCATCTTCACTAACTCGTAGGGCGCTCCGTGCTCTTTGGCTTTGGCGTAGAGTTCTTCTTCGCCGAGCACGGTGAGAGTTTTCATCTCCAGCACGATCTGACGAATGTGGCGGACGGCGTGGACTACGTCTCCGGTGCCAGCTTCGCCCTTGGTGCGAATCATGGCTGCGCCTTCGGCTATGCGCCGCAAAGCCTCTCCCAGGTTGCGCGCTCCGCACACGAACGGAACCGTAAATGCGTGCTTGTCGACGTGATGCGCTTCGTCGGCGGGTGTAAGAACCTCGGACTCGTCAATGTAGTCGACGCCCAGTTCTTGAAGTATTTGGGCTTCCGCAAAATGCCCGATCCGGCACTTCGCCATGACGGGAATATCGACCGCCGCCATAATTTCGCGAATCACTTTGGGCGAGGCCATGCGCGCCACTCCGCCTTCGGCGCGGATCTGCGCCGGGACGCGCTCCAGAGCCATGACCGCGACTGCTCCCGATCGCTCGGCAATCTCCGCCTGCTTCGCGGTGGTTACGTCCATGATCACGCCGCCCTTGAGCATTTCGGCGAGGCCGGTTTTGAGGCGAAGGTTGGTGTTGTGTCCGTTGTTTTGCGACATAGGTGTACTCTCTTTCTGGACTTCATTTTACAGCCCGTTCCTGATTCGTGGTACCCGGTTTGGCTCGTGTGCAAAATTGTGTGGTGGCGGGGCTCTGCCCCGCCAGGACGGGGCAAAGCCCCGTCACCACACCAGCATCAGCGTTCCACAAATCTCGCGAACATGCGATGCGGATCGATCGCGATGAACAAGCCTTGACTGCGCGCCAGTACTTCGCCTTTTTCATTCAGGATCTCGGCCATGTTGATGTGTTTTCGGCCCTTCACCTTGACCTCGCGCGATTCCACCCGCAGTGGTTGCTGCAGCGGCACCGGCTTCAGGTAGTTCACGGTCATCTCGGAAGTGACCGCTACCACATGACGCAGTTTGTTCACCTTGCCCATGGCTTCGTCGAGGATGGTCGCGATAATGCCGCCGTGGCAGTGTCCGGGTGGGCCGGTGTAACGCTTGCCCAGCCGGAACCGGCATACGAAGCAGTCGCGCTCCTCGTCATAGGTAAAGCGCAGCCGCATGCTGTCGGGATTATCCTTGCCGCAGGCGAAGCAGTAGTTTTTATGCAGTTGTATGAAGCGTGTGCCGTGCCCCGCTCCATGGCTTCCAGCTTTGGATTTCTTAGCAGCCATCCAAAGATTTTATCGCGAACCGGCATTGGGACTGTGTATGATGTCGTGCCATCGGCCAGCACTAAGGAGGTCTGAGTGTCTCCCGTTACCAAAACCCGCAGCCCTTATACCGTTCATCCGGGCGTGGCCATGGTTCAGAAGTGGATCGAGGAACTACCGCAGAAAACCGGGCGGTCACTCGAACAATGGCTCGCACTCACAAAGAAATCCGGTCCGCCGACGGAGAAAGAACGCCGCGACTGGCTGAAGAAGGAACACAAGCTCGGCACAAATTCCGCGGCATGGATTGCGGAACGCCTCGAAGGCAGAGGCACGGAGGAAGACTCGCCCGACGCATATCTGAAGACCGCCGCCGAATGGGTGGAAACACAGTACTCCGGCCCGCGCGCCGCGCTGCGTCCCCTCTATGAGCGGTTGCTGGAGCTCGGGTTTTCTCTCGGCGAGGACGTTAAGGCTTGCCCGTGCAAGACGATGGTTCCCTTCTATCGCAACCACGTGTTCGCGCAGATCAAGCCCGCGACGAATACGCGCATCGATCTCGGATTCGCGCTGGGCAATATGAAAACGCCGAAGCGGCTGATTGATACCGGCGGGTATGAGAAGAAAGACCGGATCACTCGGAGGATTGAGGTCAGGTCTAAGGACGACATTGACGACGAACTGAAGCGGTGGTTGAAGAAGGCATATGAAATGGATGAATAGGTCGTGGAGAGACGGGCCAGAGGCCCGTCACCACACAAGCCGCGCTAGTCGTAGTATTCCAGCCCCAGATGCGTAATCAGCTCTTCGCCCTTCAAATGCCGCAAAGTGTTTTTCAGCTTCATCAACTGGATGAACAGATCGTGTTCCGGATACAGGCCCGGCGCGGTCATCGGCGATTTGAAGTAAAAGCTCAGCCATTCCTGAATTCCCAGGCGGCGCAGCTCCGGCGTGCGTTGCGCCAGATCGAGGAAGAGCACTAGATCGAGCACGATCGGCGCCGCTAGAATCGAGTCGCGGCACAAGAAGTCGACTTTGATCTGCATCGGATAGCCGAGCCATCCGAAGATGTCGATGTTGTCCCATCCCTCTTTGTTGTCGCCACGCGGCGGGTAATAGTTGATGCGGACTTTGTGGAAGATATTGCCGTAAAGCTCCGGGTACAAAGCGGGCTGCAGAATGTGCTCCAGCGCTCCGAGCTTTGATTCTTCCTTGGTCTTGAACGAGCCGGGATCGTCGAGCACCTCGCCGTCGCGGTTGCCCAGGATATTGGTCGAATACCATCCGCTCAGCCCGAGCAGACGCGCCTTGAAAGCGGGAGCCAGCACGGTCTTCAGCAAAGTCTGGCCAGTTTTGTAATCCTTGCCGCAGATGGGGACTTCGCGCTCGCGCGCGAGTTCGAGCATCGCCGGGATGTCCACCGTCAGGTTCGGCGCGCCGTTGGCGAAAGGCACGCCCTCCATCAGAGAAGCGTAGGCATAGACCATCGAGGGCGCGATGTTCTTGTCGTTCTCCAGCATCGCCTTTTCGAGCGACTTCACACTCTGATGAATGGCCTTGGGCTTAATGAAGCTCTCGGTCGAGGCGCACCAGATGGTGATCAGCCGACTGGCTCGGCTCGACTTCTTGAAGTCGCGGATATCCTGGCGAAGCTGCTCGGCGAGATCTAGCTTGTTTTTGCCCTTCTTCACGTTCGGGCCGTCAATTTTCTTGACGTAGTTGTGATCGAACACCGCCTTCATCGGCGTTATGGCGCTGAGCCGCCCTTTCACTTTGTCGAGCAGGTCGCGCTCCAGCACGCCCGCGTTGCGGGCGGCCGCGTACATGTTGTCTTCGAAAATATCCCAGCCGGTGAAGACGAGATCATTGAGCCCGGCCAGAGGAACGAAATCCTTTATTTTGGGAGACCGGCCATCGGTGCGCTTGCCGAGACGAATCGTTCCCATCTGCGTGAGCGATCCGACGGGGTGGGCGATTCCCTTGCGCACCGCTTCCACGCCCGCAACAAAGGTCGTCGCAACGGCGCCCATGCCGGGGATCATCACTCCTAGTTTGCCCTTGGCAGGTTCGATCACCCGCTCATATCCGTCGCTGCTGCGTTCTTTTCTTGAGGACCTCGCCTCGACCGACTTCACCTCAACACTCGCCATCTTCTTCCCTGCCGTCTTGATGGTTGCAGGGGATTTTCTCAGCTTCGCCATATTGGGGCTGCTTCCTTGTAGTAATAGTGGGATGTATGCAAACCAAGTATGTTCTCGTATCGGATGAGCTTTTTGCAAACGCGCACGCCTGAATCCGCAGGAAAACCACTTCAATGGCGTCTAGCACGCATTGGGTGGTGTTCGCGAAGGGCGCTGCTATGTCTCAGAAAGAAATCTCGCCCGTCGGTGTGACCTTGATGGAATGTAGTCCCGCGGCAAATCCGTCGAGGAGAAGGTTGTGGTGCGCAATGATCTGTGCGGCCGTCAGTACCGAAGTATCGGCTGTGAGATGGGCGTCGGCTGCCAGCGTCACATCGTAGCCGAGCGTAACCGCACGGCGGCAAGTCGTATCGACACAGTATTCGGTCTGGGCTCCCACAATGATGAGCTGGCGAATCCCGGCCTTCTGAAGTTGTTCCGCCAGGCCGGTCTCGAAGAAAGAGTCGGATGCCTTCTTTCTGATGACGGGCTCCCCACGCAGCGGAAGAATCGCAGGATGGATCGCCCACGCCGCGGTCTCTGCTTCGAGGGGATGCCCCTTGGGACCGTCGTGCTGGATGAAGAAGACGGGCGTTCCAGAAGAGCGCGCCTGGCGCAGCAGAAGCTTGATATTCGGCAACACATGATCCTGCACCGCAGGCGTCATAAGCCTCACCAAGCCAACCTGAACATCGATGATGAGCAGCGCGGATTTCAGTTAGTCCTCCGTAGTCACAACCGCCAGGAGAAACCCAATTGTACTGCGGAGATTCTCTGGCAAACTGCCGGTCAGCTGACACCATAAACATCGAGCCGGCCCCGTATGGAGCCGGCTCGAATGGTTGAAGGATCAGACTGCCGTCACCGGCGGTTCACTGTCAATTTGATGGTCGTACTGTGGCTGAGTGAGCCGGAAGTTCCGGTCACGGTCACAGTGGCGGTTCCGGTGGTCGCTCTGCTGGAAGCGGTTAGCGTGAGGGTTGAGGTCGCGCTGCCGTTTGCCGCCGGAGTCACCGGGTTCTTCGAAAACGC
>Ga0187862_10006527_pt1 | contig 10586 bp, 8 predicted proteins | sample June2016WEW_10_1_FD_133003 | JGI IMG/M metagenome (GOLD analysis project Ga0187862, IMG submission 133003) | Peatland microbial communities from SPRUCE experiment site at the Marcell Experimental Forest, Minnesota, USA - June2016WEW_10_150 | ecosystem: Environmental > Terrestrial > Soil >...
GAATTTGACGACGCCGTGATATTTGTCGGCGGATTTTTCCGCCGGGGCGTAGCCCTTGCCCTTTTGCGTCACGACGTGAACGAGGATCGGCCCGTTCTTCATGTCGCGCACGTTCTTCAGGACTGGCAGCAGGTGGTCGATATTGTGGCCGTCGATCGGCCCGACATAGAAGAAGCCGAGCTCGTCGAACAGCGTGCCGCCGGTGACCAGGCCGCGGGCGTATTCCTCCATCGCCAGCGCGCGCTGCTCGAGCATTTTGGTCGGCATGTGCTTCGCGATCTGGCGGACCAGCTTGCGCACCCGATGGTAGCCCCGCCCGGAAACGCGGCGGGCGAGGTAGGCCGACAGCGCGCCAACTGGCGGCGCGATCGACATGTCGTTGTCGTTGAGCACCACGATGAGGCGCGAATCCATCGCGCCGGCATTGTTCATGGCCTCGTAGGCCATGCCGGCCGACATGGCGCCGTCGCCGATGACGGCGATGACATTATTCTGCTTGCCTTGCAGATCGCGGGCGACGGCCATGCCGAGGCCGGCGGAAATCGAGGTCGAGGAATGCGCGGCACCAAACGGATCGTATTCGCTCTCGGCGCGCTTGGTGAAGCCGGACAGTCCACCGCCCGCCCGCAAGGTGCGGATGCGGTCGCGGCGATTGGTCAGGATCTTGTGCGGATAGGCTTGGTGGCCGACGTCCCAAACCAGGCGGTCCTTGGGCGTGTCGAAGACGTAGTGCAGCGCCACCGTCAGTTCGATCACGCCGAGGCCGGCGCCGAGATGGCCGCCGGTCACAGCGACAGCGTCGATGGTCTCCTCGCGCAACTCGTCCGCCACCTGGCGAAGCTGGCCTGGCTCGAGTCGCCTTAAGTCGTCCGGGGTTTTGATCTGGTCGAGCAAAGGGGTCTTGGAGGCAACAGTCACGCTATGCTCCTTACGGACCGACAAACGATTACCGACAAACGGTTTATCGCCTAACGGCGCTTATTGGGGTCTGGTGCGCGCCCATCCTCACGCACGATGATTGCCTGTCTTTACACCATTGCGGCAGGAAAGGGCAATTTACCGGTTTCCGGCCGCGGAACTCCCAGGCATTATATTCCCTTGTATGTTGGGTAGCGTTGGGAGTTTTACCATGGCACCGAGGGCGAATTGGAAGGGTTTCCTCAAGCTTTCCTTGGTCTCCTGCAGTATCGGCCTGGTTCAGGCCACATCGTCCAGGGAACGGGTCCGCTTCAACATCATCAATCGCGAGACCGGTAATCGTGTACGATTCCGGCAGATTGACGCCGAAACCGGGGAAGATGTTCCCGAAGAAGACCGGATAAAGGGCTTTAAGGCGGCCGACGGCTCCTACGTGCTGCTGGAACCCGAGGAACTCGACGAGGTGGCGCTGGAAAGCACCCATACCATCGACATCGAGTCCTTTGTGCCCCGCAAGGACATCGACGAAATCTACCTCGATACGCCCTACTACCTATTTCCCGACGACGAGGTCGGGGTTGAGGCCTTCGCGGTGATCCGGGACGCCATGCGGTCGACCGCGCTGGTCGGGATCGCCCGCGTGGTGCTGCACAACCACGAGTTCGTGCTGATGCTCGAGCCGCTGGACAAGGGCATCAAGGCGACGGCGCTGCGCTATCAAGACGAGATCCGCGACGCCAAAGAGTATTTCTCCGACATCGAGACCGTCAAAGTTCCGAAGGACATGCTCGAACTCGCCGAGCACATTCTCAAGACCAAGCGCGGTCATTTCGATCCGTCGAAGTTCTCCGATCGCTACGAGGATGCGCTCAAGGCGCTGATCAAGGCGAAGCAGGCCGGCAAGCCGGCGCCGGCCGTTCCGGAGCGGCCCAGCAATGTCATCAATCTAATGGATGCGCTGCGCCGTTCGGTGCGCTCCGAGCGTAGCGGCGGCGAAGCACCCGCGCATCGTGGCAAGCAACGCGCCTCGCGCTCCAGCACGGCGTCGCGCAAGCGCGGCACCGTCAAATCCAAGCGCCTCAAACGCGCCAGCTGAACGTGGCCCTCGAAGTCTACCGCAAGAAGCGAAAGTTCGGCGTCACGCCGGAGCCGCGCGGCCGCCGGGAAAAACGCGACGGCAACCGTTATGTGATCCAGAAACACGCCGCGCGGCGGCTGCATTACGATCTCCGCCTCGAGCTCGACGGCGTCATGAAAAGCTGGGCGGTCACGCGCGGGCCGAGTCTCGATCCCGGCGAGAAGCGTCTCGCCGTCCACGTCGAGGATCATCCGGTCGAATACAACAGTTTCGAGGGCACCATCCCGCAAGGCGAATATGGCGGCGGCACCGTGATGATCTGGGATCGCGGCCATTGGACGCCCGAGGGGGATCCGCACCGGGGACTTGCCAAGGGCCACCTGACCTTCGATCTCGACGGCGAGAAATTGCACGGCCGCTGGCATCTGGTACGGCTGCGGGCGCGGCCGAAGGAGCGCCGCGACAACTGGTTGCTCATCAAAAGCAAGGACGAGGCGGCGCGCGGGCCGCGCGGAAAGGATATTCTCGACGAGGAGCCGCTGTCGGTCGCGACCGGCCGCTCGATGGACGAGATTGCCGAAGGCAAAGGCAAGAAGCGGGTCTGGCACAGCAATCGCGGCGCAAAGAAAGCGCCGGTGCAGAAAACGGCGCCGATCGGCAAGCCGGCGCCACGCCCGCGGGCGCGCGCCAAAGCCGCAGCCACGAGCGGTGCGCAGAAAATGAGCTCACGGGCCGCGGACGACCGCCTGCCTGACTTCGTTCCGCCGAGCCTTGCCACCCTGCACAGCGACGCGCCACGCGGCGCCGAATGGCTGCACGAGATCAAATACGACGGCTATCGCATCCAGGCCCGGCTCGATCATGGCAAGGTGCGCCTGCTGACGCGCAAGAACCTGGATTGGACGCACCGCTTCAAGCCGATCGCGGCCGCGGTCGCCGCGCTGCCCGCCGATACCGCGCTCCTCGACGGCGAGCTGGTGGTCGAAGACGACAAGGGCGTTTCGAGCTTCTCGCTGTTGCAAACCGATTTGAAGGACAGCCGCGGCGACCGCCTAGTCTACTACGTGTTCGACCTTCTGCATCTCGATGGCCGCGACCTGAGCGGCGAGCCGTTGGTGGCGCGCAAGGCGGCATTGGAGCGGCTGCTCAAGTCCGCCGGCAGAAACGGCCGCATCCGTTACGCCGAGCATTTTGTCGAAGACGGCCCGGTGATCCTCAAGCATGCCTGCGGCCTGGGTCTCGAAGGCGTCGTGTCGAAGCGCAAGGACGCGCCATATCGCTCCGGCCGGTCGGAGAATTTCATCAAGGCCAAATGCCACAACGCCCAGGAATTCGTCGTCGCCGGCTATAGCCCGGCATCGGCCGATCCGCATGCGGTGGGCGCGCTTACGGTCGCCGTGCACGACAACGGCGAACTGCGTTACGCCGGACGTGTCGGTACCGGCTACACCCGCAAGACCGCGCACGAGCTGTGGCAGCGGCTCAAATCCTTGAAGGTCGACAAGCCGCCGCTCACGCTGCCAAAGGACGAGCGCCGCAAGGACGTGATCTGGGTGAAGCCGCAAGTCGTGATCGAGGCGGAGTACCGCGGCGTCACTCATGGTAACGTGCTGCGCCAGGCGTCGTTCAAGGGCCTGCGCGAGGACAAGCCGGCGCGCGAGGTGGTGCGCGAAGTGCCGGTCGCGACCATGGCGCAGCGGCAGGCGGTGCGAAAATCGGCAAGGACGATGGCTAAATCGAGCAGCAAAGTGCCGGCAAAGACGAAGCCTGCAAAGCCTGCCGCCGCGCGCGCCAAGGCAAGTGGGCGTAGCGCGGCCGATGTCGGCAACGTTCACCTGACCCATCCCGACCGGGTCTATTGGGTCGACGTCGGCGTCACCAAGGAAGACTTGGCCGAATATTACGTCAGCGTCTGGGACTGGATGGCGCCGCACGTGGTCGACCGGCCGCTGGCTCTGGTGCGCTGCCCGGGCGGAACCAAGGGCCAATGCTTTTTCCAGAAACATATCGCGGAAACTGTGAAGGATTCTCCGCTCCGCCATGCCGTCGCTGCCAAGGAGCACGACGTCATTGCCGTGGAAAAGCTCGATGACGTCTTGGCGCTGGTGCAGTCCGGCACGCTGGAGATCCATACCCGCGGCTCGCGGCTCGAAAAACTCGAGCTGTGCGACCGCATCGTATTCGATCTCGATCCGGGCGACGGCGTGAGCTGGCGGGAGATTATCGCCGCCGCGCGCGAGGTGCGCGAACGGCTCGACGCGGTGAAGCTAAAAAGCTTTGCCAAGCTGTCCGGCGGCAAGGGCATTCATGTGGTGGTGCCGATCGCCGGCGCCGATTGGGACGCGGCGAAAAACTTCAGCCAACGCATCGCACTCGGCATGGCGGCCGACAGTCCACAGCGCTATGTCGGCAAGATGACCAAGGCGCTACGCAGGGGCAAAATCTTCATCGATTATCTGCGCAATACCCGCGAGGCGACCTCGGTCGCGCCCTATTCGACCCGCGCCCGCCCCGGCGCCGCGGTCTCGGCGCCGCTGTCGTGGGAGCAGCTTGGCCGCACCACGAGCGCCGCCGAATTCACCGTGCTCAATCTGAAGAAGCACTTCCGCAACGATCCCTGGGCCGACATCGGCAAGGTGCGGCTGAAGCTGCCGGATAAATGACGCTCACCCCGCGAGCCTGAAGCGCTCCGCCTTCGGCTCGAATCGCGAGCGAAAGATTTCCGCATCCAGCGGGTCGGCGAAGCAGTAGCGCACGAATGCGGCGTAATCGTCCTCGACATACATGTCGAATTTCTCGACGTATTGGATGAGGAAATCCATGATCTCGCTGTCATCGGCAAGCTGCCGCCGCGGCAGCACCACCTGATAGGGGCATTCCTCATCCAGCTTGCGCAGCCAAGCGCTTTTCTTGTCCGAATCCATGGTCTTCAGCCCTTGTTCGAACCGTTTAATGTTCACTATTTGTTCTAAGTTGTCAAGTGATTTTCCAGGCAGCTTTTCTTCGAAGTTCGGGATTTTCGAAGCGGGGCGGGCGCCGGCGCGAGAATTATTCGACGTCGAGCGGCTCACTGCCGGTCGGCTTGCCTTGCGCGTCGAGGGTGATCTTTTCCACGCGCGCCTCGGCTTGGCGTAGCAAATCCTCGCAGCGGCGTTTGAGCGCCTCGCCGCGCTCGTAGATGGCGATCGATTCCAATTCCTCGATCGCGCGCTCGAACGGCAGTTGTGCAATATCGCTGTTGGCTTTCTGCGCCATTCCGGCTCTCCGACTCGTAACCTTGCGATACTAGCGTGTTTGCCGCAACGGCGTCGCTACCCCTGCATCAGCGTGGTGACGTGGGCGGCGACCGAATTGCCGAGCGCCCGCAAGTCGTAACCGCCCTCAAGGAGCGACACGACGCGGCCCTCGGCGCAATGATCGGCGACATCCATGATCTTTTGCGTCACCCAGACGAAGTCGGCCTCGGTGAGATTGATGCTGGCGAGCGGGTCGCGCATGTGGGCGTCGAAGCCGGCGGAGATGATGACCAGCTCCGGCCGGAATTCGCGCAGCCGCGGCAAGATCCTATCTTCGAAGGCTGAGCGGAACGCTTCGCCGCCGTCGCCGGGGCGCAGCGGCGCGTTGACCACGGTGTTGTGCGTGCCGGACTCGATGACGGCGCCGCTGCCCGGAAACAGCGGCATCTGGTGGGTCGAGCAATACATCACCGATTTGTCGGCCCAGAAAATCTCCTGCGAGCCGTTGCCGTGATGCACGTCGAAATCGACGATCGCGGCGCGCGCGATGCCGTGCTGCTTCTGCGCATAGCGCGCGGCGATGGCGGCGTTGTCGAACAGGCAAAAGCCCATCGGTCGCGCTGTCTCGGCGTGGTGGCCGGGCGGGCGCGTGGCGACGAAAGCGTTTGTCGTCTTCTTGGCCAATACCTCGTCGACCGCGAGGACGGCGCCGCCGACCGCGCGCAACGCCGCTTCGAACGTGCCGGGCGACATCGAGGTGTCGGCGTCGAGCCGCACCATGCCTTCCTTGGGCGAGGCTTCGCGCAGCTCGACGATGTAGTCCATCGGATGGCACAGTGCGATGGTCTCGATGGCCGCCATCGGCGCCTGCTCGCGGGCGAGCGGCTGGAACTTTTCCGCTTCCAGCGCCTGCTCGATGGCGCGCAGCCGGTCGGGCCGCTCGGGGTGGCCGGCCGGAGTCAAATGCTCAAGGCAAGCGGGATGGCTGATTAGGAGAGTGGACATCGGACAAATGTAGGATGGGTTGAGCGCCGGCGAAACCCATCATCTGTCGGCGCGATTACGCCAGCGCCGCATCGGCGCCAATCAGGCCGGGCGCGCCTTCGACCACGGTGCGTTCGAGCCCGCCGGCTTGAACGGCAAAATTCTCGGCAAAAAACCGGGCCAGCGCCAGGCGAGGCTGCGCCGCTTCGCCGAGCCGCATCGCGGCGAGCGCCTGCTGCGCCAGGTAACAGCCGCCGGTGGTGATGCCGAACAGCCGCAGATAGGGGCTGGCGCCGGCCAGCGCCGCATCGGCGTCCTTGCTGTTTTGGCCGATCAGCCATTGCGTCGCGCGCGTGAGGCTGTCGAGCGCCTCGCCGAGCCGCAATGCCGTCCAGCCGAATGCCGGATCGTTGCTGGCGCTTACGGCATCGACGATGCCGCGCAGGTCCTTAAGGTGCGCCGCGACGGCGTCACCGCCACTGAGCGGCAATTTGCGCGTCACCAGGTCGATGGCCTGGATGCCGTTGGTACCTTCATAGATCGCGGCGATCCGCGCATCGCGAAACAGCTGCGCCGCGCCGGTTTCCTCGACAAATCCCATGCCGCCATGCACCTGGATGCTCAGCGAGGTGACTTCGTTGGCGATATCGGTCGAGAACGCCTTGGCGACCGGCGTGAGCAGCGACAGGCGGTCGTGCGCGGCTTTTCGCGCGGCCGCGTCGCTCGAGCGCTCGGAACGATCGAGCGCCATGGCGGTCGAATAGCAGATGGCGCGCGCGGCGCCCGTGAGCGCGCGCATGGTGAGCAGCATGCGCTTGACGTCGGGAAAGGCGATCAGCGGCGCCGATTCCGTCGCGTTCATGCCGGGGGTGCGGCCTTGCTTGCGCTCACGGGCATAAGCGAGCGCCTGTTGGGTGGCGGCTTCGGCGATGCCGACGCCTTGCACGCCGATCGCCAGCCGCGCGCGGTTCATCATGGTGAACATGCAGGCCATGCCGGCATTCTCTTCGCCGATCAAAAAGCCAACGGCGCCGCCTTCGTCGCCGAGGATCATGGTGCAGGTCGGCGAGCCGTGAATACCGAGCTTGTGTTCGACCGAATGGGCGCGCACGTCGTTGCGCTTGCCCGGCGAGCCGTCGGCATTGGGCAAAAATTTCGGCACCAGGAACAGCGAAATGCCGCGCGTTCCGGGTGGCGCATCGGGCAGGCGCGCCAGCACGAAATGAATGATGTTGTCGGTGAGGTCGTGCTCGCCATAGGTGATGAAGATTTTCTGGCCTCTGATGCGGTAGGTGCCGTCGCCCGCGCTTTCGGCACGGGTGCGCAGCGCGCCGACGTCGGAGCCGGCCTGCGGCTCGGTGAGCTGCATTGTGCCGGTCCATTCGCCGGTCACCATTTTCTCCAGATAAATGCGCTTGAGCTCTGCGCTGCCGTGGGCGTGGAGCGCGTCGACCGCAGCGATGGTCAATAGCGGGCCGACGGCAAACGCCATGGCCGCGGAGTTCCACATTTCGATGCAGGCGATGTTGATCGACTGCGGCAACGCCTGGCCGCCCCATTCCGCCGGCGCCGCGAGCCCGTTCCAGCCGCCATTGCGCCAAGTGTTGTAGGCTTCTTTCCAGCCCGGCGCGGTGGTGACGACGCCGTCCTTGAATGGCGTGCCGAACGTGTCGCCGACCCGATTGAGCGGCGCGATGACCTCGCCGGCGAGCCGGCCGGCTTCGGCCAACACCGCTTCGACCACATCCATGGTGAGATCGCCGAACAGTCCTTCATCGAGCGCGGCAACCAGCGCGGCGCCGTGTTTGAGCGCGAAGCCGATGTCGGCGAGCGGGGCCCGATAGGTCACCGGCGGTCTCCATAGCTTTCGACGGTTGTTACGCCGGGCGGCGGCGGGATGTCGTCGGGCAAGAAGAAGTCTTGCGCCAGGGGCTGTGCCTGGTCGACGCGATAGCGCTCGAAGTCGACGACGCCGCGCTCGGCGAGAAAATTGTCGTCGATGAGAAAGCGCCCGGTCAGTTCACGCGACGGGCTTTCAAAAATCGCATGAGCCGCGTCCGCCATGATGTCCGGCTTGCGCGCCTGGCGCATCCGGGTCTCGCCGCCGAGCAGGTTTTTGATCGCGGCGGTGGCAATGATGGTGCGCGGCCACAGCGCGTTCACGGCGATGCCTTTCGGCCGCAGCTCGCCGGCCAAGCCCAGCACCACCAGGCTCATGCCGAACTTCGCCATGCTGTAAGCGGTGTGCGGTGCGAACCATTTCTCCTTCATGTCGAGCGGCGGCGAGATCATGAGGATGTGCGGATTGGCGACCTTGGCCAAATAGGGGATAGCCCATTTCGAAACGACGAAAGTGCCGCGCGCGTTGATCTGGTGCATGAGGTCGAACCGCTTTATGTCGGTGTCGACCACCGGCGTGAGCTGGATCGCGCTGGCATTATTGACCACGATATCGATGCCGCCGAATTTTTGCGCCGTTTGGTCGAGCGCACCTCGCACAACAGCTTCGTCGCGCACATCGACGACCAGCGGCAACGCCTTGCCACCGGCGCGCTCGATTTCATCGGCCGCGGTGTAGATGGTGCCGGCAAGCTTCGGATGCGGCTCGGCAGTTTTTGCAGCGATAGCGATATTGGCGCCGTCGCGCGCGGCGCGTAGCGCGATCGCCAGCCCAATGCCGCGCGAGGCGCCGGTGATGAACAAGGTTTTTCCGGCAAGGGACATCGCCGCCTCACTTCTTGCGCGACAGGAACGCGGAAAACGCGGCGCGCGCTTCGTCCGACTGCAGACGGTCCTTGAAATGCATCACTTCCGTATCGATCTGCCGCACCACGGCGTCAAGATGGCCGCGCAGCAGTCGCCGCGACACCGCGACGGCGCCGGCTGGAAGCGCGGCGATTTCCTGCGCCGCCCGCAAGGCAACGGCATCGACCAAGGCGGCATCCACCACCTTATTGACGATGCCGGCTTCTCTGGCCTGCTCGGCCGAAAGCGGGTGCCCCATCACCAGCATCTCGAACGCGCGCGCATAGCCCATGCGCATCGGCGCCAACAGGCTCGACGCCGCTTCCGGGATCAGCGCCAGCTTCAAGAACGGCGTGGTGAACGTGGCTTCGGCTGAGGCCACGACGTGATCGCAATGGAACAGCAGGGTGGTGCCGATGCCGACCGCAAGGCCGCCGACTGCGGCGACCAACGGCTTCTGGTTGCCGGCCAGCGCCTTGAGAAATTCCAGCGTATGCGGGCGCAAGCCGCCACTTTGCGCCGATTCGAGAAACTCACCGATATCGGCGCCGGCGCAGAAGGCGCCCCGGCCGCCGGCGAGCACGAGGCACCGGATCGCCTCGTTTGCCTCGGCCTCGCGCATGGCATGGGTCATCGCGGCATACATCGGCTGGGTCAGCGCGTTCTTCTTTTCCGGGCGGTTCATCCGGATGACGCGAACGGCGCCGTCGTCGGTGACGACGATAGAATCGGACATGGGGGGCGTCCTCAATTCGCTGTGCCGGCCGGCGGTCGGATCGACGCCCGACCGGACATTATTATATGGCGCTTGGCGGAGGAGGATAGCGGTCCGGCGGGGTCGAACATTGCTTGGCGCAGGCCCCATCGCTATGTTGCGGCGGCCGGCTTGGGCGGCCGGCGCCAATCCGACGGAATTGGGGCGTAGCCAAGTGGTAAGGCAGCGGATTTTGATTCCGCCATTCCCAGGTTCGAATCCTGGCGCCCCAGCCAAACAGTCCGGTCTCTAGGAGTTTTCATCACAATCCAGCTGAGAAGCCCGCCGATGGCGGGCTTCTTGCGTCAGGTGGGGCGTCTCCGTGTCCCAAATTCGATGTTTTTTCGACTCAACATGCCGAAAATCTCCGCGTATCTCCGGAGTTGTTCCCGTTCTCCAGAGAACGAGCCGGAGAATTGGTTCGATTGCACTACGTCACCGGGTTGCTGCTGATGATTCGGCTAATTTTCTTCCCTATGTCGGTGATAGTACTATCAGTTTGAATCTCACTCGGTCCGCAAAGCCTCCCTGCCGAAAACCGCTCGGCGATCGGCCACCTCAATCGCACTTAGACCGCAACGCTTGCTTTCTGCACCCCGTAGGTGGAGAATTAGCGGGAGGAAAACTCAGGGATGCAGGGGCCAAGTCGGTGGCGTCAAATGTTTTGCTGAGGTGGGCAGGTAGCAAACGTTCCTGCCTTGCGGAGCTTGCGAAAAACTTTCCAACCAAGCCATCACGCTACATCGAACCATTCTGCGGTTCGGCCGCTCTTTTCTTCCACTTGAATCCCCAACACAGCATTTTGTCGGACGTCAATTCCGCGCTCATCTCCTTCTACAAAGCCGTGAGACGCGCCCCGGACGAGGTGTAC
>Ga0187862_10006528_pt1 | contig 10586 bp, 10 predicted proteins | sample June2016WEW_10_1_FD_133003 | JGI IMG/M metagenome (GOLD analysis project Ga0187862, IMG submission 133003) | Peatland microbial communities from SPRUCE experiment site at the Marcell Experimental Forest, Minnesota, USA - June2016WEW_10_150 | ecosystem: Environmental > Terrestrial > Soil >...
CGATGATGAGCCGCCAAATCTTTATCGCGCTTTACACGCGGTCGCCGATGCGGCGTTCGCCGCCGTCGCCGCGGTGCTCAAGGACGGAGCGCTGCCACAACAGGTGATCGACGCGGCGGAGGTTATCGAAGCTGCCGGCTTCACCATCATCGACGATTTGTTGCACGGCTACGGCGGCGGCTACCTGCCGCCGATTCTCGGCTCACGCAGCCGGCCGAGCGCGCACGTTCCCGATGAGCCGTTCCGCGCCGGCATGGTGGTCGTCATTCAGCCCAACGTGGTGACGACGGACGGCAAGGCCGGCGTGCAGACCGGCGAAATGGTGCTGATCACCAAGACCGGGATCGAGCCGTTCCACGCCATCCCGCGCGGTTTTGTCCGCGTCTGAACGTTACTCGGCTGCCCGCGCCGCCGCGACATTGCTGCGCGCCCAGTAATCGGGGCGTTCCTTCGAGACCGCCAGCGCTTCCGCGGTCTCGAAACCCGGCGCCATCGACGCGTCGGTGCCGGCCATGATTTGGTGGTGTTCGATATCGAGCGTGCGCAGCCAGCGCTGCTGGCCCATGGTCAGCGCGACGAAATAGCCGATCTCGACCAGTTCCGGTTCGCTGAAATGCTTCTTCAGCCGCGCCCAGAACACGTCGTCCACGGGCAAATCCCAGGTGATCGCCTCGGCATAGGACAGCGCCGCCTTCTGCCGCTCGTCGTAATGCTGCGAGGATTCGAAGTTGATCAGGTCGCGATAGTCGTCCTCGACCAGGCCCTGCGACGCCGCCTTCATCGAGCGCTGGTTGCCGCAGAACTCGCATTTCACCGAGCGCGAAACGTAGACCCTGCACAATTCCTTGATGTCGTGGTCGGCGACGCCGTTCTTGAACACGTCGCGCCAGGAATTGGCGAACGACCAGAACACCGCCGGCACGTGCGCCCGGATCGCCTGGCTTTCCGGGCGCGGCGTGCCCTCTCGCGCGCAACGCTCGAACTCGGCAAGCATCGCCTTGTCCGTGACCATTGCCGGGTCGACGTAGCTGATGCGTGGCTGCTTCATCGGGATTTTCTCCGGCTGTTGGCGACGTCCGTCGCGTGTCGTTAATGCCGTACTACCGCATTTCGTTAAAAGCCGCACCTGGGATTTGCAACACCATCGGCGGCCGGGGCGATGAAAAGAACGCCCATCCTGCGCCGGTTTCGCGATTGTCGCAGGCGCGCGCAACGGCGTGGCGCAGGTTTCGTAAAGGATATCCCTTCACTTCGATCGAAGCGATACACGCGGCGTAAAGAATACCGCTTCAAGCAATCTTCAGCATAGGGGAAAGACCGTCCGTAGTTTCACCAATTCCACACCACCCGCGGCCCAATAGTCGTTACGACGAAACAAGAATACCTGGCGTCATTCAGGGGACACCGCGTGCGCACCAGTACCTTCGTCATGATCGGCTTCGCAGTCCTGTTCGGACTGCTCGCTGTATTCCTGGCGCAGATATGGCTCAACAATCAGGCCGATGAGCGCCTGAAGAGCATCGAAGCGCAGCGCAAAGCCGTGCCGCCGGCGCGCAGCATCGTCGTGGCGAATAAACCGCTGCGCTTCGGCGACGAGTTAACGTCGGCCGCGCTTCGCGAAATGCCGTGGCCCGACAATGCGCTGCCGGCCGGCGCGTTCGGCAAGATCGCCGACCTGACGTCGGGCAAGCGCGTCGTGCTGATGCCGATCGACGTCAATGAAGCGGTGCTGGCGTCGAAGATCACCGGCCCCGGCCAGCGCGCCACGCTGTCGGCAATGCTCAGCGACGGCATGAAGGCGGTCACCATCCGCGTCAACGACGTCGAAGGCGTCGCCGGCTTCGTGCTGCCGGGCGACCGCGTCGATATCTTGCTGACGCGGACCGGCGAGAAGAATAACGCGGTCAACGATGTCGTGATCCAGGACGTGCGGGTGCTGGCGGTCGATCAGCTCGCCGACCAGCGCGCCGACAAGCCGTCCGTGGTCAAGGCGGTCACCATCGAAGTCGATCCGACCGAAGGGCAGAAGGTCGCGCTGGCGGCCACCGTCGGCACGCTGTCGCTGTTGCTGCGCAAGGCCGGCGACGCGGTCGCCGGCGATACGCGCCGCGTCACGACGCACGATCTGATGACCGCGCCCGCTCAGGAATCGCATTTCGTCACCATCAGCGTCACGCGGCCGTCCAAGGGCGAGCGCGTCGAATACACCGTGCCGGTTGAGGAGAACGACGCGCATTCCGCTGCGCTCGTCAATCAACAGCCGGCGCGCAACTAGAACTCGGGGTGCGTCAAGCGGAGTGGATGGGACTTTTAGGTTTTGGGGACAATGAGAGCCGGGGAGGCCGAAGTGAATAGCCAGTACGACACCACAATCATCGCGGGCGAAAGCCCACGACATTCGGACGGGGGCATGGCAATGGGTGCGCTGCTGCGTTGCGCCGCGATCTGGCTGGCGCTGGCATTCGCGTTTGCCGCGGCGCTCGTGCCGGTCACCGCGCGGGCACAGCAGAAGATCACGTTCGCCAATGCGCGCACCGTGACGGTGACCGTGACGGTCGGCAAATCCCAGGACGTCCACATCGATCAAAGCCTGGTCGACATCATGGTCGGCGATCCGGACGTTGCCGACGTCAATCCGCTGACCGACCACGCGCTGTCGATCCTCGGCAAGAAGATCGGCACCACGCGGGTCACGGTCTATGGCCAGGACAAGAAGGTCGTCGGCATTTTCGACATCGAGGTGTCCTACGACGTGTCGCGGCTCTCCGCGGAGATCGCACGCTTCACCGGCGGCGGCATCAAGGTGTCTTCCATCGACGGCCGCATCATGCTCAGCGGCACCTCGCCAGACGCCGTCACGCTGGACAAGGCGGTCACCATCGCCAAACAGTTCGCGCCGGACATCATCAATACGGTTCAGGTGATGCAGGCGCAGCAGATCATGCTGGAAGTGCGCTTCATCGAAGCGTCGCGTCAGGCCAGCCGTGAGCTCGGCGTGCAGTGGAACGTGTTCGGCAACCGCGCGCTGGCCAATATCGGCGATCAAACGGCGGCTGGCCAACTGCCGATCACGTCGCCCGGAGGCTCGTTTCAGCAGCCCGGCACCGCTGTCGGCGGTCTCAATGTCAGTCCGAGTGCCACGACCATCTCGCCGATCGTGTCGGCCGGCGTGCTGTCGGGCGCTTCCCCGTTCGGCTTCCTGGTAGGTCGCCTGGTCGGCGGCCAAAACCCGCTGGACGTCGAGCTCAATGCGCTCGAGCAGAAGGGTTTGGCCCGCGATCTGGCGCAGCCCAACCTGGTGGCGCTGTCGGGCGACACCGCGAGCTTCCTCGCCGGCGGCGAATATCCGATCCCGGTGCCGGGCTCGCTCGGCCAGACCGCGATCGAATACAAGAAATACGGCGTCGGTCTCGCGTTTACGCCGACCGTGCTCAATAACGGCCAGATCAATCTCGTGGTCAAGCCGAACGTGAGCCAGCTCGATCCGACCCATGGCGTGTCGATCACCGGCGGCGTCTCGGTGCCGGCGCTGATCGTGCGCGAGGCGTCGACCACAATGGAACTGCGCGACGGCCAGAGCTTCATGCTCGGCGGCTTGTTGCTCAACACCAGCCAGACCAGCCAGGATCAGCTGCCCTGGATCGGCGACGTTCCGGTGCTCGGCGCGCTGTTCCGCAGCGCCGCCTATCAGAAGAACGAGACCGATCTGGTCATCGTGGTGACGCCGCATATCGTGCGGCCGCTGACGCCGGCCGATCCTATCCAAACGCCGCTCGACGGCACGCTGCCCGGCAATGACGTCGACTTTTTCCTGATGGGTCAGGCGGAAGTCAGTCCGGCGCTCGCCCGGTTGGCCGTCGGCGCGCTCAACCGGCCCTATGTCGGTCACATCATCGACCTGCCGAAAAATGGAGGCGTCTATGTCTCAGCCCGGGATTAATGGTGCAAGACTTAGTGGTGCAGGTCGGGCAATCGCCGCCACGGTGCTGCTCGGCGCGCTGCTTGCCGGCTGCTCCGACGTCTACTTCGCCCGGCGCGAATCGATTGCGCTCGGTGCTGGCGATGCGGTGGCCGCCAATCAGGTCGAGCAAATGGTCGATCCGTGGCCGCCGAACTCCAGCAACAAGAACCTCACCTTCAACGGCGAGCGCATGCAGCGGGCGGTGGAATGCTATCGCATCGACAAGGTCACCCAGCCGGTCGACCTCGATCCGTCGACCGATGCGGCACTGCCGGCGCCAAGCGGAATGTGCGCGGGCAAGATGGAGCAGGGTAGCGCGCAAGCGGCAGCCGGCACCGCGATCGGTGGCGCTGCCGCCGCCACCTCGACGTACAAGTAACGCCGTCATGGGAGCCTGAACCATGCGCGCCGGCCGATCCACAGCTCCAGCGATGCAGGCAAGGGTGGTCGTCCTGACCGCCGACCCGGCATTTGAGGACTCCGTCCGCACCACGTTCAGCGCCAGTCCGCAAATCGCGCTCGACGTGATCGCCGGCACATTGGCCGGCAGTGCCGACGGCATCGCGCTTGAGGGCGCAACCGTCGTCGTCGTCGACATCGATGCCGGCGATGCCGCCGAAATGCTGGCGCTCGAACGGCTGATGCTGCGGATCGGCAATTGGCCGCCGGTGGTGGCGATCACGCAGACTTTCGACGAAAGCGTCGCGCGGCGCCTGATGCAGATGCGCGTGGCGGATTTTCTGGTCAAGCCGGTGTCGCCGGTCGAGCTGGTGCGCGCCTGTGCGCGGGTCGCCAAATCGCCGGCCGCCAGCGAGACCACCGAAGCGCAGATTTTCACCTTTCTGCCCGCAGTCGGCGGCGCCGGCGTCACGACGCTTGCGGTGCAGACCGCCATGCTGCTGCTCAACAGCGGTGCGCGTGGCAAAAGCTCGACCTGCCTGGTCGATCTCGATTTCCAGCACGGCGCTTGCGCCGATTATCTCGACATCGAGCCGCGGCTCAATCTGAATGAAATCGAGCCACGCCCCGAGCGCCTCGACCGGCAATTGCTCGAAGTCATGCTGTCGCAGCATCCCTCCGGTCTTGCGGTTATTGCCGCGCCCAATCGCCCGGCGGAAATGCGCTCGTTCGATCCCGACGTCGTCACCCGGCTCCTCGATCTGGTGTCGTCGCATTTCGACTACGTGGTGTTCGACATGCCGCGCACCTGGTTCTCCTGGACCGACAGCGTTTTGTTGGGCTCCAACAGGCTGTTTGTCGTCAGCGAGACGACGGTGCCCGGACTGCGCCAGGCCAAGCAGCTGGTCGACGCCATCCGCGAGCGGCTTGGTGACGGCCCGAAGCCGCAGGTCATCATCAATCGCTTCGTGGCGAAGATGTTTTCGTCGAGCTTGCGCCGCGCCGATATCGAGCAGGCGATCGGCGACGCATTCCTGGCCTGCATCCCCAACGACTATGCGCTGGTGCGCGAGGCCATCGACCGCGGCGTACCGCTCGATGACGTCAAGAAAGGCAACAAGATCACGCTGCAGCTCAAGAAGCTGATCGTGCCGCAAGGCCAAAACACCGCCTCGAAAGAGACCGCGGTCGCCGGCAAAAAACTAATGCTGTCGTGGGCGCGGTCTTAGAGTCGAGCCGCGGCCGCTTCGTCCGCATCGTAGGATATTGATATGGCAGGCCGCTTCTCAACGCACCGTGTCGCCGCGCCGGCCCTGGTGCCGGCGGTCGAGGAGGCTTTGGCCGAAACCGTCTCGTTGACGGGCTTGCCCGAGCCCGCTCCTGAGCCGCCAGCGCCGCCGCCCTCCGCCAATCCGCTGCTCACCGAAAAACTCCTCGACGCCAAGGTGCGCCTGCATCGCCGCTTGATCGAGGAGATCAACCTTTCGGCGCTGGAAAAGTTGCCGGAAGAGGAAATGCGCAGCCACATTCAAGGGCTGGTGTCGCAATACGTGCTGACCGAGCGGCTGGCGCTCAACACGCAAGAGCTCAACGACTTCGTCCTGGAAATCCTCGACGAGATGACCGGGCTCGGCCCGCTCGAGCCGCTGCTCAAGGATCCGACGGTCAACGACATTCTCATCAACGGCCATGAGTGCGTCTATGTCGAGCGGCTCGGCATCCTCGAGCCGACCGGCGTGCGCTTCAAGGACGAGGCGCATCTGTTGCGCATCATCAACAAGATCGTCTCCGCGGTCGGCCGCCGGGTCGATGAATCGCATCCGATGTGCGACGCGCGGCTGCTCGACGGCTCGCGCGTCAACGTCGCGGTGCGGCCGGTCGCCATCGACGGCCCGCTGATGTCGATCCGCAAATTTTCCAAAAAGCCGTTCAACCTGAACAAGCTGGTCGACGTCGGCGCGCTGCGGCCGCAAATGGCGGAATTGCTGGCGGCGGCGGTGCGGGCGCGCGTCACGTTGATCATTTCCGGCGGCACCGGCTCGGGCAAGACCACGATGCTCAACGCGCTGTCCGCATTCATCTCGGAGAAGGAGCGGTTGCTCACCATCGAGGATGCCGCCGAGCTGCAATTGCAGCAGCCTCACGTCGGCCGCATGGAAACCCGGCCGCCGAGCATCGAAGGCAAAGGCGAAATCCGGCAGCGCGACCTGGTCAAGAACGCGTTGCGTATGCGACCCGACCGCGTGATCTTGGGTGAGTGTCGCGGCGAGGAAGCCTTCGACATGCTCCAAGCCATGAATACCGGTCACGAAGGCTCGATGGCGACGGTCCACGCCAATACGCCGCGCGACGCCATCTCGCGTCTGGAGCAGATGATCGGCATGGCCGGCCTGCCGATGACGGTGGCCTCGATCCGCGGCCAGATCGCCGCCGCGATCAGGATCATCGTGCAGCTGTCGCGGCTGTCCGACGGCAAGCGCCGCGTCATGAGCATCGCCGAAATCACTGGTCTCGAAGGCGACATCATCCAGATGCAAGAGGTCTACAAGTTCGTGCGCACCGGCACCGCGCCGGACGGCGCCGTGCAGGGCCATTTCCAGGCCACCGGCGTGCGCCCGCGCTTCCTCAACGATCTCATCGCCATGGGCATCAAAATCCCAGGCGCCTATTTCGACCCCTCGCAGCCCCTGTAAGCATGTTGTTCGACCTCGATCCGATCTATCTGGTCTGGCTGTTCGTCGCGGTCTCGGCGGGGCTCACCGTCGAGGCGATCTACCTGATGTGCTATTCGGCGGCGTCCTATCGCAGCCTGATCAATCGGCGTTTGATGCTGTCGAAGGACGCTATCAGCCGCGAAAACGTGCTCGTCGAGTTGCGGCGCGAGCGCGGGCTGACCAGCGGCGGCGATTACCAGCTCGGCCTGGTCGCGCTCAACCGGCTTGTTCTGCAATCGGGCGTCACGCTCGGTTTCGCGCGGCTGTTCATCATCTTCGGCATCATCGCCGTCATTGTCTTTGCCGCCCTGATGGTGTTCCGGGGCAGCCTCCTCGAAGCCGCGCTGGGAGCGCTGTTCAGCGCCACGGCGCTGCCGTATTTCGTGCTGCGGGTGCTGCGTTCGCGGCGGCAGAAGAAATTCGGCGCCCAGTTTCCCGATGCCCTCGACATCATCGTGCGCAGCCTGCGCGCCGGCCATCCGGTGCCGATCGCCATCGCCATGGTGGGCCGCGAAATGCCCGATCCGATCGGCAGTGAATTCGGCATCGTGTCCGACGAGATCACCTACGGCGCCGACCTGGAAACGGCGATGCGCAACCTGTATGCCCGCATCGGCTCCGACGATCTCCCGCTGTTCGTGACCGCGGTCGCTATCCAGGGCGCCACCGGCGGCAATCTCGGCGAGATTCTGGAAAATCTTTCCGGCGTCATCCGCCAGCGTTTCAAGATGCGGCGAAAAATCCGCGCGCTGGCGGCCGAAGGCCGCGCCTCGGCGATGATCCTCTCGGCGCTGCCGATCGGCATGTTCATCGTCATTCAGGTGATTGCGCCCGACTTCTACGGCTCGATGTGGCACGAGCACCTGACCAAAGTGCTGCTGTTCGGTGCCGCCGGCTGGATGAGCGTCGGCAACATCATCATGTTCAAGATGGTCAACTTCAAGATCTGAGCGATGGACACAAGCTCGACCTTTGCCGTGTTTGGCGACAGCGCGACGACGATGCTGAGCGCGCTGGTATTCCTTGCCACCGGCACGCTTGCCTTTGCGGTCATGCTCGGCATCCGCGCCCGCGAGGCGGTGCGCCGCCGCGCCGCGCGCGTCAACATCGACGACGACCCGGCCGGCAGCGGCCGGCGTTCGCTGCGCTATTCGGGCGTGCGCGCCGCGCAAAAGCTGGTGGCTTACACGACCAAGCATTATTCGTCGGTCGACAGCAAAGACGTGAAAATGCTCCGCGCGCGCTTGGTCCAGGCCGGCGTCTACAATCCCCACGGCGCGGCCTATTTCTTCTTGGCGCGTGGCGCCGGTGCGCTAGGGCTTGCCTTGGCTGCGTTCTTTGTCCTGCCGATGTTCGGCATCGTCACCAAGCTGTCGTTCTGGCTGTTCGTCATGGCCGGCGGCGTGCTCGGCTATCTGGTGCCGAGCTTTTATCTCGACCGCCGCATCAAGGGAAAGCGCCTCGAGCACCAGTCCGGCTTCCCCGATTTCATGGATCTTCTGGTCGTCTGCGCCGACGCTGGCTTGAGCATGGAGGCGGCGCTGGACCGGGTCGGCCGTGAGCTTGGCGTCTCCTATCCCTCGCTCGCCGCCAACATCCATATGGCCAATCTCGAAATCCGCGCCGGGCGCACCATGACGGAAGCGCTCGAGCACCTCGGCGACCGGCTCGGCCTTGAGGAGGCGCGCTCATTCGCCACCCTGATCCAGCAGTCCGACGAGCTCGGCTCCAGCATCAGCGATGCACTGCGCGTCTACAGCGACGACATGCGCCACAAGCGGCTGTCGCGCGCCGAGGAGAAAGCCTATAGCCTCCCCGCCAAGCTCGCCATTCCGATGATGGTCTGCATCTTCCCGGTGCTGTTCATCGTCATCCTGTGCCCTGTCATCGTGCGCATGGTGACCGGCACCTGGTGAGCGCCATTGCCCCGCCCGGCCGGGAAAGGCCACTGCGAGGACTTCCTTAACGATCGTCGCCTAGCTTGGCTCGTCCGGTGCTGTCCGGCCGGTGGCCCGGACGGCCCATCCGCGCGTGGGGCGGGGGAATCCGGGTAGGTTGTGGTCCGGAGCGCGTGATGAGTATCCGAGTGGCGCGGATCCTGATCGTCGGGGCGGCGTGCCTGATGGGCCTAAGCGCCTGCTCGACCGCGCCGAAACTCAACGACGAAACATCAAGCGCAGCGCCGAAGGACGGCGGCGTCACGGGTCTGCTCAGCGATCTGTGGCCGTCGAAGAAAGACAAGACCGCCGACGCCGGCGACACGACGGGCTCCGTGCAGGTTCAGCCGGCGGAACCCGGACCGAGCGGTGAGCCGGTGGCGCCGCTGTCGCATCCAGGCCTGGTCGGCGACGATCCCAACGACGACGTACAACGCGGCAAGAAATATTTCCGCAGCAATAATTTCGGTCTCGCCGAGAACAGCTTCCGCAGCGCCGTGGAAAAGCATCCGAACGACGCCGGCGCCTGGGTCGGGCTCGCCGCATCCTATGACCGGTTGCACCGTTTCGATCTCGCCGATCGCGCCTATGCCGCGGCGCTGCGCCTCATCGGCCCGACGTCGGAAATCCTCAACGACCAGGGCTTCTCCTACATGCTGCGCGGCGACTATGCCCGCGCCAAAAAGAAGCTCCAGGAAGCGCAGGCCAAGGACCCGGCCAACCCCTATGTCCAGGCCAATCTGCAATTGCTCGAAGAGAGCTACCACAACGGCCGGGCCATCCAGTAAGGCGGCGCGTTGGCCGCCGGGCCAAGCCTTGAACGGCCCGCTTTACGTCGCGATATGAACGTGGGATTGAGGTCGCGCCGAAACCGGCGACCTTACGAGAATTTCATGTTCGAATCGTTCAAAAACTTCATTGCCGAATTCGTCGACGGCGAAAAGCATCCGGATCAATTCGCCGAGGACGATTACCGGCTCGCCGCGGCCGCCATGCTGGTGCACGCCGCGGCGATCGACGGCGAAATGTCGCAAAGCGAACGCGACAAGCTGCACGCCGTCATCAAGCAGCGCTTCGCGCTCGACGATGCCACGACCGACGAATTGATCACCAAGGCCACCGCGGCCGAGCACGAGGCGGTCGACCTTTATCATTTCACCCATCAGCTCAACCGTGCGCTCGATGATGACGGCCGCGCCAAGGTCGTCGAGATGATGTGGGAAATCGTCTATGCCGACGGCCAGCGCGACGAGCTCGAGGATAATCTGATCTGGCGCGCCGCCGATCTGCTCGGTGTGTCGGCGCACGAACGCATCGCGCTGCGCCGCCGCATCGGCGGCGAGACATGACACCGGTCGCGCTGATCACCGGCGCCTCGGCTGGCATCGGCGCGGAGCTGGTGCGTGTTTTTGCGCGAAACGGCCACGAGCTCGTCCTGGTGGCGCGGCGCGAAGATCGCCTCATCGCGCTCGCCGATGAAATCGCCTCGGCCGGCCGGCCGCGGCCGGCGGTGCTGGCGATCGATCTCGAACAACGCGACGCGGTCGGGCGCATTGCGGCGGAGCTTGCGTCGCG
>Ga0187862_10006554_pt1 | contig 10558 bp, 10 predicted proteins | sample June2016WEW_10_1_FD_133003 | JGI IMG/M metagenome (GOLD analysis project Ga0187862, IMG submission 133003) | Peatland microbial communities from SPRUCE experiment site at the Marcell Experimental Forest, Minnesota, USA - June2016WEW_10_150 | ecosystem: Environmental > Terrestrial > Soil >...
TAACCTTTTCTTCCAGATAGCCTGCATTCGCATAAAACAGTGCTCCATCGAAACGGATCATGGCAATGTGCCTGCACTCTTTGAGGCCGTGATCTCGAGCACTCTGAAAAGAACTGTCCTCATGCATCGCAAGGGTTGTCACCTTAGGACGCATGCTCTTGTAGAGAAACATCCCGAGCGAGAGCAGAACGCCGAAAATGATTCCCTTGTCAAGATGTGGGGCCGTAATAAGGGTTGCCAGAAAGGTCAGGATTGAGAAAAGCCCGTCGTACCATTGAGCCTTCCATGCGTGAATGAAACCCGATACATTTATCAGGCCGATGACCGCCATCATGATAACTGCAGCAAGCACGGACTGAGGCAGGTAATAGAGAAACGGGGTAAAGAAAAGAAGCACTATGGCAACTGTAATGCTGGTTACCACGCTTGATAACCCTGTGAGCGCACCCGCCTGGATATTTACGGCCGATCGGGAGAAAGATCCCGATACAGGAAAGCTTCTTGTGAAAGCCCCCATAATGTTGGCAATACCCTGACCGATGAGTTCCTGATTCGGGTCGAGCCTCTGCCCTGTTTTAGCGGCCATCGCCTTGGCAATCGAAATTGCTTCCATAAATCCGAGAAGAGAGATGATAGCCGCTATCGGGAGCAACTTGAGCAGCATAGTCAAATCCAGCATGGGAATCCCGAAACTTGGCAATCCACGTGGAATACTTCCGACAACGCTTCCACCGCCCATCATTACAATAGCTTTCTCGTCGACCGCAGAATTGCCGAGTCTTACCCTCCAGGTCGAACCGTCTCCCTTTAAAGTTCCATGGAGTTCGTCGTAAGGAAGGTAAATCTTTTTTCCATCAGCGTCCGAAGCGGCGGTAAAGAGATAATCTCTAATCCTCGAGCGCCTTCGAGCCATTGTCTCCTTGAGATCGGCGATTCTTAAATCGACCACGTCGCATTCATACTTTATCTGCAGGGCTTCCTTGGAGTGGCTGCCGTATAGTTTCTCGGCGTCTGTGAGGCGGGGAGTGAGTTCGGCACGGGTTTTCGCCAGTTCCTTCGACTCCTTTGCCGCTTCGTTGAATTTGGCGATCAGGTCCCTGCACTCATTTGAAGCGATCGTATCAACAGGGACCCGGACGTTGTGTTCGTATCCAATTGCCCAGGAAATCACAGTCGTAACCGCTACAGCGACAAGCACGTAGGGTATGCGCCTGTTGATCCACCTCAGTCCGTACATTATCACAAAAGCGCCGATTCCCAGCGCCAGGGTCTGCCAGTGTGTATAGCGAAGCGCCGCTTTAATTACCAGGTATATGGTCTCATAGTGGTGTTCAGCGTCTTCCACCTGGACGTTGAACATCTTCGAGAGCTGTGAAGTGGCAATGATGATTGCGCCCGCGTTGGTAAATCCGTTTACTACCGGATGCGAAAGAAAATTCACAACCAGTCCCAGCCGCAGAATTCCCAGGGCAAGCTGGAAAACTCCGACAATGAGTGCGAGCAGGATCGCATAGGCTATAAAGCCCTCGCTTCCCGTAGTTGCAAAAGGTGACAGGGCTGCTGAGGTCATGAGGGAAACGATCGCAACCGGACCCGTTGCAAGCTGCCGGCTCGATCCGAACAGAGCGGCAAGGATCGGAGGGAGAAAGGAGGCGTAAAGTCCATACTGAACAGGCATCCCTGCGAGCTGCGCATAAGCCATCGATTGCGGAATCAGTACAAGGGCGACAGTCAAGCCGGAAACGATGTCAACTTTGACCGAGGAGAGATTCGAAACTTTTAGCCACTCGACAAACGGAAAAACCTTGCGAAACATAAACACATTTCCTCAAAGATAGTCATATCAGTTTCTTGCACTCGGATTTTTTCCATGCGGGATTACCCGGTTTGCAGCGGTTTGAGCTCTTTAGGCAAATGAACAGTCATCTTGGTCCCCTGCCCTTCCTTGCTGCTGGCCTCAATGCGCCCGCCAAGCCTCTTGATGATGCCGTAGGTAATGAACAAACCGAGCCCGGTCCCATGTCCCTTCTTTTTTGTGGAAAAAAACGGCTCATATAAGCGATTGAGCGTTTCCTGCGACATACCGCAGCCGTTGTCCTCGACTGATACCGAAAGAGCTTCACCACTGTCATGGGTGCATATGACAATTGTTCCCCTGTCCTGCACAGCCGCAAAAGCATTGCTCAGCAAGTTTAGAAAGACCTGCTGAAGCTGCCCGCGATCCGAGGCAATTTCAGGCAGGTTGTCCACAAGTTCAAGCCGAAGGTCCAGATTTCGGAAGTGGGCTTCCTTTTCAACGAACCCCACGGTTTCGCGAACCACCTCATTGATGTCGAGATTCTCGATATGGGGCTCCATCCTGCGTGCGAACCCGAGCAGCCGGTGGGTAATCGATCGGCAGCGCTCAACGGAGCTGATAATCGCATCGCTCAAAGCGAGAAATTTACTCCTGTCCTTAAAATCACTCTCGATCTCGATCAGGTCCTTCATCAGGCCGGCTTTCTCATTTATAATCGCCAGCGGGTTGTTTATTTCATGCGCCACCCCCGCGGCGAGTCTTCCGATGGATGAGAGTTTTTGGCTGTGCTCGATTTCCCGAAAAGCGGCTTCACGCCTTTCGTCGCTTTCCTGGAGCCTGCTGATGAGAGAACCGGTCAGCTTGAATACAACCAGCAGGGTTATCAGTACGCCTGCAAGAAACACATAGAATATTTCGCTTTTTAGCGTGTGCCAGGACTTGAAAAGTTCTCCCCTGGGTTTGACGACTACAAGTATGAAGGGAGAGTTCTGGAAATAGGCGTATGCCACCAGAACTTCACGGCCCAGTGAATCCTTTGTCTCGGTGTAGGTCGGCTCGCTTGAAAAAGGCGGCAGGCCCAGGGGGAAATGGTCCAGAACGCCACCGTAATTCCGGCTGGTGGTTTGCAGGGTGCCGTCGCGGTTAACGACAAATCCATCGCTCTTCGCGCCCAGTTGCATCGAAGCAATTAGATCATCTATCGTATGCGTATCGATGGTGGACCGCAGAATCCAGGATTTTCCGCCTTCTATTTTTCTCTGCACAGCCATGGCAATATGCGGAAACCTGCGGAAACCCATGAAGACATCGCTCATGGCCACACCCCGTGATCGAACCTCCTGGAACCACAGTTGATCGCTGTAGTTGCGGCCCTTGAGATCGTAGGGTCCCACATAGCTCACCTGCACTCCGTTTTCATCTATGACGCCCAGATCTACAAACCCCCCTAACTCCTGTTTCATGACACGGAATATGCGGTTTAGGTTTCCCTCGTCAACCAGTTCCTCAAAGGTATGCTCGGAACCGATAAAACTTAAGGCCGAAAGTCGTTCGGCAAGGAAAAGCTCCATCGAATGCTTGCTCTTGTTCACCAGGACGAGCAGCGGGTTAACGATCTCCTGCCTGAGCGTGTTCTGGTACTGGTGAGCGTTTATCATCGCCATGGAAAAAAGCGGAATGACCGTGACCGCTATCATCAGGACAATGATCCGTCTGCGAAGCAGGCGGTAAATTTCAGGGGACCCGCCTTCATCGGGAAACTCGAGCAAACTCAGGTTTTTGAGCCAACCGGCCAAAGACACCTCAAGCCTTCCCTTCTTTTAAAAGTATGTCCCCGGACTTAAGGCCTCCCTTTCGAAATCGGCTGAGAGCAACTTTGGCCGGCCCTATGACCGAGTGAATTACCTCTACATTCTTCCACCTCAGGTACTGAAGGTGCTCCTTTTCGATTCCTCCGCATATCACCGTATGCACATCTTCGTCAGTAACCACGCGGCAGAGCGCCTCAGCCGATGCTCGCGCAAGCACTATATCGCTTCTTCCCGCCGGTTTTCCATCCTTACCGAGAGAAACAATCAACAGCTCCAGGGTGAGATCGAATCTTGGAGCGATATCATCTCCCTCAAGCACAACGAGAACTCTTTTCATTCACCCCGACCGTTTCGCAAGCAATCCCGTAGTGTCTCATTTTTCGCCATAGAGTGCTCCGCCCCCACCCCAACAACTCAGCCGCCTTGCTGCGGCGTCCTTTCACTTTCATGAGCGCATCCATTATCATTCTGCGCTCTATCGCGGCCCAGTCAAAACCCTCGTCGGGGCTCAGCGCAGTCGGCCCCGGAGGCGGAGGCGACATTGCGGATTCTGCATCGAGGCCGGCAAGATTTTCGGTTAGATAGGCCGGCAGGTCTCCAAGCTCGATCCATCCGGCCTGGCTTAAACTGACTGCATATTCGACTATGTGCCTGAGTTCGAGGATATTTCCCGGATAGTCGTATTCGAGCAGTCTTTTGAGGCAAGCGTCCGAAAAGCCCCGAATCGTCTTGTTCAGGAGCGAGGCGCGCGTATGCAGAAAATGATCCGCAAGGAGTCTCAAATCCTCAACTCGCTCCTTTAGTGGCGGCAGATGAAGGCTCAGCGCGTTCAGCCTGCAATAGAGGTCGTTTCGAAATGTCGCCTCTTTGGCCATTTGACTGAGATTTCTGCTCGTCGCCGCAATTATTCTTACATCAGCCTCAAAGCTATTAGAGCTGCCCAACGGATAAATGATTTTTTCGTCCAGCCAGTTGAGAAGCTTACTTTGAAGTGAAGGCGCCAGGTCGCCAATTTCACTAATATAGAGGGTCCCATTTTGAGCGAGCCGGAATTTTCCCGGTTTATTTTCGGCCCCCGGAAAGGCGCCTTTTTGCACGCCAAAAAGTTCGGATTCAGCCAGGAACTCGGGCAAGGCCCCGCAACGAAAAGTAACAAACGGCTTTTTAGCCCGCGAAGAAGCATGATGAATCGCTTCGGCAACAAGATATTTCCCCGTGCCGATCTGGCCGGTAATCAAAACAGGCATTTCCGATCTCGCTATAACGGGCAGAGACTGAAAAATCTTTTCCATCCGAGGACTGCGGCCGATGATGCGGCCGAAACTGAAAGGATTTATCCGAGCCGGGTCGAAATTACGAACCTGACGCAAGTCCTCCAGAGTTTCAATGTAGCCGGAAATTTTCCCTGTGCTCTCGCTCAAGGTCGCAAAAGTCACGCGAACCGGTATCTTTTGATTCTCCTGGTTGATTATGTCACCTTCCAGAACGCATCTTTCACCCTTCGCCATCCTCTTGACCGGGCAATTGCCGAAACAGTGGCTGAACCGCAGAACGTGCGAACAGGGAAGCCCGTTGCAATCCGCTCTCACAAAGCCCGTCAGGGCCTCGAGCGCACGATTTATAAAAACGATCCTGCGCTCTTTACTCACGAGGCAGACCCCGATAGGTATTTCATCAAGAACCGCGACAAGGTTTATTGGCATGTCTTGCATTGCAGGATCGGAAGCGCTGTTGCACCGTGCAATAGCTGTTTGATGATTGTTGCAATATGTAACGGTATGTTTCGTATTGTATCAACAGTACTACGATCAGGGGCTTGAAGTTAGAATTGCCTACAACATATGTCAATAGAAAACGTGTCATATCGATTCAGTATGATACATTTTCTTATACAAATAGAATGCATGATCGAACCGGAACTTCGTCGTTTTGACCTCAATGGCGATTGATAGGCACGGCGCCAGGCTCATCAAGAAACGGCATAACGAGCAACCGAGGCAGACTCATGGACTCCCGAATGTGCGAAACCCCAATCGTCATTCCTTCATGCCCACAGGAAGGCTGATTGCGATAGGTTCCGAACAGACGGTCCCACCAGGGGGAACTAAAGCCAAAATTGCTGTTTGTCTCCCGTATGATCACGGAATGATGCGCTTCGCCCATTTCTGCAACTGCCTCCACTGGATCCATCCGATCGATTACCTTTATTACATCTCCCGTCAAGGTTCGATCCCCCGTGTACGCTAAAAGATTTTTCTTGCCGATAGCAAATCCCTTGCTACGCTGCTAAGGGATTGAATTATAATCAGAATTCTCGGATCGTTCAGCTCGTAGTAAATAAATGGCCCGTTGCGCTCGATTTTGACTAGAAGAGACCGTTTCAGCTCCCTCAAATGATGGGATACAAGGGGCTGCGAAAGGTTTAGCTCCTCGACTATACTGCTGACCGACCTCTTCCCGCCGCTGATGTACTGAAGTATCCGCAGACGGTTTTCGTCTGAAAGACTCCTCGCTAAAAAGGCTACCGGCTGGAAATACTCGGTCGTTGATACCGGTTTCTCCTGCCTTGGTTCGTCCACCGGTTCTTCGCCGCCCTTCAGCGCATCGCCAAGGTTTGATGGCTTTATTCCTATCATCTCTTGCATCGCAACCACCCTGCGTCATTGCGAAGCATCGGCCGGTTCAGGCTGAACGGTCGCATGCTTTCCGTGCGGCTTTCTGGCTTCTACGTAGCGAGCCGCAGCCAATGCAGCAATGCAGCCCTCTGAAGCCGCAATTACTATCTGTTTGGCGTAATTTTGTCTCAAGTCCCCGGCGGCAAAGATCCCGGGAATATTCGTCTCGCATTTGTCATCGGTGAGCACATAACCTGTGGTGCTCGTCTTTACGCCTATGGGCGCCAACGCACTATGTGGCGAAAAACCGACGAAAATAAAAACACCATCGACTTCAAGCTCTCTCTGCTCGCTCGTCTGAGTGTTTCTTAACGCGACCGCCCGGACACCCTGCTCTCCAGACTTAATCTCGGTGACAACCGTATTCAGAATGATTTCAATCCCGGGTTCTAAAAAGACGCGCTGTTGGAGAATCCTGCTCGCACGGAACTCATCGCGCCGGTGGATCAGATAAACGCGCTCCGTTATTTTTGCCAAATAGAGCGCATCCTCGAGGGCGGTATCACCGCCACCAACCACGCAAACGATTTTATCGCGAAAGAAAAAGCCGTCGCACGTAGCACAATAGGAAACTCCTTTACCAAAATTGTCGATCTCGCCCGGAACGTTCAGCTTCCGGGACTTGCCTCCCGCAGCCATGATGATGCTGTATGCGTTCAAGACATCCCCATTCTCGAGGCGAACCGAATGGAAATCGATTCCCGGCTCAACCGCCACGACCTCTTGCTGCACTATCTCCAGGCCGTAGGACTTGGCGTGCTGTAAGAACTTGTCTGAAAGATCAAATCCACTTATGTCGATAAATCCCGGGTAGTTTTCCACTCCTTTTGTGATGGCTACCTGACCGCCTGGAATACCCTGCTCGATAAGCACAGCTTTCAGAGCCGCCCGTATGGCGTAAATTCCGGCTGTAAGACCCGCAGGTCCACCACCTATGATGATAACGTCGTAGATTTCGTTTCGAACCATTTGAAATTGCCTTTCCTTCCACAGGACAAAAAGATCGACCGCACATACCTTTGAGCGAATTGCAGAGGCAGCGGAGCTAAAAACGTATAAATACACGTTTATACAATCAGCTCTCTAATGTCAAGGCATAAAGTCACTTTGTCATTTTCGGATTGAATTTTTCATCGTCGGTGATCTAAATAGAGTACACTCGGAAACATCGGACGCAAACCAACCCATGAGGTGAAAGTGAAAAGACCAACCAAGAGCCAGTATTACGTGGATATCGCCGGTGCTGTGGCAATGCGAAGCACCTGTCTCAGGCGCAGATTCGGTGCGGTAATCGTCAAAAACGACCAGATAATCAGCACCGGCTATAATGGCGCCCCGCGGCAAACCACCAACTGTGTCGACCTTGGCTATTGCATTCGCCAGCAACAAAATATTCCCGCCGGCCAGAACTATGAGCTTTGCCGGGCGGTGCACGCCGAGATGAACGCCGTAATCCACGCCTCGCGTCTCGACATGGCTGGGGCAGACTTGTATCTGGTGGGCATTGAAGTGGCAACGGGCCATTTTGTCGCGCAAGTAATTCCCTGCCTGCTCTGTAAACGAGTAATCATAAACGCAGGCATCAGCCGGGTCGTTCTTCCGGATGGACCGGGGGTCTTCAAGTATATTGACGTCGATGACTGGACCATCGAGGAAAGAATCTCTCATCGCGTGAATGAGAAACCGGATGAAGGATAAAAGAAACCAGGGCGGGGATTGGGTAATTGAGGGACTGGCGGCTGACTCCTGATTCTCAATTCATTGATTCCTGTATTCTTCGCTCCTTTCATTTATCTCTTCCATCCCTGCCAACATGCCGCAAACCAGCGTTCTGCAAAATTCAATCAGTGTGATTATCTTAAAGCTTGGTCACTGGGAATCATCGGCGGTCACCGGTTTTTAGGTGGCGATGTCTTTTATGACACGCTGCCATGTTGGAGGTGGTCATTGCAGGACGAAAGGAGCGACTTGCCCATGGAATTGAAAAGATTGGCTTTGTCGGTAGTTTTCGCAGCAGTCGTCCTGGCGCAGGGTTCCGGGGTGGGGGTCCAGGACCAGCGGGCCCCTTCGGTGAGGAGACTGCCGAATCAGGACAGGGCCCCGGCCTTCAGTTCCCCACCCGAAAGGATGGCCCCTAACGGAGACCGAGTGAGCCCGTATCCGCCATACTACCATCCTGAAAACTCAGGCGGCCGGCACTAGACCTGGTTTCCTGATGGACGCCGGACCTATCTGAAGCCAAACAGACGCCGGATGAATAAATCCGTGCGCTCTCAGCCAAGGGCTTGTCCTAGTGTCAATTGTATGCACGAAGCTCGTAAATTCATCAGACCCACGTTTTCCGGTGAACCATTACAAATATCTTGAGCTTAACAGCCTTACCCCTTATTCTGTCTTGCGTGCGGAAAAGAACTGGAATCTTGAGGCAGAATTCAGACAATGGCTGAAAAAGAGCGATACATAATCCGGGCCACGGACTTGCGAAAAAAATTCAACGGCTTCCATGCCGTTGACGGCATATCGTTCCATCTGGTTCCCGGTGAGTGCCTCGGTTTGCTTGGCCCCAATGGCGCTGGCAAGACCTCGACTATTCGCATGGTATACGGATTCTCTCCAATGACTTCCGGCAGACTCGAGGTCTTCGGTCTGGACATAAACACCAGGTGGAGGCAGATAAAGGCCAGACTCGGCGTATGCCAGCAAGATAACAATCTCGACCCCGATCTTTCCGTACTCCAGAACCTCGAGATATTTGCACGCTATTTTAACATTCCACGCAAGGAGACCCGTGATCGTGCCCTCCAGCTACTGAAGTTTATCGCGCTCGAGAGCCGAAAAGATGACAAGGTAACCAGCCTTTCAGGGGGAATGATGCGCAGGTTGGTGCTCGCACGCGCACTCATCAACAATCCTGAACTTCTTATCCTGGATGAACCGTCCACCGGGCTCGATCCACAGTCAAGACACCAGGTCTGGGAGCGGTTGGAGCTTCTTCAGGAAAACGGCCTTTCGATCCTTATTACCACCCACAATATGGACGAGGCCTCCCGGCTGTGTGAGAGGCTGATAATCATGGATCACGGCAAAATTCTCGTTGAAGGCAAACCCGCCGATCTGATCCGTTCTCATGCCGGCGACCACGTGGTTGAAATCGTAAATCCGGGCCGCGATGTAAAGGAGTTCGTAGATGCTCACAATTTCCTCCACGATGCCCTGGACCATCGGATGATTATCTACGGCAAGGAGACCGATAGGCTCTTCGACCTTATCGGGGACAAATTCTGTGCGGAAACCTGCATTAAAAGACTGGCAACCCTTGAAGACGTTTTCCTGAGACTCACCGGAAGGGAGCTTCGCGAATGAGCAGCGGGCTTCGGATTAAGAATATCTCATGGCGCTTTATCCGCGTCTGGAACCGCAATATGGTAGTGTATCGCAAAATCTGGCTTGTAAACTTTCTCGTGCCCCTCTTCGAACCTCTATTATACCTTGCGGCCTTCGGAGTGGGGATGAGCACTCTTATCGGGCAGGTGCACTATCATGGAGAAGAGCTTTCCTACATTGTTTTTATCGCCCCCGCTTTGCTGGCCATAACAATGATGTACAACTCCTTTTTCGAAAATACTTACGCTTCTTTCGTGCGCATGTACTACCAGAAGACTTTTGACGCCATGATGGCCACCCCGCTGTCCCTGGAAGATATCATCGCCGGTGAAATTGTCTGGGGCGCCACCAAGTCGGCTATCGCAACCGCAATAATGCTCGCGGTGGTGAGTTTTTTCGGCTTGGTCTATTTTCCTCACGGCCTGTTGATTCTGCCCCTCGCTTTTCTTGGCGGGCTTGCTTTCGGAACGATCGGGATGGTTTTTACGGGTCTTGTGCCCAGTATCGACATGTTCAACCTTCCGATTTTTCTTTTCATAACCCCGATGTTCCTGTTCAGTGGGACATTTTTCCCAATATCTGCCCTTCCCGGATGGGCCCAAAAAGTTTCCCTGGCGCTCCCTTTAACCCACCTTGTGGACCTGTGCCGCGCTTTTTGCCTGGGCGAATTGACCCCTGACCTTATTTGGCGTATCGCTTACATCACTCTTTTGTTTGTCCTGCTTTTCCCGGTCGCACTGGTCGTGATGCGCAGAAGGCTCATTAATTAGTGTCCATCCGGAAACCACTATTATGTTGAATTATTTAACAAAATCGACGATTTTTCCATTGCATTTTGCTCGGCTTTCTGGCATTCTGCTGGCGCTAACTTTCGGATTTATTTGGTGAAA